>ERZ1023248.23-NODE-23-length-57004-cov-47.594602_pt1 | contig 57004 bp, 58 predicted proteins | sample MGYA00380457_ERZ1023248 | MGnify/ENA primary metagenome ERZ1023248 (study PRJEB33173, sample SAMEA4830416) | metagenome | study: EMG produced TPA metagenomics assembly of the PRJEB25223 data set...
TTTCATTATATCAACTATGGGTGGGTGTAGCATACTTTTTGAATCAGAACCCTTTTTCATATGTTTTCCTTAATTAACGTTGTGAAAAACCATCAGTCCATACTGATAGCTGATAACCATGCTAAGATGATGATGGTGAGAGATTATCATCTTGGTGTTGGTTATCGTTTTCCATGGTAACAAACACGATTGTGCTTGTCAAACGTTGGTATTGATTTTTTTATATGAAAAATTTTTATCAATCTCATAACAGATCATTAGTCTACTTTATAACTCCCATTACCCTTATTCCACCAAATGAGCTACGCTTACGTTAAATTTAAACGGTTTTTATCCGCCAATAGGTCATCGACTGTAAGAGGGAGGTCGGCGTGGGTGAGGAGAGGTAAAGCAAGCAGGCTTGGTAATAGATATTTGAAATTCATAACATCTCCATTTAATCGTTTTTAACCACCAATGGAAATAATAGCAAGTCTATTTGATAGGAAAATAGCTTATATGCCACGATTATTAAAAAGCCAATTGTTGTTAAAAAATAGCTATTTATATACATACCGATAGACATAGCAATCACCAAAATAATCATTAAACCGATAGAAAAAAATGTTGATGTCTGTATGGCTTCTTGACAATGGGGACATTTACCAGAAAATTCTGAGATGTTGATGCATTTTTTATGACAGTTGGGGCATTTTTTCATATTTTATTTCACTCAATACTTCAATAAAATTCAAGCCAATCCTATAAAATAAATGGTTTGAATTTTTATTGCAAATCATTCAAATTAATAACTTGTTATTTACCTTGCTTACCTTGACTTTTACCCCAAGTGTATGTACCGTAAGCCAAACTGGCATTGCTTATATAGTGTTTAACCAGTTGATTGGTAACGAAACGACCACCAACATTCAAAGCAATGCCAATGGGAAATAATGCCCCCTCCGTCTCTTGCATTTCTGCAAGTGTCATGTCTGTCGCTTGTAGATTTTCTACATCATCAAAGGCAAAAGATAGATCAGTGTCTTGGGTAGATAATTTTGTGCAATTAAAAAAATTAACACAATCCATTACTATCATTAAAGACTATCAATCTAAATATTGGTGTCAAAATAATAGCGATTAGCAAAGAATGATTAAGTAAAAAATCTTCAATATAATTTTCCGTCTGAACGGTCAAAAATATAGGATTTTTAAAATAGCCTTTTATCAAAAAAGAACTCATTAAAAACACCAACAATATTGACAACAAAAAACTAGAAGCCAAATCGTCATCACAGGGGCGGTAAGCAAATAAAATTAAGACAGCTAAAAAAGCGTGAAATTTTGTTAAATGCTTAACCAGATTTCTAGCTCGCTTTAGTATTTTATCCTTCAACAAAGTTACCACCAGCCTTTACGGTTTCCGATACCATTAATTGTACCGCCAGCAAATGCTAGTTTAGATGCACCATATATAGCTTGAGCACCACGCATAGGCACAAAAGCACCTCCAACAACAGATTTTCCTAGACCTGCCGCAGTACATTTTGTATAAGCACAACCCGATACATAGCTAATGCCGCCTATCGCCCCTCCAATTGCATAAGGAACCCAAGCCCCCTGTGTCTCCTGCATCTCTACCAATGTCATGTCGGTAGCTTGTAAATTCTCTGCATCATCAAAAGCAAAAGATAAATCTGCCTGCTGGCTAGATAATTCTGTGACAGGTGTGTTATAATGAGCCGTCGTCTCTGCAAAGGCAGGGGTGATGGCAACAGTAGCACTAAGTGCTAGGATTGAAAGTTTTTTCATAAAGTTTTTTCCTTTTATTACGTTGTGAAAAAGCATCAGTCTGATACTGACAGCCCTAATCACACTAAGGTGATGATGGTGAAAGATGTCATCTTAGTGTGGTTGTTATGTAATATAGTAATAAATACAATTGTACTTGTCAATTGTCTTTTGTCTTAACTTTAAAGCCGTTTCTCCCAAATACTGCTTATCCGCCAAAATGTTAGCGACGGTTAGGGTGGATCTGACAAACTCAGTAATAGTACACAACAAAGAGTGAGTTTACGCATTTTAAACCCCTAAGGTATTTGATAAATGTTGTTTAATTTTAGGTATGAATTATTATCTAAATTTTCCAGTTTGACAAAAGCAGATTTATCAATTTTTGCTAAGGAAAGATTAAACATATCATCTTCATTGTTTTTATTGAGTAGAAGAAATTTTGCAAAAAATAATTTTTTAGATTGTTTGCTGTAATTACCTAAAAGTTCAATTAGTTGGTTATGAATGCAATAAATATCATCATGTATTATCTGACAAAGGTTTTCATCATATCTATAATAACCGTATTTATCAGATTGATGGCTATCTATACTGTGAAATTTTAAAAATCTCTCTTGGGTGATTTTTTTGATTTCATCATCAGAAATGACCAGATAGATATAAGACATAGATACGCTCCACAATTAGATGTTGCAACTAAGTTATGGGGGGCTGAACTACCCCCATAACTTTTAACTGCCTTAGTTATCTTGTTTTTCCATACCAAATATGAGAGCCATTTCTTGGGTTTGGATGATAATGGGTATATCTTGAACCAGGGTCAGCGTGATATTCCCTGATAGGGTTGTTTCCTGCAATTTTTTTAGCAACAGAACGGTTGGGAGCCATAATGTTGGTTGCTCCACGTTTAACCATATTTTGAGCAACTTTTTGAGTAACCCAACGTTGAGCAATAAATCGAGTGCCCGTCATAACGCCTACCGCAACCAAAGGAGCCACCGCCCCCTCCGTCTCTTGCATTTGTGCTACGGTCATCTCTTTTACTTGCAGGTTTTCTACATCATCAAACGCAAAAGACAAATCAGCTTGTGAAGTGGTGGCTGGTGTATCTATATCATCAAGTGAAACCGCAGACTGTATAACGCTTGGTGTGGCATAAGAATTTACTTCTGCAAAGGCAGGAGTAATGGCAATGGTTGCAGTCAGTGCTAGGATTGAAAGTTTTTTCATAAGACTTTCCTTAAAAACAAGTTTCAACCATCAGCACAGCTTGATAAGATCAAGTGCAGTTGTGCTAACTTGCACAGGATTATGGTATGTTTATTTTTTGATTTGTCAAGGGTTTTTTGAACAAATGTACATTTTTTACACGTCTTGTTGTTGATGACTTTTGGTAATCATCAGCTCAAATCGGTATCGAGTTTAAAGCGGTTTTTGTTTGCCGATAAAGTTCATCAAAGTCAATACTTACCTCTATCTTTGATTTAAGATCCAACTTATCGAGCGATATATCAACAACCCAAAAATATTTACTATTACAATATACAAAATCTGTCTTTTTAAACTTAAATCAAAATAAGGAGGTAACACAATAGACTTCTTTCCAAACCCTGATTTTTATGGATTTTTAAAAACTTCAACCCCAATACTTATAAGGGTTTATTTTTAGTTTGGAAAGAGATTTAATAAATAAAAAACCCAATAATGACATCAATATTGGTGATAAAAAATTATAATCTGGTTGTTTGGACACATACGCATTCAAAAATAAAACAACAGAATACAACATAGATAATAGGAGTAATGTTAAATAAAGGACATTAGGTTTACTATTTATCAAGGTGTATTCAAGTCTATATTGTAGAAAAATCAATATAGACTTAGAATATATCGTCTGCCTTTTAATAACTTGGCTTATCATTATTTAGAATCGCCTAGATCGCTAAATGGGAAAGTGGTTGATAAAAGATCGTCAAACAATAATATGTGGAAAGTTTACTTTGTAAAACCTATCTTTTTTACCACCATATCAATGAGTTGTGAAACACTCTCTGATTCAACATTTTCACCATGCACGTTTTTGGCATAATCCAACAGCAAATTAGACAACAGTGACTGATCTTGCAACGCCAACCCTCCAAAAACAACTTGATGGGTATTTTTTGCCATCAATATTAGTCGATTGCCCTGACTATCAAAAACTTCATACACACCATTTTCAACATCTACCGCCTCCAATTTGTACTCCAGTGTCTGCATACTTTCAAAAATGGATAAATCATAACCATCAAAGACTAAAAATGGTGGTTTTGGCATTGACATTAACTCTTGCATTAAAATCTATCCTTCCAAGATTGATCGGTCGGCTTTGTTTCCCAAGGTCGATGTCTGCCAATACCTTGACCTGCTTGAGTTTTGCCAGTAGCTGGATCTACTGAACCTCTTCTATGATAATGAGGAAACTTTCCCACTGGGTGTCCTGTGGCATTGCCAAAAGGGGCTAAGCGAAAGTTATTACCTATTTTAATCTCCTTACCTGCTCGTACGGCTTGCACACCTCTACCTGCACCGTACATACTAACACCCGTCACGACTCCTTTGCCAGTTGCTTCAAGTGTGCTAGAGACGGAGGCAGGCTTCCCTGTATTTTTATAACTATTGTAATGATTGCCCCAAGCTCCAACCGCACCACCACCAGAACCTAACAATAGCAAAGGGGCAAATGGCAATGCAGCCCCCTCCGTCTCTTGCATTTCTGCAAGTGTCATCTCTTTTGTTTGCAGATTTTCCGCATCATCAAAAGCAAAAGATAGGTCGGCTTGTGGGGTTGTGGCGGAAACAGTTGTTTGAGGCAACACAACCGTTTGAGTATCCACACTCGGTGTGTTATAATGAACAGTCATCTCTGCAAATGCAGGGGTGATGGCTACGGTAGCACTTAGTGCTAGGATTGAGAGTTTTTTCAGGGTTTTTCCTTTTATTACGTTGTGAAAAACTATCAGTCCATACTGATAGCCGATAACTGCTCTAGGTTGATAGTAGGTGAGATGATTATCAACTTGGTAACAGTTATCGATTTCTATACTAACAAATACGATTGTACCAGTCAATCATTGATATTGATTTTTTTATATGAAAAATGATTATCAATTCCATAACTATCAGTTATATCATAACATCACACCTACCGATAACTCACCGCTTCCGCCAAATGAGCCACGCCCACCCTATCCGCCCCTGCCAGGTCAGCAATGGTGCGAGCTACTCTTAGCACCCGATGATAGCTACGAGCGGAGAGATTGAGCCGTGATTGGGCGGTGGCTAGAAGCTGTTTTTCTGCCGTGCCGAGCGGTATGTGTGTATCAATCTCGCTTGGGGTCAGCTCGCTGTTGGCTTTGCCTTGACGGTCTAGGGCGATTTGACGAGCTTTGGCAACTCGCTCACGCACCACGGCGGATGGCTCGCCTTGCGGGGCGTTTTGCAGGTCGTCTATCGGCATGGCAGGGACGTGGATATGCAGGTCAATGCGGTCAAGCAAGGGGCCTGAGATTTTGTCCTGATAACGGCGGACTTGGTCGGGCGTACAGCGACAACGATTGGACGGGTCGCCATGATAGCCACACGGACACGGATTCATCGCTCCGATAAGCTGAAAATTGGCAGGATAAGCCACTTGGGCGTTGGCTCGGCTGATGATAATCTCTTTGGACTCTAACGGCTGTCGCATGACTTCTAAGGTCTTGCGGTCAAATTCGGGCAATTCATCAAGGAACAAAACGCCCTGATGAGCTAAACTAATCTCCCCTGGTTTGGGGCGTGAACCACCGCCCGACAACGCCACCGCACTCATGGTATGATGACAAGAGCGAAACGGACGTACACCAAATTCATAAGGCAGTCCTGCCACCGAATACACGCTTGCCACTTCTAGGGCTTCATCATCGGTCAAGGGCGGTAAAATGCTCGGCAGACGGCTTGCCATTAAGGTTTTGCCCGAACCAGGCGAACCTTTAAACAACATGGAATGCCCGCCTGTGGCACAAATCTCCAACGCTCTGCGGGCGTGGTGTTGCCCTTTGACATCGGACAAATCAAGCGGATAAGTCGCCACCGTTTTGGTGGTCGGTATGGCGGTTGGGGTCAGCCTATCGTCTGTATTGCCGCCATTGATAGCGTTTAGATGACGGCAGACTTGGGCAAGATTATTCGCCCCCAGCACACAAATATCCGCCACTTGCACCGCTTCGGACGCATTGGCACTTGGCAACATTAGTGTTCGCCCACCGCTTTTTAGGGTGCGAGCCACCGACAGTGAGCCTGTTACCCCACGCAAATCGCCATTTAGGGCAAGCTCACCCACAAATTCAAAATTATCCAGCACCGTCTCATCAATCTGTCCGCTTGCCGTCAAAATCCCAATGGCAATGGGCAAATCAAGCCTAGCCCCGTCCTTGGGTAGGTCAGCAGGGGCAAGGTTAATCGTGATACGGCGATTGGGAAAGTCAAAGCCACTGTTGATAATCGCCGAGCGGACACGGTCTTTGCTTTCACGCACAGACGCTTCGGGCAAGCCGACCATGGTTAGAGCAGGCAAGCCTTGGGAGATGTGGACTTCCACCGTAACAGGCGGTGCGGTCAGACCGATGACAGAACGGGTGTGGATTTGGGCGAAGGACATGGGTTTATAATCTTAAATTTTAGGATTGGTAATGGTTGGTGTGGTTAATAGATAATGCTTGTAAATAAATTTGTAGGGAAAATTACAATTTACCTTTTATTAAAATTTATCAAATTTTAATCATTGGGCGAATTGCAATTTTCCCTACAATCCCTAAAACATCAGTTAAACCACGGTTATTCATATTCATAAAGCTCAAAGGTCTCATCTCTTTTATCAAAAGGGATTAGCTCATCAACCAACGTATCAAACTCGTCATTATTTAATAAAACCCAATCACCATGATTGTTTTTGACAGGTTCTTTTTGATACACGTCATTTAAACGCTCAATTTGGACAGGTGTTAAATAAGGACTGTGCGTGCGTAATTGAGCCAGTAAATATTCTTTGATGTTTGGGCTATCCTGCCCCACCAAAGCCACTTCAAGCATTTTATATACCATAAATTCTTGCAGATTTTTTGCCACAAATTCGCTTTCACAGTCATGACAAATTCTGACGATCTGTGGCTCGCTGTGCTTGTCGTGTTCATAATAAAAGGCGTAACAGTCGCCATTGCCACACTGGGCAAACATCACCAAGCGATTTTCGTACTCTGGTTTTAGATAAAACCAATCGCCGTCATCTTGGCTTGGCAGATGGTCTTTGGTACAGGCAATCATCTCATCAGGCGAATACAGCTCATATTCATAAGACACGAGTAAAAAAGGCGGATTTTGCACAAGTTTTGGGAATACATCTTGATACCAATTTGGCACGCCAGTTTGCATATCCAGCATATCATCTTTGGTAAGCTGTTTGTATAAACTTGGCAAAGTAACTTCATAAGTCTTTTCTAAATAATCCATGTATTGTAGATAATTCATGATGTTTCCTTGCGGTTTAAGCCATGAGTTAAACAATCGCCTTTTGATAAACGCTAGATAATTCGGTTAAATTGACCGCATATTGCACGTTTTGATAAGTCTTACCAATCTCGCTTTGTAGTACGCTCATCACACGCCCAACCAAATCCGCCTTTATCTCATCACTGCGACCTGCCATAATCGCCAAATGTGCCACGACAAAATGCTCACCGTCATCAAATGCCAGTCCGATAAGACTGTCTGTCGCATGATACACACGGCTTTTGATGTCTTTGGACTTGGCAAATTGACCGCTTTCAAATAGGGCAGTATTTATTTTTAACAATAAGTCGGCTTCATCGGCGATTTTTAGGTTTTTGGATAATTCTAGGGTAAGATGGGGCATAAAACTTCCCTTTTAGGTTAATCAGGTTTGACACAAATCAGCACACGAATGCTGTCAGGCACGAGCGATAGATTTGCCAATGCCGTCAGGCCCTGCTCTTTCATCTCAATGAGCTGTGCAATTTCATCATCTCGCACGTTGGGGTTGATGGCTTGTAAGCGTTGCAATCGTCCTATCTCTTTGTCCAGATGGTCGGCAAATTGGCTTTGGGCGGATGTACTGATGGCGGACAGCTCATCGGTTGCCTTGGTTTTGGCTAGGGCGGTGATGTTGCCGATGACTTCATGTCTTGCCTTGACGACTTGACGGGCTTTGGCTTTGTCCAGTCTGTCAATGATGGGCAGAAGTTTGTCGGGGGTTGCCACTTTGGTTAGGTCGTTGCCATTTTCGGCAAGTAGCACACGGATGATTTGCCCTGAGAGATAGGCAGATAGGTTTAGGTGCTTGGGGGCGATGGCTTCGACTCGAAAGTGGTTTTCGATGAGCATCAGACCCTGTGGCATGGCGGATGACTTTAACAGCACCACGCTGGTGTTGCCAAAGGTGCCTGACTTGATGGACTCCAACACGCCCGTCATGAGCGGATGTTCTAAGGTCATGTACGCCATGTCTTCACGGGTCAGGGCTTGGGTGCGGTCAAAAGTTAGGGTCATACCGTCTTCGTCAAGGGGCAGTCCCGAGATGTCCTGCACTTCGGTGCTGTCAATGGGATGAATGACCCACGAATCATCACGGCTAATGCTATAATCGACGTTGAGTGCGTCCAGATAGCGGTCAAGAAATACTGGCAGTATCTGCGTGTTGTCCAGCTCATGCATGGCTTGTACGATACGCCCTGATACGCTGGGGCGGCATGAGTTATACTCTAACAGGCGATCTCGTCCTGCTTGTAGTTCTTTTTCAAGTTGTATGCGTAGAGCGGTTGCATTTGCTACAAGTCTATTAAAGTCATCAAAGCTGTTTTGTCCTTCTAGCATGGGTTTTAGATCAGCGATGAAATGCTCTTGTACTGTTTGGGCGGTCGGACTGATGTGGTTAAAAATATTTAGGGCGTGGTCATACCAATGATACAAGCGTTCTTGGGCAGTGCCAACGACAAAAGGAACATGTAGGCGGATTTGGGCGATTTGTCCGATACGGTCAAGTCGTCCGATACGTTGCTCTAACGTGTCAGGGTTGGCAGGCAAATCAAACAGCACCAAATCTTGGGCAAATTGAAAATTACGCCCCTCTGAGCCAATTTCGCTACACAGCAGTATCTGAGCCCCATGTGTATCAGCAAAATAGGCAGATGCTTGGTCACGCTCCAACAGGCTCATCTGCTCGGTAAAAATGGCGGTCTTAATGCCAGCATGCAGACGCAGTACCGCCTCTAAACTTTCAATGGTTGCCCCTGAACGGGCGATGAGTAGGGCTTTTTTGTGTTTTAGGTCATTTTTTAATAGCTCAATGAGCCACGGCACTCGGGGGTCAGTCTCTAACCATGAGCCGTCAGGAAAACTCTCTTCGCCCCACAGCTGTTCACGCAGTTTGCCATGAGTATAAGGGGTATTTTGCCACGCTGTTGGTAGGGGGAGTGGATAGGCGATACTGGTACGCCCATAAAAGCCCTGTACGCTGTCTCGGGTGTTACGAAATAGCACTCGCCCTGTGCCGTGACGGTCTAGTAGCTCGTTAATGATGTGCTGACGGAGCTTGTCATTGGTGTTGATGTCGGCAATCTCACTGACATCAAAGCCGAGCAGTCCTGCCACTGCCGTGATTTGTTTGTCGGTCAAATCCTTGCCGTCTATCAGCAAAGTTGCCACCATTGCCACGTCCGCAAAGGCGTCTTGGGACGCGATAAAATCATCCAAATCATCAAAGCGGTGTGGGTCAAGCAGTCGCAGGCGGGCAAAATGACTCTCCACGCCAAGCTGTTCTGGTGTGGCAGTCAGCAGTAATACCCCTGCGATGTGCTGAGCAAAATCCGCCACCAGCTCGTATTTGTCATTACCGCCTTGTTCGCTGTCCCAATGCAGATGATGGGCTTCATCCACCACAAGCAAATCAAAGCCCGACGCATACGCCTGCTCATATAGGTCGTGATGGTCAAGCAATAAATCAATGCTAGCAATGATGAGCTGTTCGGTGCCAAAGACGTTTTCATCAGGGTTATGTTCTTTGATGGATGCTGTACGCACCAAGTCAAAGATGGCAAAATCTAAGTTAAAACGGCGTTTTAGTTCTATCATCCATTGGTATTGCAAGCTGTCAGGCACAAGGATAAGCACACGGTTGGCTCGCCCTGTGATGAGCTGTTGATGAACGATAAGCCCTGCTTCTATCGTCTTGCCCAGTCCCACTTCATCCGCCAACAGCACCCGAGGGGCTAGGCGTTTGCCAACTTCGTGGGCGATGTAGAGCTGATGGTTGATGATGTCCACTCTTGCCCCGATGAGTCCACGCAAGGGGTGACGGGTGAGCATGGCGTTGAGTTTCAAGGCGTCTTGGCGGACTTCATAATGCTCATTATGCTCAATGCGTCCTGCCAACAGTCGCTCCAAGGGCTTGGCGAGCGTGATGTTTGCCGATAGGCGAGTTTCCATGAGACTTTTGCCACAGGTCAAGTGATAACGCATGACATCGGCTATCTCTTCACAGCTTGCCACCACGAACTCTTGCCCGTCTTGGTCAAAAATGGTGTCGCCACTGCCAAAGACCACCCGTGACAGTTGAGCGGACGCTTTGGCATATACTCGTTTTTCTTCGCTTTGGGGGAATAAGATGTGAACACAGCGGTCGTCCACTTCGATGACCACGCCCAACCCCAAATTACTTTCAGAGTCGGATAAATAACGCTGACCAATGGCAAATACGCTCATAAAAATTTAACGCTCGGTAAAGATGTGATGAAGTTATGTTTATGGGGGCAATCCCCATTTTATAAAGGCAAATTGATTATTTTAAGTGAAATGGGTGGGATTTTGCAATAAAAATTTGTTGTGGGTGGTGGTAGGGCGTATGCAAGCGAAGATGAGAACAGTTGTTATGAAAAATAACTGTCATCAAATCTTACTTTTTACAACTGTTTAAAGGGCGGTATGTCTTACCTGAAAAATAGCCCTTTATCCACTTATATTAATGATTTTCTTGACCGTCTAGAAGTTTGGTTAATAGCACAATCTGCTTTTCTTTTTCGGCAATAATTTCATCTTTACAGGCGATGATTTGTTTTAAACTTTCAATTTCATTTGCCATGTTTTCATTATGAGCATAATATTTATTATAAACCGAATTACCATTATTATGGATATTATTATAAAACGTATCGCCGCTATTATCCGCAATCAATAAATCAAATAAATTCACTTCAAATATTTGGGCGAGCTGTTGTATTTTATCTAAATGCAATTTGGTTTCGCCACGTTCAATCTTAGCATAGCCACTTGGCGACATACCCATGCGTTCTGCCACTTCTTCTTGTGTCCAATGATTAAATTCTCTTAGGTGTTTGATTTTTTCGTGAATTTGCATAAAAAACTCAATTTGGACAGAAAAATGTTCTGATAGTGTTGGTTTAATGTTGTCAAATCATGATAAAATCACAAAAATTTGACATTTTTATTATTCTAACATACGATAATATCACTCACAATAGTTAAGTTGTCTTTTCAACACCTCAAAACCGTTTTGCTTTGAAGTTTTGGCTTTAATATAAGGATTTTTATGAAAAAACTCATCACTCCAATACTTGCACTTTGTTTGGTGTCATTTAGTGGTACAGCAATGGCGAATAATCAGGCAAGGCTGAATTTCGTTAAAAAATTGTACAAAGATTCTATTCAATGCCGTAACAGCGAATATGGTTGCAGTACTGACCCTGTTTGGAGATTTGGTAATGAGAGTCTTAGAAACGCCATATCCCATGCTTATAGCTACTCCTATTTAGCAATAGACGACCCTGTGCACCCATGTGGAGATTGGGATCTTGGTTATGTTGCCCTACTTGATTGGTCGCAAGATGAACCGCGTGGCGGATTTAAAATGAGCCAATTTACCTTTACACCCCTAAAAAACGGTAATATTCGTGCTAATTTTAAAGGTGCAGGATCAGGTTTCCCCAAATTTCATGTTGATATTGCCTTAACTTGTAAGGGTGGCGAATGCAAAGTCTCTGATATATACAACCGTGGAGAGAGTTTTAAACGATATCTTAATCAATGTCATCTAAAATAACCAATCACTCCCCCAACACCACCAAAACCGCCCCAAAAGGCGGTTTATCTTTATTCTTTTATGGTTTTTTAATCCCTTCCAATAACCCCAAAAATCCTGCAATATACGCCACATCTCTACTGCTCTCACGCACCCCTGCATACAGCTGACAATGCACCCCCACCCCAAGCGGACGTGTTACCACCCAGCCTTTTTTCTCGTACTCGCTCGCCACCCAGTCAGGTAGTGCCGACACGCCCTGCTCACTCGCCACGAGCTGAATGAGCATGGCGGTAAGCTCGGTGGTGCGGATATGTTTGGGAGTGACCCCATTTGGCTCTAAAAATTTGGCGATGACATCAAGCCGAGCCTGCTCCACAGGATAGGCGATGAGTGTCTCGTCTGCTAGGTCGGTAGGATTTATCACGCTTTGGCTTGCCAGTCGGTGCGTGGGCGACATCACAAGGCGACTTTCGTAGGTAAACAGTGGCTCATAATAAATCCCATCTATCGGCAAATCGCTTGCCGTGATAAGCAGGTCAATGTCGCCGTCTAGGAGCATTTGGTGCGGTTCAGGTTCAAACCCAGAAGCAAAATCCAAATCTACATCGCTATACTCATGACGATAGACGTTTAAAATCGGCATAAGCCAATCAAAACAGCTGTGGCACTCACTTGCCAGTCGCAACTGTCCTGCTTGCCCGTGTGCCAAACGTTTAATGTCAGCTTTGGTGCGAGCCACTTGCGGTAGGATATTATCCGCAAGCTGCAACACCAACCGACCTGCAGGCGTAAAGGTAACGGGGCGGGTACGGCGATTGACAAGTGTGATGTCATAATAGCTTTCTAGCTCTTTTAACTGATGAGAAATGGCGGACGCGGTCAAATTAAGCTCATCGGCAGTCATGGCAAGCGAACCGAGACGGTCAAGGGTAGAGAGCATTTGCAAATGGCGGATTTCTAGCATGGCGATTTTTGGTTAAAATTTTTCAGTATTTTATCATAAAATTAAAAATTTTTCAGGTTAAAAAGATTGGTAATGAGAATACATAATAATTGGTAATGGGGCGTGGTTTGTTGGATGTCTAACGAATTGGGTATTTACCTAGGCTTTGGGGTTGGCTTTGTATGCCCACAAACACCCCGCCCAATCATGTCAAAGCCCCATGACGGGGCTTTGATGATGGCATTTAATGATGGTGGTCGTGGCTGTGTCCATGAGAGCTGTGTTCATGACTGTGCTGATGTTCACCATGTCCATGATGATGTTCATGCCCTGCATGAGCGTCTTGGCTCATTTGATGGCTGTGTTCATGACTATGTGCATGACCATGCTCATGGCTATGTTCATGATTGTGATGGGCATGTCCGCCATGATGATGACCATGCATTAGGTGCATGACGGTAGGCGAGAGCATGACAAACAGCCCTGAGATGAGCATGACAGCACCGCTAAATTTACGCAGGTTAAAGGTCTTGACCTTTTGTTGTAACCATGACAGCGTTGCCCCGGTCATGATAAGCATGGGCAGAGTACCCAGTCCAAAGGCAAGCATGAACAGTACGCCCATGATGGGTTCATGTCCTGTCGCCGCCACACTCATCGCCATCACCAAAGCCCCATAGACCAGACCACAAGGCAACAGTCCCCACAGCAGACCCGCCCCAAGAGCCTTAGGCAGGCTGTCCATGGGCAGTACCTTTTGACGGATGGGAGCAAGGCGATTCCAAAGACCCAGTCCCACTTTTTCAAGGCGATTTAGAAATGGCACGCCAAGCATGAGCAGGGCGGCAAACACAATCGCCAGACCCAGCACGATGCGGGGCAGGGCGTTGCCCGTCATAAAGGGGGCAAGCACCGTCTCGCCAAAGATGGTTGCAATCAGCCCAAGAGCCATATAACTCATCAAACGTCCAGTGTGATAGGTTGCGATGAGCATGCCACGTTTTTGTGGGCTTAGGTTCTTCATGGAGATGCCAAAAGCAGTTACGATACCACCACACATCCCCATGCAGTGTGGTGATCCCAAAAAGCCCATGGCAAGGGCGGGCGCTAATAATACGATACTCATGCGTCATCCTTATTACGTTGGTTGTTTTGGGTTGCCTTGCTGGCGTGATTTAAGGCATCACGGCGAGCTTGACGGTCATCTAAGATGATTTGGTCGGGGGCATTGTCTAAATCTTCAAACTGGTTGGACTTGACCGCATAAGCAATCGCCCAAATCGCCACAACGAACAACATAAGACTTAGCGGAATGAGTAGGTAGATACTGGTCATGTCATCTGTTCCAAAAGCACAAGTTCTTTGCTAGTTTACCCAAATCAGGGTTTTTTATCTTTTCACTCATCTTTTATATTGGTCATTGATTGGGGCATGCCCATACTCATGGCATTTTTATAAAATGCGTTATGTGGTCATGTTATGTGCAACCAAATAATCATATCTTATTCATGACATTAGGTAAATTGTGTTTGCAAATAATCCACATTTTAACACATTTATCAGTTTTGACAGCAAATTTTTAAAAGCCCATAAAAAATTTATGGTTTTTGGATAAACATAACTTTTTTCTTAAAAGTTTCTTAAATTTCTTAAAAGTTTCTTAAAAGCCGACCGAGCCGATTTAATATTTGGTAGGTGATGCCAAACGTTTAGCATGGATAAATAGCATGGATAAATGGTCATATAAATAGCCATATGAACAGCCATATGAACAGCCATACACTGATTTTTTACAAAATCACTTGCCACAGCTGTAAATTTTTGCGAAAATAAGCCAAATTAGCTTTTTGTTTTATATCTGATAAAGAGTCGCCATTTGTCACTACAATCCCTAAAAATACAGTCTTTACCAAGATTTTCCCTAAACTTTGCCGCCAATATCGTCGCTGCCTTGTGGATGTTGGTGGGGTCAGTACGTGCCTTTAATTGGGTTAAGCCCACGTTTGGGCAGTTTGTGCTATTTGCTTTATTGGCGTTGGCGGTCAATATTTTGTTGGCATGGCTGACAGCACATTTTGGCAGTGATTTTAACGAGCAAGGACTCATCAGTTATCTGATTTGGCCGACCATCATGCTCATTGCAGGGATTTTGCTTGCCAAGCGTACGCTCAACTATTCACTGCTGTTTGTGCCTGTGATTTTGTGGCTTGTGGCGGATACGCTACTGATTTTGGTACAAAGTGGCATGCAGTTTTTGAGCTTGCAAAACTGGCTACCAAACTGGATGTATCGCATTTTGCCCGATTTGTTCGTGGCACTGTTTGTATGGCAGACGGCGGCACTACTGTTGATTTTCGCCAAGCGTTTGCACTGGCAGTGGTGGGAGCGAGTCATCATGATGATAGGGGCGATTGCCCTGTTGGTTGTCTGGCAAAAAAACGTGGCAGACCAACCCATTTTTAAGGTAAAAAACCAAAACCCAACCATCAGTGAAATCGCCTTTTACGCCCAGCCGATGATTTTGGCAGACCATTTGGTAGGCATTGAAAAGTCGGAGACGGGCGAGACCGACTGGTACTTTATGGGTGTGGCAGGGTATAGCGAGTTAGATGTTTTTACCAATGAAATAGAGCAGGCAAAACAGCTGTTTGATGTGCGTTTTGGCACAAAGGGTAAATCGATTGCACTCATCAATAACCCAAGCACATGGCAGTCTGACCCCATCGCCACCAAGACCAGCATTCACGAGACACTCCAAACCATCGGCAAACAGATGAATGCCGATGAAGACGTGCTGTTTTTGACGTTAAGCTCACACGGAGCGGTGGATGAGAGTGGTCAGATTTTGGGGGATTTGGTGCTGGATAATCCGCCACTGGATTTGGATGACATTGACCCTGTGTGGCTAAAAGAGACACTTGACGCATCGGGCATTCGTTGGCGGGTGATTGTCATCTCATCGTGCTACTCGGGGGCATTTATTGAGAGTTTGGCATCACCGACCACGCTCATCATCACCGCATCGGCTGCCGATAGGGCATCTTTTGGGTGTAGTCATAACGCCGATTTGAGTTATTTTGGGCGGGCGTTTTTTGCCGAAGGCTTGCGTGGCGATAAAAACACTTTTGATAATGCCTACGCCTACGCCAAAAAGCGGGTGGGCGAGCTAGAAGCACTTATGGGCTTTACGCCATCGGAGCCGCAGATGTATGTCGGTAGTCTCATGAAAACGGCACTGCCCGAGTTGGAACAAACGCTTTTTGATAACAGTCAAGAGCCGACCATGCCAGCAGATGGCAAGCCTTAACAATAACAAGCCCTAACACACGCGATACATTAAGGAAAAACCATGAAAACCCCCCGACTTGGTGTGAATATTGACCACATCGCCACACTTCGTAACGCCCGTGGCGTGGATTATCCGTGTCCTGTCAAAGGGGCGGTGGTGTGTGAGCAGGCAGGAGCGGACGGCATTACCCTGCACCTGCGTGAAGACCGCCGTCATATCAAGGATGTCGATGTCTATGCCATGAAAGAGGCGATTGGCATTCCGATGAACCTAGAAATGGCGGTAACAGATGAGATGCTCGCCATTGCCCGTGATGTCCGTCCCCAGTGGGTGTGCCTTGTCCCCGAAAAACGCCAAGAGGTGACGACCGAAGGTGGGCTTGATGTTATCAATAATGATAAATTACCTAGCTTTATCAAAGACTTACAGAATGTCGGTATCAAAGTATCGCTCTTTATTGACCCTGATACCGCCCAAATTGAAAGGGCGATAGAGCTTGGAGCAGATGCCATTGAGATTCATACAGGGGCGTATGCTGAACGCTGTCTTGAAAATGATAAAGAAAAAATCAGCCATGAGTTAGACCGTGTCAAAATGGCGGTGGCGTTTGCCTTATCCAAGCATCCGAGCTTTTTGGTGAATGCAGGGCATGGCTTGACGGTGGATAATGTTGCTCCCATTGCCCAAATTGACGGCGTTCATGAATTAAACATCGGGCATAGTATCATTGCCGATAGCGTGTTTGTGGGACTAGATAAAGCGGTGAAAAACATGAGACAAGCATTCTCTGATTAACCTTTATTACCATTTATCGGTAAAAAATCCCCATTTTATTGTAAAAGTTGGCACCTTTTATGTAATAAACTGTATTTTTCATCAAAAAAAGGTTGTCAAATTTTAATTTTGCCGTTAAGCTATAACTATCTGTCAGAAAGCTGAATTATTTTTGTAATTTGTATTGAAAAATATTTCCGCTTAATGTTAGAATAGACAGTGATAGTCTAAGTGTGTTTGACTTTATCAAAACCATCCTTTGGAGGAATTTATGAAACTTAATAAAATCGCTTTGGCATTGGTTGCTACTGCTGCTACCGCTGCATCTGCTGGCGTAACCGTAACCCCACTAGTTGGTTACCAATATCAAGACGAAGCTCACAAAAAGCAACGTGAGATTTTTAAAACTGGTCAGCAACTTAACGGTGCTAACACCAATGCACCTACCAACCCAACAAATGGCGGTGTTGCTCTTGAAAGCGACCTATATACTGGCGTAGCCCTAGGTGTGGAACTAACCCCATCTACTCAGTTCCAAGTAGAATATGGCGTAACTGACACTGATGCAAGAGCTTCAAAAGCTTCTGCTAATGCTCATCCTAGAAACGTATTTGATGCCAAAGAAGAAATCATCTCTGGTAACTTCCTAATTGGTACTGAGCAGTTTTCAGGCTACACCAACAATAAGTTCAAGCCTTATGTGCTTATCGGTGCAGGTCAAGCCAAATATAAAGTAGAAAGCCGTGAACAACTTCTTGATGGCACACCAGCTGGCACAGAAGTATCTGAATCAAAAGACACCATCGGTAACCTAGGTCTAGGTGCTCGCTACCTAATCAACGATGCCTTAGCTCTACGTGGCGAAGCTCGTGCCGTTCACAACTTTGACAACGCATGGTGGGAAGGTCAAGCCCTAGCAGGTCTTGAAGTAACCCTAGGTGGTCGTTTGGCACCTACCGTACCTGTAGCACCTATTCATGAGCCTGTGGTAACTACACCACCAGTGGTAACTACACCACCAGTGATTGTGATTGAAGCACCAGAAGTTGTTGATAGTGATGGCGACGGTGTGGCTGACCATCTAGATCTATGCCCAAATACCCCACGTAACGTTGTGGTAGATGCTAACGGCTGTCCAGTTGAGCGTGCAGTACAAGAAGACCTACGCATGGAACTTCGTGTATTCTTTGACCGTGACAAGTCAAACATCAAGCCACAGTTCCGTGAAGAAGTTGCCAAAGTTGCAGAAAAAATGCGTGAATTCCCGAACGCTACTGCTGCCATCGAAGGTCATGCATCTAAAGACAGCAAGCGTTCAAGTGCTCGCTACAACCAACGCCTATCAGAAGCTCGTGCAAACGCTGTGAAGTCTATGCTATCTAACGAGTTTGGTATCGCTCCTAACCGTGTTTCTGCGGTAGGTTATGGCTTTGACCGTCCTGCGGTGCCTAACGATACTGCTGAAAACAAAGCACTTAACCGTCGTGTTTATGCAGTTATCCAAGGTAACAAAGTAACTAACGTTGTAGAAACCAGATAATCTTTTGATTATTCAAAAACCATCCAAAGCAATTTGGGTGGTTTTTTATTTATCAAAATATAGGATTTGAATGCTGTATTTGTCCAAAACCGTGCTATAATAGACAGCTTTTGTGTGAGTTATTGGCTTACACACCTATTTTTCTACATTTTTTGAGATTTTATGTCAAACAATATCCAACATCTACGCAATATTGCCATTATTGCTCACGTTGACCACGGTAAAACAACCTTGGTTGATAAACTTTTACAACAATCTGGTGCCTTAGGCGAGCGTGCGGGTGAGATTGAACGAGTCATGGACTCAAACGCCCTAGAGAGCGAGCGTGGCATTACCATTCTTGCCAAAAATACCGCCATCAAGTGGACGGACAAACGCACCGATACCGAATACCGCATTAACATCGTGGACACCCCCGGACACGCCGACTTTGGCGGTGAAGTGGAGCGTGTGCTGTCTATGGTGGACTGTGTGCTACTGCTGGTCGATAGCCAAGAAGGCCCGATGCCACAGACTCGCTTTGTGACCCAAAAGGCGTTTGCCCGTGGCTTAAAGCCGATTGTGATTATCAATAAAATTGACAAACCTGCTGCCCGTGCTGATTGGGTGATTGACCAAGTCTTTGATTTATTTGACAATCTTGGTGGTACAGACGAACAACTTGATTTTCCGATTGTCTATGCCTCGGGCATTAACGGCATTGCAGGACTATCGCCTGATGAGCTTGCCCCTGACATGACCCCCTTGTTTGAGACCATTGTGGACATCGTTGAGCCACCAAAAGTGGACGTGGACGGTGCATTCCAAATGCAAATTTCAAGCCTTGACTACAACAGCTTTGTTGGCGTGATTGGCGTGGGTCGCATTCAGCGTGGCTCGGTCAAGACCAATACCCCTGTGGTGATTGTGGATAAAGACGGCAACAAGCGTAACGGTCGTATCCTAAAAATCATGGGCTATCATGGACTTGAACGTGTGGACGTGGACTCTGCCCAAGCAGGCGACATCGTCTGCGTAACGGGCATTGATAACCTTAACATCTCAGACACCATTTGCGACCCCAAAGAAGTCGAAGCCTTGCCAGCGTTATCGGTGGATGAGCCGACCGTATCGATGACTTTTCAGGTCAATGACAGCCCATTTGCCGGCAAAGAGGGTAAATTTGTCACGTCTCGCAACATTCGTGAACGCCTAGACCGTGAACTGATTCATAATGTGGCACTGCGTGTTGAAGACACCGACAGTCCAGACCGCTTTAAGGTATCGGGTCGTGGCGAGCTACATCTGTCTGTTTTGATTGAAAACATGAGACGTGAGGGCTTTGAGCTGGGTGTATCTCGACCAGAAGTTATCATCAAAGAGATTGATGGTGTGATGTGTGAGCCTTATGAGAACGTGACTTTTGATGTCGAAGAACAGCATCAAGGGGCAGTCATGGAGCAGATGGGTAACCGCAAAGGCGAGCTGACCAACATGGAGGTGGACGGCAAAGGTCGTATCCGTATCGAGGCAACTGTGCCGTCTCGTGGACTTATCGGCTTTCGCTCGGAGTTTTTGACCATGACATCTGGCACGGGTATCATGACATCAAGTTTTAGCCATTATGGCGAGATGAAAGAGGGTGCGGTTGCCAAACGTCAAAATGGCGTACTCATTTCTATGGTAACAGGTACTTGCCTAGGCTATGCTCTGTTTAGCTTGCAAGAGCGTGGTCGACTGTTCGCCAAGCCACAGCTTGAAGTTTATGAAGGTATGATTGTCGGTATCAACTCTCGTGGCGATGACATGGTGGTCAACCCAACCAAAGCCAAACAGCTGACCAACATCCGTGCGTCAGGCTCGGACGATGCGATTATCCTGACCCCTGCCTTGGAGTATAGCTTGGAGCAGGCGTTAGAGTTTATCGAAGATGATGAGCTTGTCGAAGTCACGCCAAAATCCATCCGTATTCGCAAAAAGTATCTGACCGAAAATGACCGTAAGCGTTTTGGGCGTAAAAAGGATGCATGATAAGTAAAGCTAAAACCATAAGTTAAAAATTCTTAATTGAATTTAAAATTACTTATAGTATCTTAGCGAATCTTTGTGTTTTGGTAATGACCATTGACAAAACTACTTTATGATAATAAGATTATTTATCATAAAGTAGTTATTTTTTTAGGGCATATTGAACCCAATGTTTAAGTTTTTTTGATGGCTTTAACAAATCAGATAAATTAAATAAATCAGACGGGTCAATATCAAGCAAGACAAACAGTGCGTAAGCATATAGACACTGCCCATATAGAGATAAACCATGAGTATGCTTCAAGAGTTTAAAGAATTTGCCGTTAAAGGCAACGTGATGGATTTGGCAGTTGGTGTCATCATCGGCGGGGCGTTCGGCAAGATTACCACGTCATTGGTCGATGATGTGATTATGCCGGTCATCTCTGCGGCGATTGGCGACGTGGATTTTAGCAACATGCTTATCCCACTTGCCGAAGTGCCAGAGGGTACAGCGATGACTTACGCCGCCTTAAAAGAGGCGGGCGTGCCTGTATTGGCGTATGGTAATTTTATCACGATTTTGATTAATTTTATCATCCTAGCATTCATCGTATTCTTGCTTGTTAAAGGCATGAACAAAATGCGTAGACAAGCCGAAGCAGAACCAGAAGCTCCTGCCGAGCCATCAGAAGAGGTATTGCTACTGCGTGAGATTAGCCAAAAGCTAAGCAAATAATTAGCATGTATCATACCCAAAACCCATCATCTGATAGATGATGGGTTTGTTGTTTTGATGGGTTTAGACCACCTTTTCAAAGCGAACAATGCTCTCAACGTGTCCTGTATGACAAAACATATCCATAACCCCTGCATGAGTCGCCCGATAGCCCTGCTCGGCAAGGCGAATGCTGTCTCGGGCAAGCGTGGCAGGGTCGCATGAGACATAGACGATACGGCGGGCATCAAATCGCCCCAGATAATCCATAACTTCCCATGCTCCTGTGCGTGGCGGGTCAATGAGTAGAGCATCCACCTGCCCGACCCACGGCTTATCTGAGAAATCTTGGGTTAGGTCTTGGGCAAAAAATTCGGTGTTGGCAAGTCCGTTGTCCCTAGCATTCATCGTAGCACGCATGGCCATGTCAGTGCTACCTTCCACGCCAATGACCTTGCCCGTATCCCCCACGCATTTGGCAAGAGCAAGCGAAAAGTTACCCAGTCCACAAAACAAATCTAGCACTCGCTCGCCTTGCTTTAAATCTAGAAGACGGCAGGCAAGCTCAACCATTTGCCGATTGACCGATAAATTGACCTGTGTAAAGTCGGTGGGGCTACTTTGTAAGGTTAAGCCAAACTCAGGCAAATGATAAAACAGTCCGCCTGTCGGGGGCGTGGCGTGGCTCATGGGCAGTATTGCCTTGTCCGTGCTATCAATGCGGTAAATGCTGTCATATCCTTTGGGCTGTAAATAAACTTGCCAATTAACGGGCTTGCCAAAATGGATAAGTTTGGCGGTGTCGGCTTTATTGATTGGCTTGGTATGGCGGACGATAAGAGCCACGCTTGGCAAGTCGCCCATTTCTTTGCTCGCATTCTCGCCCATAGCGATTTCTAAGTGGGTAATACTGTCTTTGATTTTTAGCGTTTTTAAAAGCTGTTTTAAGTCATCTAATCTATCGCCCACACGCCTATCCAAAATCGGACAAGTGCCAATGTCCGTCAAAAAATTACTCGCTCGCTCACGAAAACCCACGATAAGTCTGTCTGTCTTGGGTAGGTAACGCACGCCCAAACGGGCTTTGGTGCGATAATGCGTTCTGTCGCCCACGATTGGCGGTAGCCATGTGGCAGGGGCAATGCCTGATTTGGCAAGGTGGTTTTGTAGGACGGACTGTTTGTGTTTAATCTGCTCGTCCACGTCAAAATGCTGTAAGGTGCAACCGCCACATACCCCAAAATGCGGACACATGGGAGCGGTGCGGTGGGGGCTTGAGGTTAGCACGTCCAAGCAGTCGGCTTCGTCATAGCTTTTTTTGGATTTGGTAAGGGTTGCCGTTACCGTCTCGGTGGGTAGGGCGTGGCTAACAAAGACTTTTTTGCCCGATTTGTCGCCATGCGTGTCATCATAGGTTGCGATACCACGCCCGTCATGGGTTAGGGCGGTGATATGTAGGGTGATGGGTGTTTGGGTTTGCTCGGATTTGGATAACTGGTGGGTCATGAGTGCCTATTTTTTGGGTATCATAAATGGGCATTATATCATTATTGGCGGTGGGCATTGGTATTTTTGGTGTTTGGCATTATAATAAGTAGGGTCTATTGATATTTATGCTTAACAAACTTAATATTTACCACAGGCTTTGTAGGGGCGTGCTTTCCACGCCCTTGATGATACCACACATCATAAATTTGCGGTAATTTTAACGTTCTTCATCTATATGTGAAAATTATGTGCGAGCTATGTAACATCAACTCCTTTATCATTCATGACAGCCTAGCTGATGAGCAAGACAATACCGAACTGTCTGCTGATGAAAAAGATAATAATGACAATCCCGACAACGAGCAGGCTTATCCTGTATCGGGCGGTGCGTTGTGATTTTTGCCAGTCATGAGCCGTTTTTGCAGTCTCGTGCTCAGATGCTTATCATGCCCGTTAGTACGGACGGTAACATCGCCCACCCTGTCATCGCAAGGTGCAAAGGTTTGTATGCCGATAACTACGAGCATTATCAAAAAAAGGCAATCGGAGGCGAGTTGTCGCTTGGCGATGCGGTGGCGTTTCGTATCTCTAAGCAGACCACGGGGCTTGGTGTGCGGACGGGCGGGGTAGAATATGTCGGTAGCCTTGTCGTCCAAAAATTCCCCGAACAGCCCATCAGCGTGCGAATGCTCACACGCTGCCTAACCGCCCTAAAACCATACATTTACGAACTCATGCGGTACAAAGGACTCAGACGTGTGGCGATACTGGGGTCGGCTCTGCTGGTCAAGGACACCGCCCAAGAGAGCAGTGCGGTAGAATGGCTCACCGCCGAGCATGTCATGAACGTGTGCCAAGACGTGCTGGGGGACGTACCAAAACTGACTGTTGAGGTGCATTTTGGGCGAGATACACCGCTATCTTTTGCAAAAAATACTTGAAAATGATGATGGCTTCGGCTATAATGCACACCACTTGCGAACGTGGTGGAATTGGTAGACACGCTATCTTGAGGGGGTAGTGCTTCACGGCGTGAGGGTTCAAGTCCCTCCGTTCGCACCAAATATTCCTTTAAAAATCAAAGGCTTAGTCTGTATAATAGGATTAAGCCTTTTTTGTGTTTATGACAAGGTGATAAATACAAGGTGGCAAGATTTGGGGGTTGCTTTACTACCCCCCCGCTTTTTATTTTGCTATCTTTTCTCGATACTCATCAGATAGTCATTATAACGATATTGGTTTATCTGACCCGTCCCAATCAAATCAATGGCTCGGTCAATCATCTCTATCGGCACATTGAACCACTCGCTAGGCTTATAGTAGCGACCGTCTTTTGCCAGCAGTCTCATGTTGAGCTTTTGCTCGGCAAAAAAAGAATGTAAGATGAACTCAATCTTTTGGGCATTGGCGTTACTCATCTCGTATTCGGCGATGATTTCTACGTCGCTGTACAAAAAAGTCTCATCATCCAAGCAGTTTTTGATACGCTCATCACCTGTGCCTTTGGTAAAGCCGATTTTGTGCAAATGCAAATAACGCATGAACTCCGCCCTAGGCTGAGTCAGGCGAGCGACATAAATCACGCCCGTGCGAGCATCATCGTGGGTTCTGAACAAATCATCATCTGACAGCGGGAACTGCATGAGCCACTCATCATCAGTCATTAGCACATGATGACTGGTCTGTCTGTGCTTGGATAGGGCGGTTGCCAGCGAGCGTGCCAGCATGTTGGATTCGGTGCCATTGGCAAAAACTAGGCGAATGCGGTCTTTAAAAAGACTGTTTTGGCGACCGCTGTCTTCATAGATGTCAGCGACGAAACAGAGCATGCCTTGCAACACGAACACGGCATTTTTTTTGACATAGTCTGTGGGACGGCTGTTTTGGATTTTGTATTTGCCCTGTTGGATGAGCTGTTCAATCTTAAAAAATATCGGGCGAAAGTTGTCAAAATCAGGACAAGGGTATCTGTCAGCGGTATCATCAGGGGTATTTAGTATCCTTTTTTTGGCACGAATGCTGTGGGTGTTGTCGCCGAGTATGTCCACGTTGCCAATGTCATCTAACAAGCCTAGCCTGTCTGATGAAAAGATGTCATCCAAAGACTGCACGGATGGGGTGGTCTGTTCATGATGTTCTGTCATATGCTCTCACGCTCTCTTATAATAAGCCAAAGCGGTCATGTGCCAGCAAAACTTCTCTTTGCTCGGCGTTGTGTTGTATCGATGATAACGCTATCGCCAACAGCTCTTCGTCAAAATCATCACTGTCCATCATGGGTGGTCGCCCCTGTTTTTCATAAAACGCCATAATCTCACCAAAGCGGTGGGTGAGTATGTCATCTGCGGTATGGATGGTTTTTTGGGGTGCGATTTGGACGTCATCTAGCAGGGTGCTTGTCTCATTGGCGAACAAATCATCGAGATTGTGATATTTTCGGCTCTCATATAGGGCGTTGATGTTCATGCGTTATCCTTGGTGTTTTGTTGTTGGCGTAAACGCTCTGCTTTTTTGTTTCTGACCCATGCCAGCACCAGTCCCATGCGTGCTTCTCTGGGGTCGGTTGAGTTCGGGTCGGGTTCTCGCCCATGGGTTTTAAAAAACCGCTCTATCAAAGTCCAGCTTTGTACCGCTTCGGCTTCGCTGATGTTGGATTTGGTGGCTTTGACCACGTTATTGATGGTTTTTAGGGTGTCGCTGTCTATGTTTTTTGACAGCACTTCATACGCCTTGGCAAAGGGATTGACCGCATGAATCAAATCCACGGGGATTTTATCCACGTTGATGAATTTTTCGCCGATTTTGACAAAGCCATGCACGCTCTTTTTGGTGGTGGTCTGGGTGTGGGGGTCAAAAATTTTGGCATCATCAGGCAAATCTCTGTGGCGGACATGCTCGGTGATGACCGCCCTTTGTTCTGGGCTTAGATGCTCGGTGTTGATGTATCTGCCGTCTTGAAAGATGTACAGCTCTTCGTTCTCTATCACGGCATCAGGGCTGATGTCATCGCCATCAATCATACCGCCATGGCTGTTGATGTACACCTGAGCGAGTAGCCCCTGCATGACTTGGTCGGTCTCTTTGTCGTCCAAATCAGGATAGCGTGTGCGGATAATCTGTGGGATGATGGTGTCATTGATGATTTCTGAGTCCACCATGTTTCTGCCTTCGTCGCTGGACAGGTATTGGGCAGACACACGGGTGTCTTGGGCGATGGTGGCGATTAGGTCGGGCATGTCTTGTTGTAGGATTTTCTCGGCACGTTTTGATAGGCGACTACCATCTTTGCCATCATCGATGACGATGGTGCCAGTGGGGAGTTTTTCGTTCTCTGCCAGCGTGCTTCTGCGGCGAAAATTGACGTTAGGGGCAAGCACTTGTTCCATGAGTAGCGACAAGGAGATGGCTTTTAGCATGTCATTGACCCCAGAGACGACATCATCTTGGTTTGCATCAGGCTTGGCGATGACGTTGGTAAATTTGGCATGGGTTTTGCCCACACAGTCTCGGGTTGCTCGCCCGATGATTTGCACCACTTCGGTCATGGAGCCACGATAGCCGATGGTTAGGACGTGCTCGCAGTACACCCAGTCAAAGCCTTCTTTTGCCATGCCCAGTGCGATGATGATGTCCATGTCGTCTCGATGGCTGATTTGGGCGAGATACTGTTGGGTTTTTGGGCGGTGCTCATCATCTGTAACCAAATCCGCCAGTTTTAGGGTTCTGCCGTCAGCGGTGGCAACCAACCACACCCCTGTGTCTAGGTCTTGGGCGATGGGTTCGCCGATGATGTCCATGATTTTGCCCACGGTGTTGTATTTGTCCGTTTCGGCGGATTGGGAATTGACGTTGGGGATGTGTACGATGGTTTTTTTGGTGGTGTCAAAGCAGTCACTTAGGGCATCAAAAAACGACTGACCGTAGAATTTATAATCCAAGCTCAGCGATTTTAGATGGGTGTAGCCATTTAGCTGTTCATAGTAGCTATAAGTGACTTTCTCAAACCGCTCTTCGTCTTCTGGGGTCAAGATGGGAATGGCATCGCCCCGAAAATACGAGCCTGTCATGGCGACAACGTGAGCATCCGATACGCTCATTATCTCATCTAAGATAGCCCCCAATCGGCTGTTGTCCGATGCTGAGACGTGATGAAATTCATCAATGCCCAGTAGTACCTTGTCAAACAGCTTAGGGTTGTCCAGCTTGTCATAGCCAAAACGAAAGCTGTGATGGGTGCAGACCAAGACCTGTGCGGGGTTGTCATCTGCCATAAACTCCGCAAAAATCTGAGTCTTGGCGGTGTCGCTGGACAAAGTATTGAGACAAAGATTATAGCGATGTGCCACCTGCCAATCGGCAAAAAATCCCGATGATGTCAAATCAGTACTGGCAAAAGACCGCCCGATGCTCATCTCAGGCACGATGATGACTACTTTGTTGATGCCTTGATTTCTTAGTTTGTCCAGAGCGATGTACATCATGGCACGGGATTTGCCCGATGCTGGGGGCGATTTGATGAGCAGGTATTGGCAGTTGCGTTTGGCAAAGGCACGGGATTGCATTTGTCGCATGCCCATGTGGTTTTCGGCTTGGCTGTCGCCTGTTTGGGCGTAGGTTTTGGTAAGTAGGGAGATTTCGGTCATGGTGCATCCATTATCATGGCAAATACAAAGGCATGCAAAGGCACATCCTAGCACGCCTTAGATGGTTTTATTTTTTATGGGCTTTGTCTGTCTTTTTGGTGGCTTCTTGTTGGATGAGTTTTTCGTAGCGTGCCAACAAAAACGCCAGTCGCTCGGCAGTATCGGCAAAACCCTGTTCACGATACAGCTTATCCACCGCAACATCAAGCCTGTGATGTGCCTGTTTTAGGTTATCGGGCATGGTCTCAGGATTGTACAGCTCGGCAAGTGTCTTGCCTTGGTGCATGGCTCTGGCTCTTAGGATGTCTTTGGCAAGCTGTTCTATCGTTGCCTTATCATCATCGCTGACATCAGGAAATGCAAAGGTGTTATAGACAATCGTGCCTGAGTAGCGATAACGGCTTTCTAGTCTGCCCGCCACCAATCTCATCCAGTCGTTATGTGCCTGTGATGTTAATATGCCAAAATCAAACATGGTGGCATTGGGAATGATTTGGTTGGCGTTGGTAGAAATAACGTCATGATTTAAAAAATCAATGGGGATATAAGGGCGACGTTCTGATGACACGCTTGGCACAAGAATGTATTTACCCGATGTGGGCTGACGGATTTCCCCAAATAAATGTGGCGTATCTGCCAATTGTCTTGTTTGGGCTTTTTTACTTGCCAATCGCATTTGACGTACGCTTTCCACACGTTCTTTGACCATTGGCATGGCATTTAGCTCATCATCACTAATGCCGACCAGCCACAGACAATGGCGTGTTTTCCCATTTAAAAACTCATCAGCACCCAGCAGTTTTTTTATCCATTTTTGGGCTTGCGGTTCTTTGGCAATCAAGGTCTCAACTTCATCAGGTGTCAATAATAAATGCCCACCATCAACAGGTTTGTTGCCATAGACCATGAGTGAGCCGTCATGCAAGGGCGTGTTTCTGCTTTCAACAGCGATGTCGCCACCATCAACCAAATAAGGGCTGATGTTTTCAACTTGTTGCTTTAACTCTTGCTGGGTGGTTTTGTCATGACTATAAATGAATTTTGGGGTGTTAAGTGGGTTGTTTTTGTCGGTTAGACCAATGATGACCACATGTACGGTGGCATTATCACGGGCGTTATTTCTCCAAATGAAACTTGGGTAAGCAAAACCGATGGTTAGACCCATGTCAAACAAGGGTTTAAACAGCAATGAAACTTGTTCGCCTTGTACGATAGAGTTGGTGGCAACCAATGCCATTTTCGCATGGCTATTTTGAATGTATTGTCCAGCTTTATAAAACCAACACGCCACATAATCTAAGGTGTTTGCTCCCTTTATTTTTTTAAAAACAAGTTCCATGTCTGCTTTTTGTTCTTCATTGCGTTTGGCTTTTCCGTTAAATGGGGGATTGCCCACGATATAAATCTCATCGGTGCCGTTATTGGGGCAGACTTTTTGCCAATCGGTGCGTAGGCTGTTGCCCTGAACGATATGCCCGCCTTGTTGTAATGGCAAGGTGTCACGACAATGCCCGAATTTTGACCGAAAAATCGCATTCATCTGATGGTCTGCCAGATACAGCGACAAATGGGCGATTTGTACTGGAAAATCATCATAATCAATGCCATAAAAATGACCAAGGGGTATCTGACTGTCATACCCAACCCCCAACCCCAGCTCCAAGTGTTTGTCATCAAACTCAGGCTTGCCACCGATGAGTAACTGCAAGGCATGGATGGTGTCCATCTCCAAATGGCGTAGGGCTTTATAAGCGGTAATCAAAAAGTTGCCCGAACCACAGGCAGGGTCAAAGACTTTGATGCCACGCAGGCGGGTGAGAAAATTCTCTAGGCGTGCTTGTTTGTTGTTTTTGGATTTGTTGTCATCGCTTAGTGCCAGTAGTGTGTTCAGCTCTTGGCGTAGGGGTGCGATGAACAGGGGTTCTATCACTTTTTTGATGTTGCTCACGGACGTGTAGTGCTGTCCTAGCTGACTTCTCTGGGCAGGGTCAATGACCGCTTGGAACATGGAGCCAAAGATGTCAGGGTTAATCTGACTCCAATCCAAGCGAGCACACTCAATCAAGACACGCCGAGAGCGACTGGTAAAGATGGGAATGGCATAAAAATCCTTAAAAATCCCGCCATTGACATAAGGAAAACCGTGCAAATAGGATGGGTATTCGGTGCGTTCGGGGCTGTCTTCTGGCAGGTTTAGCACGCTAAATAGGTTTTCAAAAAATACCGCAAGGTCGCTACCGTCTGTCTGAGTGACGTTTTGTAAGGTGTGGGCAAAGCTGTCTTTGTCAAAAATGCCTGTATCATCGGCAAAAAAGCAAAATAACAGCCGTGTCAAAAATAAGTTTAGGGCATGAATGTCGTCTTTGTTCTGTTTAAAATCGTTGTGTTTTTTGAGCTGGTCAAACAGTCGCCCCATTTTCTCAGATGCTTTGACATCGGCAGGGTGTTCGCTGTATGTTTGGCTCTTTTCAATGCCAACCAAGGGCAAAAAGAACGTGAAGTCGGAGTTTATCTCATCAAACCGCTCGATGCTAAGCGTGTCATCTAGTTTGGTATCATACGCCAAAATCTTGTCAAAGTCGGTCAAAAAGATGATGCGGATTTTGTGGCGTTTGATGGCGGGATTGGCTTTGATGGTGTCAAGTAGGGTGTACAGCTCGTCAAAGCTGGTCGCTTTGTCCACCTGCTCAAAGTATAAGTGGCTTTTTCGTGCCATGCCGTTTAGCCCACTGCCTGCGATGGGGTTGGTGCCATTTTTTAGGTTGGTGATGGTGCTTTTGGATGTGCCTGTTAGGGTCAGTAGCTCAAAAAAGAAGGTGTCGGGGTTTGGGTCTTTGCCCAGTTGTTCTAATTGTTCATAAAAGTGGGTTTGGTTAAATGACATGGCATGCTCCTAGTTGATGAGTGGATTATAAAACAAATATGAACAAAGAAAAAGGGCGATTTGTGATTTGTCCCATGACCTATAAAAAATAATGGCTCAGTCCCATTTCCAACTTTATATGAGTGATTGATTTGTTAAGGGCGAATTGCAATTTTCCCCACAACCTAAAAATAATTATGAAATAATCAAAAAGTTGCCATTTTAAGTTGAGATTGGCGATTTGCCATGCACCAAAAAATCCGCTCCATACAGAGCGGATTTTGTCAAGGTTGGCGATTAACCACCAAAGTCATCAAGCAAGATGTTTTCATCTTCGACGCCCAAGTCTTTGAGCATTTTGATGACGGCGGCGTTCATCACCGGTGGACCACACATGTAGAATTCACAATCTTCTGGGGCAGGGTGGTCTTTTAGGTAGTTTTCGTACAGGACGTTGTGAATAAAGCCTGTATAGCCTTCCCAGTTGTCTTCGGGCTGTGGGTCAGACAGTGCCACGTTCCAAGTGAAATTTGGGAACTCGGCAGCCAGACCGTCATAGTCTTCGACATAGAACATCTCACGCTTAGAGCGAGCACCATACCAAAAGCTGATTTTGCGGTCAGATTTTAGGCGTTTTAGCTGGTCAAAGATGTGCGAACGCATGGGTGCCATACCCGCACCACCCCCGATGAATACCATCTCGGCTTTGGTCTCTTTGGCAAAGAACTCGCCATAAGGGCCTGATACGGTAATCTTATCGCCTGGTTTTAGACTAAACACATAGGACGACATTTTGCCCGGTGGGATGTTGTCAGGCCCCCGTGGTGGTGGGCTTGCGATACGAATGTTAAACTTGATGATGCCCTTTTCTTCGGGGTAGTTTGCCATAGAGTAGGCACGAATGACAGGTTCATCCACCTTGGACGTATAACGCCATAGGTTAAAGTTGTCCCAGTCTTCGTGGTATTCTTTGGCAATGTCAAAGTCCTTATAATGCACTTCGTGCGGTGGGGCTTCTAGCTGTACATAGCCACCTGCACGGAAGGGTACGACTTCGCCCTCAGGGATTTTAAGGGTAAGCTCTTTGATGAACGTTGCCACGTTGTCATTAGAGATAACCTCACATTCCCATTTTTTGACATCAAAAAATTCAGGGTCAATCTCGATTTTCATGTCTTGCTTGACGGCAACTTGACACGCCAAACGCATACCCTCACGAATCTCGCCTTGGGTAAAATGACCTTCTTCGGTGGGTAGGATAGAACCGCCACCGTCCAACACCTTACAACGACATTGACCGCAAGTACCACCGCCACCACAGGCTGATGACAAGAAAATGCCTTCGCCTGCAAGGGTTTGCAAAAGTTTGCCACCTGCGGCGGTGGTTACGTTGTTGTCGGGATTGTCGTTGATATTGATTGTTACCTTGCCTGAGCTGACAAGGCGTGAGCGTGCCACCAAGATGACCACCACCAAACTCATGATGATGGCGGTAAACATGATGACACCACTGATTGCTGTACCAAACATGGTTTCTCCTTATAAGCTCATACCGCCGAATGACATAAAGCCAAGCGACATCAGTCCGACAGTGATAAAGGTAATGCCAAGACCACGAAGGGGGGCGGGTACGTCTGAGTATTTGAGCTTCTCACGAAGTCCTGCCAATGCTGTAATCGCCAACGCCCAACCAAAGCCAGAACCCACGCCATAGACGATAGATTCGCCAAAGTTGTAATCACGCTCTACCATAAATAGTACGCCACCCATAATCGCACAGTTTACTGTGATAAGTGGCAAGAACACGCCTAGGGCGTTATATAGGGCAGGGACGAATTTGTCCAAAAACATCTCCAAGATTTGGACAGTTGCCGCAATCAGAGCGATATAGCTAAGTAGTCCCAAGAAAGATAGGTCAGTATTTGGCATGCCTGCCCACGCCAATGCCCCGTCTTTTAGTAGGAATTGGTAAAGCAGGTTGTTTAGCGGCACAGTAACCGCCATAACCACAACAACCGCAACGCCCAGACCAATGGCGGTTGAGACCTTTTTGGAGACAGCGATGAACGTACACATACCCAAGAAAAAGGCAAGTGCCATGTTTTCAATGAATACGGACGTGATGAATAAACTGATATAGTGTCCCATTAGTGTGCTTCTCCCTTAGAATTTGGTGCGATGACAAACTCCGCAGGTTCTTGTTGCTCAGATTTCCAGTAACGCACAATGGCGATGAACAGAGCAATGACAAAGAACGATGACGGGGGCAGTAGTAACAAGCCGTTCGGGATGTACCAACCGCCGTCTGTGGCTTTTTCTAAAAGTTGAATGCCAAACCAACTACCGTTACCGATGATTTCACGAATACTTGCCACAAAAATCAGTACGGTTGAGTAACCCAAGCCGTTACCAATACCGTCAATAAAGCTTGGGATTGGTGGGTTGCTCATGGCGTAGGCTTCGGCACGACCCATCACGATACAGTTGGTGATGATAAGACCGATGAACGCACCTAACGATTTGGCGGTGTCATAAGCGACCGCTTTTAGGATTTGCTCAACCACAATCACCAATGACGCAATAATCACCATTTGTACGATGATACGAATGGATGACGGGATATTGTTACGAATGATTGAGATAAAAAAGCTAGAAAATGCCGTAACGAGCGTGAGTGCAATACACATGACAAGGGCGTTTTGCACGCTCGTGGTAACCGCCAATGCCGAACAAATACCAAGGATTTGCAGGGCAATAGGGTTGTTATTAAAAATCGGCGTGGTTAAAATCTTTTTGGTATCCGCCATGATTATGCTCCTTTACCGCCAGCTGTGCCAGCTTTTAGGTTGTCTAAAAACGGCTGATAACCGTCTTTTCCCAGCCAAAACTGAACCATGTTATGCACGCCACGACCTGTTAGGGTAGCACCGCTAATGCCATTGACTTCGGTAGGTTTGGCAGTACCTGCCTTAGCAACGCCCATAAGCACGTTGCCGTTGTCATCATGGACTTTTTTGTCATGCCATTGGGCACGCCACGGCTCTTCGGTGATACGAGAACCCAAGCCGGGGGTTTCTTTGTGCTGATAGAAGTTTACGCCTTTAATGGTATTAAAGTCCTTATCAAGGGTAAGTAGTCCATAGATTTGACCCCACAGACCCGCTCCGTGAAAGGGTAGAACAAGCGTCTCAATCTCACCACTGGCGTTTTTGGCGACATAGGCTTTACCGAATTTTGGCTTACCGCCAATGGCGGCAATGTCGTTTTCAAGTGGTGTGCTAAGGCTTGGGGTGCGAGCCGCTTTGGCAATGTCATAGTTTGCCACGTCTGTGATGCCTGCTTGGGCAGCTTCTTCTTCGGTAGCAAATTTGCCGGTTTCTAGATTGACAAGATGAACTTCAAACTCTTTAAAGCGTTCTGCCACCACCGCATTTGACTCGGTATTTGGGTCAAATTTACCTGCGGCGATAAGGACGTTTTTGTTAAAATCTAGGGTGCTGTTGGCAGTTTGTTGGGGTTTTAGACCCACCGCAACGGCTGACACCATGACCGAACAGACAAGGCACAGCACCAAAGCGGTTACAAGGGTTGTAACGTTACTATTTTTGGCTGACATGAGCTAGTCTCCGTGCTGTTTGACGTTTGATGTTGGCTTGTTTGACAAAGTAGTCAAATAGCGGTGCAAATAGGTTGGCAAACAAAATGGCAAGCATGATACCTTCTGGGAAAGCAGGGTTTACCACACGAATGGCAACCGTCATAAAGCCGATAAGTAAGCCATAGCACCAGCGACCTGTGTTGGTGTGGGCGGCTGATACTGGGTCGGTTGCCATAAAGACGGCACCAAACATAAAGCCACCGATGACCAGATGCCAATGGGGGGCAAGGCTCATCATTGGGTTGGTGTCGCTACCTATCATATTAAAGATAAAGGCCATATTAAAGATAAAGGCGGTTAGCACAAGACCGATAACAGAACCTGCAACCACACGCCAAGATGCAATTTTGGTGTACATGAGTACCGCACCACCGATAAGAATGGCAAGGGTTGAGACTTCGCCGATAGAGCCTTGCATATTGCCCAAAAAGGCTTGACCCCAAGAAATGGTATTGCCATAAGCGTCCACAAAAGCATTAGACGGCACACCTGCGGCAGCTTGACCTAAGGGGGTAGCACCGCTATAACCGTCCACGTTGTTTAGACCTTTAACAGCCGTCCACACCGCATCGCCCGACATATAAGCAGGGTAGGCAAAGTACAAGAACGCACGACCTGCCAAAGCAGGGTTAAGAAAGTTCTTACCAGTACCGCCAAAGACTTCTTTTGCCACGACCACACCAAAGCTGATGCCAAGGGCAACTTGCCAAAGCGGAATATCAGGCGGTAACGATAGGGCAAATAGGACGGACGTAACAAAGAAGCCTTCGTTAATCTCATGCCCACGCACCACCGCAAAAATCAGCTCCCACGCAAAACCAACCGCAAAGGTTATGGCATAAATGGGCAAAAACTGCATGGCACCATAAACCATACACGCCAAAATGCTGTTCGGGTCATAGCCGACCATGCCTGTGATGACAGTACGCCAGCCTGTTGGGTCAATGCCAAAATGTTGTATGGCGGTCAGGGCTTGAAAGCCGACATTGTACATCCCCCAAAACATGACAGGAAAAGTACAGAGCCACACGGTAATCATCATGCGTTTTAGATCGATACCGTCACGGACGTGGGACGCACTGTAAGTTTGAGAGCTTGGCTGGCGCAAAAAGGTGTCAAACGCTTCCCAGACGGCATAGTATTTTTCGTATTTACCACCCTTGGTAAAGGACGGCTTGGTACGGTCAAATAAATTGTGTAAAAATTTCATCGTTTGCCTTCCTTAACCTTCTGATTCAATACGAGTTAGGTTATCACGCAAAATATCGCCAAACTCATATTTACCAGGCGATACAAAGGTGCAAAGTGCCAAGTCTTCTTCGTCAAGCTCCAACGCACCAAGCTCCACTGCTTCTACAATGTCGCCAACGATGAGCGAGCGAAGTAGCTGAGTGGGTAGGTAGTCTTGGGGCATGACGGTTTCAAATGAACCGATTGGCACCATGGCACGAGGTGAACCATTGGTACTTGTGGTAAAGGCGTATTTTTTACCTTTAAAAAATTGAGAAATATAAATCGGTAGCGTTGAAAAACGGTTCGCCCCAAGTGTTAGGTAGTGAAATGCAGGGCGTTCACGACCTTCGGCAAGTACCGAGACTTGATTGTGAAAACGACCCAGATACGCCACCGCACCGCTTGCCTTACGACCTGACAGTACAGACCCTGAGATGATACGGTTATCATTGCCGTTTAGCTCACCATTGGTCAAGGCGTTCAAATCCGCCCCACGAGTGGTTTTGATAAGGCGTGGCTTATTGACAACTGTGCCAGCTAGGCTAATGGTGCGTTCGGTGTGAATTGTACCTGTGGTAAAGAGCTTACCAATGGCAATCACGTCTTGATAACCGATTGTCCACACGGTTACGCCACGAGCCAGTGGGTGCAAAAAGTGAATGTGCGTGCCTGCGTTGCCAGCAGGGTGAACGCCGTCAAAACCGTGGTATTCAACACTGCCTGCAACATTGGTGGCTTTGGTTGGGGCGGTTTTGCCATGACAAACAAGCGTTTTTGGCGATAGGATAGAGATGACGGCAAGACCACTGTTAAAATCATCAATATTGGCATTGATAATATCGGCAGGGTCGGCACTTAGGGGGTTGGTGTCGGTGGCGGTTACAAAAATCGCTGACGGTATGCTGTCAAGTTCAGGGGTGCGGCTAAACGGACGGGTACGAAACGCTGTCCATTCGCCAGCGTCATTGAGCTGAGCGACCACTTCTTCACGAGATAGCTTGGCAAGGTTATCTTTGGCGTGGGCTTTAAAGCCAATCTCATCGCCTTGGGCGACTTCAATAACAAGGCTTTCAAACACACGTCGCTCGCCACGGTTGATGGCGATGACCTTGCCCGATGCAGGGGCGGTGTATTTGACCCCCAGACGCTTTTTGTCTTCAAACACCACCTGTCCTTTGGCGACCGTATCGCCTTCCTTGACGTGCATGGTCGGACGCATACCGATGTAATCATAACCGATAAGGGCGACATGAGTAGGTGTGTGTTCGCTAATTTCTTTGGTTGGCTCGCCTGTGATAGGCAAGTCTAACCCCTTTTTTATGGTAATCATAAGCGGATACTCACTCTGAGTGAAATGACCATACCAGACTCCTGTTGGTATACACGAGAGCTTTAACGCTGACCTTAAACTCCTTAACAACACGTTAATGCTTTGTAGTTACAGTGGCGACTGGCTACCTGTTTTGATGAACGTTTAGGGCGTATTAATTAAAATTTAGATGAATAAGACTTGACAAATCAAAACAAATCACTGTCCATGACTGGCAATATCATCACGTTTAACACGTCCTAACAATCGTTCTCTTGCCCAAATTAGGCATGAAAATCCTATCTATTATACGCTAAACTTTGGTAAATTTACAGAAATTTTTGAGAAATATTAAGGGTAAATGGTTGATTGTCATGATTATGTCAAAAAGATGTGAGATAAGATGGGGCGTGATTTTAAAAATGATAATTGTTTATAAAAATATTACCCAAAACGGAAAAATGCCCCATTAATGACAAATGCCACGCTCCACAGACAAATCAGCCCCACATGAATGCCCATGATTTTTAATGTATTGGCAGAATGCGTGCCATTTTCTAGCTTTTTAACTACCCGAAAGCGGGCGTGCAAGGCGGTAAGTATCGTCAAGATAAGCCATGTTAATTTGCCATGCACAAGGGCGGTCAGCATGCCCATGTTTTGCCCCCAAAGTGATGGGGGTAGTAGGGTTGTTAGCATATAAAAGCCTGTTACCACTTGCACGGCAAGGGCGGTCATGCCCAAGGGTTCATAGCTTTTTTCAAAGGCTAAAAATCCTGCCACGTCATTTTGGCGGATAAAATTGGGCATTAAGCGGATAAGCAGGTATAAATGCCCACCCACCCAAATGCTGGCTCCAAATAAATGTAAAATCAAGGCAATTTTATACATGGTTTTTTCCAACATGGTTATATGAGTGTGATAAATGATTGGGTTTTTATAAAGTGTTTCTATTTTAAATGTATTTTAAAAACTATTTTCTCCGCCCTGCTCTAAATACAAAAGGGTCATCATAAAAATCAGGGTCGGCATTATCCCAAAAATACGGCACGCCCAATATCGGCAAGGGGTTTAATTGGCGTGGTGTAATATCATCTTTTAAAAAGTTATTTAAATAATCGGATAAGTAATTATCCAACATGGCTAATTGCTCATTGAGCGGTTTTGTAAAAAATGATGAATGAACTTTGATAATGATGGTATGGCTACATAAGGATTTGTAGGGGCTGATAAGTTGCTCCAATAACGCATGACCGAATATAAAGACTTTGACTTTTTTGTTGTTGTCATGATGATAATCCGCCCAATATTCGCGGTTATCCACCAAGCACGTTTGCCAATCAAAACCCACCAAGGCTTGCCCAATGGCGGTGCCAATCTCATCATCGGCGACCACCAGTATCGCCCCATTTTCATCAAATACGGTAATGGTATCTCGCACACGGTTACGTCCGTTGGCGGTGTGGTTGTCGTCCATGTGGGCGAGATGTTTGGCGTTCAATAGCGATTTGGTATGGGGAAAAACCGACCACACGCACGCCCCAAACCAGTCGTGTAGATTATCACGGGTTGGGATTTTGTGGTGTTGCCCGATGTGGGTTTCGTATGCTGTGCCGTGTTCTAGGTCGTTTTGGTGGGTAAAGGCTAGGGGGTAGCCTTGGTGATTTTTTAGGCGAATATCATTGTCGGCAAAATAGCCGTTTAACCACTCAAAAAGGGGCAGGGCAGGGTGGCCAGCAAATGCCTGATGAATGGACACATAAGGGGCAAACCAAGGGGTGGACGGGTCGATGGTGGCAAAATCGTGTAAAAAGTCGGACATGATGACATCAACAGGCGGTAAAATCATCGTGAGCATAGCATATTTTGTAAACTTTGGGTAGTCGGCTTTTGGGGGTAGGGTGTCATAAAAAACTTGCATATTTTTGCACTTGCGTTTAATATGGCGATTATTTATAAAGATGAGAGTATATGATGACCCTATCGCAAACATTTGTCCCTAAATTCATGGCGTTGGCACTGATTGGCACATTGGCATTGTCAGGCTGTTCGGTGTTTCGTGTGTATACCATTGATTTGCCCCAAGGCACGCCCATCACGTCCGCTCAGGCATCGCAGGTGCAAGTGGGCATGACCGCTGACCAAGTGACTTATCTGCTGGGTAGCCCTGCCATGAGAGACACGCTAAACCCGAACCGCTTTGACTATCTGTATGACTACACCGCAGGCACAGACGGCAAGCGTGCCGACAAAAAAGACATCAAAAACGCCAGTCAGTACCTGTCTATCTTTTTTGAAAATGGGCGTGTGGTGCGTATCGCAGGGCGTGAATCACTGCCAAGAAGAAATCAGTAATTAATTATTGTACCATCAGATAAAAATCAGGCAAAGCAGGGTGTTTTGCCTGATTTTTGGTGTGGTTTTTAAAATATCGTCATTCAACAATGCTATAACGGACGATAGCCGAGCTTTTTTAGGCGGACTTTGGATTTGGTTTTGCGTCTGGACATCGGGTCATAGGATAAAGGGCGATAAATCTCAATCCTATCGCCGTCCGATAGAGCCGTATCTAGGCGTTTTTTTTGGCTATAAATACCCACATACCACGCTTTATGATTGGGTTCATGCTTACAGTTGGCATGACACCACAGGGCAAATTCTGCCAAATGGGGCAAATCTAGCCACCCTGATGATTGTAAGGCTTGATATATCGTGGTGTGCGTGGGTACTTCTAATTCTTGATAATACTGATTGTCCTTGTCGGCATATGCCAAACTTATCCTTAGGATAGCCATGACATCACCCAACCGATGACCGCTAGGAGAATGGCAAGCGGTACGCCAATACGCACCAGCACTCGCCAGATGTTATAACGCCCTTCACTTTTAAAATTAAAGGTTTTGCGTAAATGACTGATTTTCATGGCAAAACCCGAAAATGCCGACAGCACGACCACCGCCACCAAGCTCACCAGTAGTAGTATGTTTAGCCCCACACCCGCAGGCAGGGCAGAGAGTATCATCGCCAGTGATACCCCCATTGCCACGCCATTAATTAGCCCAAACCGCACTTTTAATTGTCCAATGGCATAATACAACAAAAATGCCGAAATCAGGAGCATACCGATACTAGACACCACAAAGGCGTTGGGTGTAACAAAAGCACTACCCACCAGCAGGGCAAACGCCCCAAAGATAAGTTGGGTAAGCCAAATCGGTAATATCAGCCCTGTTAGGGGTTTTTTGTGGGTTTGGCTCATCGTCTGCTCGGCAAGCCTACCGCCAGTAAACCAATATAACCCTGTACCCACGCCCACCGAGAGCAGTGCCAAAGACACCGCTCTTGCCCACTCGGACAATGACACAGCGGTCATGGTCGGCACGCTCACACCGCTAGCTAGACCACCATCAAAGAGCGAGATAAGCCCACCGACAATCACCAATGCCACGCCAATCATGAGTGGACGAGTCTTTAACAGACTTAAAATCAAGGCAATAATCATCGCCCCTGCACTAAGCCCAATGCTTGGCACACTAAGATTCAGTTGGGGTAGGTGCTGATGAAGTCCTGCCCCAATGCGTGCGGTCATCGTTGCACTAATAAGCAGTGCCACCAATACCGACAACCCTGCAAAGGCTCGCCATGTCATCTTGGCATCAGCTTCACGAGTGAGCTTTTGCATGCCAAGCCATACATTATCGCCACTGCGAGCAGATAAGGCAAATTCGGCAAATAACACCGGCAAGCCCACCACAAGCATCGCCACCACCCACAACAGCCAAAAGTCCAACTCATGAGCCATACTCGGGGCAATCTGATGAGCGAACAACAGTGGCAGGGCAGACGCCACAAAAAACACGGTATAACGAGATAACATAGTAAACTCTGGACGGTTGGGGTGTGATAAAAATTTAATGAACGACAAAACCCCAATCAAGGGGTTTTGTAAAATACAGGTCTAAAACCGACAAATCAGTGAACGGCACTGATAAATTCAGACAACATTTTGATGTCTTTATCAGACAGCTTGGCTGCCACGATTTGCATCATGCCTTTTTCGTCTTTTTTGGCAGAGTCGTTGGTACGCACTTGCTCGGCAAGTAAGCCTTCATCTTCACGACCGGCGGCACGGAACAGTTTTAGCTGAGTTGAGATATAAGTTGCGTGCTGACCGCCGATGCGTGGGAACGCCGCCCAATCATTGCCTGCACCCTTAGGGTCATGGCACCCTGCACAAGGGATGATACCACGGCTCTTGTCACCACCTAGGTAGAGCTTTTGGGCGGCGGCGTTCGTGGCTTTGTTGCCATAGCCGGGTAGCCACGGAGCTTGACTGGCATAGTAACCTGCCACGTTGGCTAGGTCTTGTTGGGTAAATCCAACCAACTGTGCCTGCATGATACCATTTTTTCTGGCACCTGTTTTAAAATCCACCAATTGCTTGTATAGATATTTGATGTTTTGACCGCCTAAGTTTGGCTGAGCAGGGGCAACCGAAACACCGTCCGCACCGTGGCAAGCGGCACAGTTGGCTTCAACAATGGCTTTACCTGCTTCAATATTAAACTCAGGAACAGCTACGGCATGGGCATTTAGGGCGATAAAACCAAACCCTGTGGCAAGCAACGTTTTGGCTAGCATGGCTTTGGCTGACAAATTCATGGCTTTCATAACAATTTCCTACTAACTTCGGGGCAATCCCCGTGTCTTGGGTTTTGTATATTTTTATTTGGCTTTTAAAAGTCAAATTGGTAAATCTTGCTTATTATAGCAAGACTTCGCTAAATTTTCCTACAAAAATTGTGGTTTTGGCAACATTTTTTTGCAAAAAGATGAAATTTTAACAAAAAATTTATCAAATCAAGCCATCATCATTAACCCATGATTTGACAAAAGCCATAAAAATAGGGCATGTACCCAACGATGATGTTGCCGTTTTGGGTGAACATGCCCCAGTTGCTTATTTTTATTTTGCCATATACTCAATCAATGCCCGAAACTCATCATCGCTACACGACTGGCATAGACCTTTGGCGGGCATTTGAGGCATGCCTTTTTTGGTGTTTTTGACCAAGGTGTCCATGCCTTTTTGGGTTTTTAGCTTGTCCCATGTGGCTTTGTCGCCTTTTTTGGGGGCGTTTAAGGCACCGCTATCATGGCAGGTGGCACAGGTTTTTTGGTAAGTGGTGGCGACATCGGCATGGCTTACACCTGTGGCGACTAGGGCAAGGCTGGCAATGGCTATTTGTAATAATTTTGACATAATAACTCCCATTTAAGGATAATTTGGGATAAATGTGAGAATAACTGTTTTCTCTGATGCTTTTATTATGCAAGTTTTTTGCCAAGTTGCAAGGGGTATTTGGTAACCATGACGAATGCGACTTATTTACCCTTTTGCCTTTTGGGTTTTTATCGCTATTTTATGGCTTTCATGATACACTATTTTATCATTTTAGCAATTATATTTGACATCATGAGCACCACCGACTACCAAAAAATCATTCGCCAAACCGCCTTTTCGCTCTCTGCCCCCACATTGAAACTCTGCCCGCCGGATGCAGGTTTTGAAGTGGCGTTTGCAGGGCGGTCTAACGCAGGCAAATCGTCCGCCATCAACACCATCACCCACCAAAAACAGCTCGCCCGTTCGTCCAAAACCCCAGGGCGGACGCAGATGATTAACTTTTTTAATGTCGGCTCAGAGCATAGCCGTATCGTGGATTTGCCGGGTTATGGGTATGCCCAAGTGCCAGAAGCGATGAAAATCAAATGGCAAAAAGAGCTTGAAAACTACCTTGTTCATCGTGAAAGTCTGACGGGCTTAATTTTGCTCACCGACATTCGCCACCCGTTGAAGTATTTTGACGAGCAAATGCTCCATTGGGCAAAGGACGGTGATTTGCCCGTTCATGTATTACTAACCAAAGCGGATAAATTAAAACGCGGGGCTCAAAAAACCGCCCTGCTACAAACCAAAAAACAACTGCAAGCCTTAGATTTGCCATTTTCCATTCAGCTATTTTCGGCATTAAATAAAGAAGGGCTTGATGAATTGGCGGACGTATTGGGCAATTGGCTACATTTGGGTGAAAATTTAAATTTAGAAAATTTAGATTTGGATAATATGGATTTAGAAAATTCAAATTTGGCAAATGATAAATTGGATAATGCAAATTTAAATAATGACAATTAAAAACGCAAATTATGTGTAGGGGCAAATTGCAATTCGTCCATATTTAAAAACCATTATTTAAATTAAATTAGAAAGGCAAAAAAATGACCGGCATTTTATATATCGTTGCCACCCCCATTGGCAATCTAAATGACATGACAGCACGGGCGATTGACACTCTAAAATCGGTGGACGTGATAGCCTGCGAAGACACTCGCACAAGTTCCAAATTATTAAGTTTTTTTAATATATCCACGCCCACCACTGCCTATCATGAACACAATGCCGACACGCAGACGGCACGCCTTGTTGAGCGATTGCAAAGCGGTCAATCGGTTGCCTTGATTTCGGACGCTGGCACACCACTTATCTCTGACCCTGGTTATCGGCTGGTTAAGGCTTGCCATGATAAATGTATCACAGTCGTGCCAGTTGTCGGGGCGTGTGCGGTCATCGGGGCGTTGTCTGTGGCGGGTTTGCCGTCTGATAAATTTAGCTTTGTGGGGTTTTTGCCTGCCAAACAACATGGACGCATAGGGACCTTAAAGGCGTATCAAGCTCATACTGAGACTCTTATTTTTTATGAAGCACCGCACCGCATTACAGACTGTCTATCCGACATGGCGGACGTGTTTGGCGGTGAGCGAGAAGCCACGTTGTGCCGTGAGATTAGCAAAACCTTTGAGACAATAAAAAAATTACCGCTGGCTGATTTATTAGAATTTGTAAAAAATGACCCTAATCAACAACGGGGCGAGATTGTGCTGGTTGTGGCAGGCAATACCCAAAAAGAACAAAAGGCGGATTATGATGACTGGCTACTTGCCATCGCCAAAGAATTACCCCCAAAAAAAGCCAGTGCAATTGTGGCGGACGTATTGGGTATGAAAAAAAGTGTGGTGTATGATAGGTTATTGGAATTGCAGAAGTAGACTGATAAAATGGTTGGTAAATGCTTATCAACCATTTTCCCTGTACTCTAATAAACTTTGGGATTGAATATTGGACTGATTAAACATTGCGTATATCTCTTCAACCAATTTAGTGAGTTTCTCAATTTGATCAACCTCATAGGATGAATAAAAATCTTGGTTTAAAAAACTATCTATTTTTCTTTTAATTTTACTTCTTATTCCATTTGGGTAGATAATTTCTTCAAGTGTTTGATTTGCCAATTCTAGTTTTTCATAATATGCTTGCATGAGATGAATTTGTTTTTCTACTTCTGGTAAAGACTGGTGAATTAAATATCTCTTATCATCAATTTGATTGGTGGCGCATTCTACTTCAAATCTCATATTATCCACTTCTGAAACTTTGGAATGTGTCTTGTAGGTTGCAATCGCAATTGCTGGTATGGCAAAAATCAATCCTAAAGTAGTTGCCCCAGCCGCCATGCCGCCACCGCCTGCCGCTATTGCACCGCCACCAAACCAAGCCAATGTTGCATTATAGGCAGCTGCCCCCGACAATGTAGCAATCGCCGTCCCTGTAGAAGCCGTGCCTAATAATGAGACAAAAACCCAACTGCCAACAGCAGCTAAACCGCCAACACCAACTCCCTGCAATAAAGATACGCCTGTATAGCTATTTTCATAAGATTGATTGATGAGAAAGTCAATCTTTCCCAACCTTTGGTTGATTATGGATACATTTTTATCAAATTCATTCTCCACATCTCTTTCACCAATCAAATCTCTACTCTTTTCCAGTTGATGAAAAATATCAAATGATATTCTACCAAGCTCGTTGATTTTTTCATTCATCAGTCTCATGTCATCAATATAGCCATTAAAACTCCTTGCGTATTCAATATAACTGGTTTCATAATTGTAAATAGCCTTTTTTAGCTCGCCATGACCGCCAAAAGTTACCATATTTAGCATAAACGTACCCACCCCGTGATGGTCATCTACGGTTCTTTGTGGATGTATTTTTGAAGGCAAGTCTATCTCTGTGAACTCTGGATAGTTCACCTTATTTTTGTTTTTGTAAGCGATAACAATACAGACACAAACGATTATCGCAATAATGAAGCAAAAAAATAATTGACCGTCGCTCATTTATTAGCCTTAATTAGGGGGCAATAAGAAGAAGTAGAAGCGGTATCGCAAATGGTCCAAGTACAGGAAATAGCACCGCAAAAAGAAAAATCTTAAATATCATAAATAAAAATTTATCCATAATTATAACCTAAAAATGTTGATATGAGTTGAAAAATTGGCATTTTGCCACTTTTTTGGTATAATTATTATAAAAATTTACATTTGTTTTTCCAACCCACTCCGCTAGGTATTTCCACCCACTTTACTAGGTATCTTTATGGCTCTTCATCACACCATTCGCAAATTGCGTGAACTCCACCAACTAACGCAAGAAGACATGGCAGAGCGTGCCACTTTATCCAAAAACGGCTATGCCAATATAGAACGTGGCGAGAGTGTGCCTAGTATTGACAGTTTGGAAAAAATCGCTCATGTTTTTGGTATGAAAATAGAAGAATTGATGATGTGGGGCGATAATGATTGCCATATTTCTGTTTTAAATGGTTATATTAGCCATTATGCACAAAACAATTATTATGAAAATATCAATAGTGCTGAATTAAAATCAAAAATTGATTTATTAGAACAACAAATTTCCCATGAAAAAGAATTAAATGCCCAAAAAGATGAGATTATTTTTTCTTTAAAAGAAGAGATTAAACTTTTAAAAGAAATCAATGAATTTTTAAAATCCCAAAAATAGGAAAATCCCATGACCCTAAAAACTACCTTAACCAACACCATCAAAACCGCCATGAAAGCCAAAAACATGGAGCAGGTTAAAGTTCTACGCAACGTCCAAGCCGTCATCAAACAAGTAGAGATTGACGGACAAACCGAGCTTGACGACAAAGACGTATTGGCGATTTTACAAAAGCAAATCAAACAACGCCAAGAGTCTTTGGGTATTTATACCGCCAATGGGCGTGATGATTTGGCACAAAAAGAGCAGTTTGAGATTGACGTGATTTCTGCCTTTTTGCCCGAGCAGTTGTCCGATGACAAGCTCATCGCCATCATCAATGAGACCATTGGCGAGCTTGGTGCGTCTGGCATGAAAGACATGGGGCGTGTGATGAATGCCGTCAAAGACAAGACCACAGGGCAAGCCGACCCTGCCGTCATCTCTGGACTTGTCAAAAAGGCATTGACCGCATGAGCACGAATGCCAAACACAGCTTCGCCTTTGCATCCGACAACTACTCAGGCGTGCACCCTGCCATCATGGATGCACTGATTGATGCCAACAATGGACATGACAAGGCATACGGCTATGATAGCCATAGCCAAGCATTGGCAGAGCACATCAAGCAAGCCTTTGGCGAGCAGGCGGTTGGCTATCCTGTCTTTAATGGCACAGGGGCGAATGTTTTGGGGTTGTCGGCGATATTGCCAAGATTTGGGGCGGTCATCTGCACCAATCACGCCCACATCAACAACGATGAAAGTATCGCTCCGCAGTATGTTGCAGGGATTAAGCTGTTGGTGATTGATGGTGATGATGGCAAGCTAGACCCCCAAAAAATCCGCCAGTTCATCCGTCCATCTGAACACCATCCCCAAGCTCGTGCAGTTTATATCAGCCAAACCACCGAGCTTGGCACCTGTTATAGCCTTGATGAGCTTGCCAATATCCGTCAAGTGTGTGATGAATTTGGGCTGTATCTCTACATTGATGGGGCAAGACTGTCCAATGCGGCTGCTTATTTGGGCTGTCGTTTGGCGGACATCGCCCAGTTTGCCGATGTACTGTCGCTTGGTGGCACCAAAAATGGCATGATGATGGGCGAATGTTTGGTGTTTTTAAATCCTAAGTTGGACAAAGATATTTTACATTTACGCAAATCCAGCATGCAACTGGCGTCCAAAATGCGGTTTATCTCAGCTCAATTTGTGGCATGGTTTGAACAAGAACTGTGGCTATCCCTTGCCAAGCATAGCAACGACATGGCAAGCTATTTATATAGCCAAATCAAAGACTTAGACGGTGTTGTCATCACCCAAAAAGTCCAAAGCAATGCCGTATTTGCCATATTCCCGCCTGACGTGGTTGCAAAGCTACATGATGACTTTCATTTTTATGATTGGAATGATGAAACAGGCGAGATACGGCTGATGATGAGTTTTGACACCACCAAAGAGCAAGTGGATAGGCTTGTAGGAAGGATTAAGGCGTATTTATAAGGTTAATTTATCCATTAAAAAAGCATTGTTAGAATTAGCAATGCTTTTTTATTTATAGTCTTTTGATTTCAAAATGCAACAACGGGCGTGTTCAACACGCCCCTACAAGGGTATTTTTAAAATTTGGCATTGGTGTAAATTGAGATTAATTGAGTATGCAATTTATTATTTATTCTTCAATAACCATTTTTAATAAACCCTGCTCTTTCATCAGATTATAATAATTCTCTACAAATAATTTGACTTGGTCATATCCATAAGAATTCGGCTCTGTCCCTGTAAATATCTCATAAGGAATGTCCGACCATTCGTCTATCCAATCCATGCTTTCTTGACCAATGGTAGAATAAAAAATACAACTTATCATATCACGCTGTTTGGCAAAATCATCATAATCATATTTGGGTTTTAGATAACGGATTTTATAAGTAATGTGATTTTTCATGTTCATGTATTCTTGATAGGTCAAATGTTTTTGTAATAATTTTTCTAATTTTTTACTAAGTTTTTTATCAAAACTTAGTAGATGATTTAATTCATTCATGACGGTCATAACATTGCCTTTTTAAATTGTATTGGTAATTTAAAATAACGTTAAGGATTGGAATATTCAATGCCCACTTGTCGCAATACCCGTTTACCCATAGACGAACACGCCATACGCCCCAACCAGTTGGTGGGTTGATATACGCCCACCATTTGGCTATTGGTAAGATGACCGTCTTTCATCGCCCCTGTAAAATAAAAATCACGCTGACGATATTTCTTAAAAAACTTAGGATTGCCAATATGCTCATGACAATCAGGGTAATTCATGAATTGACCCATGTGCGGGTCTTGTGTACCCAACAGATAGGCTGTGGGGTGTTTACCGTCTTTGATGACAAAGATATGTGGCTGTCCATAATATTGGGCGAGTTTTGTCATATTGTCAATAAAATCCGATTTGCCAAATCGATTAACCACCAAATACGACCCTGTAAAAAAGTCATTACCCAAATTTAGGATTTTTTGGTAATCCTTGATATAAGAACTGTCAAGTTCGGTAATGGGATAATTTAAGGCAAACAGTGCCGAATATAAGTCTTTGTTATTATCCAACACGGTCTCTTTGTGTTCGTCATCACGCAGTGCCGTGATAATAACCGCGTCTTGTTTTTTGAACTTTTGGATAAAATGGAAAATATCGGCTTGATGGGGCATTGTTTGCTGTGATTTATTCATAGAATAACTCCAATGATAAGAAAAAGAATAAGCGAGTTATTGTGAAGTTTTGAATAAAGTTAATGATAAGGTGTGAGAAATAAACATTTGCCTTATTGAAAAGGAAAAAGTTAAATCAGCAAATAGTTGTTTGGTTATTAAAAAGAAGTTGTGGTAAAGAGCAAAAACACGGGCGTGTTAAAAAGTTTTTAGAATAAAACCAGAATAAAAAAGAAAGGAGCGTCAATCATCATTGACCATAAAATAATAAAATATCAGACCGTATTTGTCAATGGCTTTTTGTAAATTTTTGTAATAAACTTTGTGGCAGGCATGGGTCATTTTTCCCTTGCTATTTTGGGTAAAATTGGCTATAATTAAATTCTCCTTTCTTTTGTCATGTTCATGACAATTTTTCCTTTTAAAACATTTTAATTTTTAGATTATCAGCTAAACAATTTTTTGTTTGGTCAGTCGCTTTTTTGTCCTTATTTATGGGTGTTTATGACACAAGAGATGATTATTGATAAATTTGGCATTAATGATTGCGGATATTATCAAGTGTATTATACAGGTAAGCGGTTTTATTTTACCTTAATTCCCTGTTATGATATTTTAAAAAAGACCTGCGGCAAATCCGCCCTGTTTTATGTGGACGATGAAACGACCGATGATGTGGGTTATAATAAAAAGCCCTTTGATACCATTGACCGTATCATGCGTGCGGTGGCGGATTATGTCAATCAGTCGCACTACACCAAAGGTGTGGAGAGTATCACGCATTTCTCGTTCTCGTCCAGTACCGAGCGAAAAGATGGCATTTATGAGCGTTACGCCAAAAAACTCATCGCACTATTAGATGGCGATTGGGGGTATAGCAGTCATGGTGGTGGGTTTTATTTTTTTCTTAAAAACACAATCATAGTATAAATCACGGCTTATAATCCCTAGCTTGTATTATCATCGCTTTGCTTTGCTCCAACATGGGTAGTAGGTTTGGGTGGTGGGCGTTGGCGACTTTGGTGGCTTGGGCGTTCGATTGTAATGCTCCGCCATATTTGCCACCCCACAGCTCTACTTGCGAGCGGGCGTGTAGGGCGTGAATGGTGGCGATGTTTTTGTCCATGCGTGATTTTTCGTAGGCTTGCTGTATCCCTTGCCACGCCTGCCTGTCGTGGGGTGTACGCTCGGTCAAGGGGGCTAGCAGTGCCAATGCTTTGGCGGTGTCGCCTGTGCTGACATAAGCGTCCGCCAAATGCAGGCGTAAATCTCGGCGTTCGGGATATATCGCTTGGCAAGATGATAGCACCGACACGGCTTGGGCGTGGTTATTCATCTTGGTGAGTACATGGGCGTGGGTCAGGCAGACAAGCGGGTCGGATGGGTCAAAAGAAGCGTTGGTAAATAGGCGTAGGGCTTCATCGGTGCGTGCGTTGTCCGCCAGATACATGATAAGAGCAAGCCTTGCCCCGTCACTGCGTTTGGCGTGAATGGTCAGCTCGTCTAAACCTGATTGTTTGGTCAGATAGCGAAGTCGCCATGTCAACTTGTCAAAGAGACGGGCTTGCTGTTCACGGGCGACCATGCTTGGCACAGGATAGCCTTTGGCACGGCTCATTGACTCGCTCAGACGCTCGGCGGTAAAGGGGTGCGACTGGATAAAGCTCGGCACAAAGGCGTTTTTGGATGTGGTTAGTGAGACTTGTTTGTATAGGCGTTCAAAAAAACGGGGCATGGCGGCAGCGTCATAGCCTGCCTGCACCAAAATCTGCTGACCCATTCTGTCCGCTTCTCGCTCATGCTCACGGCTGTGACTGGCTGCCGTCTCTGCGGTGGCGGTCTGTGAACCTATCATGGCAGCTGCCGCCACATCGCCACTGACCGAGCTTGCCGCTAGGGCTGCCAGTAGTCCGCCGATTTGTAGGGCGATGAGTTTTTTGCTGTTGTCTTGGCTGTGTTCGTAGTGGCGTTGGGATAAGTGAGCGATTTCGTGAGCGATGACGCTTGCCACTTCATCAAGCTCGCCTGCCGATAGTATCGTGCCTGTGTTCATGCCGATGACACCCCCTGGTACGGCAAAGGCGTTGATACTGCTGTCATTGATGATGGGCGTGGCGATGAGCGACTGGGTGCGAACTAGGGCGTTCATTTGGGCGGTCATATCATTGATGACTTGGTTTACCCATGGGTCGTCAATTAGTGTCATGGAGCTGTTGATTTGGCGTAATGACCACAGGGCGATTTGGCGGTTGATGTACTGCTCGTTAAAGCGAGTGCCAGTGACGATGTTCGGAGCTAGGGGCTGTGAGCGTGGTGATGTGCCAAACTGCCCCATGCTGGTGCCATGATAGCCCAACTGCTCGGCATGTCTGTCATAGATGAGCGATGTGCGAGTGACACTCTCGGGCGGTGTGTCATGGGCAAAGGCGGTTGGGATGAGCGATAAGCCGATGAGTAGGGGTAGGTATTTTTTATACGTTATCATGATTTTGCCTGATTATTTTTATTTTCTTATTTTATTTTTGTGCATGGGTGGTAGGCGTTTTAATAGGATAAACAATAAGACATTGATGATGAGTAGTAATAATGTCTCAAAGCCAAACCCCACGCTGATATACACTGGCGAATGCTCAAAGACATGAATAAACCAATACACGCCCACAAAGCCCAAATAAATAAGCATGACCAAACTTGCCACAATCAGCCCATAAGGGGCGTCCGCCCGCTTGATGATGGGGGTGAGCAGTAGGGCGGGGATGAGTTTGACAAGTTGCCATATCACGCCAAACACCATGCCAGTAACCACGCCCCCATTCATGCCCAGATTGGCATAGCCCACATTGCCAAACGCTAGGCTGGCAAGTACAGGATAAATGACAAGACAATACAACAGCCACGCAAACCACGCTCGGCGAAGGGCGGACTGTACGGGAATGATGGGCTTGGGCTGGGCGATGGTGTGGGCTTTTTTCATGGTATTGGCACGGACAAATGAATCTATTATACCCAAAATTTGGCAAAAATTAGCATTTTTGTTTTTTTAAAAAATTACATAAACACAAAGCAATTTTGTGGTAATATTTGTTAAACTGTGTCAATTTTTACATTGATTAATACCCAAAAACCATCTCAAAGCTCATGACTCAATTTCTTAACAAACTTCCTTTTGCCCATCATGCTTGGTTTATGTACATTCGTCTGTTGGTGCGTCATTTTTTGGATGACAACTGCACCCAAAAGGCTGCCAGTTTGACCTATACCACACTGTTATCGCTTGTGCCTATTTTGACCGTGATGCTTGTGGTGTTTTCAAGTGTGCCTGCCTTAGAAGATGTGCGTGGACAAGTACAACAAGCCGTTTATAGCAATCTTATGCCATCATCTGGGGCGACGATTTCTCAGCACATAGACAGCTTTGCTGAAAAGTCCAGTAATTTAGGGATTGTGGGTGTGGGAGGTGTTTTTGTAACGACCATTTTGACGCTCATCACCATTGAGACGGCATTCAACGAAATTTGGCGAGTATCAGAACGTACAGGAGGCGTGGCAAGCGTTGTCCGCTATTGGATGATGATTACTGTCGCTCCCATCATTTTGGGGGTGGCATTTGGTGCATCCAGTGCCATTTCAGGGCTGTCATTTTTAAATCGGCAAATAGCAGGTTATGGCATTGATTGGGGGATATGGGCAAAAATTATCTCATTTTTGTTCACAGTAGGGGGCTTTATCGTCATGTATTGGTTCATCCCCAAGGTTAAAGTTCCCCTAAAAAACGCCGCCATCGCAGGCGTGGTCGTGGCGATACTCTTTGAGACCTTAAAGACGGTCTTTGGGACGGTCATGACTAATTTTACCAGCTATGAAGCCATCTATGGGGCGTTCGCTGCCATCCCTGTGTTTTTGATGTGGCTATATCTGTCGTGGAACTTGATATTGCTCGGGGTGGAGATTAGCTACACCTTAACCATCTTTGACAGCAAGGAAGTGGCGGTGCGTCATCCATTGCTAAGCCTGCTTGACATGCTTAATTTGATTTATAAAAAATATCAGGTGGGTGAGACGACAAGCGAGGCTGAGTTACGCAACATATTAGGGCGTAAAGAGACGCCAAAATGGAGCTTGTACATTGATGAACTGGTAACCAATGAGCTGATTACACGTACTGAAAATGATGAATATATCCTGCGTACGGATTTAAATACCGTAAGTTTATGGCAGTTTTATAAAACCATGCCTTATCCTTTGCCCATCAAAAGTGAGATGAATGATTTTACGATGGCGGACTATGACCCGTGGTATGTGGAGTTGTATCGCCACCTAGAAAGTATAGAAAAGTTGGCAAAAGATGAGCTAGACATGCCACTGGCAGAGCTGTTTAAAACTGCCCCACTGCGAGCCAAAGAGTCTGTGGTGCGAATGACTGCACAGACTGCCAATAGTAACAGCGATGCCGATGGTTTTAATGCTGACGCCAAAAAAGTGGTGGATGAGCATGGCAACAAGGTGGTTGTGCCAATGGGGGAAGCGAGTTTTACCGAGAGCAACGTTATCAAGGCGGTCAGACTTGCCAAAAAGGGCTGGCATTGGTATGGTCGGGGCAAAAAAGTGGTTAAGGACGTGAAAAAAGGCGTGGAGAGCTAAACGACACAAATGGGGGTCATCTCCCCCAAATTCGCTTATATTTTGCCATCAAATCATCGGGCGATTCTGGGTGGTCGGTGTCTTTGATGATGCAATCAATCGGACACACCTTATCGCAGGTCGGCTCATCATAAAAGCCCACGCACTCGGTACATAGGTCGGGGTTGATGACGTAGGTTTTTTGCCCTTTTTGGTCATAGCTGATGGCATCATTGGGACACTCTGGTTCACAGATGTCGCAGTTGATACAGTCGGTGGTGATTTTTAGTGCCATATCTATATTAAATCTTCAATATTATCTTGAAATACAAATTTTCTATGAAATTCAAGATATTTTTCACGCCCTTCTGGGAAAATACGCATTTTATTTTTAGCGTTAGGGTTAATATTTAATTTTTCCCAAGTATAAGGGCTTAATCGTGTGCCACAAATTAAACAACCATCATCGGTAAAAGTAATATAACCCCTATCAAATAACCAATCATAAGTTGGTGTAAATGCCAAGCCGTTTAAATAATCTAAGGCTTCTTTTTCATTGTTTTCAGCCATACAAACTGCATAAGGTTTAATATGACTTGCTCGCAACAATAATTCATCAGTAATCAGTGTAAATGGACATTGTGCCATATAATTTATCACATCTTTGCGATATTTTTGCTGACCATTTCTACCTGAACGCTTAATCATTTGCTGCTCAGAAGTTTCTTCAATGGTTGGCTCTTCGCTTTTTGCTACAAGCAATAATTGTGGGTGTACGATAGAGCGAAATTGATAATCCAAAAATATTCTAAAATAAAATAATGGATTAGCATTATTATCATCAATGGGTTTTAGTTTTAAGATAGAAAGATAGCTAATTTTTGGCAAAACAATTTTTCGCCAAATTGCCCAAATATCATCATCAGAACGAATATAGCCCCTACGATAACCTTTTGTATTTTGTAAATGGTCTGAAACATCATAAATGGAAAAGAAAATATTTTCTTGCTCTAAGCCATTAATGCTATTGACATATTCATCATAAAATTCAGCAATATTATTATGGTATAATTGTTCTTGTTTTTGATATTCAATTTTGGCATCTATCAAATATCTTTGCAAATTTTCTTTATTAAATCTCTTTCCAAACTAAAAATAAACCCTTGTAAGTATTGGGGTTGAAGTTTTTAAAAATCTACAAAAATCAGGGTTTGGAAAGAAGTCTATTGAAAAAGCAATTTTCTTGAATAATGGGATATTCGGAACGCTTTCCATTCACGGTTTTTGTAACGCCCCAATTATCATATTCAAAGAATATTTTTAAGCGTTCGCCACTCTCACCGTCATAACTACCAACATATTTGCGAGCCTCACCATTGCCACCAAATATTGATAATTTATTATTGCGATGAATAAAACTATCTTCCGCACGCAAATTTTGAATGCTATCAATAATATTGTATTCTATATTCTCAATCGTAATTTTTTGAAAATTTGACATATTACTCTCCATAAAGTGTAATATCTAACTGTTTTAGAATCGCAATTAGCACATCAACAACAATACTGTTTCCTGCTTGGCGATACATTTGTGTATCACTCACAGCTATTTTAAAATCATCACGAAAGCCCATTAACCGCAAACATTCTCTCGGTGTTAATTTTCTAATTCTACCTTGATTATGTGTTACATAATTATCAACACCTGCACGGTGCATTTTGTGCATTGATTGTAGTAATGGACGAGCAATGGATAAATCTGTTTCGGTACTGGTTCTAAATGTTTTTGTTCCACTAGCCAAAACATAATCTTTAACTTTTTTTGATAAATAGTATTTTTCTTCTACATCATTTACATTAAAAACAAATTCATCGAAATTACTTTCATTCTCTAATGGTTTAAAAATAAAATCTCCGTGCCAATTAAATTGCTGATTGGCTTTTTGGCAAAGCATAATATCGCCATTGATTTGTGTATAGCGTTTTTGGCGATTTTTGGAACTTGTTACAAATTTAACACCTTTTTCTTTTAAGAAATATTTACTATCAGTATAATCTTCCAAAAAATCTTGCATTGTGTGTTCTAATTCTATTGGCTGTGGAAATTCAAAACCATTTTTCGGTTTATTCTTAAAACCAATAACAAATATTCTTTCTCTATGTTGTGGAATGCCATAATCTTTACTGTTTAATAATTGGGAATATAAAGTGTATCCCAAACTATTAAAAACATCTTGAACCACTTGCCAAGTGTTGCCATTATCGTGATTTAATAAACCTTTAACATTTTCATAAATAAATAATTTTGGCTGTGTTTCTGATACTACTCTTGCAAAATCATAAAATAATGTACCACGAGTATCTTCCAACCCCAATCTTTTACCAACCATAGAAAAGGCTTGACAAGGACTACCACCCACCAAAATATCTACTTGATTTTTATAAGGTGTTGCATCAAAAGTTGTAATATCGCTATGCCAATTTTTTTCATCTAATTCATAATTGGCTAAATAACTTTTTTTAACAAAATTATCAATATCATTGGCAAAGACAATAGAGTGATTAAGATTTAATCTTTTAAGTGCCTGCTCAATCGCCCCAATACCACTAAAAACAGTGGCAAGGCGAATATGGACATTAGGGTTGGAAAATTGTCTTAATTGCCAATCTGTTGAATTATTGGTTGAACACTCATGACTATCATATTGAAAAAACAATGGCTGGTTGGCAAGTATCATAAAATCACTATCAAAAATTTCTATGTATAAGATATGCTTATTAATAATTCTTATGTAAGCTACTATAAAAGTTAGCTATAAATCGCCTCACTCACACTTTTCATCACAAGGGCGAATTTTAGCTCATCATCACAGATGTCGCTAAATGGGTTTTTGATTCTGGCAATCCACCCCGACCCCAACGCACCATCTATATCATTGCCTTTTTTGTCCCACATCTCGGTAAGCTGATAAGTCAAATTGCCTTTTGGGGTCATAATCTCAATGTCATCGCCCACCATGAGTTTGTTTTTTATCTCTAAGGTCAAAAAGTCGTCCGCCACGTCCGACACTTCCGCCACAAATTGTTGGTGGTCGGTTTTTGATGAGCCATATTCATAATTTTGATAGTCAGAATGCACATGACGGCGTAAAAATCCTTCGGTATAGCCCCGATTGGCAAGTCCATCAAGGGCGGTGATAAGCCCTGCATCAAAAGGCTTGCCTGCCAAAGCGTCATCAATGGCACGGCGGTATACTTGGGCGGTGCGAGCGACATAATAATGCGATTTGGTGCGTCCCTCAATTTTTAAAGAATGCACACCCATATTGACCAAATCAGGCACCAGCTCCACCGCACGCAAGTCTTTTGAATTCCTCATCGGACGGCTTTTCTACATAATCATCGTCCATGACGACATCGCCATTTAGATTGACGTTTTTAATCTCGCCTTGACTGGGGACAAACACTTCTGGGCTGGCAGGGACGATATCGCCCGTTTCGTTTTCCACCGCCTTGTAAGTGTTGTACGACCAGCGACACGCATTGGTGCAAGTGCCTTGGTTGGCATCACGTTTGTTGATATAGCCCGATAGCAAGCACCGCCCAGAATACGCCATGCACAACGCTCCATGCACAAAGACTTCAATCTCCATGTCAGGCACTTCTTTGATAATCTCGTTAATCTCTTTTAGGGACAGCTCACGGCTGACAATCACCCTTGTAATGCCCATTTGTTTCCAAAACTTCACCGTTGCCCAGTTTACGGCATTGGCTTGCACGGACAGATGAATGTCTTGGTGCGGAAAATGCTCTCGTATCATCATAATCATGCCAGCGTCCGACATGATAAGGGCATCGGGCTTCATCTCAATGACGGGGCGAATGTCTTCAATAAAGGTTTTTAATTTGGCGTTGTGGGCTTGGATATTAACCACCACATAAAACTTTTTGCCAAGCGAATGGGCGTAGGCAATGCCCTTGGCAAGGTTTTCTTCATCAAAATCATTATTACGCACCCGTAGCGAATAACGGGCTTGCCCTGCATACACCGCATCCGCCCCATAGGCAAAGGCGTATTGCATATTTTTAAAGGTACCAGCAGGGCATAGAAGTTCGGCTTGTTTTTGGCTTGGCTGTTTGATTGTCATTGGTTGGCTCGTTTTGGCTAAATTTGTTAAACCCACTATTATAACAGAAATTTTGCCAAAAAACTTGACTGTATTAGTCAAGTTTGGGCGGTATTATTGATATTGGGTATTGTTAAATTAAAACATCTTTTAAAATTTGGTATTGTTAATTAACCATACTTTCAGATAGATTTTTAGGGGCAAATTATATTTGCCCTGTGATAAAATGTTGATTTTTGGGCGAATGTCATTCGCCCCTTGTATTATAATACCTAAAACAAAACCCCATTATAAGCAACCATAA
>ERZ1023248.24-NODE-24-length-56693-cov-44.072919_pt1 | contig 56693 bp, 55 predicted proteins | sample MGYA00380457_ERZ1023248 | MGnify/ENA primary metagenome ERZ1023248 (study PRJEB33173, sample SAMEA4830416) | metagenome | study: EMG produced TPA metagenomics assembly of the PRJEB25223 data set...
ATTAAGCGGTTCAAGTACTTGTAAAATCGTTGTATCTTGATTATCGTGATAGACGGTTAAGCACCGCCCAGCAATATCAAACTGTAATTCATAAATATCAGACACATCTTTTAAACGCATGCGAATGAGCTGTTCTTCGGACGGGCAGTCCATTTTGGCAATGTTAAAAATGGTCTTTTTCATCTATTTAGTGCCTTTTGAAATTGGATTATATGACAAACCCAACTTACGAAAGACTGTAGAAGGTGTATTGTATCGAATGAAAGTAGGCTTACCATGGCGAGACCTACCCAAATATTTTGGGAAACACAATACAGTTTACAAAGCTTTCAACCGTTGGTCAGCCAATAACAAGCTCATTTTACTGTTTAACAAAGTAATAGACCAACCAGGCATGGAATGGGTCTTTATTGATGGTAGCTACATCAAAGCCCATCAACATAACAGTGGAGCAAACCCTAAAGACCAAGCGATTGCTAAAAGTTGTGGGGTAATACAACTAAAATACATTTAGCCGTTGATGTTCATGGTAATCCAATTACCTTTATCATCACTGATGGCACAACCCATGACATCAAAATGGCAAAAGACTTGGTAGATAAAGTTGATTTAACCAATGTTGTCATGCTAAGTGCTGATAAAGGCTATGATTCACAATTAAAGATTATCGAGCGATTGCCACACGCTTTGATAAGCTAAAAAGAAACTTTGAAAATAATGTGGCTCTAGCCTTTGCTTATCAATGGATTAAGATATGAATGTTCAACAGACTCTAGTAATCCGTTCGCCCTGAGCTTGTCGAAAGATGGCAGAAAACCGTTATGGTTCAACTTAGCTCAGAGCGAATGATCTTCTTTAATTTAGGGTTTTACAAGAAGTCTAATATAAAGATATTAACCTTTGATTTTTTTGATGCTAGCCACTCGGCAATCTTTGTGCATGATCTCGCTGGCAGGGTCTTGAATGCTTGCCAAACCTACTCTGTGGTAATTACCAAGCGTTAGAGCATCCACACCGAGTGTGTAGCTGTCTTCTTGACCAAAGAAAGTACCTGACACGTCTGAACGGGCAAGATTGATGGGCATGAAGCGATTTTTGCCACCAACAACTGCCTCAGCATAAGTTGGTTGGCTTTGCTCATTAAAGCCATATTTGACTGTCAATCTACCACCTGTGGCACAGGTATAATTTACTTGACGCACTTTTGTGGTATCTCTGACGGCTTGTTTGTGGTCTAAGATATCACTTGCGTGCGAAACAGTAGCAACCAATGCTAGGGCAGGAACAAGAGCCTTTAAAAATTTCATGATTTCTCCTTGGAAAATGAAAAGTGTCTAATAAAATCACCTTAGATGTTAGGTATCCTAAGTTGATTGCATTAATATATCATCAGCTCATTTAGAATAATACATTATAATAGTAAAGAATTGTTAAAAATTTGATAACATCATTGCTTTTTTAGCGTCTATTCAATGAATTTTATCGTTTTTGACATATTTTGTTACATTTTAAAACCCAATCACATACTTTAAAGTTTGGTATGATGGATATTTTACAACCCATGTTAACCAAATAATCAGTTCAACCTAAGGATAAACATGATCTGTAATACCGCCTTTGACGTGGATTTGGCAGACCGCTACTATATTGGCATGATGAGCGGAACAAGTCTTGATGCCCTAGATGCTGTGCTGTGCGACTTTGACGGTGATACGCCCAAAATTATTGCCACTCATAGTAAGCCCTTTTGTAACAAATTGCGGGGGATTTTGCTTGCCTTATGCACACCCAATGGCACAGCAAGCCTTGCGGTGGGGGAGTTTGACCGATTTAGCGAGCTTGATTTTTGGGGCTTGGCAAGCCGTCTGTATGGCGAATTTGCCAGTGAGATTGTTAATGAACTTCTTGCCAAAACCGAGCTCACCGCCGATGACATCACCGCCATTGGCTGTCATGGGCAGACGGTGCGACATCGTCCCGAGTGGCGGTTTAGCCTGCAACTGCTTGACCCTAATATCCTAGCCGAACGCACAGGCATTGCGGTGGTGTCGGATTTTAGGAGACGGGACATGGCGGTGGGTGGTCAAGGAGCTCCCTTGGTGCCTGCTTTTCATCAAGCCATTTTTGAGCAGGGTGAGACAGCCAATGACAGCCAAACCGTGATTTTAAATTTGGGTGGGATTGCTAATATCACCGTACTGGGCGATGATGTAACAGGCTATGATACAGGCGTGGCGAACCTGCTTATGGACGGCTGGACGGCTCGCCATTTGGGGCAAAGCTATGATAAAAATGGCGACTGGGCAAAATCAGGGGTGGTGGATTTTGCCCTGCTTGATAAGCTCATGACTCACCCTTTTTTGGCACAATCCACCCCCAAATCCACAGGACGAGAAGCCTTTAATATGGCGTGGCTTGATGAGATACTCATTGATTTTGACATCACGCCTGTGGACGTGCAAGCGACTTTGTGCGAATTTACCGCTCTATCGGCAAGCCGTGAGATTGCCAAATTTGCCAAAACTCACAACACACTCTACGTCTGCGGTGGCGGTGCGTATAACGCTCATCTACTGACACGGCTTGGTTATCACCTACCCACCTTCACCATACACACCACTGATAAGGTGGGAATCAACCCCACTTGGGTGGAAGCGGTTGCCTTTGCGTGGCTAGCTCGCCAAAATATGCTCATGCAAACAGGCAACCTACCTGCCGTAACAGGAGCAGAAAAAGGCGTGGTGCTGGGCGTGGTGTGTTTTGGGTGATATGGTATTTTACAAATTAAGGAGAATTTTTATGACAAGATTATCATTACTGTGTTTTGTGACAGTGGGTATCTTATGCCAATCATGCAGTGCCGAGACCCAGACGCACTTTTCACAAAAAATCGCTGACTTTGGCGATACGGTGACTTACACCGCCACAACTTATAAAAATGACGTGGTGAGCTATGTCGCCCGCAAAGTTGATGATTTTGAATACAACCCCAATCAAGGCAGTAGCACCATCGTCAGTGATGAGATAATCATCAGCGATGATGATTTGTTATTTGGTCATGGCGATGACACCGCCACACCGAATAAAGACGGACTTATCAACATCGTGGCAGTGGGCGACATCATGATAGGGTCGTCCTTTCCCAATGTGGGCTTTTTACCGCCCAATGACGGTCGTGATAGCTTTAAATACGTCAAACCCTACCTAAAAGGCGATGTGGTCTTTGGCAACTTAGAAGGGGTACTGCTAGACGAAGGCAACTCCACCAAATGCCCCAACACGCCTGCCATAGACCCCGAGACAGGTCAGCCCAAACCCATGACTTGCTATGCCTTTCGCATGCCAACCCGCTACGCCAAAATCATCAAGGACGCAGGGTTTAATGTGTTAAGCCTTGCCAATAACCACACAGGCGACTTTGGCGACATCGGACGTACCAGCACCAAAAACACACTCGCTGATGTCGGTATCTACTCTGCCGGACTGCTGTCCAAGCCCACAACCACATTCACCAAAAATGGCGTAAAATACGGCATGGTCGCCTTTGCCCCAAACATCGGTACACTCTCTATCAATGACTTAGAGACCGCCAAACGCTATGTCAAAGAGTTGGATAAAAAAGTGGACATCGTCATCGTCTCATTTCATGGCGGCGCCGAAGGGGCAAATCATGTGCGTGTCCCCAAAACCACCGAGATGTATTTAAATGAAAATCGTGGCGATGTCTATAAATTCTCCCACAGTCTCATCGATGTGGGGGCGGACATCGTCATCGGGCATGGCCCGCACGTAACTCGGGCGGTAGAAGTCTATAAAGACCGTTTTATTGCGTACAGTTTGGGGAATTTTAATACTTATGGGGCGTTTAATGTGCGTGGACTAAACGGCATTGCCCCCATTGTCAATGTCACCATGCAAACTGACGGTAAATTCGTCTCGGCAGATGTGGCGTCCATTTATCAAACCAAAGAAAATGGGCTGATGATAGATAAAAATAACCGTGCCTTTGGTGAATTAAAACGCTTAACCGAACTTGATTTTCCTAATAGCGGTTTGGTATTTCGTGATAATAAGATTACTCGCTCATCAAAATAAGGCGTGATTAATCATATCATGACCCTAACGGGCTTAATATTCGCCATACGCTTTGAAAGGCTTACTTTGGACAGCCTTTGACAATTTTACAAGGCGTGCTCAGCACGCCCCTACACCCTTATATTATTGAGCTTGTAATGATTTGCCATACACTAAATGGCAAATTTGATTTTTAATTTAAAAATAACCATAAAAATGGGCAATCTCCCGCCCATTTTTATTGCCGTCTTTGCAGTAGATAAATCCCCACGCCAGCACTAATAATAATCGGCAATAACGCCATAAAAAACGGGGAAAGCCCTGTCGCCAATGCCACAAACCCTGTCAAATCGGTCAAATAGCTAAATAACAGCCCTGTCAATAACGCCATGACAATCCGCAAGCCAAGCCCTTGCGAACGCAACGACCCAAACACAAAGGACGACGCCACCAGCACCAATGACAGCACAGTAAAGGGGGATAAGAGCTTTTGCCAAAAGGCGACTTCGTGGCGTAACGAGCGTTTGCCTTGATGACTCATGAGCTGATGATGAGCGTATAGGTCGGTCAAGGACAAATCTTCGGCTTCTTTGGTCAAAAGATGAACATCACTCGGAGCAAGGGGCAGTGATAAGGTCTTGTGCGTGTCAAAACTGCGAGAGACACCCGTATCGCCTACGGTCAGCTGCGCCACGTCAGTCAGTTGCCACTGATAATCATCGCCTGCCTGCTCGTGGAACACGCCACTGCCTGCACGGGTCGCCCCCGTCAGATTCGCCCCTTTATCCAGATAGTAACGTTTGGTTGCCCCCAGTTTGCCGTCCGAGTCAGCATAACTGATATAGACAATCTCTTGCCCTTGCTCGGTGTCATTCACTGCCCAGTAGCCATTGACCGTAAAGAGCTTATCGGTCGTGGCGGTATGCGTGGCTATCTGCGACGCTTTTTGGTTGGTTGTGGGCAGGATAAATTGATTGACCGCCAATGAGATGACCACAAATAAAAACGCTGGCAACATCGCATACCCGATAATGCGGTACACGCTCACCCCAGACGCTCGCATGACCACAAGCTCGCTGTTGCCCGCCAGCAGTCCAAGCCCTATCACCGCCCCCAGTAACGCCCCTGTGGGGATAAACTGCACCAAAAAATAAGGCGAACGGTACAAAATAAAGCGTAACGCGTCAAGATAAGTATAAGTCTCAGATAAGTTTTCAAGCTCGGACAGATAGGCAAAGATGATTTGCAATAGCCACAAGCCCACCACCGCCCCCATCATGGCAAACAGTGCCGAGCGGATGACATAACGGGGTAAAATCCATGCTTTCATGATGCCCCCTGCCCTGATTGCTGATGACTTTGGCGACTGATACGATTTCGGCGAAGCTGTGCCACGATACGGTCATGATAATTTAGATACAAGGCAAAGGCGATGAACAGCACCAATGCCACAGGATAGATGTACACGCCAATCTTGCCTTTGGCAATACTCTCTTTTAGGGAAATCAATATCAGCACGTTCGCCACGAAAATAAACATCGCAGGGATGAGTTTGAGCCATCTGCCTTGACGGGGTCGCACGGTTGCAAGCGGTGTGGCAAGTAACACAGCGATAATCATCAAAAACGGCAACGACAAACGATAACCGAGCTCGGCACGCACCTGCTGTGGGCTAAACGTGCTATTTTTTAGGGTTATCTCGCCTTGCACCCCACGCACGCCCAAAAGCTCGCTTGTGGCAATGCCTTCTATCTTCATCGGGCGTCCTTGATTCTCGCTTTTGCCCGTCAGATGAATGCGATACCGCCCAAAGCCCACTTGGCTGTACTGACGACTGGCGGTGTCCACTTCATAACGTCGCCCTTCGTGCAAGTCAAGCACCACCGAGCCATCATGCGTAGCGGTCGGCACTTGGGTTGCGGATTTGGCTAGGATAATGGTGTCTTTGTTGGATAGTAGCTCGCTTGGGATTTTGCTCGTGTCTAGGTTATCAGCGTGTAGCGGGTCGCCCTGCTCTATGGCCGTCTGCGTGGTTGGTGTGTTGGCATGCTCTGCTTGCTTGTTATCATTCATCTGAATGACGATGACGTCTTTTAAAAATTCACGCTCATCGCCCACTTCGCCCACATACAGATGATAGTCGCCACTGCTGATGAACTCTTTGGTGCGAATCAAATCAAAAATCTCCACCACCGACTGCTCTTGCCAAATGTTGGTCGCCTTTGCCACGCCCCATGGCTTACCGATGAGCGTGATAAAACCCTGCATGACAAACACCACCACCACCAACGGCAAAATCCGCCTTGATACCGCCCCACGGCTTATCCCGCCTGCATTTAGCACCGCCATCTCATGGTCGGCATACAGTCGTCCAAACACCAGCATAAGCCCGATAAAAAAGGACAAAGGAAAAATCAATTCCAAAAAATAAGGCAAGTTATAGCCGATGAGTGTCCACAGCACCCCGACATCCAGCCCCCCTTCGGCAGCAATGCCAAAATAACGTATCAGGCGACCGCCCAACAGCATGATCACCAAAAACCCTAAAACAAGGGCGGTGGTCGTGGCAACTTGGCGTATCATGTAAGTGCGTAAAATCACGGTGCTAGACTGATGATAAAAATGCATTATTATAGCAAATTTTCATGGGTTTTGCTAAAAATAACGACAAAGGTTTAGAACACAAACCCCAAAGTTTTCTTACTTTGGGGTTTGAACTGACTTCATTTATACCTAGCAAACTCAATTTTTACTACGGGTTTGTAGGGACGTGATGAGCACGTCTTTTAATGTTGTCATTTTTATAGGCGTGCACAGCACGCCCCTACATCCAAGCATCATTGCATTCGTGGTAATTTTAAGTTTGTTGAGTATATATACATTTTAATCTGTCAAAAACTATCCTCAGGCACAAACACCTGCCCCACCATCAACCGTCTTGCCGAACGGCTCATGGATACCTTACGAGCGAGCCATTTACCATTTACACACTCGGACTGACCGCCCACCGTGAGCGTGCCTGATGGGTGTCCAAAGCACACCTCATTTAGCTCTTGACCGCCTGCCACGTCATTAACAAGCGTGCCAACGATTGTGCCTGCCGTGCCGATTGCCACAGACGCTGTTCCCATCATGGCGTGGTGCAACTGCCCCATGCTCATCGCTCGCACCAGTAGATGAATGTCGTCCGCCTTGACGGTTTTGCCACTTGATGAAACATAGTCGGCAGGGGGTGCAACCCAAGCGATTTTTGGGGTGTGCTGGCGTGTTTGGGCTTCATCAATGTGGCTGATTAAACCCATTTGTACCGCTCCATAGGCTCGGATTTTTTCTAATTTGGCTAAAATCTCGCCATTGGAATTAATGTCTTTTTGCAATTCCGTACCTGTAAAACCCAAATCAGACGCTCTTAAAAATATCGTGGGAATGCCAGCGTTAATAAAGGTAACGTCAAATTCGCCCACATCAGGCACGCTAAGTCTGTCCTTTAAATTGCCTGTAGGGAACATCTCGCCGTCATCGTCCACAGGGTCAATAAATTCTATCTTAACTTCACTGGCGGGGAAGGTTACGCCGTCAAGCTCAAAATCGCCCGTTTCTTGGACTTGTCCGTCCTTGATAGGAATGTGGGCGATAATGGTTTTGCCAATGTTTTGCTGATAAATCTTGACCGTGCAAATGCCGTTATCAGGGATTTTATCCGCCTGTACCAAGCCATTGGTAATGGCAAACGCCCCCACCGCCCCTGTCAAATTACCACAGTTGCCTGACCAATCAATCATCGCTTTATCAATCGCCACCTGCCCAAACAGATAATTGACATCGTGCGTACCGTCCGTACAAGGTGAGATAATCGCCACTTTGGAAGTGCTTGATGAGCCGTTGCCCAAGCCGTCAATTTGCTTGCCGTAGGGGTCTGGACTGCCCACGACACGGAGTAAAAATGCGTCTCGTGCCTGTCCTGCCACTTGACAGGCTTCAGGCAAATCCGCCAAATTAAAAAATGTGCCTTTTGATGTGCCACCACGCATATAAGTGGCGGGAATTGGGGTTTGCATTTTGATTACTCCTTTGTGACCGTATTATAAACCATCGTCCCAAGAGTTTAAAAAATCAGCCAAAACATCGCCGTGACATTTTTCAGGCTTGCAAAAACACCCCAACCTTTTTCCAGCTAATTTATAGACTTCTTTTTTATCTTTTCTGGGAAATTTATCATAGTCAAAATCATACTTAAATTTTCTAATAACTTCATCTCTAGAATTTTCACCATCAGAATAATCATACATAGAATAAGGATTTCCCCAATATGAGCCACGCCCAATATACTCAAAACTTGCTGTTGATTTCAAACCTTTGTATTGTGTTTCTCTCTCTATGTTTACCACTCTGGTTATTCTTATTTTTATATAACGATAATTTATGTTATTTTCTATTATATATTTTTGATTTTTTAACCAAAATTCTTCGTCATCATCAAAAAAAATGCAATGAGTAATTTCTGCATCTGATAATTTTGATATAGTCTGTATTTGAGTATTAGGGAAGTTCTCATTTATAAAATTTACAATAAATCCATTATTATCGTGAAAGCAATACAGGTCAAAATTGGTAACATTTTTTAGTATGTTACCAATTTTTCTATTAAACTTTGATTGAACATTAAATATTTCTGGGTAAAATATAAACAACTTCATAACTAACTGCTACTTCACCAAATGTTTAAATTCAAAGTTTTTATATTGCAAGAGATATTCAATAACCAATCTTCTATGACAATAGTGTGGTTCGTGTTCACCACACAATAAACAACCTTGATTAAGATAAGTTTCATCTATGTATTTCTCAATATTTCTTTGAGCCATAAGATTTAAAAACTTTTCTTCATAAACCTGTCAAGTTATTTTTTTATCTTGGTAAGGTTTTAATATTTCTTTGGTTGGTGCTAAATCAGGAATATAAATATATTCGCAATTACATAATTCTTTTAAAAAGAATTTTAAATCATCTTTTTTTGCAAATCCCGCTAACTGAGAAGTGTTATTTAATCTCACATCTATGAGCGTTGTGATATTGTTTGCTGAAATCAATTTGAAGAATTTTTCCGCACTTTTCTGAGTGAAACCAATCGTATAAATATTCATTTAATTAACCTACATAAATCCAAGCCACAATTTTGTAGCAATGATTATCTTCTGAAAACTTCTCACCTAAACTTACACACAAATAAGCTGAATCGAAATAAACTTCACCATTTTCACTATTTTTCACTAGATCATCAAAATTTGGATCAGTAACAGAAAAATTTATATATTTATTACAGTTATATTCAAAATCGGCTTTGCGTTTATTGTCCTGATTTCTATATAGACGTAAATTTGATACGGATACTAGATACAATGATTGTTCTATCTTAATATTATTATTAATAATAATATCATTAAAATCAACTTTGTGTGATTCCCCCCAAAGCGTGTGTGGGGTATCTAAAAAATCTTTTATTTGATTTTCATTTATTTTATAATTTTGCTTCCATTGATGTTCTTGGTTGATCAACCAATTTTCTGGTTGATTAATTAATGGTGCATGACTGCAGAAATCAATTATAACTTTTTGCATTGGTTTGACAGGGAATGTACCATAAGGGTTTGATGTTAGTGTTTGTTCTTTTGTCAATTCTGCACCATCTACATTACTAACAGGTCTAATCCACTGCTTTGTACTTTCATCTTTACCTGCAACACAATGTTTTTTATGTTTTACTGAATTTGCAAAAATTACTAGGGTTTTGGTTGTCATCTTGAACTCCTAAAAAAAATTAGTTGAACAAGACAATTCTACCATAAAATTGCCTTGTCCTTACACGATTTACAAAATTTTTAACCGTCTAAAAATTTACTCGCAAACTCCCTTAACACACCCCCCGCCTTATAAGTTTTAACATCGCTATCACTATCCAAACGACATAACACAGGCATGATTTCCACATCGCCATTTTTGCGTTCAATGACCAGCTCCAATTCACAACGAGCCGAAACTTCTCCTTTAACCGAATAAATTTCCGTACCGTCCAATTTAAGCGTATGGCGATTTTGACCGTTTATAAATTGCAATGGCAACACGCCCATTCCCACAAGGTTGGTGCGGTGAATGCGTTCAAAGCCTTCTGCGACAATCACTTCCACGCCCGCCAGTCGCACGCCTTTTGCCGCCCAGTCTCGGCTTGACCCTTGCCCATAGTCCGCCCCTGCAATGATGATTAAAGGCTGACCCCGCTCCATATAGGTCTCAATTGCTTCCCACATTCGCACAACCGTACCGTCTGGTTCAATGCGAGCCCAAGAGCCTTGACGCACCGCGCCGTCTTCGTTTCGCACCATTTCATTAAAGAGTTTGGGATTTGCCAAAGTCGCCCGTTGTGCGGTCAAATGGTCGCCCCTGTGCGTGGCATAGCTGTTAAAATCTTCTTCTGGCACGCCCATTTTGGCAAGATATTCGCCCGCCGCCGAATTTTTGACAATGGCATTGGACGGCGATAAATGGTCGGTGGTGATATTATCAGGCAAAATGGCAAGCGGTCGTAAGTTTTGTAATTGGCATTCTTTCGCCAATGCCCCTTCCCAATAAGGCGGACGGCGGATATAAGTGGATTGTTCACGCCAAGTGTAAAGCGGACTGCTTGCTTTTTGTGATTTATCCAAATCAAACATTGGGATATAAATTTCACGAAATTGCTCAGGTCTCACGCATTTTGCCACAATGTCATCAATTTCATCATCGCTTGGATAAATGTCTTTTAGATAAATCGGCTCGCCATTGTGATAGCCCAATGGGTCATTTTCAATGTCAAAACGAATCGTCCCCGCAATCGCATACGCCACGACTAAGGGCGGACTTGCCAAAAACGCTTGTTTTGCTTGTGGGTGAATGCGTCCGTCAAAGTTGCGATTGCCCGACAAGACGGCTGTGGCGTACAAATCTCGGTCGATGATTTCTTGTTCAATCTCTGGTCGTAATGCACCGCTCATACCATTACAAGTGGTGCAGGCATAAGCAACAATGCCAAAGCCCAATTTTTCAAGCTCGGACAATAATCCTGCCTCGATTAAATAAAGGCGAGCAACCTTAGAACCAGGGGCAAAGGACGATTTGACCCAAGGTTTACGAACAAGCCCAAGTTCATTTGCCTTTTTCGCCAATAATCCTGCGGCAACGGTGTTTCTTGGGTTGGAAGTATTGGTACAGCTTGTAATCGCTGCGATAATCACCGCCCCGTCAGGCATTAGTCCGTCTGTGCGATTTTCTACCACTCCTGCAATGCCTTTTGCCTTTAAATCTGCCGTTGCCACGCGTGCGTGTGGGTTAGATGGACCTGCGATATTACGAGTTACCTTTGATAAATCAAATTGCAAAACGCGTGGATAGACCGCCTTTGTCATTTTATCCGCCCACAGCCCAACGGTTTTGGCATATTGTTCCACCAATTTGACTTGGCTTGGCTCTCGCCCTGTCAAGGTGAGATAATCTAGCGTGTTTTGGTCAATATAAAATAGCCCTGCGGTTGCCCCATATTCAGGGGTCATATTGGCAATGGTCGCTCTGTCGCCCACCGACAGACTGTCCGCCCCTTCGCCAAAAAATTCAAGATAAGCCCCAACCACTCGCTCGGCTCGTAAAAACTCGGTCAATGCCAAGACAATGTCGGTCGCTGTAATGCCCGCCTGTCGCTTACCTGTCAAATGCACGCCCACAATGTCAGGCGTACGCATCATTGACGGCTGTCCAAGCATTACGCATTCGGCTTCCAGACCGCCCACGCCCACCGAAATCACGCCCAATGCGTCCGTATGTGGCGTATGGCTGTCCGTGCCAACACAGGTGTCAGGAAATGCAATGCCGTCTTTGATTTGCACCACAGGCGACATTTTCTCTAAGTTGATTTGGTGCATAATGCCGTTGCCTGCACCAATGACATCGACATTTTCAAAGGCGGTTTTTGTCCAGTTGATAAAGTCAAAACGGTCATCGTTTCGGCGGTCTTCAATGGCACGGTTTTTGGCAAAGGCGTCAGGGTCATCGCCCCCGTGTTCCACCGCAAGCGAGTGGTCAACAATCAGCTGAGTTTGCACCACAGGATTGACTTTGGACGGGTCGCCCCCTGCTTTGGCAATCGCATCTCGTAGCCCTGCCAAATCCACAAGGGCGGTTTGCCCCAAAATGTCGTGGCACACCACCCGACAAGGATACCAAGCAAAGTCTAATTCTTGTTTATTATCAATAAGTTGTGCCAAATACTCGCCTAATTTTGGGTCATCGTGTGAATGACGAACCAGCTGTTCGGCAAGCACTTTGGCGGTGTAGGGCAAGCGTTCATAGGCATTGGGGCGAATGTCGTTAATCGCTTGTTCTACATCATAATAATGTAGCTCGGTGTTTGGTAGGGATTTGCGGTAGTTTTTCATTGCTAAGTTTCCTTTTCTTTGGCTGTGAAAAAAGCTATTAACATATTAAAAAATAAAATTTTCTTTGGCAATATTCAATACTTTTGAACCAATGCCTTCAATTTCTGAAAAGTCCTTTTCTGAAAGACTTCCTAATTTTACTCTCGCTTTAATGATTTCTTTTGCAACTTTTCTTGATACCCCTAATACAGCTTCCAATTCATCTAAACTGGCTTGGTTGATAGATATTTTTTCCTGTCTAGCATTTGGTTGGATAAATTCCAAAATATCCGCCAATAATAAATAGATATGAAAAACTGTTTTAGTTGTTTCTAATTGAGAAACATCAGAATGAACACCCTTGCAAGTTAAGGCGTAGGATTTTTGCAACCAAGAACCCAAAAGGTCTATATGTGCCTTTGCTAAATCCTTGTTGCTATCCGATTGGATATTTATATCCATAAAACGCCATAATCGGTTAATGTATTGATTTGGTTTAAAAGTTCTACCGTTAATGACTTCATCAGTTGCTGGATATAGCGTATCAGCTAATTTTTCTAGTAATCTACGACAAGTTGTAAGAACTTGGGATAATTCTTCTTTGTTATTTGAAGTGGAATTTTTAAAAGCAATCATCAACTGTTCAGCAATTTCTGGATTTATATCTAGTAATTTGTCATCTACTGCTATTCTTAGAATATCAAAACTAGATTGTGTTGTACCTTCAAATTTGAGCTGATTAAATAATTTTGTAGCAATTTTATAAGTATAAACTTTTATATATTCCAGATGTTCTTGTAAATTAGTAATATAGTATGTTTGGTCATTACCTTTTTTACTTTTTGCAAGTATATCTATTTTTTGCTCTATAAAACCAATCGAATTTAAACCACCAGATGACTCAACAGATTTAAATTGATAAAATTTATTTAAGTCTTTTGTACTGATATTTAATGATATAATTGGGTCTAAAATAACTTTTACTTTTGGGTTTTCATAATTTAAATTTACAACACCATTTTCTTGTAGCTCATTAACACTTACAAAGAGTTTTTGTAATGGTAATATATACTCTGGGTCAGCCAACTGAATCTTAGTCCAAGCCAATAACTCTTTTTCATCAAGCAATTCTGTTGCTCTTGATAGTTTCTGTACAGAAATAGCAACTTTGCCATTTGGCTTATCTAATTCATTTAATACTTCGCCCAATAATTCAAGAGCCATTTCTTTTTTGTTCATAAAAAATCACCTTAATGCAAAATCTTAAAAACAAAGGCACATTTTCCCAATTAAAAATATGCCCTTGTTTTATTTAATTACCGCTCATTCATCGGCACAAATTTTAAATTCTCAGGGCCTGTATAATTGGCACTTGGGCGGATAATTTTACCGTCCGCTCGTTGTTCCAAAATATGAGCCACCCAACCTGCGGTGCGAGCCATTACAAAAAGCGGGGTAAACATTGCGGTAGGCACCCCCATTTTTTGATAAGAAACCGCCGAGAACCAATCCAAATTCGGGAACATTTTTTTCTCGTCCCACATTACCGATTCTAATCGCTCGGCAATGTCAAAGAGTCGCATATCGCCTGTTTCTTCACTTAAATCTTTGGCGACTTGTTTAATCACTTCATTTCGTGGGTCGCCTGTGGTATAAACAGGGTGTCCAAAACCAATGATAATTTCTTTTTTGGCAATGCGTTCTTTAATATCGGCTTCGGCTTCATCAGGTGTGCGATAGCGTTTTTGAATGTCATAAGCGACTTCATTGGCTCCGCCGTGTTTCGAGCCTTTTAACGCCCCAATCGCTCCGCAAATACAAGAATACATATCCGAGCCTGTTCCTGCAATGACTCGACTAGTAAATGTGGACGCATTAAATTCGTGCTCGGCATATAAGATTAGGCTAATATGCATCGCCTTTCTGTGGTATTCATCAGGTCGCTCGCCGTGCAATAAATGCAAGAAATGTCCGCCAATAGAATCTTCTTCACTCTCCACGCTAATGCGTTTGCCATTGTGGCTATATTGATACCAATACAAAAGAATAGAACCAAGAGACGCCAATAATTTATCAGCAATATCACGGGCTTCACTGGTTGGCATACTTTCTCGCTCTGGAAATACACAGCCCAGCATTGAAACGCCCGTCCGCAAAACATCCATTGGGTGTGTATGAGCAGGCAAACTTTCTAATACTTCAATGACCCGAATTGGGAGTCCTCGCATTGATTTTAATTTTTGCTTGTAGGCAATTAACTCATAGCGGTTTGGCAAATGTCCGTGAATTAAAAGATGAGCGATTTCTTCATATTCGCAGTTATTTGCCAAATCCAAAATATCATAACCACGATAATGCAAATCATTGCCCGATTTACCAACGGTACAAAGGGCGGTATTACCTGCAATTTGTCCGCTTAGGGCGACTGATTTTTTGGGCTTAAAGCCGTCAATTTTGGGTAGGGTTTGTTCACTCATAGCAGTGTTCCTTTTGTCCTTAATGGGAAATGATAATTTATTTAATGGTTAAAAAGGGTTAAATAAATTATCGGTTTTGGGATAATTATTTTTTGGTAATTATCCGTTTTTTAAATATCCTTTTTAAAACTTAATGGGGATATTTAAATAAGTTCAAATATTTATTTCTTAAATGCATTATCCAAATAGTCTTCAAATTGATGATAATTAATGCGTTCGTATAATTCTGAACGGGTTTGCATGATATCCACGACATTTTTTTGTGTGCCGTCCGTGCGTAGGGCATTATAAACCGTTTCCGCCGCCTTATTCATCGCCCGAAATGCCGAAAGTGGATACAACGCCAGCGACACATCAACACTTGCCAGCTCATCGGTGGTATAAAGTGGGGTTGAACCAAATTCGGTAATGTTCGCCAAAATCGGCACATTTGTCGCATCAGCAAATTGTTTGTACATTGACAAATCGGTAATCGCCTCTGGAAACAGCATATCCGCCCCTGCTTCCACATAGGCACACGCTCGCTCAATGGCGGATTCCAAGCCTTCTACGGCAAGGGCATCGGTGCGAGCCATGATGACAAAGTTCTCATCGGTGCGAGCGTCCACCGCTGCTTTGATTCTATCCACCATTTCTGCGGTGCTAACGACTGCCTTGTTTGGGCGGTGTCCACAGCGTTTGGCACCGACTTGGTCTTCAATGTGCATGGCTGCCGCCCCAAATTTGATGAGCGATTTGGTCGTGCGAGCCATGTTAAAGGCACTCGCCCCAAACCCTGTGTCAGCATCCACCAATAGCGGTAAATCGCACACATCGGTAATACGGCGAACATCGGTCAAAACATCGTCAAGGTTACTAATGCCCAAATCAGGCAAGCCAAGCGACCCTGCCGCCACGCCACCGCCTGACAGATAAATGGCTTTAAAGCCTGCTCGTTTGGCAAGTAGGGCATGGTTGGCGTTAATCGTGCCAACGACTTGTAGGGGTTTTTCGGCTTGGACGGCTTGGCGGAAGGTTAGACCTGCGGATGGGAGACTCATGGCATTTATCCTTAAAATTTCAACTAAAAAGCTGGCTGTGAGTGAATGGTTGGCGTTATGCACCCAACGAACTTAATATTTACCACAATCTTTGTAGGGGCGTGCTGAGCACGCCCAAAAAACTGCTATCATCAAAGGACGTGCTCAGCACGTCCTTACGCTACATATCATAAATTTTGGTAATTTCAAAGTTCTTTGACTATTAGTATAACTACAAAAAATCCATTTGTCTTTATCTTATATTTTTTAATTTTTATAAAATATCATATTAAAAATACTAATATTATACAAAAACTGCATACTATCTGCCAAAAATCACATAATCTACACCTGTTTTATTAATTTTTTGCATAGTTATTTGTAAAATCAAGAATAATTCTTATTATTTTGACATATTTTGTTACAAATTATCATCATACACGGCATGAATGGCGTTTAGCAGGGCTGATATGTGGGGGTGTTGGGTGGTGGCGAGTGTGTTAAGGTAGATGGGCGAGACGGCATGGTCGGCTAGGGGCAGGTAGGCGATTTGATGACTGCGGACGGTACTTAGGCTCTCAGGGACAAATGTCATGCCTTCGCCTGCTGACACCAGTCCTAGGGCGATTTGGATGTCTCGGGCGTGTTTGGTGGATTTGGGACTGATGTTTTTTTGATAAAAGATGTTTAGTAATGGGTCAAGGGTTTTTTCGCCCACCACCAAAGGTGTGCGATGATAGGTAATAAGCGTCTCTTGGGCGAGTGTTTTTAGGGAGATTTGCGACTGCTTGGCAAGCACATGAGTCATCGGCAAAGCAACCACGAGCTTTTCGTCCGTCAAAAAAGTTTGGCAAATAAACCCATCTGACGACAAAAACCGCCCAAAGCCCACATCAATCTGCCCTGTTTTTAGGGCGTGCATTTGCTCGTTTGAGCTTATCTCAATCAGGCGAATGTCAAGGTTTGGCAGGTGTTGTTTTAGTTTGCCGATAATCTCGGGCAGTCGCCCATACAAAACTGATGCCACAAAGCCGATGGTCAAACTGTGGGCAGTTTTGCCAAATTTTTGGGTGAGTAGGATAAGCTCGTTAAGCTCGCCCACGCTTTTTTGGACGTGTTCAAAGAAAAACTCGCCAGCTTCGGTAAGTCTCATCGGGCGGTGCGTGCGGTCAATCAGCACCTGTCCAAGAATATTTTCTAAGCTGGCAATATGCCGAGACAAGGTCGGCTGTGAGATACCCAACGCATGGGCGGACTGGCTCATGCCCCCTGTTTTGGCAAGATGGATAAAGGCACCAAGCTGTGACACGCTAACATCAATCATAACATCATCCACAGACACCCTTAAAGCCCAAACGACAACCCACCAAAATACACCCCCGAATTCATCGGTTTTAGGCGATGAGCTTGGGGCTTGATGAGCCATTTGTTCTCATAAGACAGCACGCCATACTGACCGTCATCGGTTGTAACGATGACATACTCATCCCACAGCTCTATGTCTTTGTACAAGGCAGGAATGATGACATCGCCTTTATGATTGATGACCCCTGACAGCCCAGTATTATCTTGTAGTCGCTCCAAGGGGTGTAGCCTGCCCTGCTGTTTTGCCCCGTCATCCGCCCACGAAAAGACATTGTATTGATGAAGTTTGGTGATGTTATTGTTAAATATCGGCTCAGTGATGAATTGACCGTGTTTGTCAATGATTTGCATGACGTTTGTGCCATCTGCCACAAAGGGGGCATAGCCTTGTTCGTTAAAGTCGCCATAATTGCCCTGATGAGTAAAGACCTGCCTGCCCTGCACATCAAACACCACACGGCAATCACACGCCCCCGCCAGTCGCCCATAGGCAAAGCCATGCTCATCAAAGCGGTAACTGTTCATGTCATAAAACACCGTCTCGCCAACAGGCAGAACATCATCCATCACCCACACCCCATCTTTGTTCATGAACCCATAATGGCTGTCTTGCTCGTCTTTTTTGACAGCGATAAGTTCTTGGGTGTCAAACAAAGGCAAATCAACGGCAGATTGGTGATTGTGACTGATGCTTATGTTGGGAAAATAGTACTCGGCAGGGATTATCCATTTGCCTAAGATGTGCATGATACCTTCTTTATCAGTTTTGCTGTTTTCAACCACAAAATAACCATCTTTATCAGGCAATGTTCGCACCTTTAAATCACCATGCAGTTTGACGAGCCACTGTCCATGCTGATTGATAATACCTTTATAATCAGACTCCCACTCATTCACCCCACGTTGGCATGACGTGGCAATGGCATAACCCTCGTGCGAGTAATACATATTCCTAAACACATCGCCACGCTTTTTACCATGAATGTCAATCAAACCCATACACCCAAAATCTTCTTTTTCTGGGTCTTCATTTCTATACACGCCCAATATCTCATCAAAACCATCAATTATTTGCCAGTCGCTAGACACGCCATTGATACTGTCATACATCGGCTCGATGACCCACTGGGCTTGGGGATTGACATAGCCCCATAGGTTATTTTTTGTACTGCGGGCGGGGATGATTTGGTGTTTTAATTCATTATCCAAAAGCATGAGCTGTAACTGGGCGATGTCCTTATCGGACAAATCCACTCTCTCGCCTGTGGCATGATTGACCAAATGGCTGTTTTTGGTCACCATCTCAAAAAATAGATTCCGAGCGATAGCCTTTTTCTCCGATTCGCTATCATCAGACAAATGGGCAGTTCGCTCTTCAAATATTGACTCCATCTCTTCAAAAAACTTCTTACTGTCGTCACTAGCCCCCTCATTCGGTTCAAGCGTAAAGGGCAGTATCATCACACCCCCGCCCATTGAATGATTATCAAGCGTCTCAATCTTATGACCTGCCTCATCAAATCGATGAATAACCTGCTCTGTGGCATAGGGATTAACCCCCAACAGATAGGTTCGGTCACCATCGTATGTTAGCTTGACGGACTCATAAATCGCAGGAACGATGACCTTGCCATCTTCGCCCATCACGCCATGAATGGTGTCGTAGGGCATATGGCTTTCGTATTGGGGATTTTTGACGACATAATCCATGTACAAGGGTGCCGAATGGGCGTACCCAGCAAACAGGGGCAGCATTGATAATGTCAGCACTGATAAAGTTATGGGCTTGATTGCAAATTTGGATACAAATTTATATGTCGGTGTCACAGTCATCATCGCAGCTCCTTTGATGATTAAAGTTAAAGTTAGGGGTTGGCGTATGGTTGTCCAAATTATCCTAAAATAGAATTTTTATAAAGTTGATAAGCACCACTCATTATCTCTATTTTTTACTGCATTGCAAATATGTCATCACTTGTATCATAGAAAATGCTATTAAATCTCTTTCCAAACTAAAAATAAATCCTTATAAGTATTGGGGTTGAAGTTTTTAAAAATCCATAAAAATCAGGGTTTGGAAAGAAGTCTATTTAATAAACCAAGCCATCTATTCTCAATCAATCCATCCTTAATCCATCCTAGTTTGTTTAGTCGTGTCATCCCATCCATCTTTTTTGTAATCAATCATCCAACCCATGCCCAAACCCCCAAAAATATGCTAATATTTAAACAATCCCTTCCCCACTCACAAACAAGGAGTTTGTATGTCTGTATCTACCCTAAACCTAAGCGTCAGCGACAAGCTTAGCCCCAAAAAAACCAAAACCCAGCCCCATCTGATCGTCTTTGCCGACAGCGATGCCAAGATTTTGGGCAACCTTGACAGCGGTCACTTAGACCGTGCCAATGCACTCATCAAAGCCAGCGGCTTTAAAGGCTCGGTCGGTGAGAGCGTGACGGATTATGGCATTGATGACGGGCATGTCATCAGCGTGATTGGTACAGGCTCGCTGGACAAACTTGCCAACCAAATGCCAAAACTGGGCAAAGCCACCTTTAACACCATCAAAAACAGCAAATCTGCGGTGGTGGCGTGGGGCGATGTCATTTGCCAAAAGCACTTTGGACAGTTTGTCAATGCCCTACTGCATGCCGAATACCGCTTTGAACCCTACAAATCCAAAAAAGGTGACAAAATCGCCCTATCTGCTGTTGAATTTATCAACACCAAAGATGTCAAAGCCGACTACGAAAACGCCCTAGCCATCGCCACTGCCACGCACATCGGGCAGAGTTTGGCTCGTGATGTCGCCAATGACGCCCCCAACATCATGACCCCTGCCGAGCTTGCCAAAGTTGCCGAAAAACTGGGCAAAGACTACAAAGACGTGGTCAGCGTGAGCGTGCTTGGCGAAAAAGAGATGAAAAAACTGGGCATGGGCTGTTTCTTGGCAGTCTCACAAGGCTCTGATAACGAAGGCAAGCTGGCAATCATCGAATACCACGGCAAATCAGGCAAGAAAAAAAGCAAGCTAAAAGACCCCATCGCCCTAGTCGGCAAAGGCATTACCTTTGACACAGGCGGTATCTCACTAAAACCATCAGCAGGCATGGATGAGATGAAATATGACATGGGCGGAGCAGCTGCCATGCTTGGCACCATCAAAGCGGTGTGTGAAGCTCGCCTGCCACTGGACATGGTCGTGGTGCTTGCCTGTGCTGAGAACATGCCATCAGGCAAAGCAACTCGCCCATCAGACATCGTAACCGCCATGAATGGCATGAGTGTTGAGATTCTAAACACCGATGCCGAAGGTCGCCTTGTATTGTGCGATGCTCTGTGCTACGTCCAAGACAACTACAAGCCACGCACCATCATCGATGCGGCGACCTTGACAGGAGCGTGCGTGATTGCCTTGGGTTCGGTGCGTTCAGGACTGTATTGTAATGATGAAGACACGCTGTTCGCCCTAGAAGAAGCAGGCGAGTACACAGGCGACCTAGTATGGCAAATGCCCCTAGATGATGCCTATGATGAACAGCTAAAATCCACCTTTGCAGATGTCCAAAACATCGGCGGACGTGAAGGCGGTTCTATCACGGCAGCGTGCTTCTTGCAACGCTTTATCAAAGAAGGTCAAGCATGGGCTCACTTAGACATCGCAGGCACAGCATGGTCAGGTGGCGATAACAAAGGAGCAAGCGGTCGCCCCGTCCCCATGCTCATGCGTTACTTAGTGGGGCAAGCAGACTAACCCCCCACAGTCCATCACTCAAAACGACCATCTGTGCATGGTCGTTTTTTAACCTTTGAGAATTATTAGCGAAAGGAAAATTCATTAACACTTTGATTACAAAAAGTGGTATAGTTATCACATTTTGTAATCTTATCATCTTGTGATTTGACAAGTGTTTATTAATAAGGAATGATTCATGCGTCAACTTGTGAATGCATACATGCGTATGGGGCTTGTGCCACTTATTTTGATTGCTTTGGTACTGGGTGTACTCATTGGCGGTGTTAGCAACAATATTGGTATGTCGCTTGGGGTGCTGGGCGATGTGTTTGTTGGGGCATTAAAGGCGGTCGCTCCGATATTGGTGTTTGCCTTGGTGCTCTCTGCTGTGGCAGGGTTTAAAAGTAGCAGTGATGCTAAGGTGAGACCTGTCATGTTATTGTACGTGGTTGGCACATTTAGTGCCGCCTTGACAGCTGTATTGGCAAGTTTTGCTTTTCCTATTGAACTTGTGGGTTTAACTGACATACAAGCAGTAGAGCAATCCGCACCACAATCCTTGCGTGATGTTCTAAAAAATCTACTCATGAATCTGGTTGCCAATCCCATAACCGCCCTTAGCAATGCCAATTATTTGGGCATCTTAACATGGTCGGTGCTAATCGGTCTTGGGCTACGTTATGCCACAGAGACAACAAAAACCGTCGTGCATGACATCTCAAATGCTGTCTCAGCGGTGGTCAAATGGATTGTGGCGATAGCTCCTTTTGGCATCTTGGGGCTGGTCTCTAAGACCGTGGCAGAGACAGGTCTGGATGGTCTGGCAAGCTATGCCAAACTGCTTATGATATTGGTTGGGGCCATGTTGTTCATTGCTTTGGTGGTCAATCCCATCATCGTTTTTATCAAAACTCGTAAAAACCCCTACCCATTGGTCATCGCCTGTCTGCGTGAATCAGGGGTAACAGCATTTTTTACTCGCTCATCTGCTGCCAATATTCCTGTCAATATGAATCTTGCCAAAAAACTGGGACTTAACGAAGATACTTACTCGCTCACCATTCCACTGGGGGCAACCATCAACATGGCGGGAGCTGCCATCACCATCAACATTCTAACCTTAGCTGCCGTCCATACCCTTGGTGTGGAAGTCAGCTTTTTTCAAGCCTTGCTTCTTGCCATCGTTGGGGCGGTCAGTGCTTGCGGTGCATCAGGTGTGGCAGGTGGCTCACTGTTGCTCATCCCATTGGCGTGCGGACTGTTTAATATCTCCAACGACATCGCCATGCAGGTCGTTGCCATCGGCTTTATCATCGGTGTGGTACAAGACTCGGCAGAGACCGCTCTTAACTCATCAACGGACGTGCTATTTACCGCCGCCTGTGACCCAAAATATGCTTATAAAGGTTAAAAGATTCAAAGGACAAAAGGAGAAATGATGAAAAAATTATTATCAACTCTCATCATGGCAGGGGTACTGGTTGGTTGTGCCAGCACACCTGCCACGCCGTCTGCCATGCCATCGCTACTGGTCATGGCAAACACCAAAAAGACCAACGAGCCACTCAGCCCTGATACCTATGTGGACGGTGTGGGTATGCTCCATTTTAAGGATTATCATGATAAAGTGGTGTATCAGGACAAGATTTATCTGCTTGATAGCTATGTTATCCCCTTAGAACAGCCCTTTTATATCCATGTACGCACGGCAGACGGCACGCCCATCATGCCCGATACAGCAACCAAGGTGACAACCGACTATATCGCTCCCAAAGGTTGTACCGAGCCGTTGGTTCGCCGTGCAGACCTAGATAAAAGCACCAATGATAAGAGTGAATGGATTATCGGTGTGGCGTGCTAATTTCTTTTTAATCAAAAAAACAAAATCGGACACTAAGTCCGATTTTTTATACTTAAATAAATTTAGTACAAAGTTAACTATCTTTGGGCTTAAACCCTGCTGGGCGTTCGTAATCGCCATTGTCTAAGAATAATTCACGTTGTTCGGCGATGAATTTTTTGGCATCTTTGTCCACCATGCTTAGGTGTTTTTCGTTGATAAGCATGGTTTGTAATTCTAGCCATTCGCTCCACGCCTTTTGTGAAACGGTGTTTTGCAATTCTTCGCCTTTGGCATTGGGGAAGGGTGGATTGGGCATTTTTGGCAGATTTTCTTGGTATTTGCGACAAAAAACCAAATTGGCTTTGGGGTTAAAGATTTCCATGATTTTTTCCAAAGTAAAAAGGATATTATAGCAAATGTGGGGGCGGATTTGGGGTTGTCAAGGGGTGTCGTGGATAAATTACACCCCCCTTGATAAGGACTAAACCCCTTCAAAAATCAGCCCAATTTGCCAATCACGCCTTAACAGGCCATTTAAGCCCAAAATCACGGCGTTTGATTTTGACCATGTCGCCATTGTCCCTATGCCATACCACGCCTTCGACCACATGGGTTTCAAACCATGCCTTTAAGCCGTCAAAATCTCTTGGCGGTTCGTCATCAAATCGCCAATCGCCATGTTTGACAAGCTCATGTTTGGGACGGTTGTGCGGATTGCCTTGTACTTTTGGGCCGATAAGCTCATAAGTGCCGTCCGCTCCGTCAAAGTCGGCAAAGGCTTCATTATGCCAACGGTCAGCAGGGTTGTCGTCTTGTACGGCTACCCAGCCTGGCCAATGTCCTGTAATGCTGTCAGGCTCTTGGGCGGGAATAAAGCCGTCTGGCGGGGTTTTGCCTTTTTTGACATCATAACGTTTGTAGAGTTTGCCGTCTTGGACGAGCGTGGACGTGCCGTCTATTTTGACCGTTGCCACGCCTTCGCCTTGCACAACCCATTCGGCTCCTGCCACCACGTCATCATAGACTTGGCGAGTGCCTTCATAATCTCTTTTAAATAGACTTCTTTCCAAATCCTGATTTTTATGGATTTTTAAAAACTTCAACCCCAATACTTATAAGGGTTTATTTTTAGTTTGGAAAGAGATTTAATAAAGAAATGACTTTTTTCATAAAAAAACTCCAATAAAAAAACCACCCAAAAATTTGAGTGGTTCTAAGTTAAACGTACACGCACGACCTAACTTGCCACTCCTAGTTTGGGGTAGCAAATGCAAATGGTTGCAGATAAAGTGTGTGCTTTATCTGTCAAAACAGTAGGTAAAAAGGGTAATTGTGTCATTGTGCGATAATTACAAAAATAAAAATCTATGGTAAATGAAAAGTTGGGGGTTGTCAAGGGGTATGCTTCACACCAATCAATTTTAACTACCAAACCACCATTAAATCATAACTGGCACAATGCCCGTCAGAGCTGATAAACGCAAGGTCATTGGCGATTGCGTGAGAGATTAGCATTCTATCAAAAGGGTCTTTATGATAAAAAGGTAGGTTTTGTAAAATTTTTATCGTATCCCATGTCATGTCTAATTTGACAATGTTTTTTTGCGCCAATAGTTTTTCAAAAATATCTTGCCAATTGTCATCAATGATAAGTTTACCAATGCTTGCTTTGATGGCAATCTCATTCATGCTAAGCAGGCTATAATATAGGGGATTGTTGGGATTTTGAATGATTTGTTTGGCTTTATTGGATAATTTATCAGGCTCGCTCAATAGCCATATAATCGCTTGGGTGTCTAATAAATAACCACGCATCACATATAATCCCCAAATTCATCTAACGGCTCATTAAAATCGTCCGCCATATAGCTTACCAAGCCTTCTGCTCCGCCAAGCGTGCGTTGTTTGGATTGTTTTTGGTCAAGGAATTGGCGAAAGGCTTGTAATATGGATTGTTCATTTAATAGCCCAATTTCACGAGCTTGTTTGGATAAATCATCAGGAATATGCAGGGTAAGTGTTGTCATGGCTTGTCCTTATTAAAATATCACCCCAATTTTAGCACATCTTTTTGATGATGAATATGCCAAATTGGGGTAATGGTTTAATCAGCTTAATCAACCTTTAATCTTCCCACGCCCCGCTCAATCGCCTTCACTACCTGCTCTGGGGCAGTACCCCCGATATGATTACGGGCATTTAGCGAGCCTTCTAGGGTTAGGCAGTCAAAGACATCATCGCCAATGAGCGGACTAAACGCCTTTAACTCATCAAGGCTAAGTTCACTCAAATCCACGCCTTTTGCCACGCCAAGTGCCACCGCACTCCCAACCACTTCATGAGCATCACGAAACGGCAAGCCTTTTTTGACCAAATAATCCGCCAAATCAGTCGCTGTGGCATAGCCTTTCATCGTGGCGGTACGCATATTTTCTGCGTTTGGCGTGATGTTTGGGAGCATATCGGCAAAGGCGATGAGCGAGCCTGTCAGCGTATCCACACAGTCAAAGAGTGGTTCTTTATCTTCTTGATTGTCCTTATTGTACGCTAGGGGCTGATTTTTCATGAGCGTAAGCAGGGTGGTGAGCTGTCCGAACACACGAGCGGTCTTGCCACGCACAAGCTCTGGCACGTCAGGATTTTTCTTTTGGGGCATGATAGACGACCCCGTGCAAAAGCGGTCAGGAATATGAATAAAGCCAAACTGTGCCGACATCCACAAAATCAGCTCTTCACTCATGCGAGATAGGTGCATCATCAAAATGCTGGCGTTGGCGGTAAATTCAATGGCAAAATCACGGTCAGACACCGCATCGAGCGAGTTTTCACAAATGCCGTCAAAGCCAAGCAGGCGAGCGGTGATGGTGCGGTCAATGGGGTAAGTCGTCCCTGCCAAGGCCGCCGAGCCTAGGGGCATTTGGTTAATGCGAGTGCGAGTTTGGGCAAAACGCTCGCTATCACGGCAAAGCATCTCAAACCACGCCATGACATGATGAGCAAAACTCACAGGTTGGGCGGTCTGCAAATGCGTAAAGCCGGGCATGATGGTCGTGGTGTGTTTGCTTGCCAAATCAAGCAGACCGTTTTGTAATTTGCCAATCAAGGCGATGATTTTGTCGGTTTCGTCTCTTAGATACAGGCGAATGTCGGTCGCCACTTGGTCGTTACGGCTACGCCCTGTGTGCAGTTTTTTGCCGACATCGCCAATCAAGGCGGTCAAGCGACTCTCCACATTCATATGAACGTCTTCTAGCTCCACACGCCATTCAAATTCGCCACGCTCAATCTCGCCTTTGATTTGGGTGAGTCCGTCCACGATTTGACGACTTTCATCGGCGGTGATGATACCGCACTGCCCAAGCATGGTGGCGTGGGCGATAGAGCCTTGTATGTCTTGGTTTGCCATGCGTTTGTCAAAATTGACCGAAGCGGTAAATTCGGCGACAAAACGGTCGGTGGCTTCGGTAAAGCGTCCGCCCCACATTTGGGCGGTTTGGGTGGATTGGGTCATGATGATACCTTATTTGTGATGAAAATGAAGTAGGGCGTATCTTAGCAACGATACGCACAGAGTACAAGCGGTTTTGCTGTTTTATGGCATTATTTGTGCTAAGTGTGGCTTATCACTGCTTGGAGATAGACTCAGGCGAATTATTTTTGCGATAGCGAATGGAAGCTATCACCGACGCCACGATAAAGGCAACCCCGATAAGCCCCGTGATAATCTCAGGCACATGAAATTTCATCGAGATAAGCATGATAATCGCCAACGCCCCAATGGCATAATGAGCCCCATGTTCTAGGTACACAAACTCATCAAGCGTGCCTTTTTCGACCAAGAAAATCGTCATCGAACGCACAAACATCGCCCCAATGGCAAGACCAATCATGATGATGACCACGTCATTGGTAATGGCAAACGCCCCAATCACCCCGTCAAAGCTAAATGATGCGTCCAGCACTTCTAGATATAAAAAGCCCGCAATACCGCCTTTGGCAATCGCCCCTGCCACTTCGTTGCCGTCCATTTTGTCATCGTCATCATCGCCTTCTAAGAAAGTGGATAGCACGTTTACGCCCATATAAATCAGAATACCCCACACGCCCGCCATAAGAACAGCAGGTTCATGTACTTCATCTACCCACGACAAAGATGTCATCAAAATCACAATCGCCACAAACACACTCATGGCATCGACTTTGCCAAATTTGGCAAGGCGTTTTTCAAGCCAGCCAAACCAATGAATGTCTTTGTCATCAAACACAAAGTTCAAAAAGACAAGGAGTAGGAACATACCACCAAACGCGGCAATCTCGGCGTGATGTGCCATGAGCTTGGCGGAGTATTCTGTGGGATTGTTAAGTGCCAAATCCACCACTTCTTTCATACCCATGTCTGCCGTTACCGCCACGATGACAATGGGAAACACCAGTCGCATACCAAAGACAGCGATGAGCATACCTACGGTTAAGAAAATCGTTTTCCAAAACTTATCCCAATGCTTTAAGACGGACGCATTGACCACCGCATTATCAAAGGACAATGAGATTTCCATCAGTGCCAGCACCATTGTAATAAACAGTGCTGAGAGCATGGCGGACGTACCACCGTGCGTAAATCCCCAGTACGCCGCCCCAATCAAGCAGACGATGGTAAAAAATATGTCAAAATAAAAATGTCTTAGGGTTTTCATCATGGATGAGATGTTCCTGTTTTATAACAAGAAAAGCGATAAATAATCATGCTTAATGAGCTTAATATTTACCACAGATTTGTAGGGGCTTGTTGAACACGCCCTTGGTTAGTACACTATCTTTATAGGTGCGTAGAGCCAGCTCTCTACATTCATACATCATAGATTTGTGGTAATTTTAAAGTTTTGTAGCCATATCGCCTTTATCTAGCTGTTGGTAATTTTGTGATATTTAGCAAGTAGCTCATCTTCGCTCTCGTCATAATCAGGGTCTTTGGGAATACAGTCCACAGGGCAGATGTCCACGCATTGGGGCGTGCCATAATGCCCCACACATTCGGTGCATAGGTCGGGATTGATGACATAGATGTCATCCCCTGCGGATATGGCTTCATTGGGACAGACAGGCTCACACACATCGCAGTTGATACAGTCGGTTGTGATTTTGAGTGCCATGGCTTAATAGTCCTTGCCCCATGCCACAAGCATGGTTTTGGCATCCAAATCCACATTAAGGACGATGTCGCTATGCCACGGGATAAGCCTGTCTTCGCCATCCACGCTCTGTACCGTCGGCTTGACCGAGATGATGGCATGAGCGGACGTCTCAAACATCTCTTTGATGATGCCCAAATTATCGCCTTCTTCATTGACGACTGTCAATCCCACCAAATCCGACCAATAATACTCATCGTCATCCAAAGCGGGCAAGTTTGATTTATCCACCCAAACGCTCATGCCATTCATGGTCTCTGCCACGTTACGGTCAGGCACTTCCTTAAAACTTGCCACCAACCCTGCCCCCTGTTCTCGCCAGTCACTGACTGTCAAAGGACGAAAACCGAGTGCTGTCCTCATGTACCAATGGGGCATGTCAAAGATGTCCGAGCGGTTGTCAGTCAAGCTAAATACCCACAGCCAGCCCTTAATGCCATAAGGTTTTTTTAGGGTAGCAATTTGGATGAGCGAGTCGGGATTGGGCGATGTTGTCATGGTGTTTTAAATAATAAAAAGTAAATGCTTGCGATTAAATAAGGGTTTTGGCTTATTAAACTGCCTGCAAAACTAGGTTTTCCTTAATTTGGAGTTTTACAGGAAGTCTATTTAAAATCAGTAAAGAGATAAATAAAAATCGGTCTGCATGACACTCATCAATCAATGATAAGAGACACACAAACCGACACAAAATGTCAGCGATTACGCTTTGTTGCTGGCCTTAACCAGTTGAGCAACACGGTCAGAAGGCTGAGCCCCTTTACCAATCCACGCATTATAAGCGTCTTGGTCAATGCGAAACGCTTCTTCCTGACCACGAGCCAATGGGTTAAAGAAACCGATACGCTCAATGTGGCGACCGTCACGAGACGCACGCTTGTCTGCAACAACGATTTGGTAGAATGGGCGTTTTTTTGAACCGCCACGAGCTAGACGAATAACAACCATGATAATTCTCTCTTGAATTCATTAAATGATAAAGTATTTGCAAGAAAAAACTGGTCGCCAAGAATGTGAGGATGAGCCGATGGCAAAACCAGATTTATAAAAAGACCCTAATTATACCAATTTTTACGCCATTTTCAAAGTAATTTTTTAAAAATTCTCACGTCATGATGTAACGCCTGACGACATGGGCGTAAATTGGTTTGGCAAAGTAATTTCCGACTTTATATACAAAACGTGTGTTAAAATAGAGCGTATCGCACTTTTGTCCCATTTTTATGAAAAAAAATTACAAATACTGGCAACTTAAAATCAGACACACTCTAAACTCTAACACATGGCAGACGGTCAGCATGGTGATTTTTATCGTCTTTGCCAGTATCGCCCTATCGATTTGGCTCATTTGGCGAAGTCTGTACCTACCTGAGATTAAAAATCACGCCAGTTATCTGGCGAGCGAGCTGACCTTTATTGACAACGCCAATCAGAGCTTTGCAGACGACCCTGCCATGCTCAAATGGGTGCAGGACAACAGCCATGTACAAATCATCAGTAACCCAAGCGAGTTCCCTGTGGTTAATGACAAGATAGTGGCTGACTTTTTTACTGATATTTTTGCAGGGCAAGTCAGCCGAGAACTTGGGCGTGAGGTCAAGGTCTATTTTAAATTTAAACCAACCCCGAAGCTGTGGATTTGGGACAGCAAATACCCCAACGTTTGGCTGCGTGAACCTGTCATTCACTACTCGCAGTACAGTGCAGGACTGCTGGCGGGCTTTGTGTTTGGCTTGCCGATTTTGACCATTTTGGTAAGTCTGATTTTGGTGCGTCGCCTAAATCGCCCACTCAAAAAACTAGAACGCACCGCCAATGACTACATTCATCTGGGGCATGCGACCGTATTGCCCGAGGTTGGCTCAAATGAGATTCGTAAAGTCAATATCGCCTTTAACCGCCTGTTTCACACCCTACACCAAGCCCAAAAAGAACGCACCATCATGCTCGCTGGTATCAGCCATGACTTGCGCACGCCCCTAACTCGCATGCGACTGACCGCCGAGATGTTGCCTGATGAGTTTTTTCGGGAAGGACTGGTGTATGACATCGAGGACATGGACGCCATCTTGGAGCAGTTCATGTCATTTATGAAAGACGGCTCGGATGAAGCGGTGCGAGCGACCAATTTGGAGCTGATTTTCCATGAAATCAGCGTGCAGTTTAATGACGTGCGTTTTGTCTATGACAATCGGGTCGCCGAAGATGTCATGGTGCGTCCTTTATCCATGAAGCGTCTGATTGTCAATTTGGTCAATAATGCCGTGCGTTATGGGCGTGAACCCATTCATCTAGGGGCGGTGATTGACTATCAAGACGCTGATGATTTGACCGCTAACACCCTTAAAAAAAGAATACTCACCATCAGCGTGCGTGATGAGGGCGAGGGTGTGGCAGAGAGTGAACTACAACGTATCATGCAACCCTTTGAGCGTGGTGAGACAGCACGGACAACCCAAGGTAGTGGACTGGGTCTTGCCATCGTCAGTCGTATCGCTCACTTGCATCAAGGTGAGGTCATCGCTCGCAATCATGACAATGGCGGGCTAGAAGTCCTTGTACATATTCCTTTGGTGGATACTGCACCAAACACAACTGATGCATCAGAAAATCCGACAAGTCATGATGTCAATCAAAGTAATCATCAAGCCTAATCATCAAACCAAGCAAGCTATGTTGTGTTTATTATTTTTCACCAATCTCAGGGGGTAGCTGATTGGTCGTATCGGCAAAGCTGACAGGAGCGACAAGACTGGCTTTGGCTTGCTCAACATTCTTATCGGTGCTAGGCACCAACAAAGAATAGCCCAACAGAGCCGCATTGGCAAGCACCAATAATCCAAAAAGATAAGGCATATTAACATCCCAAGATAAATTTGTGATTTATTTTAGCATAACTTTCCTAGGGCGTGTTGAACTTTTATATTTGCAATGAAAAATGAGAAAAATCACACGTTTTTCAAGGAAAAATCCGCAGTTGATATTAAAATATCAACAAGGATTTTGACGCAGAAAAACAAGATTTAGCCATTTTTCATGCAAAAACAGTCGTTTATTTTTATCAATTTTTAAAATGTAAATAGTGTTATAAAGGTTCGGCACGCCCTAACCACGCCAGTTATCTGCATTTATCGCTATTCGTCTGTGCCGATGAGTTTTTTCTCACTTTTTGCCCCTGTCAGCTCATCTGCCACGATGACCACGCCCACCTGTTTGACTGGCCATTCCATGGTAAATCTCGCCCCGTGCAAACTTGGGCTTTCATCCACACTCATGTTGCCACTAAACCAAAACGCAATGCGTGAGACAATGGACAGCCCAAGCCCATAGCCGCCTGACGCACGGGTGCGACTGTCATCGAGACGGGCAAAAGGAATGAACACTTTCTCACGGTCAGCTTCGGGAATCCCATGTCCATCATCTTCGACGGTGACAAATGCCATGCCTTTTTTGACCCCTGCACTGATGATGATGGTGCTTTTGGCATAACGTAAGGCATTGCCCGCTAGGTTTTGTACCACACGGTGCAAATAACGCCTGTCTGCCATCGCCACCACTTTTTGGGCAGGCGGTTTGATTTGTATGGCAATGGGCTTGCCCAAAGCATTGGTCTCACGCTCGATTTGTTCAAGGAGCTCTTTTAAGCACACCATTTCCCAATCCATCTTGGGCGAGCCTTCTTCGAGCTTGGCATAAGTCAAAATTTCATCAATGAGTTCATTTAAAGAAGCGATGTCTTCATCAATATACTGCTTTTGCATCTGCCGAGAGTCATAATCATCGTCATCAGCAAGCATATCCACCGCAAAACGAATGCGCGCCACGGGTGTTCTTAGTTCATGCGAGACAGCTCTGGTCAGCTCACGTTGGGACTCGATGAGTCTTTTGATGTGGCGAGTCATGGTGTTAAAGGTTGATGACAGACGGGCAATGTCATCATACCCTGCCACCTGCACCATGGTGTCGAGCTTGCCTTCGGCAACTTTATTAACCCCCATTTGTAACAGTTGCAAACGTCGCTCCAATGGGAAAATCAGGGCATATACACCAAAACTAACCAACAAAAGACAAATTAGGATGATACTGATGATGACATCCAAAGAAAAGAAATTAAACAAAGGCACGGTCACCACCAACACTTCGTTAGGAATGGTTGATGCCATCATGACCGATAGGTGCGGTCTTTGATTTTCATTGTCAAAACTAAGCACCGCCTTGCCTGCGTTTAGATTATCAAACTGCTCTCTGTCCAACTCCAAACTTGCCAGTGGCATGAGTACGATGTTATAACCAAAATTTTTACTTAGATGAGCAAGGCGTTGTTGTTTTTCTTCCAGAGTCTCATAATGTCTTAAATCATCAAGCAAAAAACCCATGGCGGCATGAATTTGTCTTTCGTTAATGCGGTCAAGTTCGGCAGATAATATGTTCTGACCATCATCTATTTGATGATAAACCGTAGAATGACGGGTCATCTCATCATGACGCACCACAGATTTTCCTTCATGGAGACGTTTTAACTCACGCCCTTTAAAATCAAATTCATCAACGGGCGTTACATGAATCTCAGAGCCAAAAGCTCGACTGGTTGCCAGTAGCCACTGCTCTTTGTTATGCTCATGCTGTCTATCATAGGAAGCAGTACCTAGGTAAAAAGCAACCGTGGCAATCGACTCTCGGTAAGATTGCAGGCGTTGCTGGTTAATCGCCTGCATGAGAAAATAGCCAAAAAAGGCAACCAAAAAGCAGACAAGCAAAAGTCCTGCATAAATACGAAAAAAGATACTACGTTCAGTGATTGATGAGAGTGCCATACCATTGACTTATCATGAGTGAAAATAAAAAGCCAGCAATGTGGCTGGCTTTATTGTAGCATAGCTTGGATATTGACTGATGTTAAGATTACAATTAATTGCCTTCTTTAACAAAGAGATAACCTTTACTACGCACCGTTTTGATACGTTTGGGATTTTCTGGGTCATCGCCAATTTTTGGGCGAATACGAGAAATGCGTACGTCAATTGAACGATCTTGACCATCGTACTCAATACCACGAAGTCGCTCAAAAATATCTTCACGAGATAAGATACGACCTGCATTTGACGCAAGTAACCACAACAAATCATACTCAGCACTGGTAAAATCAACCAATTCGTCATTTAAGGTAACTGAGCGACCACCATTGTCAATGACCAAATCACCAAATTCCAAACGCTGTGGCGTATCATCTGTCGGTGCAGAGTCAGAACGACGAAGCAGGGCACGGATGCGGGCTAGCAACACTCGGGGCTGGGCGGGTTTTGCCACGTAATCATCTGCCCCCATCTCCAAACCCAACACTTGATCCATGTCTTCGGTACGTGCTGTCAGCATCAAAATCGGCTGAGCATAGTGTGGACGTACTTCACGGCACACCGTCAGACCATCACTACCTGGCAACATGACATCGAGCACCACCAAATCAGGCTGTTCACTGATAATGCGACGAATCGCACGAGTGCCATCAGTTTCAATCGCCACATCCAAACCATTGCGTCTGAGATAGTCTTGCGTTAGCATGGCAAGGCGTTCATCATCTTCAACAATCAGAATTCGGGGAATATCTTCTTTTTCTGGGGTTGTCGTTGTCATATATTATCCTTGAATACATCAAAAGATACATTAAAATCAGGCAATGCCATCAATCAATTAAATCTGCTTAATAGACGTGCTTATTTTATCAAATTTTTTGATGATAAGCACGATTTTTCATCAATAATCAAGCACGATTTTTGTACTTTTGAATGGTTTGTAGCTGTGCTAGTGATTCTGCCAATGCTGTTAGGGCAGCGGTCGTATCAATATTAGCACTTTGGTTTGCCAAGGCTTGCTCGGCATTACGACGAGCTTCGGCAATTTTTGCTTCATCCAGATTACTGGCACGTTCTGCCGAGTCAGCAAGCACGGTCACAACCTTGGGTTGAACTTCCAGCACGCCACCTTGGACATAAATTACTTCATCTGTGCCATCGGCTGATTTTAGGTGCAAAGGACCTGGTTTTAGCAAGGTGATGATTGGCGTGTGACCTGCCAAAATACCAAGCTCACCGTCGATACCCGAAGCCACAAGCACGCTAATGTCGCCTGAGTAAAGCTCTTCTCTGGCACTGACCACTCGGCATGTAAATGTTGCCATAATGACTCCTATCTTATTTTATATCATCTTTTGTCAGTGATGAACAGTTAAGATTGGACCGCTCCAATCTTAACTTTGGGACATTAAGCAGCTTTTAGCTTATCAGCTTTGGCAATCACTTCATCAATACCACCAACCATATAGAAGGCTTGTTCTGGCAAGTGGTCATACTCACCACTGATGATAGACTTAAAGCCAGCGATGGTATCACGCAGTGCTACATACTTACCAGGTGCCCCTGTAAATACCTCTGCTACGTGGAAAGGCTGTGATAGGAAACGCTGAATCTTACGAGCACGATAAACAACCAGCTTATCTTCTTCTGACAACTCATCCATACCTAAGATGGCGATGATGTCTTTTAGTTCTTTATAACGTTGTAGCACTTCTTGTACGCCACGAGCGACATTATAATGTTCATCACCGATAACTTGCGGGTCAAGCTGACGCGATGTTGAGTCTAGCGGGTCAACCGCAGGGTAGATACCTTGTGAAGCGATGTCACGGCTAAGTACGACCGTTGCGTCCAAGTGAGCAAAGGTAGTCGCAGGCGATGGGTCAGTCAAGTCGTCCGCAGGAACGTAAACGGCTTGTACAGAAGTAATCGAACCTGACTGAGTAGAAGTAATACGTTCTTGCAACGCACCCATCTCTTCGGCAAGTGTCGGCTGATAGCCTACCGCAGAAGGCATACGACCTAGAAGTGCTGATACTTCGGTACCTGCTAGGGTATAACGATAGATGTTGTCAACGAACAGTAGAACGTCACGACCTTTGCCAGTGGCTTCGTCTTTTTCATCACGGAAGTACTCTGCCATGGTCAAACCAGTCAAAGCAACACGTAAACGGTTCCCTGGTGGCTCGTTCATCTGACCGTACACCATCGCAACTTTTGATTTGGTAAAGTCTTCGGTATTAACAACGCCAGCTTCTTGCATTTCATGATAGAAGTCGTTACCTTCACGAGTACGCTCACCCACACCTGCAAACACTGATAGACCTGAATGTTTTAGGGCGATGTTGTTAATAAGCTCCATCATGTTAACGGTCTTACCAACACCAGCACCACCAAACAGACCAACTTTACCACCTTTTGCAAACGGGCAAAGCAAGTCAATAACCTTAATACCAGTTTCTAGTAGCTCTGTTGAGTTAGATTGCTCATCATAGCTTGGAGCTTCACGGTGAATGGACCATTTTTGCTCAGCATTTACCGGGCCTGCTTCATCGATTGGGCGACCCAATACGTCCATGATACGTCCTAGTGTTGCTGTACCCACAGGCACAGAGATGGGTGCACCTGTATTAGAAACAGGCAAACCACGTTTTAGACCTTCGGTAGAACCCATGGCAATGGTACGTACCACGCCATCACCCAACTGTTGTTGGACTTCCAAGGTAGTTTCCGTGCCATCAACATGAAGTGCGTCAAAGATTTGGGGGACTTCACCACGGCTAAACTCAACGTCAATTACCGCACCGATAATCTGCACAATACGACCGCTCATTGCGTTCTCCTAATTTTTATATTCAGCTAAACTGACTTATGAAACAGCGGCAGCACCACCAACGATTTCCGAAATCTCTCGGGTAATCGCTGCTTGTCTGAGCTTGTTATAAACCAATTGTAAATCTTTAATTAAATTACCAGCATTATCTGTCGCCGCTTTCATCGCTACCATACGAGCAGATTGCTCTGATGCAATGTTTTCAAGGACGGCTTGATAAACCAATGATTCAATATAGCATACCATCAAACTGTCAATCAACGTCTTTGTGTCAGGCTCATAGATATAGTCCCAACCGTGACTAATACCCTCATCATCGGACAAAGTCCCCTCAGGTAAGGGAACAAGTTGAGTAATTGATGGTTTTTGGGTCATGGCATTGATGAACTGATTGTACACCAAATAGATTCTATCTAATTTGCCATTTTGGTAATCATCAAGCATGGTCTGTACAGGACTGCTGATGTGTTCATAGCTTGGGCTATCGCCATAATCGGTAACTACCGATGTGACATTACCACCGAAGTTTTTGAAAAAGCCAACGCCTTTTGAGCCAATGGCTGCAAACTCAACTTCAACAGACTGCTCTTGGTAAGTTTTGACTGACTTTAATAAACTTTTAAACAGGTTGATGTTTAGACCACCTGCCAAACCACGGTCAGAAGTAACCACGATAAAGCCCACACGGTTCACAGGGCGACTGACCATATAAGGATGCTTATAATCGGACTGTGCTTGCACAAGGTGTGAAATCACACGGTGCATACTTTCAGCATAAGGGCGACCCATGCCCATGCGTTCTTGAGCCCGACGCATTTTACTGGCAGCAACCATCTGCATGGCACGTGTGATTTTCTGAGTGCTTTTAATACTGGTTACTTTTGCACGTATTTCTTTTAAGCTTGCCATAATTATTCCAAAACTGGACTCAGTTTAAATGGGTATATGGTGCATCAATGATACACCATATTGCTCTTAGTAGCTACGAGATGCTTTGAAAGCTTCAATCCCTGCTTTTAGACGACTCTCGATGTCATCATTATAATTGGCAGTCTCATCAATCTCACTCATGAGAACACCATGTTCGCCACGAAGGAAGCTTAACAAACCTTGCTCAAAAGCACCAATTTTTTCAACAGGTACGTCAGCAAGATAGCCTTCGTTTGATGCATAGATAACCGCCGCTTGGTCAGCGATAGACATCGGTGCGTATTGTTTTTGCTTCATCAGCTCAGTCACACGCTGACCGTGTTCTAGTTGCTGTTTGGTTGCGTCATCCAAATCCGATGCAAACTGAGCAAAGGCAGCCAACTCACGATACTGTGCCAAGGCTGTACGGATACCGCCTGAGAGCTTTTTGATGATTTTAGTTTGGGCTGCACCACCCACACGAGATACCGAGATACCAGCGTTTACCGCAGGGCGAATACCTGAGTTAAATAGGTTAGATTCTAAGAAAATCTGACCGTCAGTAATCGAAATCACGTTGGTAGGCACGAACGCTGATACGTCCCCTGCTTGGGTTTCAATGATCGGCAGGGCAGTCAATGAACCAGTTTTACCTTTGACTTCGCCATTGGTAAATGCTTCTACATAGTCCGCATTGACACGAGATGCACGCTCTAACAGACGTGAGTGCAAGTAGAATACATCCCCTGGGTAGGCTTCACGCCCTGGTGGACGGCGTAGTAGTAGCGAGATTTGGCGATAAGCAACCGCTTGCTTAGACAAATCATCATAGATGATAAGTGCGTCTTGACCACGGTCACGGAAGTATTCACCCATGGTACAGCCAGAATATGGAGCAATGTATTGCAGTGCCGCAGGCTCTGATGCTGATGCAACCACAACGGTGGTATAAGCCAATGCACCTGACTCTTCTAGTTTACGCACCACGTTAGCGATGGTTGAGCGTTTTTGACCAACAGCGACATACACGCATTTGATGCCAGAGTCTTTTTGAGCAATGATGGCGTCGATTGCCATGGCGGTCTTACCTGTTTGGCGGTCGCCAATGATAAGCTCACGCTGACCACGTCCAATTGGAATCATGGTATCAACTGCTTTATAACCTGTCATAACAGGCTCATCAACCGATTGACGAGCGATAACGCCAGGGGCGATTTTTTCAACCTTATCGGTTAGCTTGGCATTGATAGGACCTTTACCATCAATAGGATTACCCAAAGCGTCAACCACACGACCCAACAGTTCAGGACCTACGGGTACTTCTAGGATACGACCTGTACAGTATGCTTTTTGTCCTTCTTGTAGGGGCAAATAGTCGCCCAAAACGACCGCACCGACTGAGTCTTGTTCTAAGTTTAGTGCCATGCCATAGACATTGCCCTCAAACTCAATCATCTCGCCATACATGGCTTCTTCTAGACCATGAATTTTTACAATACCATCAGAGACACTGACGATAACGCCTTCAGTTTTAGCAGTTGCGCTTACGTCAAGGTCTTGAATACGTTGCTTAATCAGATTGCTGATTTCGGCTGGATTCAATTGTTGCATTGCCTTGTTTCCTATAATTTAGACAGCCACAGTTTATGCTGTTAGCTGAGTCTTTAATTGTTTTAACTTGCCACGCACCGAGCCATCAGTAAACTTATCGCCCACTTTAATGGTCGCACCCCCTAACAGTGAACTATCCACAGCCTCGTGTAAAATCACGATAGAACCTGTTGAGATAGCCAAAGATTCTTGTAGGGATTTGCGTTGGGCTTCAGTTAGTGGGTAGGCTGATGTTACGTAAGCGTCAACCTGTTTTAGCTCTTGTGATTTTAGCTTGCTGTAATGAGCATGGATCTCAGGAAGCAGAGACAGTCTGTCATTATCAGACAGCTGGCTGACAAAGTTTGTCAATACCTTATTGGCTGTCAGATGCTTACTTCCTGCTAACACTTCTGCCGCCGCACTCACGTCCACACCCTGCGACGCCGCTGTCTGCAACGTTTGGGCAAGTGTTGAATTATTCGGTCTTTGGCTGGTATAGACATCCATCAGTACCGACGTTTTTTGACTGGCGACAATAGCTGGATTGTGTAGCAAACCAATAAATGCGTCATCACGCACAATATCTGATGCCATCAACAAGAAGTCTTCCCATTCGTTAATCGCATTTTGCTCTCTAGCATAGTCAAACGCAGCCTTTGCGTAAGGTCTTGCCAAGGTAGATAATTCAGCCATGAGTTCCTCTAATTACAGCTTGGTTGCCAGTTGTGCTAGCATGCTGGCATGTTTTTGTTCATCAACTTTTTCTTCTAGAATCTTTTCAGCACCAAGTACTGCAAGAGTCGCAACTTGTGAACGTAGCTGTTCACGAGTTTGGGCAATTTGTTGGTCAACCGTTTGTTGGGCTGCACCAATAATACGCTCGCTTTCAAGACGAGCTGTTACTTTGGCATCTTCAATCATTTGATTGGCAGTTTTGTTAGCACGTTCAATGATAGAAGCAGCCTGAGCTTTGGCACTTGCAAACTCTGCTTGGACTTGTGACTCAGCAGATGCAAGGTCAGCTTTTGCTTTTTCGGCGGCGTTTAAGCCTTCTTCGATTTTACGTTGACGCTCGTTAATCGCTCCGATGAATGGTGGCCATACGAATTTCATGCAGAACCACACGAAAAACGCAAACGCAATCATCTGACCGATAATGGTGGAATTAATATTCATCCAATCACCTCATTTGTTAGTGAAAGTCAGGTGATAGCCAATTGCTGTCGGCAAGTAAACTGCCGACAAGAATGGACCTAGACTGACCGCTTCAACTTATGCGAATGGGTTGGCGAATAGTAGAAGCATGGCAATACCAACACCAATCATCGGTACAGCGTCAAGAAGACCTGCCACGATGAACATTTTGGTTTGAAGTTGTGAGCCAAGCTCAGGCTGACGAGCAGTGCTTTCTAGGAATTTACCGCCTAAGATAGCAAAGCCAATACCAGTTGCCAAAGCGCCTGCACCGATTAGAAGAGCCACAGCAAGAAGCGTGTACTGAGCAATTAATGGATCCATGATGTCTCCTTAGACTTAACATTAAGGGTTATAAAAAAATTCAAATTAATGTTCGGATTCTGCTGAGATTAACGACAGATACACAATCGTCAACATCATAAATACGAACGCCTGTAAAGTGATAACTAGAATATGGAAGATTGCCCAAGCCAAATGTAGCGGTACACCCAAGCCTTTAACAAACAAGCTCTCGGACATGTACATAAGTGCAATCAGAATAAAGATAAGCTCACCAGCATACATGTTACCAAACAGTCGCAGACCTAGCGAAATGGGTTTGGCAAGCAGGGTTACTGTCTCTAAAACTAGGTTGACAGGGATTAAAATCGCCTGCAAGATTGGGTTTTTGGCACTAAATGGGTGCAAGGTAAACTCGCCAATAAATCCGCCCACGCCTTTGTATTTAAGACCAAAACCAATGATGAGCAGTAGCACACAAAATGCCATACCGAGCGTGATGTTCGGGTCAGTACTTGGTACAATCTTAAAGTAAACATGGTGCGGGTCATGACCCATCAGACTGCCAATCCACTGTGCGGTACCAGGGATGAAATCAACAGGAATCAAATCCATCAAGTTCATCAAGAAAATCCACACAAAAATCGTCAATGACAAAGGTGCAATCAGCTTTGATGGACCTTTGTAAGATTCACGGACACTGTTGTCCACAAAATCGACAATCATCTCAATGAAGGCTTGTAGCTTGGTAGGTACGCCTGATGTTGCCTTACGCCCAACCATCCAAAACAGCCAGCAAAAGAAAGCACCCAAACCAACCGACCAAAGCATGGAATCCAAATGAATGGCTTTAAAGCCCATCTCTGCGGCTTCTTGGGCGGTGTGTGCCACTTTCCAACCATGTTCTGGATGATAACCATACGTCCAGTTGGTTAAATGGTGAGCAATATATTCTGAAGAATCCGCTGCCATAATAAGCTCTTATTTTTAACTTGGTTAATCAGAACGTGTGAAAAATTCATCACGCAATCCATCAATTTGCAAGGTGTTGAGTTCTCAACACGCTCTAAAATGACACAATAAAAAATTGCTGGTTCAACTTATCCCATAAATATCAATCAGCAATTTTAAATCATTCATTTAAAGTACATTATTGTCAATCATTTCATACAAATCATTGAAAATAGCATACTTGTAAATTTATGAAATTTTTATCGAAATGTTTGTAAGCAATCCGAAGTATAATACCCTACTTTGGTAGTTCTTGTAAAGGGTAAATATGAGTTTTCTTACAGAATTTTTTCAATTTTTGGCAAAAAAATGAGCATTAAATTTAAAAAATCTAACTATTTTTAAAAATTAATTGATGATTTAAATACGCCACATTACCAGAATATGCACAACTTGTAGGGCAAAATAAGCCAAAATCACCAAAAACGCCCCAATCGGCTTAGCCAACATAAAAATCAGGGCAAAACCCATCAGTGTGATAAACCATTTTATCATCTGCCCCAAATACATGTTGAGCATGATAACACGCCCTGCTCTCGCCCCTGTCGCGCGGTAGGCAATGAGTGTAAACGCACACTGGGCAATGTAGCCAAGCAGTCCGCCAAGTGCCATACTTTTGGTAGCGTGAGCAATGCCTAATATTTCAAGGATAAAGCCCAAACCAATGAGTATCAATACAGCCCATGCTTGGCGAAATTGCAAGCGATACACACGGGCTTGCTGATGACGCTGGGCAGGCTTGCTCATGATGCTCTCAAAAACAAAGTGAAAAATCGTAAGGTTCTGTATTATAAAAAGTTTTAAAAAAACTTACAAGATTTTATCAGTATTTTTTCATCAGTAAAAAGTGATAATATCATTTATTTTTATGATAAATGTAGCATGGGGCTTTTGTTGGTTTTATCAGTTTTAGGAAAATAAAATACAGCTTTGGTTGTATACCTAACGAACTGAATATTTGCCACGGGTTTGTAGGGACTGACTCCGCACATCCTTTAATATATTGTCATTTTTATAGGCGTGCTCAGCACACCCCTACATCCAAACATCATTATACTTGTAGTAATTTTAAAGTTTCTTAGGCATAGCAGGTTTTGATAAACGTCATTTGATAGACAAAAAGGCAATGCTCATCACATCGCCTTTATGTACGCCCTATTCGACAATTTATTTTTGGTCGATACACGCATAAATCTCATTGACGGTCGCCTGCCACACGTCCACAAAATCCGTGCCGTCTGACATGTCTTCTTGTTTGACGAGCGTGCCGACATTGCCGAGTTTGTTTTTAATACCGTCCGAAATCGCCCCTTGCGATAATAGGCACATATAAGGCGATGGACGGTCATTATTTAAAATGCGAAACTGGCTCGCTTTGGGCGACAGGTGATGGTCGGGGGTCAATGCCCCTGCAAAATGTAGATTTGCCGAGCGTTCAAGATAGGCAAACGAATCATGATACGCCCAATACGCCCGCTTGCGGTCTTTTGATACCTGTGCCACCGCCTTGTCCATGGCTTGATGAAACGCCTTGACGTTATTGGCGTACAACCCCTTATGCTCGGGGTTGGCGTGCGAATGCACCACCGCCAACGCTCGCACGATGGCTTTGGCGTTCTCGGGGTCTAGCCAAATATGTGGGTCAAAGGTATCGGCTCGGGGCGTGCCGTCAAGCTGTCGCATGGGCAAGCGATAAAACGCCTTCATCTTAAATAGCGAAATGGCGTTGGGGGCGTTGTCTAAGGTCTTAACGAGATTTTGTTCCAGTTCATGCCCAAACCACACCACATAATCGCTGTCGCCCACCAGTTTGACCTTGCTCGGCGAGAGACTCCCATGATGACCAACATCGCCTGTGGATAGTAGCATTTGGGCGGTCTCTACCCCTTGTGTTACTGCATTGGACAATAATAACAACGGATAATTACTCACCGTAACCGTGCCTGCATGGGCGGTCGCAGACAGTAGGGCAGGCAAGGCAAATAGGCTTAGTTTGGCAAGGGAGGATTTAGAAACTATCATGGCAACCTTTTAAATAAATTTATTTGGAAAAATCTAAAAAATGGTACAAAACTTGCATAAATTTGCGGTAATGTCTTGCAAGATTATATCATACATCATGGGTTTTTGTTATAATGTATCTAAATTAAGGTGAGCATAAGTATTTTTCTTAAAAATTACCAACACAGACAACGCCCGTTTGATGATATGTTATATCAATGGCATTCATTAGTCATTTTAAAATCGCCCAACTATTTTTATGGTAAAATAACGTATATTTTAAATGTAATTTTATAATTTTAAACAACCAAAAGAGCCTATCATGACCGACCACGCCTGTCACTGCGTCCACGAACACCACGACCCAAAACAGCGTATGCTTGATGCCAAAGCCCACTGCGAAGCTCGTGGCGTGCGTTTTACGCCCTTGCGTGAAGAAGTGTACGGGCTGATTTTGGAAGCGGACAAACCACTTGGGGCGTATGACCTTATCAGTGCCTTACAGTCTGCTCGCCACTCATCGGGGGCAAAAAACAAAAACATCGCTCCACCGACCATTTATCGTTCGTTAGAATTTTTGCTTGCCGAAGGGCTGATTCATCAGTTAAGCTCCATGAACGCTTATGTGCCATGTTGCCACCCACGCTCTCAGCACGCCGCCGCCTTTTTGATTTGCCAAAAATGCCAAAGCGTTGAAGAATGCTCTAACGTGCCTGTGGACGCCATTGTCAATTTTGCCAAAGATGACGCAGGATTTGACATAGAACGCACGGTCATTGAGCTAAAAGGCGTGTGCCGTGCCTGTCGCTAACACCGTCGCTAATACGGACGAGCTGTTTCGCCTAGATAAAGTCAGCTTTCATGTCGGTCAAAACAAGATTTTAACCGACATATCGCTCACCCTATCCAAAGGCGAAATGGTCAGTCTCATCGGTCCAAACGGGGCGGGCAAGTCCACGCTGGTCAAGCTCATTTTGGGCTTAAACAAACCCACATCAGGCGGCATCATCAAGCACAACAGCGTGATAAGCTACGTCCCCCAAAAGTTTAGCATACCGAGCATTTTACCGCTCCGTGTCAAGGATTTGCTCGCCCAAGCAAACACCCAACGCCTAACGCCTGATGAGCGTGATTTTGTCCTACAAAAGCTATCACTCGCCCCCTTACTTGACCGCCAAATGCACCACCTATCAGGGGGCGAAACTCAGCGCGTCCTTATGGCAAGGGCGTTGCTTGACAAACCCGACCTGCTTATCTTAGACGAACCCATGCAAGGGCTAGACCCCGATAGCGAAGAGCTACTGTATGATTTTATAGACAGTATGCCCCCATTTTTGGCGTGTGCCATGCTCGTTGTGTCGCACGATTTGCACTGGGTCATGAAAGGTACTCGGCGTGTGGTCTGCCTAAACAAACACATCTGCTGTCAAGGCGTGCCGTCCGACATCGCTCATCTGCCTGAATTTGTTGCGTTATTTGGGCAATACCACAGCATCCACCAAGCCCCCTACATTCATCATCACGACCACTGTCAGCATACCCACTAATTATGAACGATTGGCTACCGATTATCGCCCCTGCTTGGCTTGCAGGTTCACTGCTTGCCCTACTGTCCGCCCCGCTTGGCTGTTTGGTGCTGTGGCGACGTATGGCGTTTTTTGCCGATACACTCGCTCATGGGGCATTGCTTGGCGTGGCGATTGGGGCGTGGCTATCTATCCCTGCCGACATGGGCGTGGGCGTGGTTAGCATAGGCGTGGTTATCACGCTGATGTTTTTGCAAGACAAGCGACTGCCGAGCGATGCCACGCTGTCGGTGCTTGCCGTGTCCCTGTTGTGTTTGGGGCTTTTAACACTTACCCAGCTTACCCAGCAACAAGCCAACGTGCTAGGCTTTTTGTTTGGTAGCCTACTTGACATGGATTGGGATGATTTGCCCCGCTTGGCGGTCATGGTTGGGGCAGGGCTTGCCTTTTTGGCGTGGATTTGGCAAAAACAGGTCAAACTTGCCACATCAGAAGCCCTAGCGTCTATCGCAGGTATCAATCCTAAGACCGAACAGCTCTTTTTTATGGGACTTCTGGCGGGGTTTTGTGCGGTTGCCATTCAAGCGGTTGGCAGTCTGCTCATCACAGGGCTACTTATCCTGCCTGTCCTTATCGCTCGCCTGCTTGCCCACTCGCCCACACAAATGGTCATCTTTGCCATGATAATCGCCCAAATCGCCGTAACCACAGGCGTGTGGGGAAGCGTGTGGCTTGACGTGCAAACGGGACTTGCCATTGTCATGACGTTGGCGATTGGGTTTTTTGGGGTGTTTGGTGTGGGGAAGGTGTTGGGTAAGTCGTAAATTGGTTAATTACCCTTTTAAAATTAAAATTGAAATTTGTTTAGCATTATTTATCATACCTTTAAAAGGCGTTGTAGAGGAAAATCACATTTGCCCTATGAATTTGAACAAATAATAGACTTCTTTCCAAACCCCGATTTTTGTGGATTTTTAAAAACCTCAAGCCCAATACTTATAAGGGTTTATTTTTAGTTTGGAAAGAGATTTAATATAGCAAAAAATCTTATTGGTGCGTGATACGCACCTTACTGCCAATGAGTGTATTTTGAAGTTAAATGATTATATTTACACAAATCACAATCTACCCCCACCCTTTTACATTTAACCATATTTTTAAATCCATTGCCCCATGACCTACCCCACCCACCTATCCGCCCCGTCCGATTTTATCATCGCTCAAATCAGCGATTTGCATTTATCCATGCACGCCCCTACTAATACCGATAAATTTTTAAAGGTGTTGGATTTTGCCTTAACCTTTGAACCCAATTTATTGTTACTTACAGGCGATTTGGTTAATGACGGCAATACCGATTTATATGATTGGCTGTTTGATAAGCTAGATAAAACAAATATCCCCTATCTGTGCTTGGCGGGCAATCATGACGTAACGCATGAGATAGGGCATGATTTGCCTTTTGATAAACGCACATTTCTCCCCATTACCAAAGATAACAGACTCATTGACACCCACCGCCTTGTCATAGAGCTACCCCATACCACTTGGCAACTTTTGGCGGTCAATTCTGCCGTAGGCGGTCATATCTATGGGCGACTTGATGATGATAAACTTGCCTTTTTAAAAACCCACCTTAGTCATGCCATGCCCACCCTTATTGCCCTGCACCACCACCCCACCCCTGTCGGCTCGGCTTGGATAGATGAGCATATGTTGCAAAATGGCGATGAGTTTTGGGCAACACTGAACGCTCATGCCACCGATACCACCAACCACCCCCATATTATCTGTGGACACGTTCATCAGGCACATATCTTGCAACAAAACGGCGGAACGCTCTATACCTGTCCTGCCACGTCTCACCAATTTGCCCCGCACCGAGATGAATTTGGCATTGATAATGTGGCGAGTGGTTTTCGTTTGCTACAATTACATAACAATCGTACGCTAGACACATGGGTCAAAAGGCTAGATAATAGCGGGTTTTAAAAAACATTAAATCTCTTTCCAAACTAAAAATAAACCCTTATAAGTATTGGGTTGAAGTTTTTAAAAATCCATAAAAATCAGGGTTTGGAAAGAAGTCTATTGTTAAATTTACCCTAAGTTTGGGCTTGATTTGGGCGAATGTGATTCGCCCCTACACCCTAATACTTAACTTTTTTATGGATTTGGGGCGTGTTGAACGATTTGGGGCGTGTTGAACATTGATAACATTTTATTGAATTTGATAAAAATTTGATGATTTAATCAATTTTTGCATGAAAAATGGCTAAATCTTGTTTTTCATTGCAAATACCAACATTCAACACGCCCCACTTGAAAAATCCAAACATATCCCCATTTAGGACGCAATTTTTTGAGTGTTAATTTTTTCATGCTTGGTCAAATTGACCGTTTTTAAAGGATAAACGCATGGCAAACGCCACTTTCACCCCTTACACTCCCGCCAAAGACGAAGAATATATGTCGGACGCTCAATTGGAGCATTTTCGCACGATTTTGGTAAACTGGAAAACCGAACTGCTTGCCGAAGCCGAACGCACTAAGGATTACATTAACGAAGAAACAGGGGCAATGGCGGACATCAATGACCGTGCCACCCAAGAAGAAGAGTTTGCCCTAGCTCTACGCACCCGAGACCGTGAGCGTAAACTGGTGCGTAAGATTGATAAATCACTGGTAGAGATTGAGACAGGCGATTATGGGTTTTGTGAGACGTGTGGCACGGAGATTGGGCTAAAACGCCTAGAAGCCCGTCCCACCGCCACACAGTGCATTGACTGCAAAACCATGTCCGAGATGAAAGAAAAGCAAAATCACGGACACTAAGCCTGCCATGAACCCACGCCCCATTATCGGTCGCTTTGCCCCGTCCCCGACTGGGGCGTTGCATTTGGGGTCGCTGTGTACTGCTTTGGCAAGTTATTGTCATATCAAATCATTGGGCGGTCGTTGGCTTGTGCGGATTGAAGACGTGGATTTTGAGCGGTGTAAGCCTGATTATACTGTATCTATCTTGACCGATTTGGATAATTTGGGACTACACTCGGACGGTGAGATAATTTTTCAGTCCAAACGCACGGATATTTATGATGAATATCTTAATTATCTGTCAAATATCACTTATCACTGCACCTGCTCTCGCAAAGAGTTATCCGCCCTATCCATACCTGCGGTGAGTTTTTATGACGTTAATATCAAAGACTTACACCTTGCTCCGATTTACCCCCGATTATGCCTGCACAAAAACCTAAGCGACAAAAAAATCCGTCTGTGCCTGCCTGACGTGCTGACCGCCTTTTTTGACGGCATACAAGGGGTAATATGGGACAACCCTGCCAAAAGCCTTGGCGACGTGGTCGTCAAACGCCAAAACGGCATGATAAACTACATACTCGCCTGCACCATTGATGACGGCTTGCAAGGGATAACGCACGTCATGCGGGGGCTTGACATTATGCCGATGACAGTCGCCCAGCTTTTTATCGCCAAAGCGTGCCGACTGCCCACCCCTCACTATTTTTATCATCTGCCCCTGCTTGTCAATGCTGACGGGCAAAAACTCTCCAAACAAAACCTTGCCACCCCGATAGATACCACCACGCCTGATAAAGTGAGTGATTTACTCTTTACTGCTTTAACCTTGCTTGGGCAAAATCCGCCAACAGAGCTACAAAAAGAGACGCCCGACACGATACTCATGTGGGCGGTTAGGCATTGGGATAATGGCGTTTTACAAGGGGCAACATTGGGGGCGGTTTAAACACCCCAACCCTTTTAATACTCTCTGTTTTTATTTTCCAGATAAATTCGCTCGCTTTCTTTGTCCGCCTTTAAAATCATGGCAATCATGATAAGTGCCATCAGCATGGACGAACCGCCAAAGCTATAAAATGGCAAGGTCAAGCCCTTGGTTGGCATAAGCCCCATGTTCATGCCTGCATTAATCAGCACTTGCCCAAAAATCACCACGCCAAAGCCAAATACCATGTAGCTAAGACGCAGTTGGCGACGTTTTAGGGCGGTATGGCTGATTCTCATAATCGTCGCCACAATCAGCACTTCAAGCAGTAACACAAACGCCACCCCCAAAAAACCCAACTCTTCGCCCGTGATGGCTAGGATAAAGTCGGTATGAGCTTCGGGCAGGTGCGATAATTTTTGCACGCTGTTGCCATAGCCCACCCCATCAAACTCCCCCCGCCCAAAGGCTATCAGACTGCGAGACAGCTGATAATCGGTGTCCTGCACGTCATCAAACGGCTCCCAAAACGACATGAGTCGCTCTTTACGATAATCCGACGACAGCAGTCCATAAACCAGTGCAGGCACGAACACCGCCGACACCAACGCCACATAATGCGGTAATGGCACCCCACTGACAAACAAAATAATACTCGCTGTGGCGATAATCACCGCCACCGAACCGTAGTCAGGTTGCCACAAAATCAGGGCAATCATCGGCAAATACCACACCGTCAGTCGCCACCCTGCAATCAGACTGCCCCGCACTTCTGCCGACCGTCTGACCACATAGTCAGCAATGATAAGCACCATCAGCAGTTTGACAAATTCAGACGTCTGAAAATTAAACACCCCAAAGTCAAGCCATCGCTGTGAACCATTAATGACCGTCCCTGTGATGAGCGTTACTATCAACAGTAACAGTGCCACAAGCCATGCCAACACCAACAGTCCAATTTCAAAATACCACTTCAAGGGAAAGCGATACACCACCATGCCCGCCAACAAACCGATAACAATATAAGTCGCCTGTGAATAAAAAAAGGTCATGGGCGACAAGCCTTTGGTCATCGCAAACGGCACTGACGCTGACGCCATCATCAAAAGACTCATGGACAGCAATAAAAACAGGCTCGTCATCAACACCGTCCGAGCAGACGGTACATAGGGCGATGTGGCTATCGTCGTGGGGATGTTAAAAAAACTCATGACAGGGCAATGCTTGGGAAAATTTGGGACTATATTATAAACCAAATCTCTGCTAAATGCTTGATTATTTGGCAAAAATTTGGGGAGATTAGAAAGGCTTGGGCAAAAATTGCGTAGGGTTTGGGTAGGGTTTTGAATAAGGTTTGATATTGCCTAGGGCGTATTGAACTTTTGTATTTGCAATGAAAAATAGGGGAAATCACCCGTTTTTCAAGGAAAAAACGCAGGCTGATAGTCATTCTATCAGACAAGTTTTTGACGATGAAAAACCAGATTTAGCCATTTTTCATGCAAAAACATTACTTTATTTCTAAAATATTTCTATATTGTAAATAGTGTTATAAAGGTTCAACACGCCCTAAATTATAAGGTAAAAAATATACCACAAATTCAAATAATGTCTGGCGTAGGGGCGTGCTGAGCACGCCTTATACACTCTACAAAATGAAAAAGTGTGACGGTTCCCGTTCGTGGTGAGCCTGTCGAACCATGACGGGAACCGCACGCACTATAAAGCCTGCAACAAACATTAAATTGGCAGGTGTATTCTCACTTGATATAAGCCAAGATTAAAGTCAATTTATAAAAACCCAATCACGCCAACGCTTTGACAAGTACAATAAACCGCTCACCACGCTCATTATAGCTTTTAAATTGGTCAAGGCTTGCACACGCAGGCGACAGTAGCACGACTTTGGCAGAGCTTTGACTGGCAAGCTTTACCGCCTTTTCAAGTGTGCCTGCTTGTGTCATTTTGGTTGCCAAATCAGGACTGTTTGCCAATGTTTTTTGTATCAAATCGGCGTCTTGTCCGATAAGATAAATGCTGTCGGCAAACTGTTCGGCAAAAGGGATAAGCTCAGCAAAATCCTGCCCCTTACCCTGACCGCCCAAAATCAAGGCAAGCGACTGCTCCCCATACACCGCCCCAAGCCCGTCAATGGCGGAGAGTGTCGCCCCAATATTCGTGCCTTTTGAGTCGTTAAAATACACCTTACCACCCACGTCCGCCACATATTCACAGCGGTGTGGCAAGCCCATAAACGTCCGTAGCACATCAAGCATGGCATTCATGTCAAGCCCCACGGCACTGCCCAAGGCTAAGGCGGATAAGGCGTTAAGCAGGTTGTGTTTACCTTTAATCAAAATTTCATCGGATGACAACAGCTTGTCGCCATTATGACACAGCCAAATGGTTTCGCCATTCTCACTATTATCATCACACTCGCCTTTTAGACAAAAGTCCGCCGAAAAGCCCTCGCCAATCTCCCCTGACGTGCTTATCATCTGAGCGTGTTTGGGCAGATGAGCGATACAGGTACGGGCAAGCTCTTTGTCGTCCAGCCACACCACGGCATTTTTGGCGTTATCAAAAATGCGTAATTTTTGGGCAAGATACCCTGCCATATCGCCATGACGGTCTAAGTGGTCGGCAGATAAATTCAAAATGGTCGCCACGTCCGCCCCAAGCCCACTCATCATTTCAAGCTGAAAGCTAGACAGTTCAAGCACCGCCATGTCCATGCCGTCAATGTTTAATAGGTCAAGGGCAGGTGTGCCGATGTTACCGCCCACACCCACTGTTTTGCCTGACTTTTCTGCCATGAGTCCGACCAACGTGGTTACGGTGGATTTGGCGTTGGAGCCTGTAATGGCGACAATCGGCGTGTGCGTGCCGTTGTCCGTATCTCGCTCTTTTAGATTTTCAATAAACACTTGCACATCACTCACCACACTTACGCCCTGCTCTATGGCTTGGGCTATGGCGGGCGTGGTGGGGTCGATACCAGGGCTGATGACGACTCTGTCCGAAGCGAGCAAAACATCGGCATGGATACCGCCAAAATAAGTCACCACACCGCTTGGCAATTTGTCTGCCAACGGGGGGAAATTACCGTCCGTAACGGCAACCGTATGCCCTTGATTTACCAAAAATTGAACCGCAGACAGTCCAGAACCGCCTAAGCCAATAACCGTATAATTTGCCATGAATGTGCCTTTTTTAATGATGGTCATGGTCTAAAAATATACTGAACTAGGCTTTCCGTTCGCCCTGAGCTTGTCGAAGGGTAGGAAAACCGTCATGGTTCAACTTAGCTCACCACGAACGGTTTTCTTGACAGCATATTTTTAAACCAGAAACTAAATTGCCAAATAATCATTATTCTATCAGAATTGGCGTGGGTGTTGTTGGATTTTTGCCAAAATTATCATATAATGACAAAAGCTACTTGCCAATAAGGATTTTTATGAAACTTGTTACCGCCATTATCAAACCCTTTAAACTGGACGATGTCCGTGAAGCCTTGTCGGACATTGGTGTGAACGGCATTACCATCACCGAAGTCAAGGGCTTTGGTCGCCAAAAAGGGCATACCGAGATGTATCGTGGGGCGGAATATGTGGTGGATTTTTTGCCAAAAGTCAAACTAGAAATCGCCTGTGCTGATGACATGGTTGATGGCGTCATCGGTGCTATTATTGACACCGCCAACACAGGCAAAATTGGCGATGGCAAGATTTTTGTCACGCCATTAGAACAAGTCATCCGCATTCGCACGGGCGAGACGGACGAGAATGCCCTATAAAAGAAACCCCACCGAAGTGGGGTTTTGTGTGTTTGACCGTTTAAACCAGTCTTGGACTTACTGTCTGACACCTGTTTGAGTGCCTGCTTTACTTTTGATGGTGATGTTATTGCCATTTAACGTGATGTTGGCAGTGCCTGAGATGGGTAGGGTTGGGTGCTTGCCTTTACCTGCATATTTGCCACCGCCTTGGGCTTTGATGTCTCTGATGACGGTCGTGCCTTCACGCTTTTTGGCTTTTTCGGTCAAGCCTTTGGTCATCACAGCTTGGTAGCCACTGCCTGACTTGCTGATTTTGATGATGGCTTTGGCTTCGCCTTTTTCACTCATTTTCCAGTTACCCACGATGGCGTCATCATTGGCAAATGCACTGGCAGATACTGCAACACCAAGACTGATGGCAAGTAGTTTGTTCAATTTCATGACTTACTCCTGTTTACAAAAATCTAATTAATTTAAGCCAGTCAGTACTCGTACTGACAACTGTTTACCCATTATAAACAAGGATTTTTTAAATTGCAAACATTAACTTTGTAAGCCATTTGCCTTTTTGTAATTGCTTGGTAAAAATATTTCTGCCTAGGGCATGTCTACTCAAAAGGGTTATCCACCATGACTACTTTGGATGAGTCTTTGTCAGCAGTAGCAGGCAAATCTTGACCGCCTAACTCATCAAACGCCCCACAAAGTGCCTGTGCAAAGTCAAGCAATGCCCGTGCTTGTGCCTTGCCCGCCTGCGTTTTGGCAATTTCCACATCACCACTGATGATGACACTGTCCGTGCCATTTTCTATGGTCAAAGCCCCGATTTGTAGGACTTCGCTGTCATTGTCAAAGACATTCATCGCTCCACCTTATTTTAACAAACTCATCACAAATTCCACCAACAACACCAAAATCGCAAGCCAACCTTCTGTATCACCCCCTTTATCCACGCTGTCCACACTCTCAGACAAAGGGGGCAAATTAAAAGCCGATGACTGCACCTGTGGCGACAGCGACGGCATGGCGTTAATACCCGTACGTTCGGACAGCTCGGCAAGACTGATATGCTCGACCACGCCTGCTTCATTATTGGGCGTATAGTACACGCCTGCACGGTTGATGCTGGGGACATAGACTGCCTTAAAAAAGTGGCTCGGCACCAGTACGCCATCGCCGATTTTGGCGATTTGACGACCTTGGAACACCACGCCCGTCACGACATACAGCTCGCCATATTTGACCGTCAAGTTGCGTGTGTTTTTTTCGATGTCTTGCCATACGCCACGATTATGAGCGTTGTTTTGAGGGGCGATGTTGGCAAGGCTAAAACTGTCAAACTGCTGTGAGCCGTCCGCCATGTCGCCATTGGGCGATAAATGCCCCCTGTCATAGCCCGAACGGCGATAGTCATTGAGCGTTGCTCGCACGTTTGCAGGCAGGCGACTCTCTTCATGAAAGCTGTCTTTGCGAGCCAATGAACGTGCCTGATTAATGCGCTCACGGGTCAGGTACTCGGCAGAGTAGATGGGCGTGCGTGAGATACCCGAATACAGCACGGCAAAGCCGTCAAAGCACAGCTCATAATTTTTACGAGCCAATTTTTGCCCTTTGGTACCAACCAACTGCGGGGTGGTATTGGCATAAAAATGCTCAGGACAACTGGCAAGACTCTGGGCGGTGTTCGCTGTCGTCCGCTGTCCCACAAAAACTCCGACAGGCTCATCTGATGTCGCCAAACCCGTGGACTGACCCACCACATAACCCCCGTCATGAGCCGTAGCATAAGCGGTGGCAGTGTTTGAACTATTGGCGTTATGAGCGTTGTGGTTTTGGGTATGATTGTGGTCGTCAGCATAAGCCGTCGCCACGTTATCGCCATAGGCAACGGCGGTGTTATTGGCGTAAGCACTGTGGCAGGACAACAGTACCAAGGCAAGCCCCCACAGATGGAATGGGCGAGTGCCTGATGAGTAGAGATAGGACATGGTATTAGCTACTTAAAATGCGTGCCATTATACCCGATTTTTGGTGTGAGCGGTAGGATTATCAGGATTTCTAAGCTTTCAATCTCTGGCACTATGGCAAAGATTGGGTTTATCATATTTACCCCAAACTCATCTCTGCTCATGGAAAATTGGCAAATCATCCCCATAATCACGTTTTCTGTTATCTTGGACTTATTTATCCCCACCCATGAACCACACCACTTTTGCCCCACGCCTGCTCACTTGGTTTGCCACGCACGGTCGTCATGACTTGCCTTGGCAATATCATCATGCCGACACGTCCGACATTTATGCCGTTTGGCTGTCTGAGATTATGCTTCAACAAACGCAAGTCGCCACCGTTTTGGGTTATTTTGGGCGGTTTATGGATACATTTCCCACCGTGCAAGACCTAGCAAATGCCGACTGGGATAACGTAGCAAGCCTATGGGCGGGGCTTGGCTACTATGCACGTGCTAGAAATCTACACGCAGGGGCAAAGCAAGTGGCGGATTATATCGCCACCCATGGGCATTTCCCACAGACGATAGGCGAATGGCAAAACGTGCGTGGCGTAGGACGTTCCACCGCAGGGGCGATTGTGGCGATGGGCGTGCGTGGGCGTGGTGTGATATGCGATGGCAACGTCAAGCGAGTGCTGACACGCTGGGCAGGCATAGACGGCGACATCACAAAATCCGCCACCGACAAGGTGCTGTGGGAGCTTGCCGACACACTCACGCCCACACATGATAGCGGTAAATTCGCCCAAGCAATGATGGATCTAGGGGCAACTGTCTGCACTCGCACTCGCCCTGCTTGCACGTCTTGCCCGCTATCAGACGACTGCACCGCCCATAAGAACGGCAATCCCACCGCTTATCCCGTCAAAGCCAAAAAGGCAGACAAACCCCACCGTCATTCGCTCGTGTTTGCTCTGATGTATGATGATAAACTGTTATGGATAAAACGCCAAAGCGGTACAGGGACAGGCATTTGGGACGGACTGTACGCCTTACCCATGCTGATGATAAATGACAAACAGAGCGATGTACCGCATGACTTGCACTACGCCAAAACCATGCATGATAAATACACCCACGCTCAAAACCCTAGCCTTGCCGAAAGTCAAGTTTTGGATAATTTGCCAAATATCGCCATCAACCACCCCAAAACCATCAAACACACACTCACGCATTTTCATTGGCATTTGTCATTGGTTGAGATAAATATTGATAAAACGCTTTATGACAACATCAACCACGCCCTAACCGCCATTCATGCTGATTTTGTTTGGCAAAAAGGGTGTGATGGGCTGGGCGTACCAAAGGCGATGGGGAAATTGGTGGGATAGGTCTGAATGGGTCGTTAATTTTAAATCACAAAACTAGAATTCGGGATTTTTCCAAATGCCAAACCTGCTTTAATACCCCCGTTTTTGTAGCCAATCCACCATTTGTAGCAAAAGATTGTCATCACCCAAATCTGCCACCTGCTCCCTTGCCTTATCAAAGAGCTTATCGGCATAGGCACGGGCATTGTCCACACCAAGCATTTTGACATAAGTGGATTTGTCCAATTTTTCATCACTGCCTGCCATTTTGCCAAGCGTTTGAGTATCCGCCACGACATCCAGCACATCGTCCTGCACCTGATAGGCAAGCCCGATAAGCCGTGCATACTCACCAAGGCTTGCCATACGCTCATCAGATGCACCGCCACACACCGCTCCCATCAACACACTAGCTTCTATCAATGCCCCTGTTTTGTCCTTATGAATGGCTTCTAGTTCGGTTTGGCTCAGCTGTTTTTGCTCACCGTTTAAATCCGCCTGTTGCCCTGCCACCATACGCCGAGCGTTGGGAGCGAGTATGCCAAGTAATCGAGCCACGACATCGCTCCGAGTCGCTCCGAGCTCATAATCCCCACCCAGTACATCAAAGGCAAGCGATTGTAGCACATCGCCTGTCAGCACCGCCACCCCTTCGCCATAGACCACATGACAGGTTGGCTTGCCACGGCGTAGCTCGTCATCATCCATAGACGGCAGGTCATCATGCACAAGCGAATAGCCATGCACGCACTCTATCGCAAGCATGGCACGGCGTACCACCCCAAAGGCAGGCGTATCCACACGCCCCCCGACCGCCAAAAAAGTCGCCAATACAAGCAAAGGTCGCACCCGCTTGCCACCGTTAGAAATGGCGTATCGAGACGCTTCATTTAGTGGGTTTGGTAGATTGATAGTATCAAATAATAGGTCAAAATCCGCCATCAGCTGATTTTTGGTAAACTCTTGTACGCTGTTTAAATCATTGGTGTGTAATTCGCTCATGTCCGCCCCACATCAAAAAACGTTATCATACCCCAAAACGCAAGGATTTTGGGTAAAAATCATGAGTTTTTAAAAATTTTTCAAAAAATATGTAAAAAGTGCTTGCAAAGTTTTTAAAATCATATATAATACGCACCACTTAGCCAATAAAGCTAAACATGGCGCGGTAGCTCAGTCGGGAGAGCAACGGATTGAAAATCCGTGTGTCGGCAGTTCGATCCTGCCCCACGCCACCATATTTTAAAACACTCAACTTCGTTTGGGTGTTTTTTGTTGTGCGTGATAAAAATAACGCCATTAAGGAATATACTCAGCACGTCCCTACGTCCACATATCATAAATTTATGGTAATGTTTAAATTCTTTGGTTGGATGATTAATTATAGTTAATCAACCCCAATTTGCACCAATGCTACACCTAACACTGATATTTGCCACAAGTATGTAGCAACTGTATTCCACTCCCATCAAAGTGCAATACAAAAACTTAGCACAAAG
>ERZ1023248.25-NODE-25-length-56374-cov-38.855164_pt1 | contig 56374 bp, 55 predicted proteins | sample MGYA00380457_ERZ1023248 | MGnify/ENA primary metagenome ERZ1023248 (study PRJEB33173, sample SAMEA4830416) | metagenome | study: EMG produced TPA metagenomics assembly of the PRJEB25223 data set...
TTATATCTTGTTTTGGATATACAAGGGGTGAATTATATTTGCCCTGTGATAAAATATTGATTTTTGGGCGAATAAATTGCCCCCACACGTCCAAATTTTAAAATATATTTTTATTTAACAATCCTGATTTTTCATTAAAAAGGTGCGTGGTACACCACCCTGCAAAAACTTTATTAAAAAATATGGTATTGGTGTGAATTGGGGTTAATTTGCTATAATTCGCCCCTACAATTAAAAATAATGATAGGATAATCAATAAGTTACCATGTTAAGCCACGAGCAGAGTAAATTGATAAAGTATATCCCAACATAATCTTACTTAATCATCTATCGCTAATCCCTTATCCAACAATATCCGCCCCTTTGGCGTGCGTTGGATATAACCCTGCTGAATCAGATACGGCTCTATCACGTCTTCTAGCGTGCCACGGTCTTCTGCCATCGCCGCCGCAATCGCCTCCACGCCCGCAGGTCGCCCATCAAAACGCTCTTTTAACATGGACAGATAACGCCTATCTAAGTGGTCAAGCCCTTGTTTGTCCACCGAGAGCATATCTAGGGCAAGGCTTGCCATTTGCCCTGTAACCACGCCATCGCCCTTGACCTCGGCATAATCACGCACCCGCCGTAGCAGACGGTTGGCGATACGGGGCGTACCACGAGAGCGTCTGGCGACCTCTACCGCCCCCATCTCCTCCATGTCAATGCCTAACAGGCGTGCCGAACGTCTCACAATGGTGGTCAAGTTCGCCACATCATAAAATTCAAGGCGTTGGACAATGCCAAATCTATCACGCAAGGGCGATGTCAAAAGCCCCGCCCGAGTGGTCGCTGCCACAAGCGTAAAAGGGGGTAGGTCAAGTTTGATGGAGCGGGCGGCAGGGCCTTCGCCTATCATGATGTCAAGCTGAAAATCCTCCATCGCAGGGTAGAGTATCTCCTCGATGACAGGCGATAGGCGATGAATCTCATCAATAAACAACACGTCCCTCTCCTCTAAGTTGGTGAGCATGGCAGCCAAATCGCCTGCTCGCTCTAACACAGGGCCGCTGGTGGAACGTAGGTTTCCGCCCATCTCACGGGCGATGATGTTGGCAAGGGTGGTCTTACCCAGACCAGGCGGGCCAAAAATGAGTGTATGGTCTAACGCTTCGCCCCGTTGTCTGGCGGCAGTGATAAACACTTCCATCTGCTCACGCACTTTGGGTTGCCCGATGTAGTCAGATAGGGTGGTGGGGCGAATGGCACGGTCGAGATTGTCGTCTTTTTTGGTATTGGGGTCAATTAGGCGGTTATGATTCATAATGATATTATTAAAACTTAAAAAGGATACTTTATTCTCAACTTAAAATGGCAAATTATTGATTGTTCAATAATTATTTTTGAGTTGTGGGGACGAATTGTCATTTGCCCTCGATAAATCAATCGCTTATATCAAAGTTGAGCATGGAGCAAAGGGTATTATAAAGAAAAATGTCCAAAATGTGATGATTTTATGAATTAATTTTTTAAAAAGTAAAAACAGAATGTTGCCCAAATCAGTATGCCAAGGTAAGTTATTCATAAATTGGACACAACTGTTACTGCATCGTTACTAAATCTGATTTTTAAACACAATTATTCTACATTTTTGGGCAAATTTGAGACATTGTTTTAAAGATTTATGGGTATGATAGTGCCGTTCATTTAGTCAATAAGTCGGTCATTGCCATGCTTATGTCAGTATCTCTCATCCGTCTTGCCAAACCTAGCATCGCCATCACTTGTCATGGATTGACGTGTTTTGATGGTTTTTTTACAAAAAGCACTGCCAAGATGACATCCTTGCGAGTGTTCGTGATTGTGTTTTGTGCTTGTGTCATGACTGTCATGACCGCTTTGCCTGCCAATGCTCAGCACAAAAACATCAAGTTGCTCAAACCTGCCAAGGCGTACACTGTCAGCACCAACGACTTGCCCGATGTTCGGGTGACCAAATATGAACTGGCGTTGATACAAGTCATGGCAGAGATGTGCCCAAATATGCTACACGGACGTCAAAGAGACAGGTTCTATGAAGCCTATGACAGTCAGCTTCGGGCATTCATTCCTAACGCTGACGACCCCGAAGAAGTGCTTGTTTATCTGTCCACACAGCAAGATTACCGAGCGGTACTGCAAAATGTGCGAGCATGGACGGCAACTTTTCCTGATAGAGAAAACCGTGAGATTTGTGCTCAATTTGCCAATGTGGGGCGAGCATTTTAAAGCAGTGTGGATTGGGCGACCAAAAGGAATTTTGTCAAAACGACAAAAACAGTAAAAACAATTTTATATTTTTAGTAAAGTTTGGTATAGTTAGCACCTTTTATGCATAAATTTGAGTGAATTTGCGGTATGATGACTTTTTTTAAGAAAACTTCCCTAGCCTTGGCGTTTTTGACAGTCTCTGTCACCGCCCTTGCCAATAACGGCATCAATCCCCCCGCCCAAGACAACGCCGCCTATGTACTGATGGATTATGACACAGGCACGGTGCTTGCCCAGAGCAATGCTGACACGCCACTGCCCCCTGCGTCATTAACCAAGATGATGACGAGTTATATCTTGGAGCAAAAACTGCTCTCAGGCGAGTTGTCTGAGACCACACCCATCAAGGTTAGCGAGACGGCATGGTGTCGGGGGTCAAGCAGTCAGTCGTGCATGTATGTACCGCTGGGCGAGAGTGCCACCGCCATTGACATGCTACGGGGCATCATCGTACAGTCTGGCAATGATGCATCGATTGCCGTGGCGGAGCATATCTCGGGGTCAGAATCTGCCTTTGCGGTGATTATGAATGATGAAGCTGCCAAACTGGGCATGACCAACACCCATTTTGCCAATGCCACAGGCATGCCTGCCGAAGGACATCGCTCATCGGCTCATGATTTGGCGGTGCTGGCACGCACGGTCATCAAGAACTCAGCACAGTATTACCCCATTTATAGCGAAAAAGAATTTACCTATAACAACATCAAACAAGGCAATCGCAATGCCTTGCTGTTCACGGATGCCACCGTTGATGGTCTAAAAACAGGACATACCAGCGAGTCTGGGTATTCATTGGCAGCGTCAAGCCATAAAGACAACATGCGTCTGATTGCCATCGTGCTTGGGGCAAAGAGCATGCAAGCCCGTGCCGACCAAGCTCGTGAGCTACTAGAATTCGGTTTTGGGCATTTTACCAATGTGGTCGTCGCCACCAGCGGAACAAATGCAGGTAATATCCCCGTCAAATTTAGCAAAAATAAAACCGTCACTGCCAGTACGCTCAGTGACCTAAAAGTGCTCACCACCAAAAACCAAACGGGCAATTTCACCACCGCCATCAAGCTCAATGATAACATCACCGCTCCCATCAAAAAAGGGCAAGAGCTTGGTCAGATGATGGCAGTATTAGATGGCAGAACGGTTGCCAGCACGCCCATCATCGCCGATGAAGATGCAGAGCAGGCGGGGTTTGTCAGTCGCATGTGGGAGAGTTTGGTGGATTGGATAAAGGGGTTGTTTTAAAATATCCATCATCATAAATCGGGGCATGTCCCCGATTTTTTGTGTTAATTTTATTGTCAAATTGACAAATTTTTAAATCATTTTTAAATCATTTTTTAAAAATAACAGTATCAATAAATTTGACCGCCGATAAATATCTGTCGTGATAGTCTTTATCGTTAATAATATGTGGGGTAATTTGATGTTTGTTAAATAATCTCATGAGCGTCTTTGAAAAAGCACTGCGTTCATCGTCTGAGCCTAATGACCGCATTCCGTCTGCAACCCATTTGACATTATTGTCAAGCATAATGGTATAATCCATTTTGACATTTTCACAAAATGCGGTTAATAAAGGGTGGGTGCGATTTTCATACGTTTCACAAAAGGCTTGGGTGGTAATAAAATCGGTATCAATAATGGTAATGGGGCTAATGGCGTTTTTTAGGGCGTTTTGAATTGCCAAATAATGTTGATTGGCAATAATAGGGTAATCGCTGTATTGCAATCCAATCTCCGTACCGCCCAAATCGCTGTGGGTATAAAGTCGCCCCATTTCTAAGACAAAATTTGCCCCATAATGATTGGCAAGTTTGTGTACGAGCGTGGTTTTGCCTGAGCTTTCACCACCCACGATACAGACAGTTTTGGTGTAGTTTTGTTTGGCGGACGGGGCAATGGCGTGAAAATGGGCAATGGGATTTTGATAAATGGCGGTGCCATTATAAGAATTATCGGGCAATAGGGCGGTTTGGCAGGTTTGGTTATTTAAAAGATTATTTTCGGCAAATGATTTGATAAATAGGGTGGGCGTGTCATTGATTTGTAGGGCGTTAATAATCACATCAATCAGCGATGCATCAGAGCTTGGCTCATCATAAGCCCAAGTTTGTCCATTTAAACCAGTCAAATTTAAGCTATCAGCCGTATGCACTTTTATAAATCCAAAAAACTCACACGCCACTTGCACGGCTCGGGCTTTGTCTTGCAAGGTTGGCTTAAATGGGCTATCACCGTCTTTGGGCAATACCACGATGTGCAAGGTATCCACTTGCCCTGATGCGTGATTGATGTCCGCCAAATGCCCCAAATGTAGGGGTTCAAAATGTCCGATGAGAATGCCTGTGTTCATTATGTCACCTTTTTGTAATGTTAAGTGAAAATCGTAAGATTGAGTAAAATTGCTTGAAAATCATGGTTTTAGCTGTTATCTTAGTCATTCTTTTTCAACCAATTTTATTTATATTATACGCAAATTTTTGGGAGTAATAGTAAATAAAAGTAACAAGTAAGGTCTTATCATGGCACAAGCAAAATTATACAAATTACATCGTTCACGTCATCATCGCATGATAGCAGGCGTGATGGGCGGTATCGCAGAATATCTGGGCTGGTCGCCCACGATAGTGCGACTTCTGTTTGTCATCATCTCAACCGCCAGTGCTGCTGTGCTGGGGGTGCTTATCTACTTTATCCTATGGATAGTCATGCCAAAGGCGACGGCAAATTCGTATGTGCCAGAAGCTGATTATCAGCAGGTGCGATAAATCCCCTTGAAAAATCCGCCCCTATCCCTATTTTTATCCTGTTGATTTTTACCTTGAATTTGACAGGATATTTTTATGACCATCAAAAACCACACCTTTGAAACCGAAGTCAATCAGCTTCTGCACCTTGTAACGCATTCACTCTACTCAAACCCTGACATCTTTATTCGTGAATTGGTGTCTAATGCGTCCGATGCGTGCGACAAATTACGCTTTTTGGCGACAAGTGATGACAGTCTTTACGAAAATGACGGCGAACTTGCCATTCGTATTGAAATTGACAAAGACGCCAAGACCTTGACCATCAGCGACAACGGCATTGGCATGAACGAAGCGGACGTGATTGACAACTTAGGCACGATTGCCAAATCAGGCACCAAAGCCTTTTTGGACAAATTATCAGACGCTGACAAAAAAGACGGCAACCTTATCGGACAGTTTGGCGTGGGCTTTTACTCGGGCTTTATCGTGGCGGACAAAATCACGGTAGAAACTCGCAAAGCTGGCGAGCCAAGCAGTCAGGGCGTACGCTGGGTATCGGACGGCACAGGCTCATTCACGACCGAGTCTATTGACAAGCCTACCCGTGGCACTTCCATTACCTTGCACCTAAAAGATGAATTTGTGGAGCATGAAGACGGCGAATACAGCTATCTTGACCGCTATAAAATCAAGTCGCTCGTATCAAAATACTCCGACCACATCAGCCTACCCATTCAAATGCGTAAAGAAGTGTGGCAAGAAGATGCCGAGCAGGACGAAAACGCCCCTGTGCCAAATGGCGAGATGATTTTGACGGACGAATGGGAGACGATTAACAAAGCGTCCGCCCTATGGACACGCACGCCAAGCGAGATTAATGATGATGAGTACAGCGAGTTTTATAAAACCGTAAGCTATGATTTTGATGAGCCATTGACGTGGACGCACAACCGAGTGGAAGGGCGTGTGCAGTACACTCAGCTTCTATATATCCCCAAAAAAGCCCCGTTTGACCTGTACGCCCGTGAACAGCAACGTGGGCTAAAACTCTATGTCAAGCGTGTGTTTATCATGGACGATGCCGAACAGCTTCTCCCTGTGTATCTGCGTTTTGTTAAGGGCGTGATTGACAGTGCTGATTTACCGCTGAACGTGAGCCGTGAGATTTTGCAAGAGTCCCGTGATGTCAAGTCTATCCGTGAAGGCAACGCCCGCCGTGTGCTGACCCTATTGGCAAGCCTAGCAAATAGCGAAGATGAGACCAAACAAGCTAAATTTGCCGACTTCTACCGAGAGTTTGGCGATGTCATCAAAGAAGGCTTGGGCGAAGACAAAGCAAACCAAGAGCGTATCGCCAAACTGCTCCGCTATGCCACAAGCACAAATGACAGCGTTGAGACCAGTTTTGCCGACTATAAGGCACGCATGAAAGACGGTCAAAAGGCGATTTATTATCTCACTGCCGAAAACCTAGTTTCTGCCAAAAACAGCCCACAGTTAGAGCTATTTAACAAAAAAGGCATTGAAGTTATCCTGATGACATCAAAAGTGGACGAATGGGCGATGAACTTCTTGACCGAATTTGATGGCACGCCATTACAAAACATCGCCAAAGGGGCGGTGGATTTGGGCGATTTGACCGATGACGCCGAAAAAGAAGAAGTCAAAAAACAAGAAGAAGCCCTCAAACCTGTGGTAGAACGCCTAAAAGGGGTGCTTGGTGGACGAGCCAAAGACGTGCGAGTAACGAGCCGTCTGGTAGACTCTCCTGCCTGTCTTGTTGTGGGCGATGGCGAGCTGACCCCGCAAATGGCTCAAATGCTAAAAGCAATGGGACAGCCTGTGCCTGATGTCAAGCCCACGCTTGAAATTAACCCCACGCATCCGCTGATTGCACGGCTTGAAAACAGTGGTGATTTTGACGACCTAGCCGAAGTTATCTTTGACCAAGCCCTAATCGCAGATGGTGGACAGCCTGATGACCCTGCGGGGTATTTAAAGCGGATTAACAAGTTACTTTTGAAATAATCGTTTTAAAATAATCGCTTTAATGGTTGTTTATAAAATACCCTGTTTTTGACGGGGTATTTTTTTTGGTGTGTTGTGGATACAAAGTAAATACCTTTATATGGCAAAACTATGGTATAATGACTGTTCATTTTTTTAAGTAAGTCGTTGTTTAGGGTGTGCCTGCCTTTTGTATTTGCAATGAAAAACAAGATTTAGCCATTTTTCATGCAAAAACATCATTTTATCTTTGCAATATTTCTAAATTTAAATGGTGTTATAAAGAGCAGGCACGCCCCAATGCATTGATAACATTGTGAAATGTTAAACTCCCCACACAGGAACACATCATGAATGCCCCACACATCACCGAATTACCCGTCGATACCCACGCAGACACCGTCAAACCCCAAGGCGAAAAATTGCAAAAACTCCTAGCACGCATGGGCTTGGGTTCACGTCGTCAGTTAGAAGAAATCATCAAAACAGGGCGAATCTCCATCAATGGTAAGACCGCAACGCTGGGCGATAGAGCCAATGTGAGTGATGAGATTCGTATCGATGGGCGACTGGTACGTCTTAAAGCCGAACGTGAGAAACGTCGCCGTGTCATCGCCTACTATAAGCCCGAAGGCGAGATTTGCTCCATGTCGGACCCCGAAGGTCGCCCCACGGTGTTTGACCGTCTGCCTAAGCTGACAGGAGACAGATGGGTGATGGTCGGCAGGCTAGACATTAACTCATCGGGTCTGCTACTGTTCACCAATGATGGCGAGTTGGCTCATCGTCTCATGCACCCATCTAGCGAAGTGGTGCGTGAATATGCCGTACGTGTGCTTGGTGAAGTCACCCCAGAGATTGCCCAGAATCTGACCCGTGGCGTTGAGTTAGAAGACGGTATGGCACGTTTTGATGGCATCAAAGAAGGTGGCGGTACAGGGGTTAATAAATGGTATCACGTTACCATCAAAGAAGGTCGTAAGCGTGAAGTTCGCCGTATGTTCGAGTCCCAAGAGCTCAAAGTCTCACGCTTGATTCGCACCCGTTATAGCACCATGATATTGCCCAAAGAGCTAAAAACAGGGCGATTTATTGAGCTTGATGCCAAAGCCATTGATGCCCTTGTCTCATCGGTGGGTCTGCGTTCTCGCCAAGGCACGGGACTAAACACGTCCGCCAAAGAAAAACAAGCCCGTATCCACAAAAAGCCCCTGCCTGCTCGTGAAGTTCGCCAAAAACGTACCCAAAAAGGCAAAAGCGAGCGAAAAAGAGCTGATGACAGACAAGACAAAAGCGAACGCAAAGGACAGCAAACCCCTGCGTTTGGCAAGGTGAAGTTTTATAAGGTATAAATCAACACAGAGTAAATTATACTCATGTTACCAAAACCGCCCGAATACTGTTTATGGCATTCGGGCGGTTTTTTATGATTGATGACTTATAAGGTTGTCATCTGCAAGTCGCCAAAATCACGCTTGTTCTACCCAGCGTTTTTGGCTTTCTTTAATCACTTCTTTGGCGGTGGCGACATCAAAAAAGCCTTCGACTTTGGTGGTGCCAGCTTTTTTTAGGTCTTTATAATGATTGAAGTGAAATTCTAGCTGTTTGATAAGCTGTGGTGGCAAGTCATCAAGGCTGTTATACGCATTGCCGTTGTTGCGGTCATCGGCAGGCACCACGATGATTTTGTCGTCCACTTCGCCGTCATCGACAAATTTCATCACGCCAATCACTTTGGCTTTTAGAAAAATGCCTGTGGTCAATGGCTGTTCGGTTAGGATAAGTGCGTCCAACTCATCGCCGTCTTCGTCTAAGGTCTGGGGGATAAAGCCATAGTTACAAGGCTTGGCAAAGGCAATCGGCTCAACACGGTCAAGCTCAAAGCAAGCGAGTTTGCGGTTCCATTCGATTTTGTGGTTTGAGCCAGTAGGGATTTCTACGACCACATTAATCTCGCCTGCGTCCACGTCGCCTGCGTCTAGGATTTTGTTAAAATCTACCATAAAATTCTCCGATTGGGATTAAAAAAGTTGTGCCATTGTAATATTAAATCAATCTAAGTGCAATCTCGCCCTTATGTCTTTTTTGAATATTACTGATAAATTTATGAATAAATTCGTGCGTTTGGCTGTCGTCAAATTTGCCAAATTGCGACAGTTTTACCATAGCCATGCCTGCATAGCCACAAGGGTTAATGGCATTAAAGGCGGTTAGGTCATTAACAAGGTTAATGGCAATGCCGTGATAGCTATGCCCTTGTTTGATTTTAAAGCCAAGGCTTGCAATTTTGCCAAGCATATCGCCCGAACGGTTGTAGATATACACCCCAGGGGCATCACGGCGAGCCTTGGCGGTCAAATCGGGCGGTAGGTATTCGCCCACCACGTCTTCTATGGCTTGCTCGGCGTGGCTCACAAGATCTCGCACGCCCATGCCAAGGCGGTGCAAATCCCACAGCCAATACACCACAAGTTGCCCCACGCCATGCCACGTTACCTGTCCGCCCCTGTCGGTTTTGATGATTGGGGTGTCGGTTTTGTAGAGAATATGCTCTTCTTTGCCTGCTTGCCCTAGCGTATAAACATCTTGATGTTCCACAATCCACAGCTCATCAGGGCAGGTTTGTCCGTTTTTTTTATCGTCAATGCGAGACAAAATGTGAGCAAGCATATCATCATGCGTGGCGTTGTATTCGGCATTAGGGTGGGTGCTTGTGTGCAAGTCGTCCCATTGTAAGGGGGTAAGGTCTAGGTGGGGTAGGTTTAGGGTCATGGTGTTTAAATGGTTAAATAAGCGTTATTTTACGCCATTTTGTTAAAAATAAAAACCATTTTAACCATTTTTAACCGCTTGCACACCTCTTACCCTTTTGTTATAATCCAACCTATCAATCGGGGTGCTATTTATGGCTGAGATGATACCCGTGAACCTGATACAGTTAAAACTGGCGTAGGAAATTGATAAAAATTGACGAGCAACACACTTTTTGATGTGGGTTTTGACTGTGCTTTTTAGGGCGTGTTGAACTTTTGTATTTGCAATGAAAAATAGACTTCTTTCCAAACCCCGATTTTTGTGGATTTTTAAAAACCTCAACCCCAATACTTATAAGGGTTTATTTTTAGTTTGGAAAGAGATTTAATGAGAAAAATCGCACGTTTTTCAAGGAAAAAATGCAGTCTGATAGTTATTCTATCAGACAAGTTTTTGACGATGAAAAACAAGATTTAGCCATTTTTCATGCAAAAACGATTAGTTTATTTCTAAAACATTTCTATATTGTAAATAGTGTTATAAAGGTTCAACACGCCCTAATCTTAAAAAGGAAAAACCCATGACCGCAGTTACCAAAACCCCATTCTCCCCAAACCAAATCCCCCTAGACTTAATCAGTGAAGTCCGCAAGCAAAACCCTCTAATTCACAACATCACCAATCTGGTTTCTGCCAATTTTACCGCCAATGGACTGCTTGCCGTTGGTGCGTCTCCGATGATGGCGGAGTCGCCCTTAGAGATGGCGGAGCTTGCCAAGATAAGTAGTGCTGTCGTGCTAAACATCGGCACACCGTCCGACCCCAAAACGTCCGCCATGATTATCGCAGGGCAGACCGCCAACGCCCACGGCATTCCTGTGGTGCTAGACCCTGTGGCGGTGTCGGCAAGCACTTTACGCCAATCTACCATTCATCAGATTAGCCAAGTCGTGCAGTTTGATGCCATTCGTGGCAATGCAGGCGAGCTTGCATTTTTGGCAGGGGCAAGCTGGCAAGCCAAAGGCGTGGACGCAGGGCGTGGCGATGCGGATTTGGCGAGCATTTGCCAAGCGGTTGCCCAAAAGTACCGCACCATTGCCATTTTGACAGGCGAGATTGACTATATTTCGGACGGCACGCAGGTGCTTGCTCTTGCCAATGGTGCGCCACTACTCCCTAAAGTTACCGCCACAGGGTGTCTGCTAAGTGCGGTGATTGGGGCGTTTTTGGCGGTGGCAGGGCGTGAGCGGTATTTGGTGGGGGCGGTCAATGCCTGTGCCACGTTTGCCATTGCAGGCGAGCTTGCCTGTGAAGGCTTATTGCCAAGCCAAAGTGGTACGTTTATGTATCAATTTTTGGACAAATTGGGCGGTATTAGCCCTGATGAAATTGCCAATCGTGTCAAGTTCGTGGGGGAAGTATGAATCACATCCACACGCACCCACTCACCCACCGCCCCGCCCAAGCCTTAACCATTGCAGGGTCGGACTCTGGCGGTGGGGCAGGCATTCAGGCGGATTTGAAAACCTTTACCATAAGGCGTGTATTCGGTACAAGTGTACTGACCGCCACAACCGCCCAAAACACCCAAGGCGTATGGGACATTCATCATCTGCCAACCGACCACATCAAAGCCCAGCTTGTCGCCATTGGGGACGATTTTGCGATTGGGGCGTGCAAAATCGGTATGCTTGGCACGTCTGACATTATTGATGCGGTGGGGGAATTTCTACAAAATCGTCCGTTTGGGCAAGTGGTGCTTGACCCTGTGATGATTGCCAAAGGCGGACAAGCCTTGCTTGATGACAACGCAACGGACAGCCTAAGACGGCTTATTCTCCTAACTGACATCATCACGCCCAACCTACCAGAAGCCGAAGTGCTGACAGGCATGACGATAGCGTGTGATGATGATATAAGGCAAGCCCTACACACCTTACAAGACATGGGGGCAAAGACGGTCATCATCAAAGGCGGACACAGCCAAAATTCCCAAAGTGCCATGTGTACAGATTATGTGCTTGATGAAACGGGCGATATTTGGCAAGTACAAAGCGAACGCACCGACAGCAAAAACACGCACGGCACAGGGTGCACGTTCTCGGCGTGTATCACGGCAGAGCTTGCCAAAGGGGCGAGCGTGGCAGATGCTATCTGTACCGCCAAACGCTTAATCAGTCAAGCGATTAGCACTGCCCCCAACATCGGACATGGACATGGGGCGGTTAATCATTGGGCGTTTTGGGAAGGTGGGGCATAGATAAAATGATTGGAAAATTTTAAAATCGTAATCGTAAGGTGCGTAGTACGCACCGATAATCGGTTACTTCAATCTCAACTTAAAATGATAACCTATTGATTTTTTATAATTATTTTTGGGTTGTAGGGGCGAATTGCAATTCGCCCTTGATAAATTAATCACTTATACAAAATTGAGAATGGGGTATCATTTATAAAAAGGTGTGTAATACGCACCTTATAATCATCACATTAATCCCCCAAAAGGAACTCCCATGTTTGATAAATCAATCCTGTCCGTCTATTTTGTCGCAGGGACACAAGACTGCACACACCGCTCCGAACCCACGCCAGAGCAGAGACTGCTTGCGGTGTTGGAGAATGCCTTGCAAGCAGGGATTACTTGCTATCAATTTCGTGAAAAAGGCGACAACGCCCTAACTTGCCTTGACAAGATTAAAAAGCTCGCCCTAGATTGCCAAGCGTTATGCCGTCAATATGGCGTGCCATTTGTGATTAACAATGACGTTCATCTGTGCCTTGACATTGGGGCGGACGGCGTTCATGTGGGGCAGACGGACATGGATATTCATGACGTGGCAAGGCTCTGCCGTGGGCGTGCGTTTGTGGGTTTGTCGCACAGCTCGCTTGATGAGATAGGGGTTAGCGTGGGGCATGATTTGGCGGATTATTTGGCGATTGGGGCGGTGTTTGACACACGTTCAAAGGCGGACGCTGGGCGTGCGGTGGGCGTGGATATGGTGGGGCAGGTGCGAGCGATGATTGGCAACCGTCCGCTTGTCGCCATTGGTGGGATTGATACGACCAATGCAAGCCTTGTGCGTGCCAATGGGGCGGACGGTGTGGCGTGCGTGTCGGTGATTGCCCGTGCGGACGATATGGGGGCGGTGGTGGGGGCGTTAAAGGGAACATGATAAATCGTATGGCGTTTGTCATTGCAAATTGGGGCGTATTGCTTTACAATAAAACAAATAACCATAAGGGGGCTATATGACCACAACCAATTTAAATATCCGTATTGATGACGAACTCAAAGCTCAAGCCACAAAAGTGCTGGCAAGCTATGGCTTGTCGCCCACACAAGCGATTAAACTGTTTTTTCATCAGGTGGTTAGCACCAATCAAGTGCCTGTGTCTTTTGATTATCAAGCCAGAACGCCCAACGCCAAAACCTTGCAAGCGATTGCCGAGCTAGAAAATGGCGGTGGTACGCTTTATGATGATTTGGATAGTTTGCTTGCAGGGCTAGATAATGTTAAGCGTTAAGACCAGTAAGGATTTTGACAGGGATTTAAGAAAACAAAAACTCACCGCCGAGCTTTTGGAAGTATTAAGTTGTCTATATCGTGGCGAGCCATTGCCTGCCAAATACAAAGACCATGCGTTACATGGCGACAAAAAGGGCTGGCGTGATTGCCATGTACAAAATGATTTGGTGCTGATTTACAAAATTGAAGATGATATTTTGTATTTGGCAAGGTTAAATACCCATAGCGAAGTTTTTGGTTAATCAGGGCGTGCCTGCCCTTTATAACACTGTTTACAATATAGAAATATTTTAGAAAAAACTAATCGTTTTTGCATGAAAAATGGCTAAATCTTGTTTTGCACCGTCAAAATCCTTGTTGGTATTTTAATATCAACTGCGGACTTTTCCTTGAAAAATTTGCGATTTTTCTCATTTTTCATTGCAAATACAAAAGACAGGCACGCCCTAAATAAATATCCCCCATTTCCCCAAAAATTTGCTATCATACCCCAAACTTCTTTTTGGAAAAATCATGACCCACACGCCAATCATCACATCATTATTGGATAATGACTTATACAAATTTACCATGCTCCAAGCCATGCTTCACCAATTCCCCCAAACGCATGGCGTGTACCGCTTTCGCTGTCGCAACAACGACAAATTGGCGTTCCCCTTAGGCGAGATTAAGGACGATTTGGAGCATCAGCTTGACCTGCTTTGCACCCTAAAATTTAAGCAAGATGAGCTAGATTATTTGAGAAATTTGCGGTTTATTAAGCCTGATTTTGTGGATTATTTAGAATTATTTCAATTAAAACGCCGATTTATCAAGGTGTGGACGGATGATGAAAACCGCCTAAATATTGAGATTGAAGGGGCGATGATTCAGGCGATGTTTTTTGAAATTTTTGTGTTATCCATTGTCAATCAGCTCTATTACGAACGCCTAAATGACCCCAATGCCCTAACAGACGGGCAAAAACGCCTTGATGAAAAGGTACAAATTTTAAAACATTATGAAATGCTAGAACACTCAGACGTACACAATCCTGCCTTTGCCGTGGCGGATTTTGGCACACGTCGCCGTTATAGCCGAGACTGGCATTATCATGTGGTGGACACGCTCTCTCAGGCATCGCCCAGTATTTTTCGGGGGACGAGCAACGTCTATCTTGCCAAAGAGCTGGGTTTAACGCCAATCGGCACCATGGCTCATGAGTTTATGCAAGCCTTTCAAGCCCTAGATGTGCGTTTGCGTGATAGCCAAAAGGCGGCGTTGGAGGCGTGGGTGCGTGAATATCGGGGCGATTTGGGCATTGCCTTGACGGACGTTGTGGGCATGGACGCATTTTTAAGAGATTTTGATTTGTATTTTGCCAAGCTCTTTGACGGACTTCGCCACGACTCAGGCGACCCGTACGAGTGGGGCGATAAGGCGATTGCTCATTATGAGAAGCTACGCATTGACCCCAAAACCAAAAGCCTGACGTTTAGCGACGGCTTGACACTCCAAAAGGCGTGGGATTTGCATGAATATTTTAAAACCCGTATCAAAACAGGCTTTGGTATCGGCACCAATCTCACCAACGACATGGGGCTAACCCAACTGAATATCGTGCTAAAACTTGTGGAATGCAACGGGCAACCTGTCGCCAAACTCTCCGACAGCCCTGGTAAGACGATGATTGACGATGATACGTATTTGGCGTATTTAAAGCAGGTGTTTGAAGTTAAAGAGTGATAAAAAAAGGGGTGTTATACCCCTTTTGTTTTTAAAATTTCTAAATGGCATTAAATAAAGACCTATTCGAAGAAACAGACGATTGAGATTGTTTGACATTGTTGATTTTTAATTGGAAAAATGTGCCTTTGTTTTTAAAATATTGAGTGGTTTTAAAAAATGACACCAAAAATATTTAAATTATCCTGTCAAGAAATTGAAAAACAATTTGGACAAGGAAATTTTGATGACGCCACAGAATATGTTTGGGATTTAATTTATCATTATTTTGGCAATAGTGATAAATTCATCATTAAAAATATTGATTTTGATGATAGTCATACCAACCCTTATTTTCATACTTTAAATATTGAAGTTTAAGGGATTGATAGTATTACGGCAGATTTAATTTTACAAGAATTAAATGAAAAAAGACTAACTTTTTAGCATTTGATAAAGCCAAAATAGAGTTTTAAAAATGTATCAACTGCAAACTAACGAAAGAACAGAAATATTTCATATTTCATCAATTTTAATTACTTGTGAAAAATATCATCAAAAATCAGCCTTTGTATTTTTTAAAAGTAAATTAAAGTGGTATCAGACTTATTTTGATGAAAATGTTCTTTTTATAGAATTGATTGAGAGAGATATTGACGATCATTTGAGTGATTTTAATGAAATTAAACAAATGGAAATTATGTGGCACAAAACACAAGATTTATTTTTAAAATATCAATTCAATCTTTTAATGTTTTTAGGTGAGGATTGCAAAGTTAATTTTAAGATTAAAGACGGTTATTTTTATTTATTCAATGATGAATAAACATTCACCATGAACAAAATAAAAAAATAGCATTTATTAGATAAATTTTCACAATGCTAGTGAGCATGATATACCACACTCTTGCCCCATAAAATTATCAAGAGCGGTTTTTATAGGATTATGCTATACTAATGCACCATCAATGGGTGCGTACGGCACGCCAATCATTTTAGCATTAAAATTAATAGGAAAATCATGGCCACCTTAGACCCCAACTGGCAATCCGATGCCCTAGACCCGACTTTGGGATTTTTTGAAGAGACTTTGGCAATCCGTGGCGGTTATCATCGCACGGACGAGGGCGAGCATGGCGAGGCGATTTTTACGACCAGTAGCTATGTTTACAAGTCCGCCAAAGACGCCGCCGACCATTTTGACGGCACAAAAAAAGGCAATGTCTATTCACGCCACACCAATCCTACCGTGCGAGCCTTTGAAAGACGGCTTGCCCTGCTAGAAGGGGGCGAACGCTGTGTCGCTACCGCCAGTGGCATGGGGGCGATTTTGACCATGTGTTTGGCGTATCTAAAAGCAGGCGACCACTTGCTTTGTGCCAAGCAGTTGTTCGGCTCATCGGTTGCGTTGTTTGATACTTACTTTCGCTCGTTTGGCGTGGAGGTGAGCTATGTGGACTGTTTTGACAATGACGCATGGCAAAACGCCATTCAGCCAAACACCAGAGTTTTGTACTGTGAAAGCCCTTCCAATCCCTTAGCTCAAATTGCCGATTTGCGATTTTTGGCAAACCTTGCCCATGACAATGGGGCGATGCTTATCGTGGATAACTGCTTTGCCACCCCTGCCATTCAAAAGCCGTTGGAGCTTGGGGCGGACGTGGTGATTCATTCGGCGTCCAAGTACATTGACGGGCAAGGGCGTGTGCTTGGCGGAGCGTTGGTTGGCTCTGATGAGCTGATGGAAAAGGCGTTTGGCGTGGTGCGTACGGGGGGCATTAGCCTGTCGCCCTTTAATGCGTGGGTGCTGTTAAAGGGGTTAGAGACCCTATCAATCCGCATGAAAGCCCATTGCGACAATGCCAATCGGGTTGCCGAATTTTTATCAAACCACCCCAACGTCCAAAAAGTGCATTTTTCAGGGCTATCTGCCCACCCAAGCCACACGCTTGCCAAATCGCAACACACGCACTTAGACGTGCAAGGCGGAGCATTCGGGGCGATTATCGGCTTTGAAGTGGCGGACAAAGACAAGGCGTGGCACGTCATTGACAGCACACGGGTCATCAGCATTACCAACAACTTAGGCGATGCCAAGTCCACCATTACCCACCCTGCAAGCACCACCCATTTTCGCATGACGCCCGAGCAACGAGTGCAGGCGGGTGTGAATGACGGTCTCATTCGCCTATCGGTCGGGCTTGAAAATGTCAATGATATTATCAATGATTTAAAGCGTGGGCTTGATGAGTTGTAAAAACATGGGTCAGCCACGACTTTTGCCAAAATTGCAACAAAATATTACAAAGGAGCCATGTTTGCTTAGGGCGGGGCTGTTATCTTATGCTAAATTTATTTTTGAAAGTTAATTTATGAAAAAAATTCTTAAAGTTGTTGCCGTCGGTGGGCTGATGATGACTCTATGGCACAAAAAAGGGCAGGGCAAATCGCAGAGTGATATCACCACGTCCATCAGTCATGCTCGCCGTAGCCGTGGATGGCTCCCTGTCATTGGCTCGACACTGTTGGTGGGGACAGCGGTCATGACTGCCCCTGCGTATGCCATGAGCGAGTCAGCGGTTCAGAGTTTTGCCAGTAGCCTAAATACTGCCGCCAATGCTCAAAATATCGGCATGGTTTCACGTCTTATCGATGATAATGCTGCCATTAGTTTGACACGCAAAGGCAATACCACTACCCTTGATAAAAATGGGTATTTGCAACTACTCCAAAAATCATGGGCAGGGGCGAGCGACTATCGTTATAGTATTAATGTGACAGATGTGGTCGTCACAGGCAATCAAGCCCGAGCCAATGTTATCACCACAGAGAGTTGGACAAAAGATGGTCGTCGCACGACATTTAGAACGCATTCCAAGGCAACTTTGTCCTATACAGGCGGTAATGCCATGCTACTTAGAGCGGTGTCGCAAGTTACTGTGGAATAGACTATACGATTTTAAAAAATCAAGAAAGAAAATAGGTGTGGCAATGCCATGCCTTTTCTATTAACATATTTGGGTTTGATTGATGGGGCTTGATATATTATAATACGAGCATATTTCACATCATTAATTAATAGGATTTTATCATGGCTTTTTTTAACATAGGCTCTAAAACAGGCGTGGCAGGTCTTAAACCCTTGACCATTGCTGTCTCATCGACGTTATTATTTGCTTGTGCCAGTACCAATAATACTAACGTAAACACAGGTAATGCCCCCATTGTTAGCACCCCAAGCACGCCAAATGCCCCTGCTGATATCTATGCAGGCGTGCTTGACCAAGCAACCCTAGATGAGTTAGAAGACCTACTCCAAGCCACGGACATGACCATGGTAGAGGGTGATGCCTTGACCGTACAGCGTTATGGTGATTTGTGGGACAGAGTGCGTCGTGGCTATCGCATGAGCGAGATAAATAATGGACGCATTGAAGCCCAAAAATCATGGTTTTATAGCCGTCAAGACTACATCAATCGCCTAACCGCCCGTACATCACGTTATCTACATCACACCGTAACCGAAGCGGAGCGTCGTGGTATCCCAACCGAACTTGCCCTACTGCCCATCATTGAAAGCTCCTACGACCCATCAGCAACATCCAACGCAGCGGCAGCAGGTCTTTGGCAGTTTATCCCCAGTACTGGGCGTATTTATGGTCTCAACCAAAGCACCACTTATGACGGTCGTCGTGACATCATCGAATCCACCCGAGCGGCGTATGACTTTTTGACCAGTTTGTATAATCAGTTTGGTTCGTGGGAGCTTGCTTTGGCGGCTTATAATGCAGGACCAGGACGTATCCAAAGAGCCATTGACGCCAATCGCAATGCAGGTCTGCCAACCGATTATTGGTCACTACGCCTGCCTACTGAGACGATGAACTACGTACCACGCTTTATGGCGGTTGCTCAAATTGTCAAAAACCCCCAAAGCTATGGCGTGTATCTGCCTGCCATTGCCAACCATACCCACTTTAGAGCCGTGCCTGCCAACTTTGGTGTGAGCCTATATGACGTGTCAAATGTGACGGGCGTGCCAGTAGATGAGTTAAGACTACTTAACCCGTCGCTTATTAATTATAGCGTGGATGCCAGTGGACCGGGACGTGTGATTATCCCCAATAGCGTGCCAAGCAGTGCTGATGCAAGGCTTAGAGAATTGCAAGGCATGGGCTATGGTGCTTCTACCTATGTTGCAAGCAATTATGTACAGCCAAACATGGGTGTACAAAACCCCAATTCAGGCAAAGAGCTGGCATCTGCCAATGCTTTGCCAGCCACAGGGGCGGGCATCACGGCTAATAACAGTATCATCCAAGAGCCACCACTCACCCAAGAAGAGCGTGATTTTATCGCTGCTCAAATCCAAGCAAACAGCACAGAAAACGTCCAACCGATTGCCCTTGATGGTAATATTGAGCTAAACGCGGTGCAAACTCAGCAGTCTGTGCTTGAAGTTCGTGGCGAGACAAAAAGCCTAAGCTATAACGCCCCAACAGGAGCGGGCACGCCTGCGGTCGCATCACCGCCAAACACAGCATACATCCCGCCCGTTACTACCCCTACTACCCCAGTCCCCACGCAGACACAAGCCCCTGTCAGAGCAGAGCGTTACAAGGTCGTGGCGGGCGATACATTGACAGGTATTGCAGCAGCTCACGGGCTAAGTGTCAGTCAGTTGGCAAGCTATAATGGCATTCCTGCAAACACGCAAGTGAAGACAGGGCAACGCCTGTGGCTCATCCCTGGTAAAGTCAGCACGGTCGCCAAAGACACCGCCAAGCCAGCAGCCAAGACCAGTACGCATACCGTCCAGTCGGGCGAGAGCCTTACTTCGGTGGCAAGAAAATACAACATGAGTGTGCAGGATTTGGCGGCACTCAATGGTTTGTCGGTCACCGATGGCATTTTGATTAATCAAAAGCTAAAAGTATCAGGCGCGCCAGTCAAGTCAAGCAGTAACACAAGCTCATCAAGCGGGTCATCGAGCAGTGCCAATACTGGCACCTACAAAGTCCAGTCAGGCGATACGCTGACTGCCATCTCCAGAAAACTGGGCGTGAGCAATGCTGACATCGCTGCATTAAATAGCTTTAATGCCAACTCGCCACTTATCGCAGGACAGACGATAAAAGTACCTGCCACCAACGCCCAAGTGGAACGCAAACTAAACAACCAATCGGTAAAATACACCATTCAATCAGGCGACAGCTTGACATCGGTGGCAAATAAATACGGTATTAGTGTGGATGAGCTCGCTGCTGCCAATAACCTATCAAGAACAGCAGGACTTATTCGTGGTAGAAGTATTACCATTCCTGCGGCAGGCACGGTAAATACCAGCAGTAGAAACACCGCTCAAAGCAGTCGTAATGACAGCTCAAACACCGCTCGTGATAATGTCATCAAATCCACCGAAAGCTACACAGTAAAAGCGGGTGATAACTTAACGGTACTTGCCAATAGATATGGCGTGTCAGTACGGGATTTGGCGGCGACCAATAAACTGTCTGCCAATGCTCAGCTACAACGGGGACAGACACTCCAAGTGCCAAAATTGATTGATACTTATAAAGTTAAGTCAGGCGACAGCCTTAACTCTGTGGCGAGAAAATTTGGCATTAGTGTGGCAGAGCTTGCCAAGATGAATGATTTAAGCACTAACGCACAGTTGAAAATCAACCAAACCTTGATTGTGCCACACAAATAATCAGCCCAAACAAAACCCCATCTTGAAATTAAGATGGGGTTTTATGTTGTCAAAGGGGTTTAGAATAAAACCGCCATTAACTTCAATGGCGGTTTTGCGGTTTATTTGGCTTTTGCCAATGCCTGATTTAAATCCGCCTTGATGTCATTGATATGTTCAATGCCGATAGACAGGCGAATCATGTCTTCGCTCACACCTGCTTTGGCAAGCTCTTCGTCATTAAGTTGGCGGTGGGTGGTCGTGGCAGGGTGGCAAGCCAGCGACTTGGCATCGCCGATATTGACAAGACGAGTGATAAGCTCTAAGGCATCGATGAATTTCGCCCCTGCTTCTCGTCCGCCTTTCACCCCAAAGGTTAAAATCGCTGACGGCTTGCCCTTATAGTATTTTTGTGCCAAATCATGCTCGGGGTGCGTGTCTAGCCCTGCGTATTTGACCCAAGCGACTTGTTCATGGCTTTCCAAGAACTTAGCCACCGCCAACGCATTATCGCAATGTCGCTCCATACGTAGGGCAAGTGTTTCAAGTCCAAGCATGATTTGCCATGCGTTCATGGGCGACAGGCACGCCCCTGTGTTGCAAAGTGGGGCGACACGGGCTCGGGCGATGAACGCCATATTCCCCATGGCTTCGGCAAAGTTTACGCCATGATAGCTGACATCGGGGGTGTTTAGTAGGGGAAAACGCTCTTTTTGGCTTGCCCAGTCAAAACGACCGCCGTCAATGATGATACCGCCCACGCTTGTACCAGAACCGCTTGCGTATTTGGTCAAAGAATGCACCACGATGTCCGCCCCATGCTCAAAGAGCTTACATAGGATTGGTGTGGCGACCGTGTTGTCAATGACCACAGGCACGCCCTTACTATGAGCAAGCTCACTGATTTTGGCGATGTCTAGGATATTGCCTAGGGGATCGCCAATGCTCTCACCAAAGACTAGCTTGGTCTTATCATCAATCAAATCAAGCAGGCTTTCAGGGTTATTATAATCAAAAAAACGCACTTCAATGCCTTGACGGGGTAAGGTGTGGGCGAACAGATTGTAAGTGCCACCATACAAGGTAGAGACCGACACGATGTTATCGCCCGCTTCACAGAGTGCCTAAATGGTGTAGGTAATGGCGGACATACCAGACGCCACGCACAACCCCGCCACACCGCCTTCTAAGGCACTCATGCGAGCTTCTAGCACGGCATTGGTCGGGTTCATGATACGGGTGTAGATGTTGCCCGTCACTTTTAAATCAAACAAATCCGCCCCGTGTTGGGTGTTGTCAAAAGCATAAGAACTGGTCTGATAAATCGGCACGGCAACGGCTTTGGTTGTGGGGTCAATCTCATAACCTGCATGAATGGCAAGGGTTTCGGGGTGATGTGTGTGGGTCATGGCGTTTTCCTTTTTGCAATGAAGTAACCGTTAGATTGTAACAAATTGGACTGGTTATGGCAATTAAGATTTGACAATTAGGATTTGACAATCAAGATTTGGCTTTTTTCACGGCAGGTTTGGGGTCGGTTAAATCCAACGCCCCACCTGCAATCGCCCACAGATACAGACTTGCCACCGAATTATAGGGGGCAAACCGCCTTTGGTATTTGGCAAACAGTTTTGGTGTAATTTCACGATGACGATACAACATTCTAAGCCCACGCACAATCGCCAAATCATGTTGGCTTAACACGTCCATGCGATTTAGACTAAAAATCATCAGCATTTGTGCTGTCCATTCGCCCACGCCTTTAAAGGCAACAAGCACCTGTTTTATCTCATCATCGCTCATCGTGTGCAGGCTATCCAAATCCAAATGATTGTCCAAAATATCACACGCAATGCCCTGAATATAACCCACCTTGCGATACGATATGCCAATGCCCTGCAACTCATCAGCTGATAAGTTGGCAAGGGCGGTCGGTGTGATGTCGGTCAAATTTGTCAAGCGTTGCCATACGGTTTGGGCGGCGGAGCTGGAAATCTGCTGACCGATGATTGCCCGTATCAGCTCGCTAAATATATCAGGATTGACAGGGCGGTCAATGTGTCCGATTTTGTTAATCGCCATTGCCATTTTGGGGCAACGACTGGCCAAATAATCGGTATGGGAGTTGTCATATTGGAAAGTTTGCATGGGATTTCTTTTTATACTCAATTCATATCAAAACCATACAAAAAACCGTTCGCCCTGAGCTAAGTCGAAGGGTGAATTGGTTTTTCCGTTATGGTTCGACAAGCTTGCCACGAACGGAAAAACTTTTGTTGTGTTTTGAATAGAATTTACCATAAATCATTTAAAGTCATATTAGCACAAATCTTTATTTATCAGATATTTATCAATGGCAAGTTCAACGGTCTCTTGGGTAAAAGCTTGAATCGTTGGCACAACCCAGCCACGAGAACCGCCAAAATTTAGCGTTTTGATGTCATATTTTTCAATAAAATCAATAAGATAATCAGACGCTACTTCTGCCGAAAACACGTTCATATCAATGAGTAAATACGGCTTATGTTGGCTAATACACGTTTTTAGGGTCAATTCTGTGCCACTTTTTGGGGTGATTTGGGCGTGGTAAATAATCACGGTCGCATCGCTGTCTATCACGTTTTGGCGAGTGCGTTTGCGATAGCCCGCACCCATTAGGGGCGTGAGCGGATATTTGTCATCAATGATACCGTCTTCGGCTTGCCTGCCTTCGGGGCAATGCCCACCGCACGGCATACCACGAGATAACGCACCGTCCAACGCACCCCTATCCACGCCTGTCTGTCCGCCTGAGATGATTTTTGGGAAAGTCATGGTATTCCTTAAAAATTTACCAAAATTCTTTGAGTGGGTTAAACCGATTTGTCAATAGGATTGATAAGTTCTATGGGTAAATGAGTAAAATCTTTCAGATTGCGTGTGGCTAATGGCAAGTGATGAACAAGTGCCGTACCTGCAATCAAGGCATCAATGCCTTTCATTTTCTTAATACGGCGAATATGTGCGGTTTTAAAAATAATGTCGTGATTGATTTCTAACCATACAAACGATTTTTGCAAAAAATTTTCCACTTTTGTGGCTTGCTCATCATCAAAAGGATATGACAAAACTTCCATAACCGTCAAAATAGAAATGGCTAAATTGCCTTGATGTTGCTTGATGAATTTGACCGCATTATCATCGGCTGACAAATAATAATGTTGCTATCTACCAAAATCATCGCTATTCTGCCCGTAAAGCATTTTGAAATTCCACACCGTCCACGCCTTTTAATATACCAATCACTTGGTCTAGCGTGTCATCATTATGGCTAGGTTGTGGTTTAATTTGGCTAATTTCCACAACAAACCATTCATTTTGTGGAAAAGGTTGAATATTTGGAATAAATAACCCACCGTCTTTGGCAATGGCTGTATATTGCATAATAATCCTCCAATGTTTTAATAAGTTTAAAAAAATTATAACACATTGCAATCGCCAAAAACAATTAACCGCCATTATCTCTAACAGCGGTTAATTTTGATGTTTTTATAAGTAAATTACAAATCTTGCAATTTATACACATTAAACGGCAATGTCGTCTCATAGGCTTCACAAACCGCACGCCCTGCGTTTAGCGTGGTTGCGATGAGTACCTTGTTTTGTAGGGCTTCACGGCGGATTGGGAAGGAGTCTTCTAACGCCTGTTTGCCTTCGGTTGTGTTAATGGCAAGATGAATTTGACCATTTTTCATCATATCTACGATGTGCGGACGACCTTCGCTCACCTTATTGACACGCTCGCACGCCACGCCAGCATCGGTAAGTACGTCATGCGTACCGCCTGTGGCAACGATGTTAAAGCCAAAGCCCGCCAGACGTTTTGCCACGTCCACCACCCCTACTTTATCGCTATCACGCACCGAGATAAAGACAGTTTTGGTCTCGCCCTCTTGTGGTAGTCCTGTCAATCTGTCGCCACTGCCCAGCGTTGCCTTATAATACGCCTCGCCAAAGGTCTGACCCACGCCCATGACCTCGCCTGTGGATTTCATTTCAGGGCCCAAAATGGGGTCTACGCCTTGGAATTTGGCAAAGGGGAATACCGCTTCTTTGACCGAGAAGTGTTTTGGCACAATCTCGCTGACAAAGTTCTGCTCCGCCAACGTCTGCCCTGCCATACAGCGAGCGGCGACTTTTGCCAAAGACGTGCCGATACATTTTGAGACAAATGGCACGGTTCGGCTTGCTCTCGGGTTCACTTCTAGGATATAAATCTCATCGCCTTTTACGGCAAATTGCACGTTCATAAGCCCCACCACGCCAAGCTCTTTTGCCATGGCTATGGTTTGTCGTCTCATCTCGTCTTGAATGTCTTGCCCTAGCGAATAAGGCGGAATGGAACACGCTGAGTCGCCTGAGTGAACACCTGCTTGCTCAATGTGTTGCATGATACCGCCAATTACCACGTCTTTGCCGTCCGACACGCAGTCCACGTCCACCTCAATGGCATCGTCCAAGAAACGGTCAAGCAGGACAGGGGCTTCATTAGACGCTTGCACCGCCTCACGCAGGTAGCGTTTTAGCTCGTCTTCATTATAGACAATCTCCATGGCACGACCACCAAGCACATAGGACGGACGCACAACCAAAGGATAGCCGACTTTTACCGCCTCACGAATGCCTTCTTCTGATGATTTGACAATGCTGTTATTGGGCTGTCTTAGGTTTAGCTTGTTAATCATCTGCTGGAAACGCTCACGGTCTTCGGCACGGTCAATCGCATCAGGGCTTGTGCCGATGATAGGCACACCAGCTTCTTCTAGGCTACGGGCAAGTTTAAGCGGCGTTTGACCACCATATTGCACAATCACGCCCTTAGGATTTTCGGTGCGGACGATTTCTAGCACATCTTCTAGGGTAATCGGCTCAAAATACAAGCGGTCTGACGTGTCATAGTCGGTTGAGACGGTTTCTGGGTTACAGTTTACCATAATGGTCTCGTAGCCGTCTTCACGCATGGCAAGGGCGGCATGAACACAGCAGTAATCAAACTCAATGCCTTGTCCGATACGGTTTGGACCTCCGCCGATGACCATGATTTTGTCTTTGTCGGTTGGGCATGCCTCGCACTCGTCATCATAGCTTGAATACATATAGGCGGTATTGGACGCAAATTCGCCTGCACAGGTGTCCACTCGTTTATAAATCGGATATACGCCCAAATTCCAACGCTGTTTGCGGAACTGCTTTTGGCTAATGCCCATAAGATTGGCAATGCGTAAATCGCTCATGCCCTTACGCTTAAAGGTGCGGATATTCTCGGCAGTCAAATCGCCAAAGCCTAAGGTTTTGATTTCATTTTCGGTTTTGATGATGTCTTCAATTTGCACCAAGAACCAACGGTCAATCTTCGTCAATTCAAACACTTCATCAAGACTAAATCCATGACGAAACGCTTCGGCAAGATAAAAAATGCGTTCAGGCGTGGGAATGCTTAGGCGGTTTTTAATCTCAGAAACAATGGCATTTGCCGATTTGTTTTCCAAATTCATCACTTCATCAAAGCCTGTCGCCCCTGTTTCAAGCCCACGCAGTGCCTTTTGCATGGATTCTTGAAAATTGCGACCGATTGCCATAACTTCACCGACTGACTTCATTTGTGTGGTTAGCACAGGTTCAGCTTGGGGGAATTTTTCAAAGTTAAAGCGTGGAATTTTGGTAACGACATAATCAATGGACGGCTCAAAAGACGCAGGGGTAACACCGCCTGTAATGTCATTTTTTAGCTCGTCAAGCGTGTAACCGACCGCCAATTTGGCAGCGATTTTGGCAATCGGAAAACCTGTCGCCTTGGACGCTAACGCTGATGAACGGCTCACACGGGGGTTCATTTCAATGACGACCATGCGACCGTCTTTGGGGTTGATACCAAACTGTACGTTGGAGCCACCCGTCTCTACGCCAATCTCACGCAAGACAGCGATAGAGGCGTTACGCATGAGCTGATATTCTTTATCGGTCAAAGTCTGAGCAGGGGCAACGGTGATTGAGTCGCCTGTATGCACGCCCATGGGGTCAAAGTTTTCAATGGAGCAGACGATGATACAGTTGTCGTTTTTGTCTCGCACGACTTCCATTTCATACTCTTTCCAGCCGATAAGGCTCTCATCAATCAATAGCTGATGCGTGGGCGATAAGTCAAAACCACGCTGACAAATCTCCAAAAACTCTTCTTTATTATAGGCAATACCGCCCCCACTTCCGCCCATGGTAAAAGACGGGCGGATAATGACAGGAAAACCAAAACGAGATTGGATTTCTAAGGCTTGCTCCATGGTCTCGGCAATGTCGGCTTTGGGGCATTCAAGACCGATTTTTTTCATCGCCTTGTCAAATAGGTTGCGGTCTTCGGCTTTTTCAATGGCTTCTTTGGTCGCCCCAATCAGCTCACAACCGTACTGTTTTAGCACGCCGTTTGCATCTAGTGCCAACGCACAGTTCAATGCCGTCTGTCCGCCCATGGTCGGTAGCACCGCATCAGGGCGTTCTTTTTCAATGATTTTGGCAACCGTCTGCCAAGTAATCGGCTCAATGTAAGTGGCGTCCGCCATAGACGGGTCGGTCATGATTGTGGCGGGGTTTGAGTTCACCAAAATCACTCGGTAGCCTTCTTCTTTTAAGGCTTTACACGCCTGAGCCCCTGAATAGTCAAATTCACAGGCTTGTCCGATGACAATGGGGCCTGCCCCGATGATAAGAATGGATTGTATGTCGGTACGTTTTGGCATAGGGGTCTCTCTTTGTTGATAAATTTTTTGATTGATAAAATGGGTTAAAAAAGTGTTGCCATCGCTTGCTCTTCTTGGCGGATACGCTTAAATAAGACCAGCAAATAAATGGGCAAGCCAATCAATAACACATACCACGCTTGACATAATAAGGCGATGCCAATCAGTTCGGGTATGATGTTTAAAAAATAATTGGGGTGGCGAAATGTTTTAAATAACCACGAATGTTTAATGGAGACGGCTAAAAATAACAGTCTGATGATAAAAAATAGGATTAAGATGCTTAAAATCATTGTCATTGATGTTTTTCCATTGAAATTGAAATGAATATAAATTGGGTTTATGAGGTTTTTAATTAATGATGTTTTAGACCATCATGTTACACTCTACAAAACGAAAAAGTGCTACGGTTTCCGTTCGTGGTGAGCTAAGTCAAACCATCATGGAAAACCACCCGCAGGCATAGCTCAGGGCGAACGGCTTCCGTGGTAAAATTCAATTTTGTTAGCTGTATATAAACAATTCTCATAAGTCCACGCCACAATCTTGTTATCATCATTGCTTTTATAAAATGCTGATAATAATGTGTGCCATACGTAACCATTTACTTACACACGAGTACCAACTTAAAATCACTGTTTGATGATAAAATAAATTGCCATGCATTTTTTAGATTTAACAGCACTTGCATGTCATGGGTTGAAATGCCGCTCACACTCATGCCATCAATAATGGTTTTGGTCTGGGGAAAGTGGTATTGACATTTTCCAAGCGTGACATGCTGTGAATGACTTCCACGATATTTTTACGAGCCAAAAAACGATTTTGTTTAAGGGTTAGGTTGAATTTATCTTGCATAATTTTTACATTTAAACTATAAGGTACTATTACACACCCTATGGATTGCTATGCATTATATCCAATCTTTCGTATTGATATTCTAAGCATTTATCTATTTGTTCTATCATAGATTGAGTAAATTCAGAATGAAAAAACTTAATAAAATTCTGCGTATACTCATAACTAAATACTATACCATCGTCTATCAATGCCTGTTTTTGATTTTTGATAATTTTGTAACTAACCATTTTTTCATCTGCTTGTTCATCGCTTGCATATAATTTAAAAATATCTTTATATAGCTCATTTACTTTTAAGAGAATTTCACTGTCTAATATCTTTTTGTCGTAAGCAATTGTCTTTTCGTTTGCTTGTGATAAATAATGAGCTACTGCTTGCGATAATGGTTTTTCATAAAATTTATTATCAATGGCATTTTGCATACAAATTGCATATTGTTTTTCCGTGACATCAATTTTAGGATAATCCTGACCGTCAAACTCCTGTATCATTAAATTTTTTAAATAAGCCACATTAAAACCAATTTGATTTAATAATATTGGCATTTTATTTTCAATGCTATGATAAAATTTTTGATGTTGGGTAGGTTCTTGTGGTGCATTAGGGGTTGCACACGCCATTACTGGCAGACATAACAAAATTGCAATCAATTTATTCATCTTTAAATCCCTGATTTGAACCCAAATTCGGTGCGTTTATACGCAACAAACGCACCTTTGTTTTTATGCTTTTGCCTTCTCAATCTCACTCACAAATCTATCAAACAGCACCGAACAATCATGTGGGCCGGGGCTGGCTTCTGGGTGTCCTTGAAAACTAAATGCAGGGCGGTCGGTACGCTCAATGCCTTGATTGGTGCCGTCAAACAGCGAACGGTGCGTGGCTCGTAGCGTGGCAGGTAGGGTGCTTTCGTCCACACAAAAGCCGTGGTTTTGGGAGGTAATCATCACCGTGCCATTGTCCAAATCCTGCACAGGGTGGTTCGCCCCATGATGACCATGCCCCATTTTTATGGTTTTAGCACCGCTAGCGAGTGCCAACAGCTGATGACCCAAACAAATGCCAAACACAGGGATTTTACTGGTTTCAATAATGGTGCGAATGCTGTCAATGGCATAATCACACGCAGACGGGTCGCCCGGGCCATTGGATAGGAAAATGCCGTCTGGGTTCATGTCCAGCACGTCTTTGGCAAGGGTTTGGGCAGGGACGACCGTTAGGCGACAGCCCCTATCGGCAAGCATACGCAAAATGTTGGTTTTTACGCCATAATCATAGGCGACAACGTGGTATTTTAGTTCAGGCTCGGTAAAGCCCACGCCCAGCTCCCACGAGCCTTGCGTCCATGTAAAGCCGTCTTTATCACAGTATTCTTTTGCCAAATCAAGTCCGTTCATGTCAGGGGCGTTTTTGGCAAGTTCTAAGGCTCTCTCCACATCATCGCCCACAACGATTGCCCCATTTTGAGCCCCTTTTTCACGCAAGATACGGGTCAGTTTACGAGTGTCAATATCGCCAATTGCCACGACATTGTGTTTGATAAGGTATTCAGACAGCGACATCTCGCTTCTAAAATTACTGTGAAGCAATGGCAAATCACGGATAATCAGACCGCTCGCCCACACCTTGTGAATGCGTCCAGACTCGGTGTCTTCTTCATTACAGCCTGTGTTGCCGATGTGCGGATAGGTCAGCGTAACCATTTGTTTGGCGTAGCTTGGGTCGGTCAAAATCTCTTGGTAGCCTGTCATGGCGGTGTTAAAGACGACTTCGCCGACCGTCTCACCGTCCGCCCCAATGCTAACACCATGAAAAATTGTACCGTCTTGTAGGGCTAAAATGGCTTTTTTGGTCATGACACGCTCCAATTGGAAAAAATAAATTATAGAGTTATAAAGATATAAAAATTTTGGTTTTTGGCAAATTTTAGACAAAATTTTTTGGCAAAACTGCCACAAGCTAAAATTTAGACACAAAAAAGCGAATGATTAAAAATAAACTCAACTTTGCTCAAATAAGGGGCAAAAGTAAAGTTGTATTTTCATAATCACTCGCTTGTCGTAGATTTTGTTTATTATATACAAAAAAACAACTTTTTTCTACTACTTTTTATAAATTTTTATGTGTTGGGCGGTTGTGGTTTTTGGGGTAAATGGCGTTTTATTTTGTACAAACCCCAATCTTGGGCGAATTGCAATTCGCCCCTACCATGCCAATTTTAACATGATTTTTGCCATGCCACATTTAACCATATTGATTTAACAACTCATCAAAATTTTGGCTCGTGATACGTCCTATCTCATCAGGCGTTTTACCAAAAATATCTGCCAGAGCCTTTGCCACATACGGCACAAAAGACGGCTCATTATCACGCCCACGCTTTGGCACAGGGGCGAGATAGGGGCTGTCGGTTTCTATCAAAAGGCGGTCAAGGGGCAATTTTTTGGCAACGTCTTGTAATTCCACCGATTTTTTAAAACTGACAATCCCTGAAAATGAGATGTATAACCCCATGTCAAGGGCGGTTTTGGCAAAGGCATAATCTTCGGTAAAGCAGTGGATAATGCCGTGTTCGCACTTTTCGGCTTTTAATAGGTCAAGCGTGTCGTGATAGGCGTTACGGGTGTGGACGATGATTGGTTTTTTTAGGGTTTGGCTTGCGTGAATGTGCGTGGCAAAGCTGTATTTTTGCTCGCTCTTTTTGGTGTCGTCCCAATGATAATCTAGCCCCGTCTCGCCAAACGCCCATACCTTGTCATCATTTAACCGCACAAAGTCGTCCACACTCACCGCCTTTAAAATCGCCTTGTCTTGGCAAGGGTGCAAGCCAATACTCATGCCGATGTTGATGTTGTCATTGGATAAATCTACCCACTGCCTGATGTCGTCAATCTCGCCAAATTCACAGCAAATTGCCATGATACGGCTGACGTTCATCTCTTTTAGGTTGGCAAGTAGGGCGGGTTTGTCGTGTTGGTAAGTGTCTAAATAGGTCAAATGGGCGTGGGTGTCGGTGTACATATTACTGTTCTTTTTGGTGTTGTTAAGTTATGTTGAATCGTGAGCGGTTAAATTAACATTGATTTGTGATGATAGGGTGGTTGTATGAATATGAATTTGTGTTGGGTGTGGCAATAAGTTATTTTGCCAAAATTGGCTGTTTTGATGAGTTATGCAAATTTGTCATGGTGTGTATTTTATCATTACCACCCCCAAAAAAGCAATTTTTGCCATCAACTTGTGCCAAATGATGCCCATCTGCTATAGATTTTTCTCAATAACCTTTTAAATTTTTATAAAAAGATGAAAAATTAATCAAGTTAGCATGGTTTTTGCAACATATTATGATTAATTTTTAATTAATTTGAACAATAGTTAAACAAATTTTAATCATTACCATCTGTTACACAGCGTTTACAAAAAGAGTGACGATTGTATCCTTTTTGGCGACCAATAAAACTTAACAGAGATTTTTTTGTATTAAATCTCTTTCCAAACTAAAAATAAACCCTTATAAGTATTGGAGTTGAAGTTTTTAAAAATCCATAAAAATCAGGGTTTGGAAAGAAGTCTATTAAAATATTGTTTGATTTAAAATATCATTTAATTTTTTTAAACATTGATACATTGTAACGAACCATGCCGATGATGCTAAGCGACATGCTGGGTCATCGGTACTTTTGTTATTGGTTGTTACTGGTGTGATGTCTCAACAAAAACGCTCAAATAGGAGGCATGATGAAAATTACCCTAAACCCCATTAAGATTGCCATCTGTGCATTGGCAGTATGCATGACACTGTCTGCTCATGCTGTTCGTATCGTGGATAATGAAAACACCAAGGCAGTCGGGCATGTCAAATGGCACAAAGAAAAAAGCGTGAATACAAACGATGTCATGAACGCACATGTGCCTGATAATGCGGTGAACGTGGTATTTATTCGTCAAGCCGACCAAGACCCCTTGCAGACCAGTGCCAATATTGCCATTAATGACCGCTTTCAGGTGAGCATCCAGCCGGGGAATTTTAGTCAAGTATATTCTTGCTCAGGCATTAACCAGCTTAGCTCTGCGGTTACGGGCGCTAAGCATAATGACCTATTGGCAAACCTACAAACACATTATCTATCAGTAGGTCAAACATACTATTTTTATGTAGAAGTAGATGATAATGCCCGCTCTACCATCAAGCAGATTGATGACACCAGTGCTAAGAGCCTGCTAGAACACACCAGATTGCAAACCCACCAAATCAGCCGTGTGGTTCCTAACTGCCCAGCACCTGCCCCTGCTCCCATACCCGCTCCTGCGGTTGTCAAACCTGCCCCTGTATCTGTGGCAACTACCGCCAAACAAACTCGCTCCATCGAGCTTGCGGTGCTGTTTGACACTGATAAGTCAGTTGTAAAATCCCAATATCATGACAAAATCAAAGAAGCAGCTGACTTTTTGGCAAGCCATCCAAATGCCACCGTGGTCATCGAAGGTCATACTGACAGCCGAGCCAGCGAGCCTTACAACCAAGCTCTATCAGAGCGTCGTGCCAATGCTGTAAGAAACGTACTTATCAAAAATTATGGCGTAAACCCTGACATCATCACTGCCGAAGGGCATGGTGAGCTACGTCCCATCGCATCTAATAACACCGCTGAGGGTCGCCAACAGAACCGTCGTGTGGTCGCTGTCTTTACTTACTAATCTAAACAGGAAATATCTATGAAAACCGTGATTGTAAAAACCTATAATACCAATGAAGCCATTAATGAAGTGCGTGTGGTGACCAAAGACGGTCAGCCTACGGTCATCAAAGCAGGCAAGCATGTCAATTATGACTTTTTTGATGAATCTATCGGACGTGCCCCTAACCACATCATCACCAAGCGTCAAGGCAAAGACCTGCACGTCTCTTTTGAGCGAGAGGGTGTTGAGAGCGACCTTATCATCGAAGATTTTTATGAAAATGATGAGCAGGGCTTGGTGGGTATCGCCGAAAACGGTCGTTACTACTATTATATTCCTGATACCGGTGAAGTGGCAGACTACGTCACTCAGCTTCAAGCGGGCGATGTCGAAGGTCAGGCACTGGGCGGCGAGGAAATGCTGGTGCCATTTTGGATTATGATGGTCAATGGCTTGCCATGGTGGCCACTACTGGGCGTGGTGCCTTTTCTTATCAGAGATAAAGATGATGACCCAGCACCTTTAGCTGAGGCAAGACCTAACACGACGCCTGACATTGTCTTGGCACAGGTTAGCGAAGATGAAAAAGTAAATGGGGTGACGATTAATGTGTTAGATAATGACAGCTCATCAAATATCAATAAAGCTGGCATTAAGCTCATCAGCCCACAAACCAACCAAATCAGCACCGAAGAAGACGGTAAAAAAGTCACCGTAAAAGGGCAGGGTACATGGACAGTAGATGACGAGGGTAATGTCACTTTTGTCCGAGAAGAGGGTTTTACAGGCAACCCAACCCCCATCAACTACATCGTGCCAAACAACCAAGGGGAGTATTCAGTTAGCACTGCGGTGGCGGTGGACTACGGTCATGCCCTAACCGCCGATAACGCATCGGGCAAAACAGGCACGCCAGTCACTCAGGATGTATTGGCTAACGATAACAAAGACGGACTGGTAACTGACACCCTGCAACTTGTCAATCCTGCCACAGGCGAGACGGGCTTGGCTTTGGTTGTGGCAGGTGAGGGCAAGTGGGAGCTTGTGCTTGGTGGTGATAATAAGCCAACAGGTGAGGTGACCTTTACGCCCGAAGATGGCTTTACAGACAACCCAACTCCCATCAAATACCGAGTCACCACCACGACAGGCGGGGATTATGAGACAACGGTCGGTGTTAGTTATGACAGCGTAAGTTATGGCAATGGTCACACCAGACCTGACGTGCAGGTGGGTAATCTAGGCGAGCCCGTTACCATTGATGTCACAACTAATGATAATTCGGTGGATGCATCTTCGGTCAGACTGATTGACCCTGCCAACCCTGGTACTCCCGAAACCCCAATATTGGTCGATACTGTAAAGTAAAAGATGAGGGTACTTGGACGGTAAGTGACGGCAAAGTGACCTTCACCCCTGATGCTGGCTTTGCAGGCAGCCCTAAGCCCATTAACTATGTCGTCAAAGACACTGATGGCAATCAGTTGCTACCAACACCGATTAACGTCACTTATCCATCAATGACCACCGCTGATGTCAAAACAGGTTCTTATGGTAAGCCTGTTGATGTAGACGTATTGGCAAATGATAAGAACATTGTCAAAGACAGCGTTAAAATCATCAATCCATCTACTGGCGAACCTACCAATGAAGTTGTCATTAAGGGTCAAGGTACTTGGAGTGTTGATGATAAGGGTATTGTTACCTTCAAGCCAGAGGATAACTATACGGGCAACCCAACACCGATTAACTATATCGGCACGGATTCTAACGGTCACACTACGTTGCCAACGCCAGTTACCGTCATCTATCCAAACCCTACCACCCCCGACACCAAAATCGGCACACCGGGCAAACCTGTTACTCAAAAAGTCACAGACAATGATGGTAATGTAGACCCAAGCACCGTCAAACTGGTAGACCCTAACAATCCAAATAACCCACCATCTGACAAAGTTACCATCCCTAACGAAGGTACTTGGACAGTAACCCCAGATGGCGAAGTTACCTTTACTCCCGATCCTAACTTCACAGGCAATCCAACACCGATCAGCTATGTTGTTGAAGATGACAATGGTAATGTGTTGCCACCGACACCTGTGGTGGTTAGTTATCCACAGCCGGTGGATGGCGATGACACGCCTATTGCCACCAATCCCGATACAAAACCAGGGTTTAAGGGTTATCCTGTCACGCAAAACGTTGTTGATAATGATAATAATGTTGATCCTACAACTGTTAAACTTATCAATCCCATCACCAAACAGCCTGTGGATGAGATTGTTGTGCCTAACGAGGGTACTTGGACAGTTGGTCCTAACCCAGGGGAGGTTACATTCACACCTGTGCCAGAGCTGGGCGATAAAGATCCATCACCGATTAACTATGTGGTCAAAGACATTGACTCCGATGATTTCTCAGAGCCAACACCGGTTAATGTTACTTATCCAGTAGAAGCACCAAAACCCATCGTCTCCATCAAAGCCACAGACCCTGTCGCCATTGAAGGCGGTGAGGGCAGTGACCCTGCCAAAGACAACAAACTTGTCTTTGAAGTGTCTCAAAGTGACACCATTACCGAAGCCAACACCATTAAGGTAAAAGGCAACCTACCAGCAGGTACGGTGAGTGCAGATGACATCGAGTCCATCAGCTACACAGATGGTGCAAATACAAAAGTAACCATTAAAGACCCAGCTGACATTGCCAAATTCTTTACAGATGGCGTTGAGGTGGTTATCCCTGCCAATGGCACCACAGCACCTGCCATTACCATCACTGCCAAAGATGATGGCATCCCTGAAGGCACAGAGACCATCAGTGTTCAAGTGGCAGACGTTAGCAAAGGTTCAATCAGTCCTAATGCCAAGGAAAATACTGCCACAGGTAGTATCAAAGATGAGCCTTATGATGGCACCCCAAAAAATCCAAATGAGACAACTGATCCGAACAATCCGGTAACACCAAGCACCCCAGAAGTGCCGTCTAATGACAGCCCAAGGGTGCCAAAAGACCCAACCAAGCCACATGACCCAAATAATCCTGATGAAAACCTATTGGTGCCTGTTGATGAAAACAACACCTTAGGCGATAAGCCAATCGTTGCCATCAGTGGTCCAGAGCTTGTCAATGAAGCGGTAGGTACGGTTACTTATACCGTTGCCCTAGACCGTCCTGCCACCGAAGACATTGTCATCAGTTATGTCATCAACCACAAAGCAGATGGTTCAAACGATAACCCAACCGAAAATGATGACTTTACCACCGCCAACATCGGCACGGTACAAACTGTCACCATCAAAAAAGGCGACACCAAAGCAACCATTAGTGTTGGTATTAAAAACGACGACAATCACGAAGGTAATGAAGATTACAGCGTGAGCATTGTCCATGCCGACAACAAAGCTGTGGTTAATGACAAAGCCAACACCGTCATCACCACCTCAAGGCACCACCGATGGACGTGATCCAAACGACCCATCTAACTACCCTGACCCGAACAATCCTGATGGACCAATGAAGGATCCTAACAATCCTGACAACCCTGTCACCCCTGATGATCTGCCAAAAGCAGATGATGACAGAAAAACACCAGTGGTTTCTATCAAAGCCACCAAGCCAGTATCAGTTGAAAAAGCTACCGCAGATGACTTTGTGGAGTTTACCGTGGCTCGCAGTGCCATCGTTGAGGGTAATAGCTTCAAAGGTGATGTCAATGTGACCTTAAAAGTCCAAGCTGATGGCACCGAGATTGATGCCAAAGATGTGGCTCGTGTTGAGATTGTTGATGAGACTGGCAAGAAATTGGCAGATGCAACTTATGCCGACCTGGTTGCAGGTAAAGTTGTTGTCATGCCACAAGATGCGACCGACACCACAGGTCAAATCAAAGTGCGTATCTATGCTAACGATGATGATGTCTATGAAATCTCAGAGAAAGTCACACTTGCCATCACTGATGTGGATGATACAGGCACGACTGATTCACGTATTGAGCCAAAAATCGATTCCAACAATGGCAATGCAACAGGCTATATCGTGGATGATAGCAAAGATGGGGACAAGCCATTTGACCCAACCAAACCTATCAACCCAACCACCAACCCTGCACCAACAGGGGATAAACCTGTGGTTATCATCAAGGGTGACGATGAAGTCCTTGAAAGTTCAGGCTCGGCTAATTACACCATTGAGATTGAAAATGGCAAAACTTCTGATAAGCCAATCAAGGTAAAATATAAAGTAACTTTACCCGAAGCAAGTGACACCATCAATCCTGCCGAACAAGCAGACTTTGGTGGCTCTGTTGTGATCGATAGAGTGGTCGAAGTTGAAATCCCAGCGGGTCAAACCAAGTTTGAGATTAATCTTCCGATTGTTGATGATGACATTTATGAGAGTAAAGAGACCTATCGTGTTGAGCTCATTGAGGCCAAACTTGACGATGCTGATGTTCGCACCACAGACTCTAATAAGCAGTCAGTAACCACGGTGATTGACGACTTTGAAGCTGAGACTGATGCCAACAAGGATAAGCCCACTATTGAGCTTGATCCACCAGCTCACGTCTCAGAAGAGAGCTTGCCAGGAGGTAATAAAGATAATAACTCTGCTAAGCACGCCAACAACACCACAGTAGATGCAAGTACACCAAATAATAATGACTACGACATCACTAATGAGACAAGAACATCAGGCAAGATACGCATCACCAATGTTGATACTACTGATACGAACTTGCTTGATAGACTGTCGTTAGACTTGTCAAATGCCACCCCAATTCGTTTGAGCCAAAATGGTGAAAATCTGACATGGGAAAAAGATGAAAGTGTCGCAGACAAGATTACTTGGCATGCCTATGAGACTGATGTCAAAGACCCTGCATTGACTGTTACGATAGATAACAACTCTCGTAACGTGGCAACCGTTGATGGCAAAGAAGTGGTTGAGTTTACCTATGATGTTGAGCTTCATAAAGCCATTTATCATGAGGGTAACTCTATCATTACCGCTGATTCGTCAGCAGGAGAAGGTCAAGACAACTTGCCTGTAAACTTTACCATCATTGCCAAAGATGGTGATTCAAACATTGCAACCAATGAGACCGTTGTGGTGGTGATTGAAGATGATGCTCCGATAGCAGAACGAGTGGTGCATAATATCCAAGTGGCTCATGACGAAGTGACTCTTAGCGGTCTGATTGGTGGCTTTAAAGAAAATATAATCTTAAAGCCGACTGACAATAGCAATGATGTTACATTTAACAACATGAGAGGCAACTATCCTTCCCGTTGGAAGAGTTTAGATGATGACTCATTGTATGATGGTATTTCATGGGGTGTGCCATTCCCAAAGGAAAACCAAGGGTACAATCAAGCTGCCTATGAAGCTCGAGAAAACAGCGAGTTCTCTGGCACGAATGTCAAAGAGCTAACCACAGGTCTTGGTGAATCGTTCAATATCGGTACATTTACTCACCAAAACTACTCTATTTATACAGTCAGTCAGCAGATTCGCTCGGGTACGTTGACCTACAGCTTTAATACAGCTATTAATGGTCAAGATGTTACCATCTCAGACATTGACTATGATTTTGTCCATCTAGAGACCCAAAACATTGGTGTTCTTGATGGCGTAGCAGGCGACTTGGTGGCATTTAAGCAGTCAGACAAGACCTTTATCATTGGCGATACTGCTTATCGCTTGAGTGTTGAAGGCTTTGTTCCTGTTGCCAATAATGCCCCACAAGGTATGCCAGAAGGTGTCAGTTATGCCGATTATCTGCAAGCCCAGTATCTGTACTTCTTACAAGAGTCTTTGAAAATTAAGACAATTGGAACAACGGGTTATCTGTATGACCGAGAAGCTATGCAGATGCTAAATGAGACATTTGGTGCAGAGTTGATTGCTGAGGCAGAAAATCTTGGGTTGGTTGCCAATGGTTTTCATAACAATCACCCAAGTAACCCAATACTTAGCAAAGAAGATGTGGATAGGGCTTTGGCATTCTTGGATAAAGCCCAAATGGTGCTTGTGCATTCAGACGAGAGCCAAACCAACAACTATAACGTTCAAGCCCATATCGAGCCTATCACAAACCCCCTTGACCTTGAAACCAACGTTGATATTCAAGGCAAGATTCATGTGGGTGGTGACTTGCTGTTGGACAGTCAAGGCAACAAAAAAGTCGATGTTCTATGGACGGCAGTCATTGATGGTGATAATCCGCATATTAAAGAGATCACCTACAAAGACGCCAACGGCAGAGAAACCACCCAAGAAAATGCTCAGTCTACTGAAATCGTTATCACTTATGGTACGCTTGTGGGTAGAAAAGATGGTGATTATCGTTTTACTGCTGTCAATGATATTGCCAGACTTATCGCCGAAGGGGCTGATGAGACATTCACAGTGGAATATCAATATAGTGACTCAGATGGCGATATTGCCAAGTCAGAGGTGGTATTTAACTTTGAAGGTTTAACAAAGGCTCAAATGCAAGAAAGTCGTGCCAATCCTTACGCTGATGGTGAGAGTAATGATTATATTGTAGGCTCAACCCAAGCTGATATTATCTATGGTGGTATCGGTGATGATGTCATTGTTGGTAATGGCGGTGGAGATACACTCATTGGCGGTGCTGGTAATGATGTATTGTTCTATGCCAAAGATGCAGTCTTGATTGACGGTGATGGTGCCAATAATCAGGGTGGCGAAGCAGCCGATGGTAAGGATTATGTGGATATCCTGTCATTAACACATTGGTTGGAGCTTGACGAGAATAACAATCCATTACCTATTGACTTTAACGATGTGCGAAACGTTAAGAATATTGAAGAGATTGATATGAGAAATGATTTTGCTCAGACGCTAGAAATCACTGCTGACACAGTACTAAATATGACAGATGGTAGAAATCAACTGTTCATTCGTGGTGATGTGGATGGGGATGGTAGAGATACCGTGAAATTGATGAAAGGCATGAATGCAGAGTCAGAAGAAACTTATAATGACGAAAAAACCGGCACAACCTTTAAGGTATATGAAGGTTATACAGATGATGGAAGTGTAAAACTTTATATCCAAGACGGCATTACCGTTACAGGTGTCTAACCATCATCAATACTACAAACAACACCAAAAACGCCCCAAGTTGGGGCGTTTTTGTTTGACTGTTGACGGGTGTTAAGTTTGTATCCAATAAGGATTTTATCAACAAACCCAACAACAAAAGACCCAACAAATCATGTCGGGTCTTTGTTTTGGTATTAAGTTGGGTATCTAGCTTTTCACCCAGCTTAGATCTTCATCAGGTCGTCCTGTCGTGATGATACAGCCGTTATCGGTAACGATGAGTGTATGCTCCCATTGGGCGGAGAGTTTGCGGTCTTTGGTGATAGCCGTCCAGCCGTCTTTCATGATTTTGGTTTGCCATACGCCTTGGTTAATCATCGGCTCAATGGTCAGTGCCATGCCTGTTTTTAGCTCCACGCCTGTCCCTGCCTTGCCGTAGTGTAGCACTTGTGGCTCACAGTGAAACTCCGTGCCAATGCCATGACCACAAAACTCACGCACGATAGAAAACCGCTCAGGCAGGACAATCTTTTCAATCTCCGCTCCGATGTCGCCAAGTCTTGCTCCATTTTTTACCACGCTGATACCGGCATATAGAGCGTCTTGGGCGACTTTGCATAGGCGTTTTGCCATGACTGAGCCTTCGCCGATAATCCACATGGCGGACGTGTCGCCATAATAGCCGTCTTTGATGACCGTTACGTCAATGTTGATGATGTCGCCGTCCTTTAAGATGCGCTCGTGGTCGGGCATGCCATGACACACCACATGGTTGATAGACGTGCATAGGGTGTAAGGATAGCCGTGATAGTTTAGGCAAGCAGGAATGGCGTTTTGGACTTCGGTGATGTGCTTGTACGCCAAATCGTCCAAAAAGCCCGTACTAACCCCTGCCTTGACGTGGGGGTCTAGCATTTGTAGGACTTCACTGGCAAGCTGTCCTGCCACTTTCATCTTTTCAATGCCGTCTTTGTTTAATAGAGGAATAACTTTACTCATGGGATTCTCTTTGTCATTTGTTTAAATTTATAAAATTAGGGTAATGGTTTAAAAAGTATGCCAAACTAGGTTTTCCGTTCGCCCTGAGCTATGCCTGCGGGTGGCGGAAAACCGTTATGGTTCGACAGGCTCACCACGAACGGTTTTTCTTGTAGCATACTTTTGAACCAAAACTAAAATTAGTAATCATTGGAATCGGTGCTAACAGGCACATCCACAGGCTCGCCTTGTGTTGGGGCGGGCGATTTTTCGGGCAGGTATAACGCCCCTTTTTGTCCGCACGCCGTCAGGGTGAATGCCAATGCTAGACCAAATAATAAGGTTTTCATCATCAAATTCTAAAAAAAATAAAAGGTTATTTTAACATAATTTTGCCAAAATCGCTTGATTTGTGCAAACTCGGCATAATAAACTTTTTGCTTTTTAAGAGATAATAATTTGTCATGATAAACTGCTGTCTTTTTAAGTAAAATATATGCCGTTCTTAACTTTGTATAAGTGATTGATTTATCAAGGGCGAATTGCAATTCGCCCCTACGACCCAAAAAGTAATTATTAAACTTCCTGCAAAACTAGGTTTTCCGTTCGCCCTGAGCCATGCCTGCGGGTGGCGGAAAACCGTCATGGGCAGGCATGGCTCGCCACGAACGGTTTTCTTTAATTTGGGGTTTTGCAGGAAGTCTATTAAAAAATCAATGAATTGCCATTTTAAGTTGAGAATGAAGTAAAATATTTCTCTTTTCATCATTCGCCCACACCATGACCACCGATTATTGTTTTAAAACCACCGCCAAATACGCCTTTACCCAGAGTTTGCCCATTTTGTCGGGCTTTTTGTTTTTGGGCATGGCGTATGGGGTGTATATGCACTCGCTTGGCTTTTCGGCGTGGTATCCTATCATCATGGCGGTGCTGATTTTTGCAGGGTCGGTGGAATTTATCGTGGCGGGGTTACTTATCATGGCGTTTAACCCATCATCGGTGTTTTTGCTTGTGGCGATGATTAGTGCCAGGCAGATTTTTTATGCCATTTCTATGTTGGATAAATTCAAAGGCATCACAGGGTGGAAACGCTGGTATCTCATCGCAGGCATGGTGGATGAGAGCTTTGCCATTAACTACACCGCCGATACGGACAAGGCAGGCGTGGATAAGGCGTGGTTTATGGTGCTCGTTACGCTGTTTTTGCACCTTTATTGGGTCATGGGGTCAGCACTGGGGACGGTCATGGGGGCGGTATTGCCGTTTGATTTGAAGGGGGCGGAATTTGCGATGACAGCACTGTTTTTGGTGATTTTTGTGGAGCAATGGGGCAGAGAAGCCACGCACGAAAGTTCGCTACTTGGCATTGGCATGACCGCGTTGGCGTTGGTGGTGTTTGGTAAGACTAATTTTTTAATCCCTGCCATGCTTGGGATTTTGGTGTATTTGACCGTCAGACGCTCGGCACTGCATGACAAACTGACCAACAAGGTGGCAAAATGACCCTAAATGAACAACTTTTGACCATTGCCACCGCCATTGTTGCTGTTCAGCTGTGCCGTTGGGTGGCGTTTTGGGCGTTTCCTGCTCACAAAAAGGTCCCTGATTTTGTGCAATATCTGGGCAAGGCGTTGCCGTCTGCGGTGTTTGGACTGCTCGTGGTGTATTGCTACAAAAACGTGGATATTTTGGGGCAATATCACGGCATGGCGGAGTTTATCGCAGGGGCGGTGGTTGTGGGGCTACACCTATGGCGAAAAAATATGTTTATTTCCATTGGCGTGGGGACGGTGCTGTATATGATATTGGTGCAAAAGGTGTTTGTGTAAAAAAGTATATAAAAGCGTCAATGAGTACGGCTACTACAACCACATGATGTGTGGATGTAGGGGCGTGCTGAGCACGCTTTGCATGGCAATATCATCAAAAGGTGTACTCAGCATATCCCTACAAGCCTGTGGTAAATATCAAGTTCGTTAGGTATGTATTTTAAATGATGGATGTAAATGATGGGCGTGTAGGGGCGAGTGGCTGTCCCAATTAATAGATATCAATTTATAAGTATCATCACTCACAAAAAACCAGAAACGGCAAGGATGGCACATGACAGGGATGTCATCATGTGCCATGGTGTATCAAAGCATGGGCTTGGTTACTGCCAACACCAAAATCCCCACATAGGCGATACCTGCAATCACCATACCTGCCTTTTTTTGGCTCAGTAGCGGAGCTCGCAAAGCCTTGATATTGGCAGAGACCGCCACAGCCAATAGCATAATCTTGACAACCGCCCAATGCTGAGCCCCTGCTACTTGCCACAACTGCCACATCAAATAAAGCCCACTGCCAACCAGTAACAGATAGATGATGTGGCTTGCTATCTTAAAGGTGCGTGACTGAGTCACCTGACCGCCTGCGAAAATCAGCCCTGTTTGATATAAAAACAGCCCAATGGTAATCACAACCATGAGTAGATGTAGATGTTTCATAAGACGACCTTAGTGAGTGTGTTGTTTGTATCGTTTATATTTGTTGGCGATGGCTGGCAAAAGCCATTATTCGTACAAGACTTCAACAATCTCATATTCTGCCAAGCCACTTGGGGTTTGGATTTTGGCTTCATCGCCTTCTGACTTACCAATCAAACCTTTGGCAATAGGACTGCCGACCGAGATTTTGCCGACTTTGACATCCGCTTCATCTTCGCCCACGATTTTGTAGCGTTTTTGGTCGCCCGAATCCACGTCTTCGATGATGACAGTCACGCCAAACACCACACGCCCGTCTTGGGGTAGGGTGGTTGGGTCAATGACCTGAGCCCCGCCAAGTTTTGCTTCGATGTCACGAATGCGTGCTTCGGACAGCCCTTGCTGTTCCCGAGCGGCATGGTATTCGGCATTTTCTTTTAGGTCGCCATGCTCACGAGCTTCGGCAATGGCGGCGGTAATGCGTGGACGCTCCACGGTTTTGAGCTGTTTTAATTCTGCTTCTAGGGCGGCGTGTCCTTGTGGGGTCATGGGATAGCGTTGCATGGTTTCTCCTGATAATTATCAATACATAGCTAAAAACACCACGCCGATTGGGGTGGTGTTCTGTCATCTGTGATTGGCTTTTTGCCAAATTGTTAGTTTGATAGTATACTAAAAACAGCCAGTGATTGCAACTGTTTTAACGCCAATATCTAAGTTTTGCCATCATAAATAACAGCCCCACAAACATTCCCAGATAGTACGCCATACGCACATCAAAGCTGTCATCTCGGTACTTGATGGGCAGACTGACAAGGGCGGTACAGCTTGGGATTAGCACAAGGTATAGCACCCAATTTTCTAGGACGTGAAGTATGCCTTGCATACTGTTGCCATTGCCATAACGATAAGCGGACAAACTTGTGAGCATGATGACGATGATAAGGGTCAAAATCAAGCCTTTAGGAATATCTTTAGGAACAAGGCTGTCAGGTAAAATGTTGCTTATTTTAAAATTTGCCATCAGCTATACCGCCCCATAATCGTCAAAATCGCCACAACAGATGTAAGATACCCAAGCGTGATGGCGTTCTGGGTTTGGATATTTGCCCCGTTAAATTTGTTTAAAATTTTTGCCCCACCAACAAACAACGCAGGCACAACAATCATAAAAAACGACACCACCACAGACGCATGACGCACCACCGCCCCCACGTCATGCCCTGCCAGTAGGCGAAAGCCATACCCTGCCAAGGCAAGTACAAGGGCAAAAACAGCAAGCCCAATGGTTACGCCAATGGGGACAAGGCTTGGGGGTTTGGGGGTGGGATTGGTCTCTTGCATAATTATACCTAACGAATTTGATATCTACCATAGGCTTTGTGGGGACGTGCTGAGCACGTCCCTTAATGTTATCATTTTTTTATAGGCGTGCACAGCACGCCCCTACACCCAAACATCATTACATTTGTGGTAATTTTAAATTTTCTTGGGTATATTTAATTGGTTTGGTTTATGGTATTAGGGAAAATGTGGCTCGCCCCTACATTCATATTTTCAAATAGAAAAACATTTATTTGGCAAAATCTGATTTGGCAAGCTCATCACGCATTTTGTCAATGACCACCTTATAATCATCTTTACCAAAAATCGCCGACCCCGCCACGAACATGTCCACGCCAACATCCGCAATCGCACGGATATTATCAGGATTGACACCGCCGTCAATCTCCAAGCGAATGTCAAGCCCACGCTCATCTATCATACGGCGAACCGCTCGCACTTTGTCAAGCGTGCCGTCAATGAACTTTTGTCCGCCAAAGCCAGGGTTTACGCTCATAATCAAAATCTGGTCAAGTTTGTCAATGGTATAATCTAGGTAGTGTAGGGGCGTGGCAGGGTTAAACACCAGTCCACATTTAACACCGCCATCCTTGATAAGCTGTAAACTTCTGTCAATATGCTCCGATGCCTCTGGGTGGAACGTGATAATATCCGCCCCTGCCTTGATAAATTCTTCAATCATTCTATCGACAGGCTTTACCATAAGATGCACATCAATCGGAGCGGTAATGCCATAATCTTTTAAGGCACGGCAGACCATCGCTCCAAAAGTCAAATTTGGTACATAGTGGTTGTCCATGACATCAAAATGCACCACGTCCGCCCCTGCGTCTAACACGGCTTTTGTGTCATCGCCCAAACGGGCAAAATCGGCTGATAAAATGGACGGAGCGATAAGAAATTGTTTTTCGGGTAGAATTTTCATATTAGATAATAAAAGTTAAAATTTGGCTTATAATATCAGATTTTTGCTTATTTTAAAAATAAAAAACAAGCCAAAACATCTGCTTTGACTTGTCTTAAACATTTTGCCATGATTATTTTTGCTGATAGGCTAGCTTCACACCTGCGATAAAGCCATCATTATCATCAAATTCGCCCGCTTTTACACCATTAGGCAACTGAGCGGTAGCATCACCAAATTTCAGGTATTTGCCACCCACCGATACCGACCATTCTGGGGTAATATTATATTTCGCCCCAAGCCCTAAGCTGTAATAGCCTTTGATAGGTCCAAGTGTACTAACTGGATTGCCCGCCCCACTATCGTAACCCAGATTACCAGAGACAGATACTTTGTCAGAGAGTTTCTTACCCAAACCGACTTCTGCCGACCATTGATCTTTCTCATAGCGTACAATAGGCAAGCCATTTGGATAAAGAACAGGGTTGCTACCTTTGATTGTTTCGCTATATTGTGGCGGCGTGATATTAAAATCAGACCATGGAACATAACGCACTTTAGCGGTCAGCAATGTCGTTGGATTGATACCGGTTTGAAAATCTAAGTTCCATGATTCAGGCAGGGTTGCTTTAAAATTCTGAGAACTCTCATAGCCTGTTGCAGGAATGATCTCTGCAATAGAGCGCTCATGATCTATCTCTGAGCGATAAGTTAACGCTGCTTTTAAGGCGATTTCTGGTTTGCTATAAGCAACGCCAGCCACCCAGCCATAACCCATGTCCGCCCCGATGTTGGCATCATAGCCTGTCATCGGTCCGTAAGCAGTGCCACGCAAATGCACTTCACCCGTCAGGCGCTGCATTTGTGGACCACCATAGATTTGGAAGTTTTTGTTTTCACCCAATTTGGCACCAAGTAATAATGTGGCGTTTTGGGTGCGGATTTCTACGTTGGTGCCTTGACCATGTAACTCTTCAGCTTTATCTGCGATATTGTTTAAGGTATTGGAAATCAAGGCTCCTGTCGGTGTAGAATTACCAAGATAGCCTGCCACATCCCTAGCATCCTGAGCAGTTTGAATGATGCCCGCCATGTCAGACACCTGTTGCTTGGTTGCTGCATCAAATCTGGGATTTCTTTGCAGGGCTGCCGCAGTGGTTCTCACCAATGTCTGAGTGGTTGCATCTTTATCACTAACAAAGTTATTGCTACCGCCATACTGAACCGCTGCACCCCATGGCTCATCATAAAGTACGCCCACGCTAAACGTGTCATTAATGTCCGCTTTCACACCAAAACGCCCAAAATCATAGGCTTCGGCGATGTCAGAGATTGAGTTACCAGATGTGTCCTTACCCGAGATATCTGCATCAATATAAGTATAGACCACTTCGCCATAAGTGCCATCTTGTAAAAATGCTGTAACGTCCTGCCCTGAACGGTCAAGACCTGCTGCATCTGCCACGCCAACTGCACTGATGGATGCAATCGCTACTGCTAAGTGTTTGTAGTTAAACATAGAACCACTCCGATTTATTACCATAAAATTTCCGTATGTCGCACATACACCTAGAAATCCTGCCAAAACATCCATACAACTGTTTTTACAATCGTATAACAAACGTTTTAACAAATGTTTCATTGCTACATATTAAAACAAAATAACTCATAAAGCAATAGCAAAAACCGCACAAAAACCCCATTTTTTGGCATTTCATCAAAAATTTGTAAATATGGATAAATGATTACAAATAATAATTATTATTATAAATTAAATACTGTTTTTTGTTTTATCCACTCAATAATGCGGTGGTCTGTCTGCGAGTAAATCAAACGGAGCAATGCCGTCATCATCACGACTTTCCAAGAATTTATACAAAAGTTTTAATTGGTCTTGTAAGTCTTTTAAGGCTCTGTCCTGCTGGGCAATAACGTCATTTAGCGTATCCACTGTATTTTCAAGATAGGCGATTTTGATTTGCAAATCGGTAATATCAGCGTGGGTGTCGGTCATTTTATTTTCCCCTTTAAGGTGTAAATTTGCTATAATTGGCACATTTTATCATTGAAAAGCAGGTAGTGGTATAAAAAGTATGCCAAACTAGGTTTTCCGTTCGCCCTGAGCCATGCCTGCGGGTCGGAAAACCGTCATGGGCAGGCATGGCTCACCATGAACGGTTTTCTTAATAGCATACTTTTTGAACCAGAACCAAAAATCCGTATTGAAAATAAATTATGGCACTCATTCATCTAAAAAATATCTCTCTTGCCTTTGGCGTTGCCCCTGTCTTAGACCACGTTAATTTTAGCCTTGATGTGGGCGAGCGGGTGTGTCTGATTGGGCGAAATGGCGAAGGTAAATCCACACTCTTTAAGCTCATTGACGGCACACAAAGCCCCGATGACGGCGAGATTATCATTGCTGACGGCATTAAGATTGCCATGCTTGCCCAAGACGTGCCAAGCGATGACGGCACCTTGCTTGACATCGTCATGAATGGCGATGAAAAAGTGGCAACCCTGCTCCGCCAATACCACGACCTATCGGACAAATGTGGGGCGGGCGACATGACCGCCTGCGAGCGTATGACGGACGTACAACATGAGATTGACGCCCTGCACGGCTGGGAGCTAGAACGCAACGCTCGCACCTTACTTGACAACATGGGGTTAAACCCCACCGACCGCCTTGCCGACTTATCGGGCGGACGAAAAAGACGGGTTTTGCTTGCTCGGGCGTTGGTGGTTAAGCCTGATGTATTGCTACTTGATGAGCCGACCAACCATTTGGACGTAGAGAGCATTGACTGGCTAGAAAATTACCTTTTAGGGCAAAATTTGACCGTACTATTTATCACGCACGACCGCAAATTTGTGGATAATCTTGCCACTCGCATTGTGGAGCTAGACCGTGGCAAACTCTCCACTTATGACGTAACCCAAGGGGTTAAGGGCTATGCTCGTTATCAAGAATTAAAGGAGTTGGAGCTTGAAAGCGAAGCCAAATCCTTTGCCGAATTTGACAAAAAACTTGCCCAAGAAGAAGTGTGGATTCGCCAAGGCATTAAGGCAAGGCGTACTCGTAACGAAGGGCGTGTGCGTGCATTAAAGGCACTGCGTGAAGAGCGAAAACAACGCCGTGATGTGGTCGGCAGTGTCTCACTCACCCAAAACACGTCCGAAAAATCAGGCAAAATCGTCTGTGAAGTCAAGGACTTAACCCTACAATATGACGGTAAAATACTGGTAAAAAACTTCTCAACCCTACTCATGCGTGGCGATAAAGTTGGTATCATCGGTAATAATGGCGTGGGCAAAACCACCCTAATCCGCACCGTGCTTGGGCTTGATGATTCTGCCAAAGTGGGCGGTACGGTCAAGCTCGGCACAAATCTAAACATCGCCTTTTTTGACCAATTAAAAGACCAATTAGACTTTGATAAATCCGTTGCCGAAAACGTCTCCGAAGGCTCGGATTATGTGGACGTGGGCGGAAGACGAACGCACATTTTGGGGTATTTGCAGGACTTTTTATTTACGCCAAACCGTGCCAGAACGCCTGTCAAAGCCCTATCAGGGGGCGAAAAAGCCCGTGTTCTGCTTGCCAAAAACTTGCTAAAACCTGCCAACGTCCTTGTGCTTGATGAGCCGACCAACGACCTTGACATGGCAACGCTTGAACTGTTGGAAGAGTTTGTCGCAGGATTTGACGGCACGATTTTGCTCATCAGCCACGACCGCACCTTTATGGACAACGTGGTAACGCAGACGTGGGTATTTGGCACGGACAAGGACGGTCATGGCGTGATTGATGAATATGTGGGCGGTTATCAAGATTATCTCACCCAAAAAGCACGGAGCGAACCAACCAAGCCCAAAGCGGATAAAGTTGAAAAATCAGAAACAGTCAAAGCTGACAAACCAAAATCCGACACGCCCAAAGCTGAACAAAAACGCAAACTCTCCTATAAAGAACAACGTGAATTAGAAAGCCTACCCAATGAAATTGCCGACCTTGAAAGCGAGCAAAGCGAGCTAAATGACAAACTGGCGGACGGCTCTCTGTTTGTCAGTGATTTGGCATTGGCGACTAAATACAGCGAACGACTTGGGGAGATTGATGAACTGCTTATGGAGAAGTTGGAGCGTTGGGACGAATTGGAAAATTTAGTAAAGTAAATACAGGCAAAAACAATGAGTGATAAAAACTGCTGTGGGGGAAATTGCCACACCGACAACCAAACCCCACAATCAAATAACCCACAAATTGACATTAAAAAAATGCCCGATTTGACCGCCACGCACAAACAAACAAGCATGGCGGACAAAGCCCCTTTTGAGTGGGAATTTTTATTGCCAAAATACTGGGGAATTTGGTTTGCCTTGATGATATTTTTACCGCTCATTTATTTGCCCTTGCGTATCCAGTTTTGGCTTGGCAGAAAAATTGGCGAACTGGCGTATGCACTCATCAAAAGACGGGTAAAAGATACGCTGACCAATCTAACTTTGGCATTCCCCAATAAAAGCGATGATGAAAAAGTGTTAATCGCCAAACAGGTTTTTGTCAATCAAGGCATTGGCATTTTTGAAACGCTAAACGCATGGTTTCGCCCCAATGTCTTTAAACGCACGTTTAGCATTTCAGGATTACAGCATTTAATCACCGCCCAAAAAGAAAATAAAGCAGTGATATTATTGGGTGGGCATTATACCACGCTTGATTTAATGGGGCGAATTGCCACACAGTTTTTTGCAGTGGACTGCGTATATCGCAAACAGAATAATGCACTTTTGGAATGGTTTATTTTTAATAACAGACGACAAATTTATGATGAACAGATTGCCAATCGTGATATAAAAAAATTGATAAACCGAATAAAAGCAGGCAAGATTATTTGGTATACACCCGACCAAGATTTTGGACTAGATCATGGTATTATGGCGACATTTTTTGGTGTGCCGTCTGCCACCATTACCGCCCAAAGACGCTTTTATGGTTTTGACAAAAAAAATCCGCCTGTATTTATGATGATAGATATGATTCGTGAAACACCTGACAATATCCCCAAAGGCAAACGCCCACATTATCATATCAGCCTATCGCCTGTGATTGAAGATTATCCCAGTGATGATGAAATGGCGGATGCTCAGCGTATTAACGACATCATGGAGCAAAGCATTAAAAAGGACATTACCCAATGGATGTGGTTTCATCGGCGGTTTAAAACGCAGGTGGATGGGACGGATTATTATGGGTGAGTTTTAAAAAATTATTGGTATGAAAAATGAATAATATTTGGGCGAATGTCATTCGCCCCTACGTCTTTTTATGGTGAATTTTTAAAATAAAAAATCACGACTTTAAACTTGTTAAAAATTTATTTAATTCATGATAATCAAAATTTTCATCAAATAAAATTTCGCGTTCTTGAATTGCAGGCTGATTTCTTTCATTTAAAAAATCATCATCTATATAAATATTTTCAAAAACATCATGGCAATCAATGGCTTTATTATCGATATTTTTAGCCAAACATTTAGCATTATTCATATTTAAATCATCTAATTTAAAAATAAAAGCATTATAATTGGTTCAATAAAAATTGTCAAAATTCTCTTGAATTTGCTATAATACGCCCTTTAATTGAATACATATTAAGGCAAGCCATGACCACCAAACGCATTTTAACAGGCATTACCACCACAGGCATTCCCCATTTGGGTAACTATGTCGGGGCGATTCGTCCTGCCATTCAAGCGGTACAAAATTCCGATGATGACGCTTTTTTCTTTTTGGCGGATTATCATGGGATTATCAAATGTTTTGACCCTGATGAGATTCATCGCTCCACCAAAGCCATTGCTGCCACTTGGATTGCCTGCGGTCTTGACCCCGAGAAAGTTACCTTTTATCGCCAGTCGGACATTCCTGAGATTCCTGAGCTTGCGTGGATTCTAAACTGCTCTTGTGCTAAGGGGCTTATGAACCGAGCCCATGCCTACAAAGCGAGCGTGGATATGAACCTTGCCAAAGAAGACACGGACGCTGATTTTGGTATCAGCATGGGGCTGTTTAGCTATCCTGTGCTAATGAGCGCGGATATTTTGATGTTTAACGCCACGCACGTCCCTGTCGGCAAAGACCAGATTCAGCACATTGAAATGGCACGAGACATTGCAGGGACGTTTAATTTTAAATACAAAGAGCTGTTCACGCTCCCCACTGCCGTAACGGACGAAAACACGCCCCTGCTGACAGGGCTTGACGGTCGCAAAATGAGCAAATCCTATGGCAACACCATTCCGCTATTCGGGGACGGTAATCCCACCATTGACCCACAAAAGGTACTAAAAAAAGCAATCGGGCAAATCGTAACCAACTCCCAAGCTCCCGAAGAACCCAAAAATCCCGATGAGTGTAATATTTTTGAGATTTATAAAGCCTTTGCCACGCCTGATGAGATAAATGCCCTTGCTGAGCATTATAGACGTGGTATCGGTTGGGGCGAAGCTAAGGAGATTTTGTTTAATAAGATTGACGGCGAGATTGCTCCCATGCGTGAAAAATACGCTCATCTTATGGCAAATCCTAAGGAGCTTGAAGAAATTTTGCAAATGGGGGCAGTTAAGGCTCGCCGTGTCGCCCAAAAACAGCTCGATAAAACCAGACGAGCGATTGGGATTAAACCGCTTGCGAAGTTAAAGTAAACAGAAATCATCTAAGTTAGAAATGGATATTTTATGAAAAAAGCAATCGCAGTAGATGGTGCCACCACATCTCATGGTGGTATCATTAAAGCCACCCAAAATAAATCAAGCACCGATGGACGTTACTGGCTAAGAGAGGATGATGGTTTGTTATGTCCCAAATGTGGCGTTTGGTCATCCATCATTCGCAGTAACACATTCATTAACGTTCATGGCAAATATGTTGCCATGGTGGGTGACAAACTAACTTGTGGTGCCGTTATTACCGAGCCTATGCAAAACCGAACATTTGCTGGTGATAACAGTCAAATGATTGATAACAGCTACTTTAATATCACCGATGACTTAGCAAGTGCTACCAAGCAGTACAAAGAACGCTTTCAACTCATAGATGAGAATACAGGCTTTCCGCTTCGCCAAATCAATTATCGTATTAAATTAGGCGAGAAAATTGTCGCAGTCGGTATCACCGACGATGATGGCTACACCAAAGTCATAGAATGCGATAATATGGAAGAGGTAGAAGTAGAGATAGGCTTGATACACGGGGATGATGATGGAGTTTAAGAGTGCTTATCGTGGTGGGATCATCGGTGGGATGTCAGAACACACCAAGCAGATACAAGTATCAATAATCAGAGAGCTGACATCTGCTGAGATTGCCATGGCAAGGCGTATATTTAAAAACAGTATTAACTATCAGCAGGTAAAAATCTGCCGTGGCAATCCGTTTCATAACCTAACAGGCAATGCCCAAGTACTGGGCAATAACATGACCTTTCCTGCTGATATTTATGATAAATACAGCAAAGGCAATATTGATTTTTCCAATACTAGCGACAAAAATCACCAAGTGTGGTTTATACACGAGATGGTACATATTTGGCAAAATCAGCTGGGCAGCTCCACTCTAAAACATGGTGCTTGTATTTTTGTTGGGGGTAAATACTTTGGCAGTGGTGGTACACAAAATGGTCAAGCTTCTAATAGTGCCAAGGCTTATGATTATGACATCGTCAACGACGGTATAGATTTTCCTGATTATAGCCTAGAACAACAAGCCGAGGTCATCTCGCACTATTTTGACATCCTAAAGTTTGGTCAAAAAGCAAAATTTTATTCTCTAAAAACATATTATGAAAAATGCTTGGCTTATTTCTTAAAAAATCCAAATGAACCTTTGTTATTACCCAAAAACATCAAATGGACAGAATGTTTTGATATCATAAAATAGGAAATGCTTTTATGAAAAAATCACTGTTAATGATACTGGTATTGATGAGTACCATACTGACCGCCTGCGATGGACCTGAGTATGGCGGTGTGCTAATTACACTAAAAAACAATCAACCTTGTTTTTACTTGTATGACGAAAAAGATAATAATCAAAAAGCAGACAATTATCATTTTTTTCTCGCCAATCTCAATCCATTTGTGGATATTGAAAAAGAAGGGCAAGATACTTATTTTACTGGCGACCTACCCATATTAAAAAGCCCTGAAAACTGTTTTATGTTTTCAGACTTTAGCTATAGACTAAATGATATTTATGTTGTATCTAGCAGGGAATATAATGCCAACTCCTACTTTTGCCTAGTAGAAAATAATGGCAAATTACAAATCAATCAAGCAGAGTATGTGCGTGATTCACAAGGCTATTTTACACAAGTATGCACTGATAAAGCATACAGCAACCATCGTGGTTTTTGGTGGCGATTGAAACGTTGGCTTTTTTAATGCATTTCATCCAGTAGGAATGTTCTTATGAAAAAATCACCACTAATGACATTGGTATTGATGAGTGCCATGCTTACCGCCTGTAGCAATGGAGAACCCAACGATGGTGGCGTGCTAATTACACTAAAAGACAATCAGCCTTGTTTTTATTTATATGACGAAAAATATAATGATGAAAAAACGTACAATTATCATCTGCTTCTTGAGAATAGCGAACCATCTGTAAATAATGAAAAAGAAGGACAAAGAATCTCTTTTACTGGCGACTTACCTATATTAAAAAGCCCTGACAGCTGTTTTATGTTTTCAGACTTTAAATATCGGCTAAATGACATTTATGTCGTATCTAGCAGTAAATACAGTGCCAGTGCTTACTTTTGTTTGGCAGAATACAATGGAGTATTACAAATTAATCAAGTGGAGTATGTGCGTGATTCACAAGGCTATTTTACACAAATATGCACTGATAAAGCATACAGCAACCATCGTGGTTTTTGGTGGCGATTGAAACGTTGGCTTTTTTAATACAGTTGAAGAAAAAATAGAGTATTTATGAAACTGCCACTAATTATCTTATTGGTATTAACAACCATGCTTACTGCCTGCAAGAAAGGGCCTGCAGAAGGTGGGGAGTTGATTATCCTAAAAGATAACAAGCCCTGTTTTTACTTGAATGATGCCAAGTTTGAAACTGAAAAACACAAAATCATTAATTTTTTTAGAAAATATAACTCAAGTGCAAAAATACAACAACATTAGTAATAGAACTTCGTATTCTGGAGTAATACCGATACCAAAAAATCCTGACAACTGCTTTATCTTTCCCCAAGAGTTTGAGTACCGACTAAACGACATTTATTCGATACAAAACTTTAGATACTACACCACATCCAACTTCTGCCTAACAAAAAATAACGGTAAATTACAAGTCAGTGAAGTCATTGGAGTGTCTGATTCACAAGGTATTTTTACAAAAACATGTAGTGATAAAGGATATGGCAACCATCGTGGCTTTTGGTACGAATTAAAGCAATTTTTTTGATATATTTTAAATTTATTTAATTATGAACTTCTCTTCTATCCGTATTTTTGATACGCCCGTTTCATCATTGCCCGATGATTTATATATTCCGCCCCAAGCATTTGCGATATGGCTTGAACAATTTGCAGGCCCGCTGGATTTTTTGTTGTATTTGGTCAAAAAGAATAATTTTGATTTGACCGAAACCGCCATTTTGCCGATTACCGAGCAGTATTTGACTTATATCAAAGAGCTTGATGATACTTATTTTGAATTAGCGGGCGATTATCTGCTCATGGCAAGTACGCTCATCGCCATAAAAAGCGAACTTTTGCTCCCCCAACCACAAATCACAGGCGAAGAGCTAAGCCCCAAAGCACGACTCATCAGACGGCTAGAAGAATACGCCCAAATCAAAGAAGCCAGTCGCCGACTAGACAGCCTTATCCGCCTAGAACGTGATGTGTTTTTGGCGTTTGCCAGCCTGCCCAGCAGTGAAGCCATGAAAGCCGAACTGCCAAGCTACTCGCCCCAGATACTCATCAACAGCTTGATTACTATGCAAATCAAGCCCGATTATCAAATGCACCACATCAAGACCGACCCTGTGCCACTGCCTGAGCGTATCGCCAAGATTAGCCTGATGTTAAGCCAACAAGGTTCTGGCACGTTTGCCGAGCTGCTTGATGAAACGCAGGGGCGTGTGGGCGTGGTCGTGAGTTTTGTGGCGGTGCTTGAACTTCTAAAACGGGGGCTGATTGGCTTTGCTGACGGTGATGACGCCCTACTCAAAAGTGAGATAAATGTGGACATCGCCCAGAGTTTTCAGCTTGAAGTCATGGACGCCCCCACGTCCAAAAAAGGCAAGCAAAAAGACCCTTTATTTAACATCAATAACACCGGCTTTGACTTGTCCGAGCAGACTTTATATTGGCTTCATTAGACTTCTTTCCAAACCCTGATTTTTATGGATTTTTAAAAACTTCAACCCCAATACTTATAAGGGTTTATTTTTAGTTTGGAAAGAGATTTATTAATCATTAGGGCGTGTTGAATATTGGTATTTGCAATGAAAAATGAGAAAAATCGCACGTTTTT
>ERZ1023248.30-NODE-30-length-49939-cov-35.973118_pt1 | contig 49939 bp, 36 predicted proteins | sample MGYA00380457_ERZ1023248 | MGnify/ENA primary metagenome ERZ1023248 (study PRJEB33173, sample SAMEA4830416) | metagenome | study: EMG produced TPA metagenomics assembly of the PRJEB25223 data set...
CGAAAGACAGATAAGCGGGTTGGCTTATTATATCTTGTTTTGGATATACAAGGGGAAAATTACATTTGCCCCATGGTAAATGTATCACCTTGGAAAAATTGCAATTCACTCTATAAATATTGAGTTTTGGGCGAGTGTAATTCTCCCCTACACGTCCATATTGCAAAATTGCCTCAATTAAAGAGTGTCATATCTTTAAATAATACCATCAAATCAAACCCCCAATTAACCCCTTAAAAACCATTGCCAAAACCACCCATTTCATTTATAATAAAAACCTTAGTCGGGGTGCTTTTTATTTAACCAAAAAGCTGAGATAATACCCGTGAACCTGATACAGTTAATACTGGCGTAGGAAACTAAATGCGTGATTTACCTCATGTTTTTGTCGGCTTGACTGTATTTGCCTTTGGGTTACCCAAGGGTTTTTTATTGACATTGAATGGAGTTGTTATGTTAGCTCAGTTAAGCCCAAAATTATTATCCGTCATCGCCCTTGGAGCAAGCCTATGTGTGGCGGGGTGTAACAAACCTGCCGACACGTCCGCCAAGCCCGCCCAAGACCCTGCCAAAACCGAAAAGCAAGAGCTTATCATCGCCCTAGACTGGGTGCCCAACACCAACCACACTGGGCTGTATGTGGCACTGGATAAGGGCTATTTTGCCGAGCAAGGCTTTGATGCCAAAATCGTTCAGCCGTCCGAAGACAGTACGTCCACATTGGTGGCGAACGAGCGTGCCGATTTGGGCGTGTATTTTCAGCCGAACATGGTCAAACGCCTAAACAAAGGCGAGCCGATTACCGCCATCGGAGCCATCGTTCAGCACAACAACGCAGGGCTGTTGTCGCTCAAATCATTAGGAGCAACCACGCCAAAAGACTTGCACGGCAAACGCTACTCAACGTGGGAAGACCCTGTGGACGACAAGACGGTGGCAAGCCTTGTCGGTGAGCCACTAAACCCAATCCCTGGGGAGAGTACGGACGCAACAACCGCCTTGCGTATGAACCAATTTGACTATATTTTGGCGTATTATAGTTGGGACGGCATTCACGCAGGACTCAAAGGCGTGGAGACCAATTTCTTTTATCTAAAAGACTCAAACCCTGTGTTTGACTATTATTCGCCCGTTATCATCGCCAACAGCAACGAGCTACAAAAAGACCCTGAACGCTACAAAAAAGCCATGACCGCCATCAGTCAAGGCTACACCTATGCCAGTCAGCACGCCGATGAAAGTGCTAAGATTCTTATCAAGCACGCCCCCGAGATTAACCCCGAGCTTGCCAAAGCCAGTCAGCAATATATGTCAGGGCAATATCTGGCAGAAGACGGCAGTTGGGGGCGGTTTGATTATAATCGCTGGGACAATTTCTTTAAATGGGTATACGATAATAAACTCATTGATAAGCCATTCGCCCCGCAAGCAGGGGTTAGCAACGATTATTTGCCTAATGATGCAAAATGATGATATTGATTTTGTGATTAACTAATCTAAGCAATATTTGTGTAGGGGCGTGTTGCACACGCCCTTTGTACGTTCTATCTTAACCCTAATGCGATTTCAAATACTCACTATAAAAAGGACACCCCATGACCACCCCAACCGCCAAATTGCAACTTGTTGATATTCATCATGAATTTGATGATAAGCCATTATTTGCCAAGTTGAATTTAACCATTTATCAAGGCAAAATCGTTGCCATTGTTGGGGCAAGTGGCGTGGGTAAGACGACTTTGTTTAACATCGCCTCAGGGCTTATCATGCCAAAATCAGGTAAGGTCTTGATAGACGGCAAGGACAGCACAGGGCAGGCAGGGGGCGTGGGGTATATGCTCCAAAAGGATTTGTTGTTGCCCTTTAAAAGTGTATATGACAACATTGCCTTGCCTTTGACCTTACAAAACCTGCCAAAATCCGCCATTCATGACAAAATCATGCCCCTACTACCTGCCTTTGGGCTTGATGAGTTATACCACAAATACCCTGCTCAGCTCTCAGGCGGACAACGTCAGCGAGTGGCACTACTTCGCACGTATCTAAGTAATGACAGCCTTATGCTCTTAGATGAGCCATTTTCGGCATTGGATTTTGTTACCAAAAATCAGATGTATGAGTGGTTTGGGGCGTTTCAAAAAGATAAAGGACTGACTTGCCTAATTATCACGCATGACATTGATGAGGCGATTTATTTGGCAGATGAATTGTATGTGTTAAAGGGGTTTCCTGCCACGCTGGCTCATCATTTTGTCATTGATAAATCGCCACATTTTTTGCAAAGTGTAGAATACCTAAACCTAAAACAAGATGTGCTTAGAGCGATACAGAGCTAAGTGGTTGTATGAATTTAAATGCCCCCAATAAACACCAAACCCACACCAAATTAAATTTTACTCTTAGTTTTCCATTTTTAAAAACGTATTTTTAAAATTTTGATATTGAATAATACCCCCACAAGCCCCACATTACACCTTTGGCAATTTGCCTGATTCGCCACTTTTTCCTTTAATAATTTATAAAAAATAATCATGTCTTTATTTCGCTACTTTGAAAACCGCCTAAACCCCTACCCCGACAGTCCCATGCCTACTCCCGACCCCAGTCAGCGTGGGTTTTTTGCGTTTTTGTGGGCGTGTACCGAAGGGGCGAGATTTTGGATTGGGGTGCGTATCGTGCTGTCGATACTGCTTGGGATATTTAGCTCGCTGTTGTTTGCATGGGCGGGCGATGTCGTGGACTGGCTGACCGTTTATACCCCCGAGACCCTATGGCAAGAAAAAGGGGCGACCATTACGCTGATTTTGGGGCTGTGCGTGCTGTCCATTTTTGGCGAATTTATCGGTAACTTAATCCGCTTTCAGGTATTACAAGGGGTCATGCCGATGCGACTGCGGTGGTGGTTTCATAAGCACATGCTCGGGCAGTCCATGCAGTTTTATCATGATGAGTTCTCAGGGCGTGTCTCCGCCAAAGTCATGCAAACCGCCCTATCGGTGCGTGATACGATTATGACGATGGCAGAGATGGTGTCGTTTGTCGTGGCGTATTTGGTGACCAGTGGCGTGATTTTGCTCGGGCTGGATATTTGGCTGTTTTTGCCCTTTGTGGCATGGCTGATTTGTGTGGCGTGCATGATGAAATTTTTCTTGCCCCGCCTGCGTGAGACCGCCAGCAACCAAGCGGACGCTCGTGCCTTGATGACAGGACGTGTGACTGATGCTTATGCCAACATCAGTGCGGTCAAGCTGTTTAGCCATTCTAATCGTGAGCTGTCCTACGCCAAATCCGCCATGAGCGAGTTCATGACCACCGTCCACGCCCAAATGCGGTGGGTGTCCATCCTAGGGACGACGACCGAGACGCTCTCGCTTATCATGATAGTCGGCAGTACCGCCATCGGTGTGTATCTGTGGATGATGGGCGAGGTGACCGTGGGGGCGATTGCGGTGGCAAGTGGTATCGCTCTGCGTCTAAAAGGCATGATTCAGTGGATTATGTGGGAGATGGCAAGCCTGTTTGAGCATATCGGCACGGTGCAGGATGGCATGAGAACACTAACCACACCCCACGCCATCACGGATAGGGCTGATGCTAGTGAGCTTGTGGTAGCACGGGGCGAGATTGCGTTTAAGGACGTGACCTTTAACTACGGGCGTGGCGAAGACAGAACTGCTCTATTTGATAAGTTCAACCTAGCCATTCAAGCAGGCGAGAAAATCGGTCTGGTCGGTCGCTCAGGAGCAGGTAAGTCCAGCCTTGTCAATCTACTACTGCGTTTTTATGACGTGGACGGGGGCAGTATCAGCATTGATGGGCAGGACATCAGTGCCGTTACTCAGACATCACTACGCCAAAACATCGGCATGGTCACCCAAGACACCGCCCTACTGCACCGCACCGTGCGTGAGAACATCGCCTATGGCAGACCTGATGCAACCGATGACGAAATCATCGTAGCGGCACGCCTTGCCCACGCATGGGATTTTATTCAAACCTTAGAAGACAAACATGGCAACACCGGACTTGACACCGAAGTGGGCGAGCGTGGCGTGAAACTCTCAGGCGGTCAGCGTCAGCGTATCGCCATCGCTCGGGTCATGCTCAAAAACGCCCCCATCTTACTGCTTGATGAAGCGACATCTGCCCTAGACAGCGAAGTGGAACATGCCATCACCCAAAGCCTAGATGAGATGATGAAAGGCAAAACCGTCATCGCCATCGCTCACCGTCTCTCAACCATCGCCAGTCTTGATAAGCTTGTGGTGATGGACAAGGGCGAGATTATCGAGATGGGCAGTCATGACGAACTCATCGCCCAAGACGGGATTTATGCCAACCTATGGGCAAGACAGTCGGGCGGATTTTTGGGTGAGATGTAAGCAAACATACTCAACTACACAGTGTAACACAACCGACAACCCTGTAACAATTTACCACCAAAACAACGCCCAATACATATAGATGATTAAGGTAAATTTCTTATAATTTTTAAAATTTACCTTGATTTTATTTTTAAGATTTTTAAAAGAGAACCCCATGAAAACCCTACCCTTTTACAAAGTAGCACTTGGTGCCATCGCCTTGACCGCCCTGCCTGCCATGGCTCAACTAAACATCCAAACAGGCATCGCCCCTGCCATGCGTGGTGAACTAACCACGCCCATCTCCCACGCCAACACCGCCAATCTACTTGGTCAGTCTGTGGCAGGCGTGCCATCCATCAATGCCAATATCTCTAACATCAATCGTATTCCCACCATTACCATCAATGCCAACCAAAGCGGTAGTACCCGCCTTGATGTGAGCCTGATTGATGATTTTATTGACGATGTCTCGCCCAATGCTCGCCACTATCCACCGAATTTCCCCAATCGCACTACTGAATTTGTCACAGGTGAGAACATCAAATATCTCTCTGACTGGCTAGAACCCTACGCCAATGCCAATGATGCCACCCTTGATGTCATCTTGCGTGCCGCTAAAATCAACGGCATGGCACGCAACTTAAACATCGGCACCGACTATACCCAACGTGCCAATAAATACATGGCAAAAGCCGTCAATCTCGCCCCCAATAATGCCGAAGCCAATTTCCTATATGGCATGATGATTAGTGAAGGCGGTGGCTTTATTGAAGGGCAAAAATACTTACAAAAAGCTGCCAGTCTCGGCTATGTGGAAGCCGAACAAAGTCTTGCCCAAGCCGAGCTACTGGCGGACAACCACGCAGGGGCATTGTCTCGCCTAAGAGCCTTACAAAGTCAGCACCCGACCAATGCTCAGATTGCCGAGCAGGTTCGTATCGTTGAAAATGGCGGTTATTATATTTGGAACATCAAAAACGACAACATCAATGTTAAGCCATTGCAATTAGCCAGCAATCAATAAAATACTTGCTAATGCTTTAAAAATAAATCCATCAAACATTCCTTTTGATGGATTTTTTGTGTAAAATTATTGGGGAGACATTAACACAACAAGACCTGTATGAGCACCAAACTTACGCTAAGCACCCTAAGCCTTGCCCTAACGCTTATCATCACAGGGTGTAGCACGCTTCACAAGCCCAAACAAATCCAATCCAAAATCATCGAAACCCACCGTGCCAACATCACCACCCGCCCACAAATCAGTGCCGTGGCAAGCAGCATCTTACTGTCATCAGGTCTGGCCCAAGATGAGTGTATGAATGCCTTTGATGACTGTTTGGACAAGGTCAAAGAAGTACTTGCCTTTGACAATCCGCAAGTTGCCGTCAATGACCGCCAACACCAACACATCGCCAGACCCACCCTTGCCCTACTCTCCGAGTTATACTACACCAAAGCCCTAAGCCTTGGCGAGCAGGACGCTTGCCAAAGCCCCACCCGTCCACCGCTAGACCCCTATTATGCCAATGCTCCACTGTCCGCCAGCGAGCAAGCTGATGAACAAAAGGAGCGTCACGCCTGCCTATCCGCCAAGCGAGATGCCATCAAGGCAAGCATTAACCACAGCTATGCTTATCTGTTTTATGATAACTTAACAGGACGACAGACCACATCACCCCTAGTCACCGAGAGCGACATCAAGGCTCAGGACTTGTACCATGTGGCGAGCAACGCCTTGATTGGCGAGCTGTATAAAGTCCAAAACGGGGCTTTTGCCGACGCTCATCAGCAGGGCTTTAATCTCACCCCCGCCAGTGACTACGGTCATATCCTTGCCAACAGCTACCGCAGCGATGATGTTACCGTCAATCTCTACCTTGCCAATGACCCTGACCACATCACAAATCCAGACAAACACCCACACAACCAGCACCTACTCTCTGACCTAGTTTCAGCTTATGACTCACGTTTGGCAGACCTAAACACCACCAGTAGCCGAGCAGGTTTGGGCATACCTTATGTGGGCGTGCTGTCCGACCGCCCAATGATTACCCTACGAGAACTGGTTGGTCAAAATACATCCACCGAACCACGCACCAATCACGCCACCGACAGCCCTAACGCCAATCCTGCCGATAACCCAACCAATAATCCAACCGACAACCCAACCAAAGACATCAAAGCAAATAACCCCCTGCTTAGCCAAGACCTTGACAGCATCGCCAGTCGCATTCATTCCACAGGGCACATGCTCCTAACAGGCGTGGTCAAGCCCCAAGGCACGCACTTGTCCGATGTGCTGTCAGCAAACGTGCTAGACGTGCATTTTTTCAACCCTTATAAAACCAAAGACGTTGAGATTTTGGGCAAAAATTACCCCCTATCGGCAAACTTCTCAGCAGGGTATGCCCTATGGCTTGCCGAGAACCAACTGCAAGGCGTGGGCATTTTAAACATGCTAAACAAAAACACCGCCACCCTGCCCCAACTATTCATGTTAAAGCCCTACGACCCCAACCAAAAAGTCATCATCATGATACATGGCTTGGCGTCTAGCCCTGCCACATGGGTCAATCTTACCAACAATCTCTTTGCCGACCCCGTCCTGCGTGATAACTACCAAGTATGGCAAGTATTCTACGCCACCAACCTACCCATGCTCGAAAACCGCTACCAAATCCGTGAAGTCATCGACACCGCCTACACACTCACCGACCCCAACGGCACTCACCCTGCCAGTCGTCATAGCGTGATTATCGGGCATAGCATGGGTGGTATCATGGCAAGAATGCTTGTCTCGGATGATGATTTATTGCCCCGATTGGATGATTTGGGAAAATTGGATGATTTGGACGAATTGGTTGATGCCACGCATATAGACAGCATGGATGATGGCGACCTAAATAAAATCACCAACAACCAAATCCGCCCCCACAACAATGCCGCAATCAGACAGCTACTGGCGGACACTTATCAAGAAGATTTTCACAACCGCTTTGCCCTACACGCCCTGCCACAGGTTGATACAGCGGTGTTTATCTCCGCCCCTTTTGCAGGCACGGACTATGCCGACCGCTGGTTTACCCGCTTTGCCCGCCGTGTCGTCCGCCTACCCCTAGACATCACCAAAACCGTGACTGACACCATCATAAACAGCGGACAAGTGGACAGCACCCAACTCCAAAACAGTGCCATCGGCTCACTCTACCTACAAAACGGACCCAGCCAGCTCTCCGACCAGTCCGCCTTTATAAAACTTACCAAAGAGCTAACCATCAATGACAATGTCGCCTATCACACCATCATGGGCGACCGTGCTGGCAGTGCCGAGGGCTTACAGGGCAATTTGGTCGGGCAAAATCTCTCTGACGGCATTGTCCCCTATGACAGCTCCCACCTAGACGGGGCAGTCAGCGAAACAGTCGTCACAGGTGGGCATAATATTCACGAAAACCCCAAAACCATTTTGCAATTACGCAAAATCCTACACGAGCATTTGGCACGTCATGGTGACCATGTGACAACAGATGTGGCAAATGATGAAAAATATGGGCAAGATAAAGAAAGTAGAAATCCCAAAATGGATGACATTGACGAAAAAAGTGTTGAAGAAGAGATAAAACCCAATCTCAATTAATATGGTAATTTTTTGGTGATTGGGTGGTTTTTGAAACGTAGGGGCGGAATCACATTCGCCGTTGATGAATCAATGACTTATATAAATTTGGGCTCTGGTTCAAAAAGTATGCTACAAGGAAAACCGTTCGTGGTGAGCTTGTCGAACCATAACGGTTTTCCGCCACCCGCAGGCAAGCTCAGGGCGAACGGAAAACCTAGTTTAGCATACTTTTTAGACTACTACCTAAATTTGAAAATGGGCGGTTATTTTACAGACCAATCAAACACCCAAAGCCCCACGCCATCACCATCCACCGCCCCAATCACCGCTTGCACTTTGTCATCAACATATCGCCAATCGCCAAGCACCATGCGTTTTTTGTCGCCCAATGTATGCACGGCAGGTCGGTGCGTATGTCCGTGTAGTAGGATATTGCACGTTTGCATGGCGTGATTGACCGCTTGGGCGTTTACGTCCATGATGGTGGTGGATTTTTGGTGTTTATCGCTCTGGGATTTGGTTTTGATGTTGTGGGCAAGGCGTTGGCGGTGGGCTAGGGGCTGTTTTAAAATAAGCCAAGAGATAACAGGATTTTGGATAATTTTGCGGTAACGCTGATACGCCTTATCATCGGTACACAGGCGGTCGCCATGTTCTAGGCGGATATGTGTGTCATCTTGTAATGTCAAAAAGTGCGGTTCTTTGATAAGTTTGCCGTTAAAGGTATCGCACAGGCTTTGACGAATGGCAAAATCTCTGTTGCCGTGCATGACATAAATGGCGGTGTTTGTAGAGAGCGTTTTTAGGGCGTGTAAAATGGGCGTTAAAAAATGCCGTGCTTTTTTGTCATCGGATAAGGTCAAATAATCATCATCGCCAATCCAGCCGTCCAACCAATCGCCCAAAATGTACAAACTTTTTAGATTTGGCAAAACACACAAATCCTTGATAAGTGCCAAAAACGCCTGATTTAGGGTAGGTGTGTCGTTTGATAAATGCAAATCACTGACAAATACCGTACGGATATCGTGGGGGCAAGTGGTTAATAAATGGTCAAATTGTTGCATGGCAAGACTTTATCAAGACTTTATGAATGATAAAAAGGGCGAATGTGATTCGCCCCTACAACCAAAAAACTTAGGCTAATTATTGGCTGATTATTTAGAAACCACTTTGGCAGAGTTAATGACAATCGGTGTGGTTGGCACGTCTGAGTGATAGCCATAACGCCCCGTTGGTACGCCTTTGATTTGGTTTACCACGTCCATGCCGTCCGTTACTTTACCAAATACCGCATAGCCCCAGCCTTGTGGTGTGGGACTGCTGTAATTCAAAAAGTCGTTGTTTTTGACATTAATAAAAAATTGAGCAGTCGCTGAATGTGGGTCAGATGTACGAGCCATGGCGATGGTGCCGATGTCATTTTTTAGACCGTTGTCGGCTTCGTTTTTGATTGGCGTGCCGGTGCGTTTTTCGTTCATGTCGCTGTCCATACCACCGCCTTGAATCATAAAGCCGTCAATCACACGATGAAAAATCGTGCCGTCATAATGACCGCTTTCGACATAGTCAAGGAAGTTTGCCACCGTAACAGGGGCTTTTTCGGCGTTTAGTTCAATGACAATCGCACCGTGTGTGGTGTCAAACTCTACAACAGGCATATCCATAGGAGTTCCTTAAAATTAAGTTAAAATGAAAAAAGATGGCGTAGTATAGCACAAAATCGCCAAAATTTGATAAATAACACAAAAAACAACAAAAGCACACAAAAGGTTGTCATGGCTTGAATGTATCGCAATTTTGATACTTATCGTAAAATCCAATAAATCACTCAAAAATCCCATTTGTCTTTTGGGTACGTTTGTTTTAGAGTAACGTTAAGTGAGCAAACCACTTTTACCTAAGTTTGTAAAAGTCATAAGCAAGGAGAAGTTATGACAAGCTATGTCGCCCATATCCCTGATGAAAAAGGATTTATCGCTTATGGCGATGATGAAAATGCCGTGTGGCGAGACTTATTTGCACGCCAAAAGACAAATCTACCAAACAAAGCCTGTACCGCCTATCTTGATGGGCTTGCCAAATTAAACCTGCCAGATGAGCGTATCCCACAGCTTTTTGATGTTGATGATGTGCTTTTGCGTGAGACGGGCTGGCGGACGTCTGCCGTGCCTGCTCTGATTTCGTTTGGTAAGTTTTTTAAATTGCTTGCCAACAAAGAATTTCCCGTGGCGACGTTTATTCGCACCAGAGAAGACTTTGATTATATCCAAGAGCCTGATATTTTTCATGAAATTTTGGGTCATTGCCCCATGCTCACCCACCCCGCCTTTGCCAAATTTACCGAAGTTTATGGCAAATTGGGCGTGAATGCCACCAAAGAAGAGCGGGTGTTTTTGGCTCGTCTATATTGGTTTACCATGGAATTTGGGCTTATCAATACCCCTGATGGCTTGCGAATCTATGGGGGCGGGATTTTAAGCTCGCCTGCCGAGACCAACTACGCCCTAAGCGACACGCCAGAGCTTCGCCCCTTTGACATCATGGACGTGCTAAGAACGCCTTATCGCATTGACAAGGTTCAGCCGATTTATTATGTGATTGATGATGAAGAAACTTTGTTTGATGTGGCGAACATGGACATTTTGGCAAAGGTGCATGAAGCGATGAGCCTTGGGCTTTATGAATTGCACCCAAGCCTAAGACAAAGCGCTTGATTATCAAAAATTAACTGAATTTTAAATTTAACTTAATTTACAGGAAAATCCCATGACAACAGACCTAAAATCCGCCTTTTGTGAAGCGTGCCAAGCCGATGCCCCAAAAGTGAGTGATGAAGAGCTTGTCTTGTTTATGAAACAGTTGCCTGATTGGGCGGTCATCTCAGAAATGGTGGGCGATACTGCTGTTTTGCAACTAAAACGGGTATTTAAATTCAAAAATTTCAAAGATGCCATGGCGTTTAGCAATCGGCTTGCCGAGCTTGCCGAAAGCGAAGGGCATCACCCTGCCATTTTGACCGAATGGGGTAAAGTTACGGTGAATTGGTGGTCGCATAGCATTAAGGGCTTGCACAAAAACGACTTTATTATGGCAGTCAAGACCGATGAGCTGGCAAAATAGGTGTTGATTTTTGGGTGTTACGCCCCCTTTTATGCACCCATACTTAAAAGACATTTTAACCAAACAATACCAAAATCCCGTAATAATATTATGGGATTTTTTAAAAAATCATTATTTAGCAGTATTAATTATCAATCAATTCCCTTTGGATAGCCCTGCCATGCTTGACATCATCAATGGCTTTTAAAAGCCGTTTGGCATTGGCAGGACTTGATAATAAATATTCGGTTTCATCGCAAGGTGTTTTTGATACATTATCGCAATCTGGCTGATGATTGGTAAGGGCTTGATTGTTTGATAAACTGATTTTTGACATGGGTATCACAAGGCGTATTTTTGCCAAAATTTTAACGTAAGTTTTGACCCAAAATCAATTGTTATTTTAGTTAAAATTTTGTAGAATAGATAGGGTGTGTTGAACCTTTATAACACAATTTACATTTTAGAAAGTTCATAGAAATAGAATAGACTTCTTTCCAAACCCTGATTTTTATGGATTTTTAAAAACTTCAACCCCAATACTTATAAGGGTTTATTTTTAGTTTGGAAAGAGATTTAATGATGTTTTTGCATGAAAAATGGCTAAATCTTGTTTTTCTGTGTCAAAAACTTGCTTGATAGAATGACTATCAATCTGCGTTTTTTTCTTGAAAAACGTACGATTTTTCTCATTTTTCATTGCAAATACAAAAGTTCAGCACACCCTAGTTAATTTCCCTATTTTATTAAGAATTTTTATGACCGACCTACCCGAAAAAAACGACTTTATCCGCCAAATTATCCGTGATGACCTAGCAAGCGGTAAACATGACAGCATTTTGACCCGTTTTCCACCCGAGCCAAACGGCTATTTGCACATCGGACACGTCAAATCCATTTGCCTAAATTTTGGCGTGGCACAGGAGTTTAATGGGGCGTGTAACCTGCGCTTTGACGATACCAACCCCACCGCCGAAAAGCAGGATTATGTGGACAGCATTAAGGCGGACGTGGAATGGCTTGGCTTTGACTGGGCAGGGGACGTGCGTTATGCGTCGCATTATTTTGACAAATTGCACGAGTGGGCGGTACAGCTTATCAAGCAAGGCGATGCCTATGTGGACTTTCAAACGCCTGATGAGATTCGTGAACACCGTGGCGGTTTTGGTAAGCCGTCCGTTGAGTCGCCACAGCGTAACGCCACCATAGAGGAAAATTTGGCTCGTTTTGACGACATGAAAAACGGCAAATACAAAGAAGGCGAGGCGGTACTGCGTGCCAAAATTGACATGAATCACGCCAACATGAACATGAGAGACCCTGTGATTTACCGTGTCATGCACGCCCGCCACCACCAAACGGGCGACACATGGTGCATTTATCCCATGTACGACTACGCCCACCCGTTGTCGGACGCTTATGAGGGTATCACGCACTCTATCTGTACGCTTGAATTTGAAGACCACCGTCCCTTTTATGATTGGGTTGTTGAGAAAGTGGGCTTTGACGTACCACCCCGTCAATACGAATTTAGCCGTTTAAACATTGACCACACATTGACATCTAAGCGTAAACTAAAACGCCTTGTGGACATGGGCGTGGTATCAGGTTGGGACGACCCACGAATGCCGACCATTGCAGGCATGAGAAGACGTGGCTATCCTGCCGAGGGCTTGCGTGATTTTTGTGAACGCATTGGCGTGTCTAAGGCGGACGGCGTGGTGGATTTTCGCCAGTTGGAATTTAGTATTAGAAACGTGCTAGAAAATACCGCCAGTCGTGGCATGGCGGTGCTAAATCCCTTAAAAGTTACGATTGCCAACTTTGATGAAGCGGTGGCTGATTTTGAAAATCTAAAAAAAGACACGGTCAAGGCGAGCCTAGATAATGGTGTGCTTTGGCTCACTCAGCCCAAACACCCACAGGCGGACAATGGCGAGCGTGAAATTCCTTTTACCAAAACCATTTATATTGATAAAGCCGACTTTGAAATCACGCCCCCAGACGGCTACAAACGCCTATCGCCAGAGAACCCTGAGATTCGTCTGCGTAACAGCTATGTGCTAAAAGTAGAAGAGCATATCACGGACGCTAATGGCGATGTGGTGGAGCTTGTTGCCACCATTGACCCAAAAACGTTGGGCAATAACCCTGAGGGGCGTAAAGTCAAGGGGGTCATTCATTGGGTGTCGGCAAGTCATGGCGTGCCTGCCACCGTGCGACTGTATGAGCATCTGCTCTATGAAGACGATGAAATCTCGGACGAGCATATCGCCACTATTAAGGCGAGCAATCCAAATGCCGATGATGATACGCTGTGGGTGCTAACTCACGTCAATCCAAATTCTATCAAGGTTGTCAATGCCATTGTAGAGCCGTCATTGGCACAGGCAACAGGCGATGACAAATTTCAGTTTGAGCGTGAAAGCTACTTTGTGGCGGACAGCGTGGAGCATAGTGCCGATAAGCCTGTGTTTAATCAGATTGTGGGATTAAAAGACGGGTTTAAGTAACTTTTAGTAATTTTAAAATTAACCAAAAAGCCAAACATGATGTTTGTCTTTTTAAGTTCACCGCCCGACTTTTATCTCACTCACATCTCACTCACATCTCACTCACTTCACATTCTCATCACTCGCCTGATAAATGGCAAAAAGCTCATCATCGCTTAGCATTTCTTCGGCAATGGGAAAAAGCTCTCGCTCTTCAAAGCGGATATGGTCATACAACGCAGTTGCCAGTGCTTTGACATCGTCCACGCTTGGGTCGGTGTTGGCAAGCAAGGTCTCAATGTATTCATGCTCATCAAGCATTTGTTTTGCCAACTTGACCGCCTTGTCATCGGACAGTTTTGTCAAAATAACATCGGCAAGGCGTGTCCTTTCAATCTCAAAATGCGTGGGAATGGCAGTCGTCAAATAATCCACCAAGGCTTGGTGATGGGTAAGTTTGTCATCATCGGTGGCGGATTTGGCTTTGTTGGCGATGACCAAGCCCAAATGGTGCTGACGAGATAAGGGCTGTAAGGCAGGATGTCGTTTCATGGGAGTTCCTGTTTATTAGTTGGATTTCATTATAAAATAAAAAACCACAAACACTAGGGCAATGTTTGTGGTATTATAGCACATAATGCTAATCAATAATTTAAGGTATAACTTATCCCGTAACTTCTCCCCTGTGCAGACAAGCTGGATAATTCACCATAAGTTGCTTTGGCAGCTTGACTAAATACGCTCTTATAATCGGCATCCATCAAATTATAAACCCCAAAATTTAGCTGACCCTTGGGCAGTTTTATCTCACCCAATAAATCCGCCACAACATAGCCTGAAATTCTAGTCTCTGGGGTTTTACGGACGTTTTGATTGGTTATAGCAACCAAGCTGTCTTGATAGGCATTGTCTGTACCTCCAATAGCAAGCAGTTGTAAGCGTAATTTATGTTCACTTGGTGTGGTGTATTGAGCAAAAGTGGTGGCTTTGGTAGGACTGATACGAAACGCCCCAAGCTCTCTGTACTGACCACTTGCATCTTTGTATTGACCTCGTGTATAGGCAATGCTACCACCGACAGCCCAGTTATCATTAATCTTGTGATTTAATTCAAACTCCGCCCCATAAATACGCTCATCAGTATCAGCAACCACCACGCTATAATCTTTTAAAAACTGGGTTACTTTATCTGATGTATTATAAAAACCTGTCAACTTGGCACGGCTACCGCCAAATACTCCTACCCACCCTGCATCATAACTATTGACCGTGATTGGCTCGACATTATCAGAATTAACCACAAAACCTGCCCCAACATCTCGTAACACCCTTTGCAGGTCAGGCAAACTATATCCCTGCCCAAAGTTGGCAAAAATACTGTGATTTGGCGTTAATTGATAATTTGCCCCAAGATTAAACAAAGTTTTGTGATGCTTTACTTTGCCAGAATTGACAACCCCTGCTTGATACGGCACTTTGTTTTGGATTAATAAATCAGCCAATAGCGACTCACTGGGTGGCACAAAATCGTCTGTTTTGCTGTCTATACGTTGATGTCGCACGCCTGCTGATATTTTTAAATCATCTGTTAAAGCAATATTGGCATTGGTAAATATGCCATAGGTTTTTAAGGTGGTATCAGGTCCATAGGTGTAGTGATTGCCAGCATCTTTAAACTCTAAGCCGTTGCTTTGCATAAAGGTAGTCAAATCATAGCCTGTCGCCCCTTGACGGTTTTTTTCTTGTTCATAATCGATACCATAACTAAGTAGTACAGGTTTTTGAGCAAGGTCAAATTTTCTTTGCAAAGCCAGTCTTGTTCCTAGTACCTCTGCCTTAGATTCAGATTGTAACACCCCATAGGCGCGAGCTTGTAGAGCCTTGGTATAAGCATCCAAAGTGGCTGGTGGCAAATTCATGCTTTGTAAAATAGGCAGGGCTTTGGCGGTCGAAAATGGAGCAACAAAGGGATAAAATCTGCCTTTCTCTCTGCGATAATAAGCATTGGTATTGATGGTGTTACCCCACAAATCATCATGATGATAGTTGATATTAAAGGTGCTTTTGGTGGTTTTTGGCTGTTCTGATAATGATAAGCCTTTGATGGCATTTAATGAAGGCTTTTCTCCAAACAACACCGCAAGGCGATTACCATAATCAGGTGCATAATCGGTATCTTGTTTGTCGTTATAATGCGTCAATGCTAGATTGATATTTTGCTTGTCGTCAAGTTGCCAATCAACATTTGTATTGACACTTAGGCTTTTGCTGTCTTGCTTATCAGTTTGGGCAGGCTCAGGAGCGATGCGTTTACCGTTAGCATCAAATGCCCCTCCTGTGGTGCGATAGTCGACATCAAGTCGTGCAAGGACATTGCCATTTTCGCTGACACCTGCTACACTCTGACCTACCTGATAACCGATACCTTCACTGGATAATTTACTACCATGTACACCGATGCGGGTTTCAAATTGCTCCTCTTCCAAATCAGACTTAGTAACGATATTAATCAAACCGCCTGTTGCTCCAGACCCATAAATACTGGTTGCTCCTGATAAAACTTCAATTCTAGCAACTTGATTGGGATTGATACTATTAAGCTGTCTAGAGATGTCTCGCGAACCCGTCAAAGGCACACCATTTAACAAAAATTGTACTTGACGACCGTGCATGGTTTGCCCAAAGTTACTGGTAGTGCCACTACTTACCCCCAAACTTGGAATGAGCTGTGCCATCACATCGGCAAGCTGTCGAGAGCCTGTTGCTTGCTCTTGAATTTGCTCTTCATAAATAACTTTGGTGGTATGGGGCATTTGCGTGATACGATTGGCAAGTGCCATACCGCTCTTATCAATGGTAATAACCACAGGCTCTAATTCAACCGTTGGTAATGACTCATTGGGTTGAGCGTACAACTGCTGAGTTACTGCCACACTTAGTAAAGGCAAAGATAACCATTGAGAATAGTGGGAATGACGCATAAATTACTCCTTATGGAAAAGTAAAATTTTAACAGTCTGTTACGGTTTAACAGTCTGTTACGGAAAATTTTTTTATCAATGTCGGCAAAATAAGCATTGACACCCCAGAACCAATCGCAAGCCACAAAAATAGCTTGTCATAGCCAAACTGATGTACTAAAAATCCACTCATCGCCCCACCGATAAAATACACAAGCAACTCCACGCACACAAACAAAGTAAAGTCCGTGCCAGCTTGGTCGGGATTGGCAGCATTCATAAACAGGGCATATAAGGCAGTCATTGTTAAATAGCGAACAGATAAAATTAGCAAAACACTAATTGCCATCAAGCTCATAAACCCTGTTTTTAATAAACCTACCGCAGGTAAAAAATCACCCAATAAAGGATATAGCAATCCTAGACACAACAAAGCATAAACTGCCGTTCTTAGCCATCCGAATAATATAAGACAACGTACAATGTCGATATATTTGATTAATACCCCTGCCAAAAGTGCTGAACCAATCCCAACAATCGCTCCAAATACCGAAAACAAAAGCCCAATCTGAGACAGTGAAAAACCAAAATCCACAAGCATTGGATTTAGCATTGCCATCATCGGAGCTTCCACAAAGCGAAACACCACAATCAAAGCGAGTAACCATTTAGTTTGCGGGCGTTTGATAAGCCTAATAAGACTTGCTCTGGAAAGATTGGTAGCATGTTTGGGATTGTCTTGATCTTTTAAGAACCATAGTGAACACGAAATAAGCACAACAGTTGTTGCCAAACTGATTGTCGCCATTTGCCAATCAAATCTCTGATATAGCCACAGTGTGCCAGCACCGCCTACCATACTACCAAACGCCACTCCAAAACTTTGCATGGCACCTGCCAGCCCAAAGGATGACTTATCAAATTGTTCCACTGTATAGCCATCAATGGCGATGTCTTGAGTGGCACTTGCTAAAGACACCAAAAAACTTATGCTAAGAAATAATACAATCTCAGAAAACTGTAAAAAGCCAAGCCCAAATAGCCCGACCACCACAATAATTTGAGTAAAAAATAGCCAAGTCTTGCGTTTGCCGATTTTGGCACAATAATAATTGTCCACATAGCTTGCCCACAGAAATTTAAACGCCCACGGCAAATATAAGAGTGAAAGCATACCAATCACCCTAATATCAACGCCTTGATGTCTTAAAATGGCAGGCAATGCCACATTAAAAAAATACAAAGGCAAGGCATGGGCAACATATAACAGTGCCACCATCGTCAAAAGATGGCGATTTTTTTGTTGTGAGACAATCATCAGACCGCCCCTATTTTAGTGTTTATCCATGCTTTGGCTTCAGTCAGTGATAACACCACCGCATAAGGCACTCGCCATGCTTTATGAAAAGCAGGACTGTCTAAGGCTTGTCTTTGAGTCTCATCATCAACAATTCTGACTAATCCCTTGCAATATTTAAAGAACGATTCTTTGTGCGTCTTGTACCAAACCGCCTCAATCTGGCGGTAGTTATCAGGGAGTGTCAGCCCTGTCCGACTATGGTAAATCAAGGCAAAACTCTGCTCACTGGCTAACAAATCACTCATAGCAATCAACCAATCATCAAATGCATCTTGACTAATCTCGCCTGAAAAATCGAGTAAAAATACAGGTAAGGAGCTATTTGGGTTCTGAATAGTATTTAGAAAAATAGGCATAACATCACTCTTTAATGTTGGCATTTAAATAATGGGCAAACTTACAATAAAACCCTTCTTTGTCACAAAAATATAACATTGCAGTTTTTTCAGGCATTACAATTTGATATTGGGGCATATAGTTTAATTCTTGAGCGACTACCTCATAGGGTTTTACACTTGCATCAGGTTCACCCACAATTTTTTTAGCAGGTGAATGTTCAAAAATAAAAAAGCTTAGTAGACGCATGATGGCACGCAAGTACCCTTTGCCAACAGCCTGTACCTCTGCTAGTAACAAATGCCAACCCAAATCATTTTTGTCAGCCGTATAATACCCTGATAGTCTATCCCTTGCCCCTTCATAAACTTCGGCGTAACCAACCCATTCACCATTAATACTAACCAAATACAGACGCTGGTGATCATCAGCCAACATTTTTTCAAAATAAACAAACAGCTCAGACAATGATTTATTGAGTTGCCATTGAGGGATAACATGGGGCATATTCATCCAACGATGCAACAATTCAATATGTTCAGGGTAGCGTATTTGCACCAACCCAAATTCAACCCCATTTTCTCTGTAAATATAGTTGTTTGGCAACCCCTGAGATAAAGTTGGCAATCGATTGGTTTTACTGCATTGATCTTGATTAAAAGAATCGGTATAGACTTCTAGCATTTCTATTCTCTCATTAAGGTGTGTTGAATATTTGGTATTTGCAATGAAAAATGAGAAAAATCGCACGTTTTTCATGCAAAAACTAATAAAAGCGTTAAAATTTTCATCATTTTTACAAATAATGTTATCAATGTTCAACACACCTTAGAAACTGTGGTGAAATTGGATTGCAAATTGGTTCGCAAACCACGGGTTCTGGACGGTTGGCGTTATCTTGATAACCTCTTGTAAAAAAGCGAACACGATTTAGGCACACCTTTTCAAATTTTGGTCTTTTTAAATCAAATAAAGCAATCCTCTCATTTAGCTCTGGATGTTGGTGGTGAAATTCATCAACAATCTTTGATAACTCATTCCAAAATTCAAATTCAGATATATTATAATATTGATGTAATACATCAAAAATATAGCGATAATGCACAACAAAAAGCCCAGTGAAAATAAAATGACTCAAATCTTTTGGGGAGTGTTTTAATAAAATACCCACCTCTTTTGGTTTAGGCTCTTGTTCAAAAAAAGTGTCATCAACTAAATTAATATCATCCACAAAATCCTTTAAAACCATTTTTATCGGTATGCCATTCTCATGTATCAATAGACTATTTTCACCATGTGGCGAAAATACAATTCCATAACGATACAACCAATACAATAATGGTGTTACACAAACTTTAAAGAATTTTTTTAGCCACTCAACAACCGTAAGACCCGACCGATGGATTAAATGTGGCAACAAAAAATCATCATGTCTATCTTTATGAATAAGTGCAGCTTGAGAGATAACTTTTTGATTATCAGTGATGTAATTTTCAACACTATCTCGCCACAAACAACCCAGTAATTCCGTAAATTGATAAGGTGGAGAGCTTAATTTATCAAAGGCGGGCTGTTTTACAGTAACTGTTGCTAACTCTCCCAATAGAACAACACCGGTTTCTTGCAATTGTTGGTCGTTTTTAAGTATTCTCAACAGCCATTCACTGATTTGCGGAGCAAAAAAATTACGCTTGTTTGGCAAGCCACGATATACTGCTGTATTTAAAATACTAAGTGGTAGTTTAATGTGATATGCTGTTTTATCAGTCATATCTGAAAAAGTTCGAATAGACTGTAAAGGTAAATACTCATGCTTAGACATTTCTAAAAACAGTAATTTTTGTTCAGAGATTTCAAGTGCATAATTTAAGCTAATCCAATTTGACCATTGCCAAGGATGTATTGGTAAAAATAAATATTCTTGACTGTCCAATCCTTTATTCATCAAAATGTTTTTAAAAGATTTATACTGACCTTCCCCCAACGTCTTTTTATAAATGCAATCACAAGTTAGCCCTTGAATTAATGAGAGTACCGCAAGACTTTTGTGAACAGCAAACCAAGGAAGTTTTCTTGCAATAGCAACCTCTGGAACATACTGTTTATAATCCTCATAGCCAAAACCGAGGCGACCTTTTCCCATAACAATCCAAGGATGTCCACGTAAAGCCGAGTCAACAACTGACCCACTAAGATTTGATAACGCTTCACTTGTTAAGCCATGCTTTGTGTATAAATGAGCCTCCGCCAACCAAGTATGATTAATTTCCTTTACCATATAAGCTTTTGTGCCATTATCCATATTCAGACTTTCACACAACTCAACAAAAAAATCGGTTAGATTATAAAAAGAATCACCTGTTTTTTTGTCATTAATAGAGTAGACGATAAAGCCACCAAATTTCTTTGGTTTGCTAATTACTTCCAAATTAATTTTATCAAAAACAAATAACATTCTTTGCTTGTTTTCTGGCAAATATTCCACTTTTGTTGGTCTAATAATTTCTTCGTAAAGCAGCTCAGATATAGCAATCTTCATCAAAGACTGGCCAGCGCTTTTTAATTGCGACAACTCTATATTTAAATGATAAGCATTGGATGTATTCATTGCAAAACCTCATCTATGAAAAATTTGATAAAATATTGTTTCTACTTAGCTTATAAAACTCTTTATCCAAAATCCGATTGATTATGGTTGCTGAGCGATGAGCGCTCAATCCTAAATCTGGCGTCCCAACTCCATGAGTACAAAGTCCCATATTCTGCACAAAAATTCTCCCCATACCATTAGGGTGTTGGTAATTTACCTCATAATTTCGATCAATATCATAACTACCACAAGGTTGTTTTTTGATACAAGGATCTAATTCTGACATAAAATCCAGTGACGCTTGCTGATATCCAGTAGCCAAAATAACATAATCAGCACTTATTTTTGACGAAGTATTTGTATAATTATGTACAAAATCACAACAAATCTTTCCTTGATTCTGACAAGTTTGTATTAGTTTTAAATTTGAATTTAATTTTATTGATTTTTCATTATTCAAAATTATTTTTTGATAAAGCATGCTGTAAATATTTTTTAGTAAGTTTGAATTAATTCCTTTATATAAAAAATCTTGTTTTTTCAATAAATTTTTTCTTGCTTCTTCTGATAGGCTGTAAAAAAAATCCATATAGTCTGGGCTAAAATGCTCTAAAGCTAATGGCGTATACTCCATGGGAAAAAATCCCTCATCATCAGTAACCCAATGAATATTATTAAAATCATTTTGAATTAATTTATAAAAAATCTCGCCAGCTGATTGTCCAGAACCAACCAAAATAATATCGGGTTTTTTCTTCTTTAAAAGTTCATCAAAATTTTTCATAAAATCCGATGAATGGAAGCACTGATTTTCTAAATTTTTCACAATATTTTTTGTGCAATCGGGAATATTTGGAGAAGTTCCTATGCCAATAACTAAATTTTTACACTCATAATTTTTAATTTTCCCATCACATTCAATAATAACATTAAATCCTTTATTAATAGGAAGAATCTGTTTTACTAAACAGCCAAAATTTAAATTTTCTAATTGACTGCATACCCATTGGCAATAATTATTATACTCAATTCTTGGTAGGAAAAAAGACTCTTTAAAGTAAAATTGAAACAACCTTTGTTTTTCTTGCAAGTAATTAAGAAAACTGTACTTGTTTGTTGGGTCTACCATTGTTACCAAATCAGCTAAAAACGGAACTTGTAGTGTGGTATCAGGCATTAACATTCCTTGATGCCATATGAATTTTTCTTTTTTATCGAAAAATACTGTTTTTAAATGACAATCTTTATGGTTTAGCAAACTTGCCAAGCTTAAGTTAAATGGCCCTATACCAATACCTATGATATCAAACATGGTTTACCTCTTTGTGCTTTATAGGATTCTTTATCTTTACATAAATAGATTGGGTCTCTACTGGTGCAACCAGTTCATCCAAATCGTGTAAGCGAGTCAACAAATTTCCTTTGTAGGGTAATTGATTACTAAACAACAAAGTATTTAGTAGCTTACTATTTGGATACTTTTTCAACAGATTCTCAATATACTCCCGTAGTATATTGAGAAGATTTTCTTCTGTTGAAAATCCAGTTTTTGCAATACTGCTAATTAGCGAAAAAACCGTATTTCCAATAAAATAATATATAAATCGACTATTAGCAAAATCAATAGAAACAACACACTTTGCTCTGGCAATAAGATCTGTATACTCATCTATCAATTCATCTGCATAATCAGTAACATATCCAAAGCTTTGATTATCTCTTACCCAAAATTTATAAGGGAAATTATCTCTTATTTCTATGAGACAATTCTGTTGATGAGCCTCAAAAACCATGCCATAATTATGATACATATCAATCATGGGAATTAGTGAAATTTTCAAAAATTCTTCAAACCATTTGTGACTAATTTCTCTTAAACAGACACCAAATTCTTTTTGACTACCTCTAATATTTTTGATAATGTGATATAGGCGATTTTTCTTTTGGAATGGATGATCTTGACATAACGTTGCCAAATTTGTAATGTTACCTTCTTCATTAAAAGGATTATTTCTAATAATGCAAATGGTTTCATTTATAATTTTTCCATCTGCAATTACCCCATTCCAAGCAGAATCATTAACAACATCAAACATTGGGTATGAATTTTTTATATTTTCTCCAAACTGACTGTGCCAAATTTTATTAGCCAACAAACCCCTACGACCTTCTTTCGGTAAATTTATGCGTACTGAATTTGTGATTGCAACAGATAAAGATAATTTAAACATCCACTCCCTATTTAAGTTTACAACCGTACGAACTGATGTGGTGGCATAATAATCATCTCCCATTTGACCTAAATCTATTAATTTTTCTTCTGTTAATAATTTTTTATAAATATCTTTTTGTTGTAAATATTTCGCCTGCCAAGGATGTAATATAATCAACCTAAAGTTATTATAATCTTTTGATTCATATTCTTTTTGAATTTTAATTTCATTTAAAATATCACTTTTTATCCTTTCTAATATCAGACCACTCTCTGATTCTTCAACGTAAATACTTGATTCAACCAGCCAATAATGCAACTTAAAGCAACCATTAGTTTCTGGTGAAAAATTTTTCCATTGCACATCATCAAAACCAATTCTGTTTTTCGGAGTAGGGTGCATGGCATGCCCACAGAATAGAGCTTGCTCCGTATCAACAAAATTAAGTTTTTTTCTTTTAAATATGCTGTCAATTTTTTGTTGTCGACTATCAAGAATTACCTGCAATTTTTCTGAACTATCCATCCATCTTAACAACACACTGTTGATGTTTATACTTTCTTTATCTGAATGCCAATATAGCATATCTTGTAACAATAAATTTGCCAGCATTAAAGAGTTAGTCTCTACAAAACCATCAGCTTGTTCAATATATATTTTATCAAAAATTTGATGATGTCCTAGCACACTGACAAATAGCAATGGAACAACTATACGGACTTTTAAGGGTTCTAAAAACAAAGACAGGGCAGAGTGTCCTTCACAACATCCTCGACAAATGTCGCTTTGTTCGCTTGATTGTAAAATTTTAAAGCGACTGGTTTCAATACAGTAGGCGTTTATAAGATTTTGTATTGACAATCGCTCAATATCTCTTTGTTTGTTAGACATAAAACAAAGCTCCTCGTACTATAATTGATAATTATCATAATAATAATTATTATTATTGTCAATATATTTTATCAAATTTCATGTTAATTTCACCGTTAAGTCTCTCCAAATTCGGTCTAAACACTCTATATTAGACTTATGAATATCGCACAGTTTTAGAATTAATTTTTTAAATTACTATAAAAATCAATAAGTTATAAAATAAAAAAACCACAAACACTAGGGCGATGTTTGTGGCAAAAACCGAGAAAATGGTTTTTAAAATCAGGCAGGTTATTGTGATGTCTTTTGACGGACAATCTGATAACGTCTGCCCAAATACCAAATCGGTGCGGAGATGATGTGAATCAGACGAGTAAACGGCACAAGCAAGATAAGCGTTGTTCCTAAGAACATATGTAGCTTATAAATCAGCCCTGCATCTTCTACCAAAGACGCTGCATAAACAGGCCGCAAGATGGCAAGGTTTTGAGCCCAACCTGCAAGCGATACCATAAGAGCCCCGTCTTTGTGATGTGGATAAGAAAAAATCGTGCCAAGCCCCATGAGCAGTTGCACCAAAATGATGACAAGTAGCATCTTATCACTAAACGTGGACGTATGGCTCACTCGTGGGTCGGTAAAACGTCGCCAGATGAGCATAAGTAGCCCCACAAGACACATCACGCCTGCGATACCACCCACGATGACCGCCAAAAGCTGTTTTTGGGGAGCGGTGATGATACGCTCATACACAAAGTGCGGGGTCAGCATACCAAAAAAATGCCCAAGCAACACCACAATGATACCGATGTGAAATAAGTTGCTTGCCACACGCATTCCCTTGTCGTTTAGCATTTGGCTTGACCCTGCACGCCATGTGTACTGCGATAGGTCAAATCTTGCCCAGCAACCCAAAATACATACTGTCAAAGCGATGTAAGGATAAATACCGAACAAAAAGACATGGAGCCAGTTTTCGGGGGTCGTTGCTGTGATTGCGGTTATCATGATAACACTCCTTGGCTAACGGTTTTATTGGTTTTAAAATCTACCCAATGCACAGGGATTTCGCTCTCATTTTGGGCTTGTCTTGCTAAGGTCTCAGCGATGCGGACATCGGTTTGGCTTGATGGACAACGCTCTTCTTGTTTAGCCGCCAAAAAGTCCACGGCTTCTTCTTCCCATTCCTTATCAATGGCATCAAAAGTTGTATCATCAACTTTTTCTTTGCCCATCTTGGCAAGCTCTTCATCAATGATGGTCAAAGGCTTACCTGCGATTTGTAGTAATGCTTTAAACAGCCCAGCATAGTCGCTGTTCTTGTCCACAAGTCTTGCCCCAAGTAAGGCGATGATATGGCTAACATCAGCAATGTCCATGCGAATCTCAATATCATCTGCCATACCAGCTTTATAAGACAAAAATTCTAAATACATGGGTAAATAGTCAGGCAATTCTTTAACATCAATGGCAAAACCTGCCTGCTCATACTGCCCCATCAAATCAACCATCGCTTGCCCACGGTCTCGGCTCTCACCATGTACGTGTTCAAACAACCAAAGAGACAACGAACGCCCGCGTTCAAACAAGCTGTCATAGACCGATTGGGATTCAATCGCCCCTTTATTTGATAACTCATCAATAAAGGCATTAATTTCATGGCGAACATTGGGACTGATGAGTGTTGATGTTGCCACAATGTCCTTGCACGCATTTAAAGTATCATCAGCAAACAGCTCATCAGATGGATAATCCATCAGCAGGCTTATCACTTTTAGTAATTTAAAATCAAGATGATTCATATCACTCTCCACATCAATGCTCCCACGTCTGCACAGTCTCTATCATCTCACGACGATTGGATTTGCGTTGACCGAACATACTGACGTCATTATTACCTGTGCAGCCATTACCAAAGGTAAAACCACAGCCATTTCTGTCAGCAAAAGCATCAGACAATGCCTCTTCACGGTGAGCCGTTGGGATGACAAAACGATCTTCGTAGTTAGCGATTGCCAAATAGCGATACATCTCTTCTACTTGATGTTTGCTTAGACCCACCTCATCGAGAACCGCTTGACTCTCAACCTTATCCACAAGTTGCATGCGTTTATAAGAACGCATGGCAAGCAGACGTTTTAGGGCAAGTTTGATGGGGGCTTCATCGCCTGCTGTCAGCATGTTCGCCAAATATTTGACAGGAATACGCAGGCTATCAACATCAGGGATAAGCCCGTCCATGCCTACTTTGCCCGCTTCGGCGGCGTTTTGGATTGGCGATAGCGGTGGCACATACCATACCATCGGTAAGGTGCGGTATTCTGGATGCAAAGGCAGGGCAAGTTGCCAATCCATTGCCAGTTTGTATACAGGTGATTTTTGGGCAGATTCAATGACGCTCATGGGTACGCCATCTTTTAAAGCTTGCTCAATGACGGCAGGGTCATTGGGGTCTAAGAACACATCAAGCTGGGCTTTGTACAGGTCTTTTTCATTTGGAGTGCTGGCAGCTTCTTTGATTTTATCAGCATCATACAATAGCACACCAAGATAGCGAATACGTCCAACACAGGTTTCAGAGCAGATGGTTGGCTGACCCGATTCAATACGTGGATAGCAGAAAATACATTTTTCAGATTTGCCCGATTTCCAGTTATAATAGATTTTCTTATAAGGACAACCTGAGATACACATACGCCAACCACGGCATTTGTCTTGGTCAATAAGTACAATGCCATCTTCTTCACGCTTATAGATGGCTCCTGATGGGCAAGATGCCACGCACGTTGGGTTTAGGCAGTGTTCACACAAACGTGGCAGATACATCATAAAAGTGTTTTCGTATTCGCCATAAATGTCAGCTTGAATCTGGTCAAAGTTCTTATCGGCACGGCGTTTGGCAAATTCAGAACCTAGAATTTCCTCCCAGTTAGGCCCCCATTCAATTTTTTGCATACGCTTACCTGTGATAAGAGAGCGTGGGCGAGCAATGGGCTGATGATCTCCTAGTGGGGCGGTGTGTAGATGCTGATAATCAAAATCAAATGGCTCATAATAATCATCAAGGGTTGGCAGGTCAGGGTTGGCAAAGATATTTGCAAGCACACGGAACTTACCCCCAATTCTTGGGTTGATAGAACCGTTGGCGTTACGAATCCAGCCACCTCGCCATTTTTCTTGGTTTTCCCATTCTTTGGGATAGCCGATACCGGGCTTGGATTCTACGTTGTTAAACCACGCATATTCCATACCCTCACGGCTTGTCCAAACATTTTTGCAAGTAACAGAACAGGTGTGGCAACCGATACATTTATCAAGGTTTAGCACCATGCCAATTTGTGAGCGAATTTTCATAGGTTTCCCCTTATGCCTAGTTCTTATAAATTATTAACATTTAAAGAACATCGGTAGGTCAAAATTTGGTTTAGTTTACCCCTTTTGTCAAAGGCTTGCTATCCTACCAAAAGGGATAAACTTGGCGGTTTATCAGTCCAAAGTAGTAGGCAATGGAGCTGGCAGACTGTCATCAGGTTTACCTTCTAGCCAGTCAATATTTGCCATCTTACGCACGACGACAAACTCATCACGGTTACAGCCGACCGTACCATAGTAGTTAAAGCCGTACGCTTGATGAGCATAACCGCCAATCATGTGCGTAGGTTTTAGGATTGCTCGGGTAACTGAGTTGTGAATGCCGCCACGAGTGCCTGAATTTTCAGAACCTGGGATATTAACCAGTTTTTCTTGGGCGTGATACATCATGGTCATGCCCTCTTTGACACGTTGTGAGACAACAGCACGAGCGGTGATGGCACCGTTATGGTTAAAGACCTCAATCCAATCGTTATCTTCAATGCCTGCTTTTTTGGCATCAATCTCACTCATCCACACGATAGGCCCACCACGACCTAAGGTCAGCATCAATAGATTCTCTGAATAAGTACTGTGAATCCCCCATTTTTGATGTGGTGTCAAAAAGTTAAGCACAATCTCTTTGTTGCCGTTGGACTGATAGCGTTTTAACTCGTCTGTGGTTCTGGTGTCAATCGGTGGGCGGTACTGCTGTAACTGCTCACCAAATGCCTGCATCCAAGGATGGTCTTGATAGAACTGTTGGCGACCTGTAATGGTACGCCAAGGGATGAGTTCATGTACGTTGGTATACCCTGCGTTATAACTCACCTTGTCAGATTCCAGTCCCGACCACGTTGGTGATGAGATGATTTTACGAGGCTGGGCGACAATATCACGAAAACGGATTTTTTCATGTTCGGAGGATTTGGCAAGGTGCGTATGATCTCGCCCTGTGTTACTTGACAAATCTGCCCATGCTTTGACCGCAACATGTCCGTTGGTCTCAGGAGCAAGCATCAGCACGGTCTCAGCAGCATCCACGGCGGTGTTTATGCGTGGGCGACCATAGGCCACGTTATCTTCGGTAACGGTGTAGTTAAGATCACCTAATAGCTTAATCTCTTCTTTGGTATCCCATGTAATGCCTTTTGAGCCATTACCCAGTTTGTCCATGAGTGTGCCTAGCGATGTAAATTTGGCATAGGTGGATGGATAATCACGTTCCACAACCTTGATGTGTGGGCAGTTTTTGCCAGGAACTGGACGTACGCCTTGGGTCTTCCAGTCGGTACCACCAAAGGGCTGGGCAAGTTCACCCTCGCTATCGTGTTGCATGGGTAGGGTTACAATATCTGTCTCCACACCAAGATGACCAACAGACAACTCGGAGAATTTTTTGGCGATGAGTTTGTAGATTTCCCAGTCTGTCTTAGACTCCCACGCAGGGTCGGTAGCGGCTGTCAAGGGGTGAATAAAAGGGTGCATGTCAGAGGTGTTTAAATCATCTTTTTCATACCATGTGGCGGTTGGTAGTACGATGTCCGAGTACAAGCAAGTGGATGACATTCTAAAATCAAGCGTGGTAACAAGGTCAAGTTTGCCCGTTGCCCCATTTGGTTCAAAGTCAATCTCAGTTGGGCGAATGCCATCATGAATGGTCTCCTCACCCAAAATACCATGCTTGGTGCCTAGCAGGTAATGAAGCATATATTCATGCCCCTTGCCTGATGAACCAAGCAAGTTTGAACGCCAAATAAATAGATTACGTGGAAAGTTGGCTGGATTATCAGGCGACTCGGCAGCAAAACGCACTTTGCCACTTGCCAAATTATCCACAACATAACTCTCAATGTCTTGCCCTGACGACTTAGCAAGGCGACCAAGCTCTAAGGGATTCACATTAAGCTGTGGAGCAGATGGCAACCAACCTGCACGCTCGGCACGCACATTATAATCTAGCATGTGTTCAGGAAAATGCGATTTATTGGCATGTGCTGATAAAATATCATGGGCAGAGACTTTCTCATGTCGCCATTGTGAGCTGTGATTATAAAAAAAGCTCGTGCCATTCATGTGGCGTGGCGGTCTGTGCCAGTCTAGGGCAAAGGCAACAGGTGCCCAACCTGTCTGCGGTCTTAGTTTTTCTTGACCAACATAATGAGACCAACCACCACCTGACTGACCGATACAGCCACAAAGCATCAGCATGTTGATGGCACCACGGTAGTTCATGTCCATGTGATACCAATGGTTTACCCCCGCTCCGATGATGATCATGGATTTGCCATGTGTCTTATCGGCATTTTCAGCAAATTCACGAGCGATTTGGATGACTTTTTCACGGCTGACGCCTGTGATTTTCTCTTGCCAGGCGGGTGTGCCTGCCACGGTTTCATCATTATAATCATCCGTTACATGTTGGTTACCTACGCCATTATCCACACCTAGGCTAGCAAGCATTAAATCAAACACCGTAACCACTTTGACCGTCTTACCATCTGCCAACACCAAAGACTTGCAAGGCACGTTTTTATACTGGATGCTGTCACCTTGGGCTGCGGTAAAGTAAGGATGTTCATCACCGCCAAAGTAATCCATACCAACGGTTGTTATCTCACCTGAGCCTTTTAGAGTTAGGCTTAGGTTTACGTCTGTATTATTTGTACCCTCTTTATTCTCTAAATTCCAACGACCACTCTCACCCCAACGGTAACCAATTGCTCCATAAGGCGACACAAGTTCACCATTGTCATTGACGGCGATGGTTTTCCATTCAGGGTTGTTGTCTTGACCTAGGTTATCCACTAAGTCAGATGCACGTAAAAAACGCCCTGCTCGTGCTGACTGCCCTTCACCCTCTACCATGACAAGCATGGGCAAATCGGTATAGCGTTTGGCATAATCGATAAAATAGGCACTTGGATTTTTTAGATAAAATTCTTTGATAATCACATGACAAAACGCCTGAGCAAGAGCTGCATCTGTGCCTTGTTTTGGGTTTAGCCATAGGTCGCACAGCTTGGCAATCTCGGCATAGTCAGGTGTGATGGCAACTGTTTTTGTGCCTTTGTAACGCACTTCGGTAAAAAAGTGAGCGTCAGGGGTACGGGTTTGGGGCACGTTTGACCCCCATGCGATGATGTAGTCAGAGTTGTACCAATCGGCAGCTTCTGGCACGTCTGTCTGCTCGCCCCATGTCATCGGGGACGCTGGCGGTAAGTCGCAATACCAATCATAAAACGACAAACACACCCCGCCAATAAGCGACAAATAGCGAGAGCCAGCGGCGTAGCTTATCATACTCATGGCAGGAATGGGTGAAAACCCGATGATGCGGTCAGGACCAAAGGTCTTGGCGGTGTAGATGTTGGCGGCGGCGATGATTTCCACCACTTCATTCCATGATGAACGAACAAAGCCCCCCATGCCACGCTTGGATTTATATTGTTCGGTCTTAGCTGGGTCAGTTACGATACTTGCCCATGCGTCCACAGGGTTTTTGTGGACTGACTTGGCTTCACGCCATAGCTTTAATAAGGGCTTACGCACTTTGGGGTATTTGACACGGTTGGCAGAGTACATATACCAACTATAAGACGCACCACGGGGACAGCCACGGGGTTCGTGGTTGGGCAGGTCTGGGCGAGTGCGTGGGTAGTCGGTTTGCTGAGTCTCCCACGTTACCAGTCCGTTTTTAACATAGATTTTCCATGAGCATGAGCCTGTACAGTTCACGCCATGGGTTGAGCGGACGACTTTGTCAAACTGCCAACGACTGCGGTAGCTGTTCTCCCAATCACGGTTTTCATCACGAATCTCGCCGTGTCCGTCAGCGTATTCGCCCGTTTTTTTCTTAAAAAAACGGAATTGGTCTAATAAATGGCTCATAAATCCCCCTTGTGGGTTGGCTAAACTTAAAAAGTTTTTGGCTAAATTGATGAGCTTACTATAAAGAAAACCGCCAAATTAAGGTATTAACTTGACGGCTAGGGGGATAATACTAAGGGGGTAGGCGTGATGTGGGGTTGGATTTTATTGATGATAAATATCAATTTTCAATACTTTATATCAATACCAGCTTACAGGTTAAGTTAAGGAAAAATTAACAAGTTGAGTGATAAACCTTAAAATTTGATTTATCACTTACACAAACCCATCAGTCAGCAGATTTTTACCACCAACAACTCATCATCAGACATACGAACCACAAGCTAGTGTTCTGCCTTTTCTATTTACATCAAAATAGAAGCCTTCATACTTAACACCATTAGGGCTACTTTGGATTATTTTAGTGTATCTATTTTCATTAGAATATTTGTTTATATCTTGATATGGCAATTCTAATGTTCGTTCATTTTCCATGTCATACACCACCAACAACAAATCTCCGCCTTTGATTTTGTAAGATTTCATCTCATTGTATTCTTGGGCATTAAACGAAAAACTAGGTAAAATCTTTGCAAAATCTTTATTTGAAAATTTTAGACCAAATTCACTATCTTCCCATCCAGTAACCTTATAAATCTCCTGAATGGGCTGCCCAAAAGCAGTTGCATTCTTCAATGTTAAAGTTGTTTTACTATAACAGGTAGCTTCATGCTGGTCGCAATATTTTTTGCTAACTACCTTGTCATTATCGTATCTCTTATAAATCGTATCATGCTTAATGACGTCTGCTTTTAGATTTTTTGGTATGTTTTTCTCTTTATTTAACAACTGATAAATCTCTTCTCCGTAATTGCAGTCTTGTTTTAGACCCTTTAACAAAGGAGTCCAATCACCTGCAACGGCAGGCATGGCAGTTAGTAGCAATGCGGGTAATAGTAGGCGTTTCATAATGGCTCCAAGGCGTAAATTGATGACAAAACAACTGTGCTTTCACACAGATTTTATTATAGCACAATCGTTTAAAAAGAAAATAGCAAAATTAAATTTTAGGTTGGGTTACAAGATTATTTAAAAAAATCATTAAATATTATCACAACAACTAGTATTAGTGGATACAAAATAGCAAAGACATTAAATAGCTTTTTGGTTTTCTCCATCTGGAAGCTAGAATAATCATTTTCAGAAAAATATTTCTGCCATTTTTTTATATAGCCTTTAAAGCCATTAAAATAAACAAACCCAAAATTAAATGAGCTTCACTTTTTTATCATGTAATCAAAATCTACTTTAAAATAATAATAGCATGTTAATACAAGACTAGAAATGATGACAACAACGCCAAAATAAAAAAGTAGCATTAAATATTTATCAATTTTTTCTATATCTGTATTGTTTTTCATCAGACTTCCTGCAAAACCCCAAATTAAAGAAAACCGTTCGTGGTGAGCTATGCCTGCCCATAACGGTTTTCCTACCCGCAGGCAGGCTCAGGGCGAACGGAAAACTAGTTTTGCAGGAAGTTTATCATGTTTTCTCCAAATAGATTTTCCAAAAATGAACCCACAGCCCAGATAAAGCAATAGCAACACTTTAAGCCTTAATACACCCAACCAACTTGATATTTACCACGGGTTTGTAGGGGTGTGCTGAGCACACCCTTTGATGACATTACTGCACAAGGCGTGCACAGCACGCCCCTACATCCAAACATCATCACGTTTGTGGTAATTGTAAAGTTTCTTGGATGTACACTAGGTTTTATTATCAAGACCTTAGCCCATCAAAGTCTATAACCAACGCATTATAACAAAAACAGCAAAAAAACAGCAAAAAAACGCCACTTAAAAAGCAGCGTTTTTGGTTAGTCTTAGCACGGGTATTCCGCCCCTTTACGACCATAATACCACCATGTAATCATAAGGCAAATCACATAAAAGACGATGAGCATGATAAGCGTACTATTTACCCCAAACCAGCCAAACATCTTAGGGATGAAAAACCCCCCATAGGCAGCAAACGCTCCTGTAAACCCAACCACCGCCGCCGATTCTTTTCTGGCGACATTGATAAGGTCGGGCGAGTTTTTGCGTTCGTGAAGTGTGCGAAAGATGACAGGAATCATGCGAAAGGTTGAACCATTGCCAATGCCTGTGGTGATGAACAACACCATAAAGCAAGCAAAATACCCTGCAAAACTGCCACCTGTGCCATCTTTTGGCAAAAAGACAATCACGCCAACGGTTGCTACTGCCATGACAATGAAGTTAAAAAACGTAACCCTTGCCCCACCCATTTTGTCAGCAAGCCAGCCACCAACAGGACGGAATATCGCTCCCACCAAAGGACCTAAAAAAGCGACTTTCAAGGGGTCAATGTCAGCAAAAGATTGCTTGATGAGCATGGGGAACGCCGCTGAAAAGCCGATAAATGAACCAAAAGTCCCCAAGTACAGTATGCACATGACCCAGTTGTGATAGCGTTTAAAGATGATGGATTGGTCTTTAAAAGATGCTTTGGCAGAAGATAAATCATTCATAAAAAACCATGCCAATATCGCCATCAATGCAATAAAAGGCACCCACACAAAGGCGGCGTTATGCAGATATAAGCTCTTACCGTTGTCAAGTGTAACGCCTGTGCCAATGATTGATAAGCCAATGACCGCAGGGACAACAAATTGCACGGTAGATACGCCCAAATTGCCAAGTCCTGCATTTAGCCCAAGAGCTGTACCCTGTTTGGATTTGGGATAAAAAAACGAGATGTTGGACATGCTAGATGAGAAATTACCCCCACCCAAACCGCACAATAAAGCAATGATGACAAACACGCTAAATGGTGTATTGGGATTTTGTAGGGCAAATCCCATCCACAGCATGGGGATAAGCAGGCTTGCCGTAGACAGAGCCGTCCACCGCCGTCCACCAAATACAGGCACCATAAACGAATAAAAAATTCGCAAAGTCGCCCCTGATAAGGCAGGTAAGGCGGTAAGCCAAAACAGTTGGTCTTTGGTAAAGTTAAAGCCAGCGTCAGGCATGCGCACGACCACCACCGACCAAATCACCCACACCGCAAAGCCAAGTAGTAGAGCAGGAATAGAAATCCATAGGTTGCGACTGGCGGTCTGTTTACCGCCATTTTCCCAAAATTCATCGTCTTCGGGTCGCCAGTCGTGAATCACGCCCCCGCCTTTTAGTTCATTTTTTGCACTCATGTTGCCCCCTTAGGGAAATTTTAAGATTTGGGATTATTTTAAGGGGAATTGGGCAACTTTTCGCTTATCCTAATGATGAATAAAACATGGCGTAAATGCTACTTTGGGGGTATAAAGACAATAAGCAACCAACAAAAGACAGCCATATTATCTCTTTGGATATGTCTTGACATCATCTTTGACCACGTTTTTATTTTTTAAATAATCATCTTAGATGCTGTGCATGAAAGTTGATATGTTTACCAATGAATGTGGCAATAAAATAATAACTATGGTCATGACCCTCTTGCAAATGATATTGATAGTCCACACCCAATTCATCTGCCATCTGACAGAATAATTCAGGTTTTAGTTGTTCGCTTAAAAACGCATCTTTATCGCCCTGCTCAATCAAAATCGGTAACGTGGGGCGATATTTTGCCAAAAGTGCTACGCTGTCATACGCTTGCCAATCTGCCTTATCATCGCCCAAATACGCACCAAATGCCTTTTGTCCCCACGGAACCTGACTTGGGGCAACAATGGGTGAAAATGCTGAAACACTGGCATAATTTCCTGCATTTTTAAAGGCAATCATCAATGCACCATGCCCACCCATAGAATGCCCAAATATAGACTGTTTGCCATTGGTAGGAAAATGAGCATTTATCAAGTCTGGCAGTTCTTTGACAATATAATCATACATGTGATAATGCTCTGCCCATCTGCCTTGGGTGGCATTGACATAAAATCCCGCCCCTTGCCCCAAATCATAAGCGGTATCGTCCGCCACACTCTCGCCCCGTGGGCTGGTGTCAGGGGCAACGACAATGACGTTTTCTTCATCGGCATAACGCTGGAAGCCTGATTTGGTGATGAAATTTTGCTCAGTACAAGTCAAGCCCGACAGCCAATACAACACTGGCAAACGCTCGGTCTTGACAGTATCGGGCAAATAAATGGCAAATTTCATCTGGCAATTTAGCGCAGTTGATGCGTGCTGCCAAATTTGTTGTTCACCATTAAAAATACGAAAGGTTTCTAGGTGTTTCATGACAATCTCCTTAACTGTTCATCATACTTGCATGGTTTTCATACTTTCAAGATACGTACGAATGTTAGCCACATAATGCATGCATTGTACATATCGTCCATTCTTATTGGCATTTTGGGCCAGATAGCCATAAAATTCCATCCAACTGTTGCCATCTCGCCCTTTGGCATTAAGCTCGCTTTGAATGCGTTTGACGGCATTAGGGCCCATGTTATAAGATGCCAATACAAACCACAGACGTTCAGATTCTGGCACGTCCATGTAGAGTTTTTCTAACACTTCTAAGTATTTAGCACCGCCTTGGATGCTTTGAATGGCATCGGTACGATTGTTCACGCCCATCGCTTTGGCGGTATCTTGGGTTAGCATCATGAGCCCCTCAACGCCCGTACGTGAGATGGCATTGGGGTCAAGATGTGATTCTTGATAGCTGATGGCAGCCAACACTTGCCAGTCGTGGTTATGAGCCTTTGCACCACGTTTAAAGGCATTTTCATACAACGGCAGACGCTGTTTTAACGCTCTTTTAAAGTGCTTATCGCTGTACTCATTTGCCAACAACGTTTGGTCATAAAAACGTGCCGTAGAGCCTGTGAGTGCCAGCTCGTCAGGACTGCACAGAAAGTTTTTGGCATGCTGTGCTAGGCTATTATCCTTAGCATGAAACATGAGCGACATATTGGCGTTCAGACCATGTCCCGAGACTTTTTTTGCTGTGTCATCATTGCACGCCAGTCGCACGCCTGCCACATCCGTCTGTGCCACACCCAACAGACTGTCCACATCGCCTATTTGTAGGGCATTTAGAGCTTCTTGTTCACTATCATAGACTTTTAGGTTAAGATGGACACCAAGCTCATCGGCATAGCGATGGGCAATGTCATGACCAAAGCCATGCTGGATGTCGCCGTGATTAAAAATGGTGCTGTCGCTTTTGGTGGTCGCCACGACAATCTCGCCTTTTTGTATCACGCTCTCCAAGGCAGTCAATGATGGGGCGGGCACGGTCGGAGTCAAAAAACCCTTGACAGGCAAAGCAAATAATGACACCGTCCCCAAACACAATGCCCATTTGGCAAGTGTGGTTGCTGTCTTATTGGTGGTGCTTAGCCTTTGGGCGAATTTACCCAAAAGACCTTGATGAGTTTGTTTATTAAGTTCTGATAGACACAGGGCAGATTTTTGGATGATAAATGGCTTAAAGGTTGTTGCTTTAAAATTTGGATTGGTGTTATTATCTAATACTGCTGGGTTATTGGCATAAAATGAATAATAAAATCGGTGATTATTGGTGCGAATGATTTGCATAATATTCTCCTATCTTACCGTAAACACCACACGACTTGTATCATAAACAACATAATGTAAGTGATATGTGGTGCGATTGCTGTGTTAGATATCCATATCATCTATGATGGGCATTCAAGCACTTCATAAGCCATTACGCTTAGGGTTACTTGACATCAATAGACAAGACAGATAAATCATAATGATGTCGCCATCAAGCCTGTGGCTTTGATTTACCCATAATGATAAGTTTAGCCAATCATCACAGGGGACATTATCACGCAACAACCAAACGGTTTAACTAAAATTTTGGCAGTTTCTTCGCAGTAGCCTAACCAATCAAATGCCCTATTTGGTATAAAAAGAGTGCATTTTATGACTGTTTAAGCAAAGTAAATTGGGATTAAAATCAAAAAACTTAGGCTTAATATAGGCGATTTGGCTAAATGTTCAATCATTACATTGTAAACTGCCGATAGACGGTATTGATTGATAGATAAACAGCATAAAGTAGCAAATATTCACAAAAATCACCATCATTGTAAAATCATTTTTTGTGCATTATTTATAAAATAAAAATTGCAATACTATTTTGTAAACTTATAAGTCATTTTTAAAAATACCATAAATATCAATAATTTATATAAAATTTATGCCATAAAAATAACCAAAATCAACGATTTACTTTTTAGAATTTTAATTAAAAATTAGAAAACGATTGTTCATACTCATTAAATGAGAATGATTTTTGATTGTTGTTATATTTTTCAAGTTTCGCTATTTTATGATTTATAGACCGATAGGCAAACCCATTACCCAAATCAAAACCCCAACTGATAATGAATCTGTTGGGGTTTTGCCACCGATGGTTTGATGATTATTTTTTCGCACCAAATGCACCAGCAAAAGCCTGACCATTATTTAGGTAAATGCCACTTACTTCTTCGGCATTTTTACCAAAAAACGCACCTTCGGTCTGAGTGCCTGCACTATTTTTACCACTAAATGTATTGCCAGAGATTTTGGCATTTAGTGCAACATTAGCACGCTCATTACTGATATTACCAGTCAAAGTCTTTTTACCAAAATCGGCAGTAAACTTAGATGTACCCTTAATGTGTTCACCATTGCATTTTTCACAAGCATAGGTTGAACGACCTGTATAGTTAACCACACCCGATTTTGGAATATTTGCTACAGGTGTTTGGTCGCCTTGATAAAAATAATATTCCATTTGGGCGTTTTTATCACGAACAAAGCCGTATTTGGCATGAGTCATGTGCGTGCCACTGATGACTGTGTGCAGGTCTTTTTGATTGATATCGCTAAAAGTACCAGAAGAGATGCCTGACTGACCGATTGTAAAAGTTTTACCATTTACTTTTAAGGTATTAATGTTATCAGTGCTGATAGCCACAATATCGCCGTCTGTATTTGTTTTTGTATTGATAACTGCTGATTTACCTGTGTACTGACTGGTAGTTACAGGAGGCTGTGGGTTACTTGGTTGGTTTGGCTTAACCACAGGCGTGGTGGGATTGGTTTGACCACCTGTTACCGCCTCAGAACTACCACCGCCACCGCAAGCCGTTAAAGCCAATGATGACACCGCCAAAATAGATAGTGCAAACTTTTTCATGCGTATTACCTTATTTAACTAAAATAAAAACCTGTTTGAGAATTTCCAAACAATGTTAATATACAATAAAAAAATAACACTTGCAATACAATATAACAATAATTTTATCAACATATTTATAAATGACCCATCAGTTCAAATCAGCCCTTGCCAAATGGCGGTTTTTTGGTTAAATTTTATCATGATTTTTCACTTTCTATTTTTAACGGACACAAGGACATCGCCATGACCCTATCTTATACCGCCCCTCTTGATGAAATGCGTTTTGTGTTAAACGACATTTTTGATGCACCAACCTTTTGGCAAAACACGCCTGCCCTATCCCATGTGGATGGCGACACCGTGGACATGATTTTGGACGAAATGGCAAAATTTGCCACGTCCACGCTGTTGCCCCTAAACCAATCAGGTGATGAAGAAGGGGCAAGCTATCTTGGAGACGGACAAGTCGCCACGCCACAGGGCTTTAAAGACGCATTTAGAGCCTATGCTGATGCTGGGTGGATTGGGCTTGGGGGCGACCCTGAATATGGCGGGCAAGGCATGCCAAAAATGGTAAGTATGCTCACTGAAGAGATGCTGTTTGCCACCAACCAATCATTCGCTCTATATCCTAACCTTACTGTAGGGGCGACATTGTGCCTACTGGCAAGCGGTAGCGATGAACAAAAGGCTCTGTACCTGCCCAAGCTATACAGTGGCGAGTGGTCGGGGACGATGTGTCTGACTGAACCACACGCAGGGACGGATTTGGGGATTATCAAAACAAAAGCTGTCCCCAACGCTGACGGCTCGTATGCCATCACAGGCACCAAGATTTTTATCACCGCAGGCGAGCATGATTTGACGGAAAATATCGTTCATCTGGTGCTTGCCAAAACGCCCAACGCCCCAGCTGGCTCAAAAGGCATATCGCTGTTTATCGTGCCAAAATTTTTGGTCAATGCAGACGGCAGTTTGGGCGAGCGTAATGGCGTATCGGCAGGCTCCATTGAGCATAAAATGGGCATAAAAGCGTCCGCCACGTGCGTCATGAACTTTGACAACGCCACAGGCTATATGGTGGGAGCGGAGAATACAGGCTTGGCAAGTATGTTTGTCATGATGAACTATGAGCGAGTTACGATGGGACTCCAAGGGCTTGGGGCGAGCGTGCTTGCTTATCAAAACGCTTGCAATTATGCCCACGACCGCTTACAAGGGCGAGCCGATGACGGGGTTAAAAATGCTGACAAACCTGCCGACCCCATCATTCATCATGCGGACGTACGACGTATGCTTCTAAACGCCAAGGCAAACAGCGTGGCTTCTCGCACCTTTGCCATGTATGTGGCTCGTGAACTTGATACCGCTAAGTTCTCCGATGATGACAATGCCAAAAAAACCGCCTCCGCCAAGGTCGCCCTGCTGACCCCGATTGCCAAGGCGTTTTTGACCGACATGGCATTTAATGCGACCATTGACTGCCAGCAGGTGTTTGGCGGACACGGCTATATCAAAGAGTGGGGCATGGAGCAAATCGTGCGTGATGTCCGTATTAGCCAGATTTATGAAGGCACCAACGGCATTCAAGCCCTAGACCTACTCGGGCGAAAAGTCGTCAAGGACGGTGGACGAGCGATGAGTGCGTTTATTGATGAAATCAGAGCGTCCGCCAATGCCCTGTCCGACAGCCCATTAAAGGTTGATACACTAAGGGCGTGCGATACGGTGGCGGACTTGACTGCCGAGCTTATCAAGGTTGCAACTGCCGACCCCAACGCCATTAACGGCTCGGCGGTGGATTATCTGCACACGGTGGGCTATCTGTGCTATGCTTATATGTATGTGCTGACCGTCAAGGCATGTGCGGATAAGGATGGGGATTTTTATGCTGATAAAGTCCGTCTCGCTGACTACTTTGTCGCTCGTATCCTGCCCCGCCTGCACGCTCATGCAGTCATGGCAAAAAACGGGGCGGATAGCATCATGGCGTTTGATGAAGGATTTTTTGGGTAAATTTTGCGATAAATTTGTAGCATATATTTGTATCATATAAAAATCGGGCGAATGTCCCGATTTTTATTTTGTTGTCTTTACCAACAAGTTCCATTAAATAGGCAAGACAACCTAATTTGTCATTTTATCAAACCACAAAAAAATCTCTCACTATTTTAGAACATATTTAAGACGTACCCGCCTTTGGCATTTGCAATGAAAAATAAGAAAAATCGCTCATCGCTTTATAATTATCCCCAAAAACTGTGCTAAAATAGTCCGTTTATCTAAATACTCATTAAGGACAACCTTTTGCTAGACCATAGCTCTGACTTACGCCATATTTTACAATACATCAGCCTACTCCAAGAGTTGCCCGAACCTGCGTCTTTGAAACGTTTCATTGACGCCCTAAGAGTGACGGGTGATGATGAAGAAGCGGTCAATGCCAAAATCCGTGAACTCATTGACATCCTAAAAGAAAATCCTGAATATGGTGCAGGACTGGCGGCATTCATCCTGCGTTTGACAGACAGTTATCAGCGTATCACACTCTACGCAGATACGGGCATTATCTCTGATGACAGCTTTTCACACAGCATTAACCGCTTGATAGGACATCGTTTTTTGCCCCTACTGCCCAAAGAAGACTCGGTGGTGGAACTTGCCCACTATCTCTTTGACGGGGCGACCGATGAGAAATGGCTATCACTCATCACGCCTGAGCATTGGGATGAGCTGGTGGAACTTATCAAGGTTGATGAGAGCAGTTTAGAGCTGGTCGCCAGTGCTAAAAACAGCATACTAAACGCCTTGGTCATCTTATCCTATCGCATCAGTGGCATTGGGCTACACACCGAGATGATGGATACCTATCCGCAGATTTTAAACTACACCGCCGCCTTTGTCGCCCAAAACCAAGAAACCGTCCTGTTCGTCAATCAGTACCGTCAAGCCCATAACTTGGACGCCATGACCGACACCATGCCTGATGTGGACATTGACCCTGCCCCCTTGCTCGTCATGTTAGAGCAATGCAGTGACATCGTGGCAAACATTCGTAAACGAGTGTACAAAACAGGCATTTCCATTCGCATGACCAACATGCTCGTTCGCTTAGAGCAAAGCATTCATCGCATGCACATCTTACTTGAACTTGTCTCTGACAAAAATAAAAGCCGTGATAAAGCCATCGTAGAGCTGACCCAAGAGATTGTCCGCACCGCCAAAACTCGATACAGCTTTAGCTATCTCATCAAAAACAACACCCGCCTGCTGTCTCGTAAAATCACCGAAAACTCAGGTCAAGTGGGCGAGCATTACATCAGCACCGACAAGCTCGGCTACAAAAAAATGTACAAAAAGGCAGCCATTGGCGGATTTTTCATCGCCTTTATGGCAACCTTAAAAATCCTAGGCTCATCGCTTGTCCTTGCCCCCATCGGCAAGGCGTTCATGAACAGCATGATTTATGGGCTTGGCTTTGTCGGCATTCACATCGCAGGGGGAACGGTCGCCACCAAACAGCCTGCCATGACCGCCGCCGCCATCGCCTCCACCATCTCCGAGAGTGGCAACAAAAAAACCAAACAGCTGACCAAACTTGCCGAACTCATTGTTGATATCCTAAGAACGCAGTTCATCGCCATCATGGGCAACATCTCCATCACCATGCCCATCGCCCTACTTATCGCCTTTGGCTGGGTGCAGTTCTATGGCGAGCCGATGATTAACACTGAAAAGGCTGCTTATCTACTTCACGAGCTTGACCCCTTGCGTTCACTCTCCTTGCCACACGCTGCCATCGCTGGGGTATTTTTGTTCCTATCAGGACTTATCTCGGGGTATTATGACAACCTTGCCGCCTTTAATAAAATCGGTGAGCGGGTCAAACGTCATCGCCTGCTTGCCCGTCTCATGCCCCAAAACTGGCAAAATCGTCTTGGCAGTTTTGTAGAAGCCAATCTTGGGGCGATTATGGGTAACTTTATCTTTGGCTGTTTTTTGGGCAGTACCGCCACCATCGGCTATATGCTTGGACTGCCACTTGACATTCGCCACATCGCCTTTGCCTCCGCCAACCTTGTACATGGACTGTTTTTCTTATCCCCTACTGATTTGACATGGCAACTTGCCCTATATGCCTTTGTTGGCGTGTTACTCATCGGTATGGTGAACCTGATTGTTAGTTTTTCGCTGTCGCTCATGATTGCCCTGCGTTCCAAAGAAGTACATTTTAGCCAGTGGAAAGATTTGGGCGAGCTGATGTTCAAACATTTCATCTCGCGCCCACGGGACTTTTTCATTCCTAGAAATGAAAGTGTCAAATACGCACGCATTGACAGCGAAGGACGGATTATTTATGATGACAACGTCAAAGAAACTGCCATTCCTAGTGGTTCGGTCGTTCGTCGCCTAGGCAGTAAAAAAACAGACCCCCTAAAAGACATCCAAAATGCGGTCAATGTCGCCAAAACCGACCTAAGCCAAGGCATGCTCGATAAAGTCAAGCAAGATGACAAGCCTGCTCAGGCGGGCGAGATGGGGCTTGACATGAACAGTGAGACCAATGCCAAAAACCCACTACCCAAGCCTGACAAACCGCCACAACTACCAAAGTAAATGCCATGAAACAAAGTACCGCACTTGATATTTTAAAAACAGGACAAAACGTCTTTTTGACAGGGCAGGCAGGGGCAGGCAAAACCTATGTCCTAAACCAGTACATTCACTACCTGCGAGTGCGTGGCATCTCAGCTGCCATCACTGCCAGCACTGGCATTGCCGCCACGCACATGAATGGCATGACGATACACGCATGGTCTGGTATGGGTATCAAAGACAGCTTTACCGATGAAGATTTTAAACGCCTAAGATATCGCCAAGCCGTGACCGACCGCCTAAGAGACGCTAAGGTACTCATCATTGATGAGATTTCCATGCTCCATGCCAAACAAGTAGATTTGCTGGACGAGATTTTACGCACCATTCGTGATAATGACGCCCCTTTCGGTGGGGTGCAGGTGATTTTCTCGGGCGACTTTTTTCAGTTGCCCCCTGTTGGTAACAAGGGTGAGAGCAACAAGGAGAAGTTTGCCTTTATGGCAAAGGCATGGAAAACCGCCAATTTTCAAATCTGCTACCTATCAGAACAGCACCGCCAAGCAGGGCATGATGAGCGTGAACGGTTTGGCATGAGTCTAAATGACATCTTGAACCAAATCCGCCATCAGGACGTGGACGCCCTTGCCCAAGATATCCTACTTGGCACTCGCCATAACGACATCAGCGACAATTGTACACGTCTGTACACTCATAATGGCAATGTGGATAGCATCAACCAAGAACAGCTTGCCCTACTAGATGGCGACGCTCACACCTTTGACTGCACCACCTATGGCGATAAAGCCCTGATAGAAATGCTTGCCAAAAACGTCAAAGCCGCCCCATCTTTGACCCTAAAAATCGGGGCTCGGGTCATGTTTGTCAAAAACAACCAAAACCTTAGTGTCTCTAATGGCACGATGGGCAAAGTGGTTGATTTTATCGCCCTGCCACAAGCAAACATTGATGGCAGTGACGAGCCTACCAGCACCATCAAATATCCCATAATACGACTCAACAATGGTCGCATGGTCTATGCCGAGCCTGATGAGTGGACGATAGAAGACAACCAAGGCGAGATATTAGCCAGTTACAGCCAAATCCCCCTTGCCCTAGCATGGGCAATCACCATTCACAAAAGCCAAGGCATGACCCTAGATGCTGCCGAGATTGACCTATCTCGCACCTTTGAGATGGGGCAAGGCTATGTTGCTCTCTCTCGCCTGCGGTCACTGGACGGCTTAAAGCTCCTTGGTATGAATAAAAATAGCCTACTATTAGATGAATGGGTGTTTCACGTCAATAACCGTCTATTAGAGATTGCCGACGAACAAGCCGAAAAATTCTACGCCTTAGATGATGATACGCTAAGCGAGATTCACAAACAGTTCATCATCGCCTGTGACGGCATTACTGATGATGCCATCATCGCTCGCCAAGAAAAACTTTTGCAAAAAGTCAAAGATGAGCAAGCCCGCAAACAGCACATCAATGCCAACCAAACCCAAGGCAAATCACCCACCCAAGTTGGCAAAACCCTAGATGAGACCCTAGCACTCATCAAAAAAGGTCTAAGCCTTGATGAGATAGCACAGAAACGTGAGCTTGCCAAATCCACCATCATCAGCCACATCACTCAGCTCATCGAGCGTGATGGCAAAGACGACTACCTGCGTTTTGCCCCCAGTGATGACGAGCTACACGCCATCAAAGCCATCTATGATAAGCTCGACGCCCAAGGCGAATTTGAAGGCGGCGTCAAGCTCAAACCCATCGTGGAGATGAGTGGTAAAGGCAATGGTTATTATAACATCGCAAGGTTGGCGTTGGCATTTTTGGACATCTCCAAAACCGATAAAGCCGATACAACAGACACGTCAGATGACAGCAAAACAACCAACAGTAGCACCAACAAGGATAAGCCATGACACTTCGCCTTGCCATCAACGGTTTTGGACGTATTGGGCGAATGCTACTGCGTGCGTATCTGTCCGACATCACAAGGTTTGACCGCCTTGACATCATCGCCATCAATGACATCGCAGACGCTCACACGCTCCTGCATTTATTAAAATTTGACAGCACGCACGGCAGACTGGGTGTGGATGCACATCTACAAGATGACCGTTTGATTTTACAAAAAAACGGGCAAGTCCTATGCCAGATATTACTACTCAACCAAAAAAGCCCCACCGACATCGCATGGGGCGAGCTTGACATTGATGTGATTCTAGAATGCACAGGGCATTTTCGCTCCTATGATGACGCCAGTTTGCACCGCTTATCAGGAGCAAAACAAGTCATCATCGGTTCTGCCCCCTTTGATACCGTGGATGCCAGCGTGGTCATGGGGGTCAATGATGAGATACTACACACCGATTTGCCCATCATCTCAGGCGTGTCCTGCACCACCCAAGCCCTAGTTCCCCTACTGCACACTTTGCAAGTCTATGGCATAGACAGCGTGATGATGACCGAGATTCATGCCGTAACCGCCGACCAAACGGTGCTAGACCAAGCTCACCGAGACCTAAGACGGGCAAGAGCGTCAGGGCAAAACATCATTCCCACCACATCAAGTAGCATTAACGCCACTGTACGGGTGTTGCCGTTTTTACAAGGCAAATTAAGCGGGCATTCTATTCGAGTGCCGACTGTGAACGTTGCCTGTATTGACATCACGGTCATCTTTGAAAAAGACCCTACCCTTGACGACATCAGAGAACTACTCAAACACACGAGCCAACACCGTCTGCACGGGATTATGGATTATACCGATGAACCGCTTGTCTCATCTGACTTTATCGGCGATACCCATTCGCTCATCATAGACGACTCTCAGCTTATGCAGGCAGGTCGCCAATTTAAAGTTCTTGCATGGTATGATAATGAAGTCGGCTATGCCAATCGCTTGCTGGATATGTGTGTGGCGTTAAGCAAAGCAAAATAATCCCAGCATCCATGCCCAAAAACAGCCCAAAAACAGCCCAAAAACAAAGAGTTACACAACAGCCATGCAACAATGCCGATAGTGTGCTATATTATGCGTTTTTAACACTCGTATTAACATGACTGACCGTTTTATTTTACAAGAAGTACTGACTGATGACGTGCCGTTTCGGGTGCATAATGTCAAGATAGACAAATTCATCTGTGAGCAGGATTTGCCACTCATGCTATTGGCTCATTATGACCGCCTAAGCGATGAGTTAAAAGCTCAAAAGCCTTTGACCGACTTTTTTGGGCGGATGAATGACAAAGTAACCACAGCACAGGCGTGTGCGATTTTTGGGGTCAGTCCCGACAGCTTAAGCCCTGCCACCCACATCAAAATCACAGGCACGACCGTCATCGTGTGGGATGATTTCCCCCTTGCTCTGCATTTGCAATTTACCAATACCGCCAAAGACAGTCAGACCACCGATGAGCGTGACATCACCCAAGCAGTCGCTGATGAGATTGACAATATCCTACTGTCAGGCAACGTCAATGTCCTGCACAAAAACACCGCCAAGGAGCTGGTGAGCGTTGATTTGTCCGATGATGAATTTATCATCACGCCCAGCGATAGCTACACTCGCCTGCCCAACAGCCATGCCCTTGCCACCACCCAAATCCTAAATCACATCAGGCACACCACCCCCCAAGCCATGGCATACCTAAACCATGCCCTGCGTGATAAAATCATGGAGCATGCACAAGAGCGGTTTTAGGGGCTTGGGTGTTTTATCCATAACACTTTTACCAAGATAATTTGACAAAATAATCGTCCTTTGTATTTCAAGCAACCCACGCATTAAAAAACGGTTGGATAATCCCAACCGTTTTGGCTAGGGCGTGCCTACCTTTGGTGTTTGCAATGAAAAATGCCTGTTTAAAAAAGCAGGGGAATCGCACGTTTTTCAAAGAAATAAAGGTTGTGATTTTTCTATCAGACAAGTTTTTGACGCAGAAAACAATCCGACCACTTAACTGGGTAAATTTTAAGAGTTTCACTTAATTTTTTAAATTAAGTGGTCGGATAGCCATTTTTCATGCAAAAATTGATTGAAATTGTCAATTTTTCATCTTACACCTAACAAACTTAATATTTACCACAGGCTTTGTAGGGACTGGCTCCGCACGTCCTTTGATAACATGCCAATTTTTATAGGCGTGCACAGCACGCCCCTACACCCAAACTTCATTATGTTTGTGGTAATTTTAAAGTTTCTCGGGTGTAACTTAAACTGATAAATTTAGTTATAAAAATGCCCGATTTTGTAGGGCTTGGTGCAAGGTTAGGCTATCGACATAACCCAACTCCCCACCCATGGGAATGCCTTGGGCGAGACGAGTGATGTTATCCACGTGGGCTTTTAGGGTATCATGGATAAAAAAGGCGGTGGTCTGACCTTCGACCGTCGCCCCCGTGGCAAGAATCAGCTCACTGATGGCGGATTTTTTGACCAACGCCACCAGCTCATCCATGTGCAAATCATCCGCCCCGATACCGTCCAAGGGCGACAGATGACCGCCCAGTACAAAATACCGCCCACGATACGCCCCGCTTTGCTCAATCGCCACCACATCGGAAGCACGCTCCACCACGCACAGCTGACTGTCATCACGGCGAACATCGGCACAAATGGGGCAGATGTCATCATCGCTAAATGAATGGCAGATTTGACATTCTTTAATCTCATTCATGGCAATCTCCAAGGCATAGGCAAGTGCCAAGCCTTGGGGGCGTTTTTGGGACAGTAGTTCTATCGCCATGCGTTGGGCGGACTTTTGTCCGACAGACGGTAGGATTTGTAAGGCTTTGACCAGTTGGTCAAATTTGGGGGTGAGCATTAACCAAACAGCCCCTGCATGCCCTTAGGCAGACCCATGCCTGTGGTCGCCCCTGCCATGATTTCCTCCGATAGCTCATCTGCTTGGCGTACTGCATCATTGATGGCGGCCGCCACCAAATCTTCAATCATGTCAGGCTCATCACCCATTAAACTTGGGTCGATAGATAAGCGTTTGACCACATGGCGACCTGTCATGGTCACTTTTACCAGCCCATTACCTGCCTCGCCTTGGACTTCTTTTTGGGCAAGGGTTTTTTTGGCGGATTCAACGTTTTGCTCAACCTGCTTTTGCATGGCTTGGGCTTGTTGCATGAGTGCTTGAATGTTCATCATAAACTCCAAAGGATAATAATACAGTTAGCCATTATAACAAAATTTTAACTTAATGGGAAATTGTTATATAATATACCCCACTCTCAGCTTTATACAAGTGCTTGATTTATCAAGGGTGAATATGATTCGCCCCTACGACCCAAAAATAATTATGAGCAATCAATAAGTTATCATTTTAAATTGAGATTAAAGTATAATACACCCATCCATTTATCCAGCGAGACGGTCATGACAGCCCCACACCCCGATACCACACCCGAGCACAACCACGTCATCATCATCGGTGGCGGTCATGTCGGACTGTCCTTTGCCCTGCTTTTGGCTCATCAAGGCATTTATAGCACGCTGTTGGAGACGGTCAAATACCCGACCATCGCCCCCGACCAAGACCGTGAACGCCAGTCTTATCTAGACAGTCGTAACACCGCCTTATCCAGACGTAGCGTGCAGATTTATCATGAGATTGGGCTGTGGGATGAGTTGGACAGCCACGCCTGCCGTATTGATAAGGTGCTGATTAGCGAGCTTGGTAGCTTTGGACGGGCGACACTTGACAAACAAGCGGAGAACGTTGAGAGTTTTGGCTTTGTCATGGAAAACGCATGGCTAGGGCGGGTACTGCTCCAAGCAGTCAAAGCAAGCCCCTATATACGCCTGCATGATAACACCCAAGTGACCGCCATTAGCCAAGATGACGACATGGCTCATGTTACTGCCATTAGCCAAGATGACGGCACGAGCAACGGTGCTATTCAGCTATCTGCCTCACTGGTCGTGGCGTGCGATGGTCAGCACTCGCCTGCTCGCCACATGCTCGGCGTGGGAGCGGACAGTCATGATTATGGGCAAGTGGGTATCGTTGGCGTGGTTGAGACAGACACGCCACATGAACATGTCGCCATTGAAAAATTCAGCCCTGCCGGACCGTTGGCGGTGCTACCCCTACCCGACAGCACAGATGGCAAATATCGCCGTTCGGTCGTCTTTATCTGCCCCAAAGGCGATGAACACGCCTACTTGCATGATGACGCTCACTTTTTGGCGACACTGCAACAAGTGTTTGGTACGGATGCAGGGCAGTTTATACAAGCAGGCAGACGTGGGGCATACCCTTTGACCAAGGTACTGGCTCATCGGCAGGTCATCGGTCGCTGCGTCCTCATGGGTAATGCCGCTCACACGCTACATCCTGTGGCAGGTCAAGGCTTTAACCTGTGCTTGCGAGATGCCTACGCTCTTGCCAAACTACTGGGCGAGAACTTACAAAACGCCCAAAGCGGTAAATTTGGCATGACCACCCCCGACTTTGGCAATCAAGCCCGCCTACTAGGCTATGAACAATCCCGCCAAACCGACCAAAAGCGAGTGATTAAATTCTGCGACACTGTTGTTGGCAGTTTTACCAGTGCCAACCCTGTCATGAAAGTCGCTCGTAATGTCGGGCTGATTGCCTTTGACAAAATCCCCTTTGTCAAACCGATGGTTGCTACCTATGCAATGGGGCTAAAATCTTGACGGTTTGGCATGCCTGCTTTTGTACAATAATACATTTAAATTGACAACCCCATTCTCAACTTTATAACAAGCAGGGCGTGTTAAACCTTTATAACGCTATTTACAATTTAGATATACAGCTAGAGCGTGCCTACCATTGATAACATTTTTATAAAATAAGATGAAAAATTGACAATTTCAATCAATTTTTGCATGAAAAATGGCTATCCGACCACTTAATTTAAAAAATTAAGTGAAAATCTTAAAATTTACCTGATTAAGTGGTCGGATTGTTTTTCATAAGACCTCTTTCCAAACTACCCCAGCTCAAAATTATAAATCGCAGAAATTAGATTC
>ERZ1023248.31-NODE-31-length-48371-cov-35.664769_pt1 | contig 48371 bp, 52 predicted proteins | sample MGYA00380457_ERZ1023248 | MGnify/ENA primary metagenome ERZ1023248 (study PRJEB33173, sample SAMEA4830416) | metagenome | study: EMG produced TPA metagenomics assembly of the PRJEB25223 data set...
ATCATCTGAGTATGCCATAGGGGTATTGTAGCATATTTTGGGTTCGGTTGGTATAATTACCTCCTGACAAATCAATTGTTTATATTAAGCTAAGAATGGGGTGCGGCATTGATTTTGTTAATACGATGCAAAAAATCAAACAAAAACCCAAAAGTGGCTCGGTGACAGAATGAGCGAAGGTAGTATGGATAAGATGTGAGTGTTTAAAGGATTGTAAAAAACCAAAACCCACCAATGCTACAACATTCATCCTTTATCCAACATCAAAACCCATCTTCTAAAACCAATCTTCCAACAAAAAGAACGGCTTTTCATAACGCTTGGCTTCTTTGGGGGTGCATGGCTTGGGAGCTAGGCGATTTTTGATGGCAGGATTTTTGGCAAAGCTAATGTCATCGCACATTGCTCTGTCATAATAAGGGTGGATGGGCAGGTGCTTTTGTCGTAGGTTGGGCGTGTGTTCGGGAGTGTTGGGGTTAAGGTTCGGGTTTAGGGTGACGGGCAGGGGGCTGTCCACCCACTGGATGTGTTGGCAGGCACTGAGCATGCCACAAAGTAGCACTAAGCCAAAACGCACGAGCAGATGAGTCGTGCGTTTTTTTGGGGTGATTGATAAGGGTGTGTTGAACATTGATAACATTCTTATAAAATTTGACAAATTCAACCAATTTTTGCATGAAAAATGGCTATCCGACCACTTAATTAAGTAAATTTTTAAGATTTTAACTTAATTTTTTAAAATTAAGTGGTCGGATTGTTTTTCATAATAAAAACTTGTCTGATAGAATGACTATCAGCCTGCGTTTTTTCATTGAAAAACGTGCGATTTTTCTCATTTTTCATTGCAAATACCAATATTCAACACGCCCAAGTCCAAATCAGTTGATACCGCCACGTGACCATGTTGGTTCACGCACGGTGCCTTGGGTTTGTAGGGTAAAAGACTGCCCTGTTTTTAAAGAGCGGATGGTCATCTGTCCACGCCCGCCTTTGTAGGATGAATAGACAATACGATTGCCATTGGGCGAGAAGTTCGCTGACTCATCAATGCCTGTCGTGTCAATCGTGCCGACACCTGTCACCACTAGGCTACGCCCTGAGACGTAGGCGATTTTACTGCCGTCTGGACTGACTCGGGGGATTGCCCCTGCACCGCCAATGGCTGATGCTTGTCCTGTGTTCATGTTGTAGCGATATAGGCGTGGCGTGCGTGAGCCGTTGTCGGCAGTAAAGATAAACGAACGCCCATCAGGGGTATACTGCGGTGAGTTCTCCGCCCCCGTCATGTTGGTTAGGCGTTTTAGTTGTCCTGATGCGATGTGTAGCTCATAGATGGATGGGTCGTTATTTTCATGACTGCCTGAGAAAAGAATGCTCGTGCCATCAGGCGAGAATGATGCTCCCAGATTGTTGCCACGAAATGGTGTAATGACTTGACCGCCACCACTGCTGTTGGTATTTTGCAGATGAATGACTGGCAAGCCGTTGGGTTTTTGTACCGAGTAGGCGATACGCTGACCGTCAGGCGACCAAGCAGGACTAAAAATAGAACCCTGCGTGCTAAATAGGATGCGGACGTTTTGTCCGTCAGCATCCATGACTTTTAGGGTGGATGTTTTGTTGCGTGGGTCGCCCGTCTCTTCGACATAGGCGATACGCCCTGTAAAGTCCCCCGGTTCGCCTGTGATGATTTCATAAATTTTATCGCTCACGACATGGGCGGTGTGGCGTAAGGCACTGGGGTTGTTGTCGCTGTATCGGGTCTGCAAGCCTTGCATGACACGCCCTGTGGCGACTTCGATGACTTCAAAGACGATGGCGATTTTGCCCCCTGTGGCACTTTGGGCGTGTCCGACCACGACATAGTTAAAGCCAGTGTTTTGCCAATGTGATAGGTTTTGGCTAATCTCGGCAGATGAGTAGGCACGTTGGGGTAGGTTTTGGCTGGTGGTTTTTAGTTCGGTGTGGCTTAGGTTATTGATGACGGTGTTGCTGACCATGCTGTCGCCAGCAAAGGGAATAAAGGCGATTTGATAGGGGTTTTGTACACCATCAACGTCGATGTCAAAGTTAAGCTCGCTGTCGCTACTTGTACTGTTCAAAGAACCGTAACCCACTGCAAAAGCAGGGCTTGCCACGACTAGGGCGACAGCTAGGGCTAGGTATGATAAGGGGGTTTTGATGTTCATGGGGTATCCTTAAAAATGTTTAAAATATGATATTTGGGATATATATTCTAATTGATTTTAAAATTAAAATTCAAGTCACGATAATTGGTGCCAACAATGGGTGTGAGTGGGCTGGCTCGGTTAATGGTGTCTTTGAGTTGTTCACGCAAATATTCATCACCGCCCGAGACTTGCACGTTTAGCACGTTGCCACTGCCATCCACTTTGAGTTTGACTTGCAAAGTTTGGTTTTTACCAGTAGCTCGCCAATGCGAGCGGATATGGTTTTGTAAGGCAGAGATGACTTCGTTACGGTTACTGCTTCGTCTGCTGCCCCCACTGCTACTACCCCCACTGACTGCCCCGCCACGTCCTACGGTGGGGGTGGTGGGGGTGTCCTTGATGAGCTGTTCGCCTTCGCTTAGGCTTTTTTGGGTGACTTGGTTTTGTTTTGATAGTTCTTGTAATTGGCGTTCACGCACTTCATTGAGTGCTTGACTGTTTTCACGAGCAATCTCATCGTTGCTCCGCTCCCGTTCTCGTAGCTCTGCCACCGCTTGCTCACGTTCACGTCTCTCGTTTTCCATGGCTTGCCTTTGCATTTCTATTTCGGAGAGTATCTCTTCATCTAGGCTTTTGGCGTACTCTGCCATTTGAGCTTGGTAAGCACGTTCACGCTCGGCAAGGTCATCATAATAGGCTTCTAGCTGAGCACTGCGATTACTCTCTTGGGTGGTGTCGGTGCTTTGGGTGTCAGCTTGGGCTTGGGACTGGGCTTGATGCTCGGCAAAGGCGGTGGCAATGGCATACTCCGCCCCTGCTAGGTCGTCCCCTGTAACTAGACTTGCTTCTAAGGAGATGGTCTCGGGTAAGGGTTTTTGTTGGGTGTAGGCAAACAGCACCCCTGCCACAATCAGCCCATGCACCACGACGCTACCCACGAGCGAGAGTAGGGGATTAGGCTCTTTGGTGCCGATGTTGTCTAAGTCTAGGCGTGCGGTTTGCTGGTTCATGATAGGTTGTTATTTTTTTATTTTTTGGTGGATTGCTTGCTTGTGCTACTTTGACCGCTTAATAGTCCAACTTTGGTAACACCTGTCCCTTGCACCAGTGCCATGACGTGCATGACCGCTTCATAGGCGTTGTCCTTGTCGGCATTAATCAGTACTTGGAGCTGACTGCCACTGTCTCCCATGTTTGCCTGTGCCATGTCGGCAAGCAGGGCGGACAACTCACTCTCACTAATGGCTTGGTCAATGGCTCGCTCATGACTGACAAACAGCTCGCCGTCTTTGGTGAGTGAGACGATGACAGGGGTTAGCTCACTTTTGGTGATGTTACTGGTTTTCTCGCTTGGCAGATTGACTTCTACCCCTGTGGTGAGCATGGGGGCGGTTACCATAAAGATGATGAGTAGCACGAGCATGACGTCAATGTAAGGGACGACATTCATCTCGCTGTTTAGGGGATTTTTGGCACGTGCGTAGCTGTTTTTCATGATGTCGCCTAACTCTGACCAGTACGCTGTGCCATGGTGTATTCATGAGCAAATACCCCTGTCAGCTCTTCACAAAACAACGCCCGAGACTCATACAACGCCCCTGCCTTGGCACTAAAATGGTTAAAGGCAAGACTGGCAGGAATGGCGGCAAATAACCCCATGGCGGTAGCAATCAAGGCTTCGGCAATACCGGGGGCGACTGTGGCAAGGCTCACACTCTCGGCACTAGATAGCCCAATAAAAGCGGTCATAATCCCCCACACCGTGCCAAACAGTCCGATATAAGGCGAGACTGATGCGATACTGGCTAAGGTTGCCAAGCCTTGTTCTAATACAGCTTGTTGTTTGCCAATGGCGACTTTAAATTTACGCTCAACACTGTCTAGGGTGTCCGCTCGCACCGCCCCTGATTTTTGGGCTTTTAAAAACTCACCATAACCGACAAAAAATACCTGCTCTAAGCCGGTGCGTTCAGGCTCATTGGCGACTGAGCTATACTGTTTGGCAAGGGTGTTGCCTGACCATAGCCACGCTTCAAAATCGCTATCAAAGCGTTTGGCACTGCCGAGTTTGGCGGATAGGCGAAAAATCAGCCCCCAACCAATCAATGATAGGAGCAGTAGCAATCCCATGACCAGTTGCACAAGCAAACTGGCTTCTAAAATCAAATCTAAAACGTTAAGTTCGCTCATCATATAAAATTTTGCCAAAAATGGCTTATTATAGCCGATTTTTTTAAAAACCACACCAAAAAGTGTGCCTAAGTTTACAAACGGTATGAAAATTATCCTTAATGCCAGTGGCACGGCTTGTAAATCCTTGCATAAGCCCCATTTATCTGATTTTTAGAATCATTGATGATAACATAACAATGCCAAAACTCATGCCAAATACAACCCAAAATCCCAACACCCCCCAACTTCTCGCCAAAGACCGCCACATCGCTCATCGCTTAGAACGTGAATTGCGTGGCAATTTCCCTGCCGACATTAAAGCCAAAAAACAAGCCCAGCTTGATACTATCATAGAGCGTTCTACCCAAGCAGTACAAGCTCGCATGGACAGCGTGCCGTCTGATTTAAAAGATAGGCTAAACGCCGATTTGCCCGTTACCGCCCGAGCGGACGAGATTATCCGTGCGATACAAGACAATCAAGTCATCATCGTGGCAGGCGAGACAGGCTCAGGCAAAACCACTCAGCTCCCCAAACTTGCCATGTTAGCAGGGCGTGGCATGACAGGGCAAATCGGACACACTCAGCCACGCCGTTTGGCGGCGAGAAGTGTCGCCATGCGGATTGCAGACGAGCTTGGCGAGAGCTTGGGGCAGACGGTGAGTTTTAAGGTGCGATTTACCGAGCAGGGCAGTCGTGATAGCCTTATCAAGCTCATGACGGACGGTATTTTGCTTGCCGAGCTGGGTTCGGATAAATTTTTGACACGCTATGACACCATTATCATTGACGAAGCCCACGAGCGTAGTCTAAATATTGACTTTATTTTGGGCTATCTAAAACGTCTACTGCCAAAACGCCCTGATTTAAAGGTCATCATCACGTCAGCAACCCTAGACACCGCCCGCTTTGCCGAGTATTTTAAAAGTGCGGTCAAAGGCGATGTGCCGATTATCAATGTACAAGGGCGAAGCTATCCTGTGGAGACCCGCTACCGTCCGCTCATTGATGAGATTGTCAAAAGCCATGACGATGACGCTTTTGACGACATGGAAGACAAACTGCCCCGAGCCTTAACGTCTGCCGTTGCCGAGTGTTTTGAAGACGCACGCACCAAAGGACACCCCACGCAGTCAGACATTCTCATCTTTGCCAGTACCGAAGCTGAGATTCGTGAGATACAGGAGATTTTGACCGCTCACGCACCGCCCCATACCCAGATTTTGCCCCTGTTTGCTCGCCAAAGTTTTGCCGAACAACAGCGAATTTTTAACCCCACAGGCGGTCGCAGAATCATCATCTCAACCAACGTTGCCGAGACCGCTCTTACCGTGCCGAATATCCGCTATGTGATAGATTTGGGCTTTGCTCGGGTGAGCCGTTATAATTACCGCTCACGCATTCAAAGACTCCCCATTGAAGCGATTAGCCAAGCGGCGGCGAACCAACGCCAAGGGCGGTGCGGACGGATTGGGGACGGTGTGTGCATACGCTTGTACTCAAAAGAAGATTTTGACAGTCGTCCGCCTTTTACCGAGCCTGAGATTTTGCGTACCAATTTGGCAAGCGTGATTTTGCAAATGGAGCATTTGGGCTTAGGCGATGTGGCGGATTTTGACTTTATCACACCGCCTGATTTACGCCTTGTCAATGACGGTCGCAAGCTCTTGCACGAGCTTGGGGCGTTGTCCGATGTGCCAACCAAAACCGCCTTTAAAAAAGCCCTAAAAGGACAAACGAGCAAACAAAAACACTCCGCTCTCACCGACATTGGCAAAAAAATGGCTCGTATGCCGATAGACCCACGCCTTGCCCGTATGCTCATCGCAGGGCATGAATTTGCCTGTCTTGACAAAATGCTTGTCATCGTCTCCGCTCTTGCTGTGCAAGATGTGCGTGAGCGACCTGCCGACAAGCAGTCGCAAGCTGACCAAAAGCACGCCTTGTTCCGCCGTGATAATTCGGACTTTTTGTTTTATGTAGAACTGTTTAACGTACTGTTTAGCACCCATGAAATGCACGGGGGCGATAAGCTCACGGGCAACGGACGCAAGAATTTTGCCAAAAAGCATTATTTGTCCTTTCCCCGTATCAAAGAATGGCAAAAAACGCATGAACAGCTTGCCCAAATGGTGGCGGATTTGGGTTATCAGATTGCCGATAATAACAATGATAATCTTGACAATAAAGCCAATGATAAAAAAGCTGATGATAAAAAAGACACCCCAAAAGGTCGCATTGGCTTAAAAGGCGGTAAAAAAGCCAAGGTGGGAAACAGTGCCATTTTGGCAAGCCTAAAAGAACAAGGCAAAACCAAACCGCAATTTAGCGAAGATTATACCAGCATTCATCGGGCGTTATTGACCGCTCTGTTATCCTTTGTCGCTCACAAAACCGACACGGTGGGCGAGTATCTGATGACCAAAAACCAAAAGGCACGCATTTTCCCTGCCAGTACCTTGCACAAAAAAGGCACAGATTGGGTGCTTGCCTTTGAAGTGGTGGAAACTTCACAAGTGTATATGCGTACACTTGCCAAGATTGAACCTGAATGGATATTGTCGGCGGGCAAAAATCTCTTAAAATACCATTATTTTGAACCGCATTGGTCAAAAAAAGCAGGGCGAGTGCAAGCCTATGCTCAAATTAGCCTGTTTGGGCTGATTATTGTTCACAAACAATTGGTCAATTATGAAAGCATTGACCTGCCAGCCAGCCGTGAGATATTTATCCGTGATGCTCTGGTGGGGGGCGTGCAGGGCAATCAAGCGGACGAGCGATACCCCAAAGCCTTGCCGTTTTTGACTCACAATCGCCAAAAAATCAAAGACGTGGGCGACACCGAAGACAAGCTAAGACGGCGAGATTTACTCGTGGACGAAGAGCGACTGTATGAGTTTTATGATGACAAAATTCCGCCCCACATTGCGTCCGCTAAGGCGTTTGAAGATTGGCTTGGCAAAATGGGCGATGATGACTTTTTAAAATTCAAAGATGAAGATGTCGTGAACGATGTCGTCAATGTCGGACAAGAATTTCCCAAATTTTGGCAAGTGGGGGCGGTCAAATTCCCCTTGTCCTATGTCTTTGACCCAAGTTCGGACGATGACGGCGTGAGCGTAAAAGTGGGGGCAGGGGCGTTGTCTCAGCTTGACAGCGTGGATTTATTGTGGGGCGTGGCAGGGTGGCGATTTGAGCTTGTCGCAGGGCTATTAAAAACCTTGTCAAAAGACATTCGCCGAAAAATCGTCCCCATTCCTGACACCGCCCACGCCCTTATGGACAAGCTCACGCAGGGCAATGGCGTGGGACTGCTTGACCAGCTTTGTCATAATCTGCTTAGAATGGGCGTAAAAGTTGGGGCGGACGATTTTAAGATTCATGAGATTGATAAATATTTACAGCCCTTGATTTGCGTGCTTGATGACAAGGGGCGAGTGATTGAAAAAGGGCGAGATTTGGAAAAATTGCAAGCCAAGTACCGCACACACGCCCAAGTACAAACCGTGTCCGAAGGCATTCATGATACGTTCCCCGAGCATTTTGAATTTATCAAAACCCGTCATCATAAGGGCATGGTAACGCAAGCCTTTTTTGCCCTAAGCCCTGATGAGACGGGCAAGGTGGCGGTGGTGGAGTTTGGCGACTTGGCAGGGGCGTTAGCCATGCACAAAAAAGGCGTGCTGTCGCTGGTCAAGATGACGCTTGGGGCAAAACAAAAACAGCTCACGTCCCAAATTGATAAAGCCTTTAAAATGGCGTTTGCTCCGCTTGGCGATTTGGAAAAATTAAAAAGCGTGCTGGTGGATGCGACATTACAAGCGACTTTTGATAAATACGCCAAACCCTTTGATAGCCATGTGCGTGAAAAGGTGGCAGGGTTTGTGCGTGATGAGCGTATGGGGGACTTGCTTGACAAATTGCCCCTAAATGCAGGCGAGTTTGGGGCGGTCAAGGACGTGATAAGCGGACAATTTTTGACGGTGGGGCAAGAGATGTTAAAGGTGCTAAAAGAGATTTATACCACATGGCAGGGTGTGCGTGGGCAACTGCTCATGCTTGACCGTGAGATTTTTGGCGAGAGTATTGACGACATTGAAGACCAGCTTGATGATTTGTCGCTGAATGACTTTATTTATCGCACCGATTTTGCGGTGTGGCAAGCCTATCCACGCTATCTTAATGCCCTAAAAATCCGCCTTGACAGACTGCCCAACAACCTAGACGGCGACACCGATGCGGTGTATCTGCTTGATGAACATATGGAGCGACTGGCAAACCGTGTGCATGACCCCAAGATTGCCGAATATCGCTGGCTGGTGGAAGAATATCGCATACAACTGTTCGCCCAACCCATGAAAACGGCAGTGCCTGTCTCGGCAAAACGACTGGATAAGGTGTGGGCGAGTGTGATGACTAGGTAAAAAAGGGGTTGAAAGTTAAAAGCTGGGTATCGCTCTTGCTTTACCCAACCTATGGGCTAATATTTATCTCTGATTTTTGTTCTGTCGGGCTTGGCATGGTGAACTGTCGGGGTATCTATGGCATACGCCTTTTGGTAGGGAGCTATTGCGGTATCCTTTGCTTTCCATACAAAGTGTCGCATTTACATATTGCGTGCCTTGCTTATCATTGGATATGTAACTGGTATAAGGACTCTTAAAACCGCACACTATCATATCGTTCTTAACATTCTCAAAGGAAACATCGCCTAGTAATATGTCCATGCATCAGGCGGTGGGTGGCATGCATCTTACAGACGAACATCATTGCATACAAACACCTCTATCTTCAAATTTCACATATATATCAATAAATTCTTTCTCATCGATATATTTTTTCCTAATTCTAGTATGTATGTTGTAATCACAATAAGATACTATCGTACCATCATCTTCATTTTGTAATCTTTGTAAATTTTTGTCTTTAGGTATATTGTCTAGAATAATAGATAAATACTCATCATTATAAGGAAATTCTCTAAATTCTGAAATAAGATGAACCGTGGGCTTGTAATAAGACCATTCATAAACAGGCTTAGGCAATCCTTGGGTTAAATTATTTATATTTTCTTGAATTTCGTTTCTAAGTTCTGAAAAATTTTCAGGCATTTTATCTTGATTGACAGGATTTAGAAAGTGATAGTCAATTTGATGACATATAAAAATAGGAAAAGTCAGTACAAAAATGACCAAAATAAATAAGCTTGCAGGAGACATATTTTTCATTTTTATCTACCAACCCCACCCTACCAACAAAACGGGTCTAAATCCTCATCTTTATCATCATTTGCCTTAATCGCCACCTTTTCAAACTCTTCCAATTCTGGCAAAAATTGGCTTGCCTCGTGTGGCGGTAATACATCAAAGGCATTCAGATGATACCTGCCAAGCAATTCTTTTAATTTGGCTTTGGCAAGGCGAACGGTGAGTATCTCATGCCCTGTATCGTCAAATTCGCTATGGGTGATGACCCCAAGCTCATGCAAGGTATTTTTAAATTGCCCTGCGTGATAGGGTAGGGTGAGCGTAAAGTCGGACAGTCCGCCCACCAGTAGCTCTTGCACGGCTTGGGCGAGTTTGTCCATGCCTAAGTTTTCACGAGCGGACACATAGACACGGTGTGGCACGCCTAGTTCTTTATAGTGAATGGTCGGTATCTCATCGGTACGGTCAATTTTGTTATGCACCAGTAGCACAGGAGCGCTCGCCCCAATCTCATCAAGCACACGATTTACCGCATCAATCTGCTCATGCATATCAGGACTACTGCTGTCAATGACGTGCAAAAGCAGGTCGGCTTCTAGGGTCTCTTCTAGCGTGGCGTGAAAGCTCTCGACAAGCTCATGGGGCAGATGACGCACAAAGCCCACCGTATCGGCAAGCACGATATTGCCCACGCCCGCCCATTTGACACGGCGAAGTGTGGGGTCTAGCGTGGCGAACAGTTGGTTGGCGGCGTAGACGTTGTCATCGGCAAGGCGGTTAAAGAGCGTGGATTTTCCAGCGTTGGTGTAGCCGACAAGCGAAATGGTAGGCGTGTCCGATTTTTGTCGTTTGGCACGTCCTTGTAAGCGGGTTTGTTTGACTTTGGCAAGTTTGGCTTTTAGTTGATTGACACGAAGTTGAAGCAATCGTCTGTCGGTTTCAAGCTGGGTTTCGCCCGGCCCCCGTAGTCCGATACCGCCTTTTTGCTGACCAAGATGAGCATAGCCACGCACAAGCCTTGATGACAAATGGGTGAGCTGTGCCAATTCTACCTGCAATTTTCCTTCATAAGTCCTTGCTCGCTTGGCAAAAATATCCAAAATCAGCCCCATGCGATCAACGACCCTGCATTGCAAGATTTTTTCTAAATTGCGTTCTTGGCTGGGCGTAAGTTTATGATTAAAAAGCACAATATCGGCATTAGTCTCAGTAACTTTTTGGGCGATTTCTTCGGCTTTGCCTGTGCCGACAAAGTATTTGGCGTGCGGTTTACTCCGTGTGCCTGTGATGATGTCAAGCTCGTTTGCCCCTGCCGAATGCACCAGCAGGCGAAACTCTTCTAAATCATCAGGGTCAATCATCTCACGAATGTCAAGGTGTACCAAAATGGCGTTTTCTGTGCCGTCTGCTCGGTCAAAATGTTGCAAGAAAAGTCCTTAAAATGGGATAAATGCCATTATAGTAGCGGTATTTGTTTTGAATTTCAAGGGTTGGACGTGGCGTGTTGTTTTATTTTGACAAGTTTTATAAAATTAGCTAAACTTATAAACTAAGTTTGGCTTTTTATTTGGGGAAAATCATGCAAACCACCGCCGAGCATTTTAATATTCATTATGCAAAAACTCATTTATCACGTCTCATTGATGAAGTGGCAAATACAGGCAAGCCGATTACCATTGCCAAAGCAGGCACGCCAAAAGTGATGATTGTGCCAATTACACACACAAAAGCCAAACGTCAAATGGGAACATTAAAAGGCAAAATTAGCATTCCTGATAATTTTGATAACGCTTTTGCTGATGAAATTGCGGATATGTTTGCAGGTGAATGATGAGTTATTTATTAGATACACACGTTTTGTTGTGGTTTTTGACTGCAAATTGTGAAAAAATGTCGGATAATTGCCAAAGGATTTTGCTTGATGAAAATAACCACCTATGTTTTAGTAAAGCAAGCATTTGGGAAATTAGCATTAAATACAGTTTGGGTAAGCCTGATTTTGATTATAATCCCAAGCAAATTACCCAAGAGTTATTAAGATTGGGATTTGATTGTTTGGAAATTGAATTTTCACATTTATTTGAAATTGGTAATTTACCCAAAATCCACAAAGACCCTTTTGACCGTTTGCTGATTGTCCAAGCCAAACTTGAAAATTTAAAACTTTTAACGGCAGATAACGCCATTTTGCAATATGACAAATCCTTTATTTTAAATACCCAAAGTTTGTAATCTTAATTTAAACATGAACACCCTATTTTTTAACAACAAAACCCTATCCCTATCCACCCCAAAAATCATGGGCGTGCTAAATGTAACGCCTGATTCATTTTCAGACGGCGGACGTTTTAATAGCATAGACACTGCCTTACGCCATGCCGATGAGATGATACGCTGGGGCGTGGATATCATTGACATTGGCGGAGAGTCCACCCGCCCCAACGCTCCAAGCGTGGCAACCGACACCGAGCTTGATAGGGTTGTCCCTGTGGTAGAGGCGTTGCGAGCGGAGTTTGGCAAAGATGTGTGGCTATCACTTGACACGAGCAATCCTGCCGTCATGGAGCAGGGCGTTCGTGCAGGGGCGGACATGGTCAATGACGTGCGTGGACTTCGCCGAGACGGGGCGTGCGATGTGGTCGCTCGCCTTGATTGCCCTGTGGTTATCATGCACTCACGGGGCGAGCCTGATACGATGACCCAGACGATGAACAGCCTTGCCAATTATGATGATGTGGTGCGTGAAGTGATTGGCGAGCTTGATAGAGATATTCAAAACGCCCTAAATGCAGGGGTCAGACGTGAAAACATCGTGATAGATGTCGGCATGGGCTTTGCCAAAAACCACGCTCATCATATCGCTCTTATGCAACATTTGGACACTATCATCGCTCATTTTGGTTTGCCTATGCTCTTTGGCGTGTCTCGCAAACGCTTTTTAGGCGAGATTTTAAGTACATTTGTCCCCGCCCAAGACCACGCCCCAACCGACAGAGATGTGATAGGCACGGTTGCTCACCTGCTTGCCATTCAAAAGGGGGCGAGCATTGTCAGAGTGCATGATGTCGCTCACATGGCACAGGCGATAAAGATGTGGCAAATACTAAAATAACTCTTGCAAAGTGGGCTGATATAAGGTAAAATACCGCCTTATTTTTGTCCTAGTCGTGTTCGTTAGTAAGTGCTATCAAGGGGTAGCCACGGCACACAGGTTTATTGGAGAATGCGATGTACGCAGTTATCAAAAGCGGTGGCAAACAGCACCGTGTTAGCGTTGGCGAGACTTTGAGAGTTGAGCTTCTAAAAGCAGAAGTGGGTGCAACCCTAAACATCGAAGATGTGCTAATGGTTGTGAATGGCTCTGATGTAAAAATCGGTCAGCCTGTGGTTGCTGGTGCCAGCGTAGTTGCAGAAGTGGTAAGTCATGGTCGTGGCAAAAAAGTGCGTATCGTTAAGCACCGTCGCCGTAAGCACTACCACAAAGAGCAAGGTCATCGTCAATGGTACACCGAGCTTAAAATCAACGCAATCAATGGTTAATTTATATACTTTATAAAAAGTATTCACAGGAGATATTCTCATGGCAACTAAAAAAGCTGGTGGTTCCACCAAAAACGGTCGCGATTCTAACCCAAAAATGCTTGGCGTAAAAATCTTTGGCGGTCAAGACGTTATCGCAGGTAATATCATCGTTCGTCAGCGTGGCACTGAGTTTCACGCAGGTGAAGGCGTAGGTATGGGTCGTGATCACACCCTATTTGCCCTAACCGAAGGCGTGGTAAAATTTGAGACCAAAGGTCAATTTAACCGCCGTTATGTGTCTGTTGTTGCAAAATAATTTTTGTTAAAACAGTCCAAAATCCCATGAAAATCCCATAAGTGAAAGCTTGTGGGGTTTTTTGTTTTGCTTGGAAAATTTATTGTGTCATCATGACAAAGGTTTCTAAGGTCAAAGCAAAATTATGTAAAAAATGTAAGAAAATAGAAAAAGCAAGCGTACCGCCTGTCAATCGGGCGGACAACAAAATCCAACCACTGATAAAATAAAACACCAACGCACTCATATCAAGTTGATAATGGGCTAGGGCAAACAGTCCGCTACTAACCACCAGTGCCATGCGTTCACTTTGAAAAGCGTCCAAGGTTGCCCGCCACAAAAACCCACGAAAAATAATCTCTTCGCACACAGGGGCGATGATGACCGTACTGATGAGTGTTACCCAAATGCCGTAGGTTACAACGTTTTCGCTTAACCGAATGTGGCTCTGATGAATATTACCTGCCCATGCAAAGCTGTGCAATGCCATCAAAAGCAGTATCCACAACCCCAAAAACTTCCAATTTGGTTTGTGAAACCCCAAATAAGACCACAAACTTTCGTAAGAATACTGATATAGCCGATAATAAACCAAACCAATAATAAAAAGCGTGGTTAAACAAATCGCTCCTTTAAATGTAAATAATAAAAGCAGTGCTTCATTATATTCATAAGGGTAAACCACTTTAATGATTTTTTCATTGACAAATTCAAAAATAACCAAAGAAAAAATGCCATCAATCAATATTATCAAAGAAAAAAATATGACCGAAAATTTAGAAAACAACGGCTCTTCATCGTCATCATAATAAATATCATCATTTTGGGCGTTATTATTGTGGGTCATTTTTATGTTCCTTGATGTGATTTTTTGGATTGTTTATGTTAATGGGATAAACATAAAAATGATCATGATAACGCAAATAACGAACGGGCGTACAAGCCGTGGTATAAAAGTCATACGGGTCATCATATGATGAATGTTTGGCGTGTAATTTGACCAATTCATCAATAAAAATGGGCGTGATGATGTTGTGTTGATTGTCTAGTGCAATGGTTTTGTCTTCTTTAATGGTTTTAAGGTATCCGACAAAATATCCTTTTCGCTCTTTGGTAACGTTGTTGGGTATGTCGGTTAAATGGATTTGATAAGGTCTATCTTTATCATAAAAATGAATTTGGGAAAGGCAGGCGTGAGTTTGATGAAATCGTTTGTGATTTGATATGTCAATGGTGGGGTCAATCAATGTGGTAGTCATTTTTTTAAAAAAGGCACTGCGATGTAAATCGTAATTAGAAAATACAGGCGAAAAATGCAGTCCTGCACCCACAATCATGGCAAGGTAAATGATACCAAGAAAAACTAAGCCGATATTATCAAGATTCATAAGCGTGTGCCAAAAGAGCGTGGGTTATTGTAAGCGATTGATTTTGGTTTTTCAATCTGTATTTGGGCGTTTGATAAATCCGTGTTTTTATAGCAAAAATATGCTACAATAACCAGTTAATTTAAAAATATTTTGAGAAATTATGCGTTTTATTGATGAAGCTGTAATCAGTGTAAAAGCGGGCGATGGCGGTAATGGTGTCGTGAGCTTTCGCCGTGAAAAATTCGTCCCAAAAGGCGGGCCCGATGGCGGAGACGGTGGCAAGGGTGGTGATGTCTATGTGATTGCCGATGACAATACCAACACGCTTGTGGATTTTCGTTATACTCGTAAATTTGAAGCCAAACGGGGCGAAAACGGTCGCTCAAAAAACTGCTCAGGCAAAGGGGCGGACGATGTCTATCTAAAAGTGCCTGTGGGGACGACCATTATTGATACTGACCTTGATGTGGTGATTGGCGATTTGACCGAAGTGGGACAAGTGGTGCTGGTTGCCAAAGGCGGAGACGGTGGGTTTGGTAATACCCGCTTTAAAACTTCTACCAACCAAGCTCCCCGTAAGGCTATCCCCGGTTTTGCTGGCGAAGCCAAAAATTTGAAGTTGGAGCTAAAAGTTGTGGCGGACGTGGGCTTGATTGGCTTGCCGAACGCAGGTAAATCTACCTTTATCCGTCAAGTGTCGTCCGCTCGCCCAAAAGTGGCGGATTACCCTTTTACCACGCTTGTACCAAACTTAGGCGTGGTGGACGTGGGGACGCATCAGTCCTTTGTCATGGCGGACATTCCGGGCTTAATTGAAGGGGCGTCAGACGGAGCAGGGCTTGGTATTCGCTTTTTAAAGCACGTTGCTCGTACTCGCAGGCTACTTCACATCGTGGACGTAAAACCCATTGACGAATCAAATCCTGTGGAGAATGCACGGATTATCCTAAATGAGCTTGAAAAATTCTCTGCCGAATTGTCCAAATTGCCCCAAATTTTGGTATTAAACAAAATTGACCAATTAGAAGATGATGAGATTGATGAAGTTTGTAACAATATCGTCAAAGAGCTAGACTGGCGGGGCGAAGTGTTTCGCACGTCTACCATTAGCGGGCAAGGTGTGGACAAGATTAAATATCATCTCATGAACGAAATTGAAGAAGAGCAAGAGCGTGAAGCAGACGATGAAGAATTTGCCAAAGCCCAAGCGGAGCGGTTTGCCCGTTTAGAAGAAGAGGTTCGCCACAACACCGAAATCCAAAAAGAAGCCTACCGAGTCCGCCGTAAAGCCGAGCGTGAAGGCTTATCGGACGATGACGATGATGATTGGAATGATGACGACTATGATGTGGCGGTGGAATACGCTCCGTACTGATGATGAGCTAATATAAGGAAATAGCATGGATAATTCACCAAAGCGTATCGTGGTAAAAATCGGCTCATCGCTTTTGACCAATAACGGTCGGGGGCTTGACCGTACCGCCATTTATGAATGGGCAAGACAAATCGCCACGTTGCACGCTCGTGGGATTGAAGTGGTGCTAGTGTCTAGTGGGGCGGTTGCCGAAGGGGTGGTTCGCATGAATCTGCCCGAACGCCCCAAAAAATTGCCTGCCTTGCAAGCCTGTGCGTCCATTGGGCAAATGGGCTTGATTGAGACATGGTGGCAAGCGTTAATCCAAAAAGGCGTGCAGTCATCACAAATTCTCTTGACCCATGACGACCTAGCTCATCGCTCCCGTTATCTCAACATCAGCCAGACCATGAGCCAACTGTTGGCGTGGCGTGTCGTGCCTGTCATTAACGAAAATGATACCGTCAGCTATGGCGAGATAAAATTTGGCGATAATGATACGCTTGGGGCGATGAGTGCGACCATGATAGGGGCGGATTTGTACATTATCCTAACCGACCAAGACGGCGTATTTACCGACAACCCACGCACCAACCCCAACGCTAAGCTCATCACAAGCGAGCGAGCCATGGCGGACTATCTGTTTGATGTGGCAGGGGACGGCGGTAAATGGGGGTCGGGCGGTATGCTGACTAAAATCCGTGCAGGGCGATTGACCGCCATGGCAAACTGCCCAACCATTATCGCCAATGGCAAGGTGGAAAATGTCATCGTGCGACTGGCAGACGGCGAGTCTATCGGCACACGGCTCACGACCGACCATGCCGACCGCCTTATCGCCAAAAAGCAATGGCTTGCCACGCACCTGCGTATGTCAGGCACGCTCATCATCGATGACGGGGCGGTCAAGGCAATCACCGAACAACACAAATCCCTACTGCCTGTGGGTGTGCTAGACGTACAAGGAGATTTTGATGCAGGTGATGTGGTGGAGATTGTCAACACCCAAAAAGTGCGGTTGGCGGTGGGTCAAGTTGGTTTTGACAGCAGTCAAGCCAAACAAATCACCCAAAAACACACCGATGAAGTCCTACAAATCCTAAGCCTAAGCGACAACGACAAAGCCATTATGGTACACCGTGATGACATGGCGGTTTTGTGATAGATATTTGAAATTTTAAAAATTAACTTAACTAAAAATTAACTTAACCAGTGGAATGACCATGACCCAGCAATTTGCCCCCCTAAAAAATGACCGCCTACTGCGTGCCTTGCGTTTTGAGCCTGTGGATACCACGCCTGTGTGGATGATGCGACAAGCAGGGCGTTATTTGCCAGAGTATAAAGAAGTGCGTGCCAAAGCGGGCGATTTTTTGAGTCTGTGCAAAGACACCGACATGGCGACCGAAGTTACTCTGCAACCGTTACGCCGTTTTGAGCTGGACGGGGCGATTTTGTTTAGTGATATTTTGACAATTCCTGATGCGTTTGGGCTTGGGTTGTATTTTGAAGAAGGCGAAGGCCCTAAGTTTAAATACACCGTCCGCACCCCGACCGACCTTGAACGCTTGCCAAAAATTGATGTTAATAGTCAGCTTGACTATGTCATGAAGGCGGTAACCAGTATCCGCAAGGAGCTAAACGGACAAGTACCCCTGTTTGGATTTAGTGGCAGTCCTTGGACTTTGGCAACTTATATGGTGGAGGGTGGTTCTAGCCGTGAGTTTCGCCATACCAAAGAGATGATGTATGCCCGACCACAGTTTTTGCACGCTCTGCTTGCCAAAATCTCAGACGCTGTCGTGGATTATCTGGACGCTCAGATAAATGCAGGGGCTCAGATTGTGCAGATTTTTGACAGTTGGGGCGGGGCGTTGGGTCATCGTCAATTTGTGGAATTTAGCCACAACTACAACCGTGAAATCATCGCTAAGCTCAAAGCCAAGCACCCCGATGTGCCTGTGGTCATGTTTACCAAAGGTGGTGGCTTGTGGCTTGATGTGCAAGCGGACAGCCAAGCCGACTGTTTGGGGCTAGACTGGACAATGCCCCTAGATAAGGCAAGACGTGAGCTTAATGATGCTCAAAGAGCTTTGACTGTCAAGCATAAAAAGCTACAACGCCAAAAAGCCATTCAAGGCAACCTTGACCCTGCCACGCTATACGGCTCGCCTGCTGATATTAAAAAGGCGGTACATGATATGCTATCAGATGCTTATGTGAATGACAAAACAGGCTATGTGGCAAACTTTGGGCATGGCATTACCCAATGGGTCAAACCCGAACACGCTAAGGTGTTTGTAGATAGTGTGCATGAGTTTAAACTTTAAGCCACTGTCAAAAATAAAAAAAACAGGAAGAAGATATTTCCTGTTTTTTTATGATTAAGCCAAATTTTTTGTTAGGATTTGGCTGTTTGACAAATTATCAGCGAAATGCCATGGGCAGACGACAGGGGCGAATGCCGTGTTCGCCATTCATTACGCAAGCAAGGGTAATTACACCTGTGGTTGCGATTTTGCCATTTTTGAAATCATCATCATTTCGGTAGATATGCTGAGTGATGATAAGGCTTGCAGACTTTTTGACCACATCAGCGATGGTAACGACAAGATTGTCATCAACCAAAAGTGGTAATTTATAAGTCAAATCAGCACGGCTGACCACAAAATGCACTTTGCCTTGCTGTCCGTCTGTGCCATCTGCCGTCCCGTCCATCTCAAAAAAATAACCATCAAAACCAAGCGACGTTAGCCAATCTCGACGGCAATTTTCAAAAAATGTTAAATGATTGGCGTGGTAGACGATACCGCCAGCGTCTGTGTGGTTGATATAGACTTTGTAATGGTTGCTAAAAATAGGGTCTGTTTGAATGGTCATGTGCTTTTCCTAAGATTTTTAACCATTGTACACCGAAATATAAAAAATATCATCTTTTTTAGGATGTGTCTTTATTAAAAATTTGAAAATCAGGGCATTTTTAATGTGGTTTGTGTTAGAATGTAGGCATTCATTTTTGTAAAAAGGAGCAGTCCATGACTTATGATAACACCAACATTTTCGCCAAAATTTTGCGTGGCGAAATCCCTTGCCATAAAGTCTATGAAGATGACAAAACCCTTGCCTTTATGGATGTCATGCCACAGGCAACAGGTCATGTGCTGGTCATTCCAAAGTGTGAAGCGGTGGAACTGTCCGATTTGCCGTGCGAATATGCCTGTGCGGTGTTCAAAACCGCCCAAAAAGTCATCACCGCCCAACGCACTGCCCTAGGTGTGGACGGTATTGTCCAAATGCAACTTAACCACGCGGGTGCAGGACAAAGCGTGTTCCACTATCACATGCACCTAATTCCAACCCACGTCCATGAGCTGGGCAAGCATGAGAGTGTTATGGCAGACCAAGACGAGCTGACAGAGCTGGCAAGTAAAATCCGTGCGGTCATTGACAGTAAGTAGGTTGTTTTGAATATTTTCTACCTTGACCCTAACCCTGTACGCTGTGCCAGTTTTCATGGTAATAAGCACGTGGTCAAGATGATATTGGAATACGCTCAGTTACTGTGTACCGCTCATCATCTGTGTGACAACGTCCTTAGCGATGATGAGCGGGCGGTTCTGTACAAATGTACTCACCAAAATCACCCATGTGCGATGTGGGTGCGTGGCTCAAAGTCGCATTATGATTGGCTTTATCGGCTGTTTATCGCTCTGTGCGACGAGTACACGCACCGCTATGGCAAGGTTCATCTGACTGACCAAAAGCTCCGCCATATTTTGATAAACTGCCCCATCTCTACCGACACGCCCTTTATCGCACCCCCGCAGGTCATGCCCGATGAATATCAAGGCGATGATACTGTTAGTGCTTATCGTGCCTATTACCGCTGTGGTAAGGCGGATATTTTGGCATATACGGGTCGCCCAAGCCCCGATTGGTTGTAGGTGGCTATAAGCCCAAGTATTTAGCCTAAGCATTAAGGCAAAATCTCAATCACCGCATTCTCTACGACCGCCACAAACAGCTGGTCTATCTGGCGGTCTGTTACGGCGATACAACCATGCGTCCAGTCTTTGAGCAGATGATTTGCTCCGATGATGTCGCCAAGCCCGTTCTTGATTCCGTGGATTTTTATCGCCCCGCCTGCCGATTTACCGTGAGCTTTGGCGTGGGCGATGTCGGCTTCGTTGGGGTAGGAGATTCCTAAGTTTTTATGGTAACTGCTGTTGGCGTTACGGTCGTTTATGGTGTAAATCCCCTCGGGCGTTTTCATGTCGCCTTCAAATTCTTTATGTCCTATCGGGTTTTTGCCAAGCGATATGGGATAAATTTTTACCAAACTGCCTTGATATAAAGCGTGCATTTCTCGTTTTGATTTATAAACGATGAGTTTGTCAATCTGTGTGCCTGCCCTTAGGGGTGGTTGATTGACAAGTTCAAGCTGTCTGGGTGATAAGGTGGTGGCGTGTGCCGTGGGATTGGCAGGCGAGTTTTGATAAAAGTTAAATCCAAAAGCGGATAAAATGATAATGGCAAATAAGGGTAGGGCAAAGCGTTTTTTCATCATGATTTTGTGTGTTTAAAATTTTATCACAGCATGATTTAAATGGATAATTATGGAAAAAGTGTGAAAAATGGATTTTGTCAAAATGTAAAAACAAAAAACGCACCATAAAAATAGTGCGTTTTGTCATCAATGGGTTATTAACCCACAAACGCCCGTTCGACCACATAATCAGCAGGTACGCCCATGCGTGGCGATACAGTCAAACCAAAGTCATCTAAGATAGCAGACATATCGGCATTCATCGCCATGCTACCGCAAATCATCGCACGGTCATCGTCTTTGTTCATGGGGGGTAGACCGATGTCGGCAAAGAGCTTACCTGATTTGATGATGTCGGTAACACGCCCTTGGTTTTTGAACTCATCACGGGTTACGGTGGGGTAGTAGATGAGCTTTTCACGCACCCATTCGCCAAAAATCTCATCATTGGGCAGTTCGTTTTCAAAAAAGTCTTTATACGCCAAATCTTCGGTATGACGCACGCCATGTACCAAAATGATTTTTTCAAAGCGTTCGTACATTTCAGGTTCACGCACGAGCGATAAAAACGGAGCAAGTCCTGTGCCTGTGGCAAGTAGGTACAAATGCTTAGCGGGTAGTAAGTCATCAAGTACGAGCGTGCCAGTGGGTTTTTTGGAGACGAGCAGGGTGTCGCCCACTTTGATGTGTTGCAGGCGCGAAGTCAAAGGGCCGTCTTGGACTTTGATAGAGAAAAATTCTAACTCTTCTGCCCAAGCGGGGCTGGCGATAGAGTAGGCACGGACAAGCGGTTTGCCATCCACTTCAATGCCAATCATGGCAAATTCGCCACTTCTAAAACGCAAGCTGTCGCTACGAGTGGTCTTAATGGTAAATAGGCGGTCTGTCCAGTGATGGACGTAGGTTACGGTTTCGTTGATGAATTTTGACATGACGTTTTCCAGTGATTAAGAATGATTATCAAATCTGATATAATAGCAAATTTTGTGTATAATAGCGATTTTTTATGCCAAATTTTACTTAAAAATTGGCATATCCATTTGTCATTTTAGCATAAACCACCCAAAAATACCATGAACACACACGTTTTGCCGATTATCGGTTATCATAACTCGCCCCTATCCCAAAAGTTTGGCGTGCCACGTCAGCCCAACCTTGTCGCTGTCAAAAGTCATATTCGCTTTGTCGTCCCCTATGACACACCTGATGCTTTTGTGGGCATTGAGCGGTATAGCCATTTGTGGATTTTGTGGCAATTTCATCACAACAAAGAGCAAGCCAATTTTCGTCCGCAGGTGCGTCCGCCACGCTTGGGCGGTAATGACAAAATCGGGGTATTTGCCACACGCAGTATGTACCGCCCGTCTGGGGTGGGGCTGTCGGTGGTGGGGCTTGATAGAGTGGAAGTGGTTGATAATCAAGTGATTTTGCACATTACAGGGACGGACATGGTGGACGGCACGCCTATACTAGACATCAAGCCTTATCTGCCTTATGTGGACGGTGTGAATGGGGCGACAGGGTTTGATAAACCGACTGGGCGGAATGTTGTCTTTAATGATAAGACACATGATGAATTTGATGTGTTGATAAAGTCGGGTTTATTAACCACTGATGATAAAGCACTCATCGGTGAGCTTATCGCCCAAGACCCACGCCCTGCCTACCGCCAGTCTGAAATCGGCGTGGTGTGTGCCATGCGATATGGGGCGGTGGACGTGGATTTTGTGATGAATGAGTGGAGCGTGATGGTGGTGAGTGGGGTGCGGGTGATTTAGGGCTTGAAAAATAAATGAGATTGATTTAAAATAAGATTTTTTAGCTAAGGACAATCCCATGAAACTCATGAAAACCCATGAAACTCATGAAAAAATCACTCACCGCCATGCTACTTGGCATATCTCTAACCTTTACCATGAATGTCACCGCCCAAGTGCCATCTGATGAATCGTTGATAAAATTCATGCAATTATCAGAGATGGACAAAGCCTTTGATCTTGGTATGCAAGGCAGTTTGAACGCACAGAGACAGCTTTTTGAAGCCCAAATCGCTCAAAAGGAAGGCGTAACTCCTGAGCAAGCCAAACAAGTAGGCATGGTATTTGAAAAATATGTGAATCAAGTTATAGGTCAAGTGATAACACCGCAAAGTCGCCAAAAAATAAACCAAATCTTTATTGATGTCGCCAAAAAATACTACACCCAAGAAGAGATTGATGCTTATAATGAATTTCTAAGCACGCCCATTGGCAAAAGCGTTGTTCAAAAAACCAACATAATGACACCTGAATACATGGACGAGCTACAAAAGTTGGTTGTGCAAATGCTGATTGACAACCCCAATCTCGATAATGAAAAAATGCAACAAGATATTGAAAAAGAGATAGAGCGGATTTTTGCAGAATGACTGATAAACACCGTTGTGATAACGGTGTTTTTTGTGGGCGACTAAAATCCCGACAAAATTTTTAAACTTGCCTTTAATAGGTTTGATGTGGTCAGCTCATCATCGGACAGCGACTGTTTGGCGGTCTTAATGGCGGATTGGGCTTCCTTTTCTTTATAGCCTAAGCTCACCAATGCACTTTCGGTTTCATATATGGCGTGCATGGGGTTGGCGGTGTGTGTTGGCTCATCTTGGGTGGTGGTTGGGGTAAATAAATCGTCCGATGTGCCGTCTAATTTGCCTTTTAATTCAATGATAAGCCGTTGGGCGGTTTTTTTGCCAATGCCTGCCACGCGGGTTAAGGCGGGCTCATCGCCATATTCTACCGCTTGGTGTAGTTCGCTAGGCGGTAAGGTTGAGAGTATGGCAAGTGCCATTTTTGCCCCCACGCCATTGATTTTGATGAGTTTTTTAAAAATTTCTCGCTCAGACTTGTCAGTAAAACCAAACAGCAGATGAGCGTCTTCACGCACGACCAGTTGCGTATAAAGCGTAACGTTCATGCCGACAGACAGCGTACAAAACCCACCAATGGGCATTTCTATCTCATAGCCAATTCCGCCTGATGTCATGACACAAGCGACAGGGGCGGATAGATGGGCGACTTGCCCTGTAATCATACCAATCATTGTTTTTCCTTTAAAATACAAATAAGGACGAATCTCTTCGTCCTTATGTACGATTTATATCGATTATTTATAATATTCCACCATTTTCTCTAATGAGATTGGACGAATTTTGCTGGCATGACCTGCCGAACCAAAGGCTTCATAGCGAGCCACACAGATGTCTTTCATGGCATTGATGCTGGCTTGTAAGTATTTGCGTGGGTCAAATTCAGCAGGATTGTCATTCATAAATTTACGAATCGCTCCTGTGCTTGCCAAACGCAAATCGGTGTCAATGTTAATCTTACGAACACCGTGCTTAATCGCTTCTACAAGCTGTTCCACTGGCACACCATAAGTCTCGCCAATGTTACCGCCATTTTCGTTGATGATTTTTAGCCACTCTTGGGGAACGCTTGATGAGCCGTGCATGACAAGGTGGGTGTTTGGCAGGGCTTCGTGAATCTCTTTGATGCGGTCAATCGCCAAAATATCGCCAGTAGGCGGACGGGTGAATTTGTACGCACCGTGTGAAGTCCCCACCGCAATGGCAAGAGCGTCCACGTTGGTATCGGCGACAAATTGACGAGCTTCTTCAACTGATGTCAAAAGTTGGCTATGGTCAAGCATGCCTTCTGCACCCACGCCGTCTTCTTCGCCTGCCATACCAGTCTCTAAGCTACCCAAACAGCCGATTTCGCCTTCGACTGACACGCCACACGCATGAGCCATTTTGACGACTTCACGGGTTACGCCCACGTTATAATCATAATCGGCAGGAGTTTTGCCGTCTTCTTTCAATGAGCCGTCCATCATGACAGAGCTAAATCCAAGCTGAATGGAGCGTTGGCAGACAGCAGGGCTTGTGCCATGATCTTGGTGCATGACGACAGGAATGTGTGGCCACTCTTCAATGGCGGACAAAATCAAATGACGTAAAAAGGGAGCTCCTGCGTATTTTCTGGCTCCTGCCGATGCTTGTACGATGACAGGCGAGTCGGTCTCGTCTGCTGCCATCATAATGGCACGCATTTGTTCTAGGTTGTTTACGTTAAAGGCGGGCAAACCGTAAGCGTGTTCGCCTGCGTGGTCAAGAAGTTGGCGTAAGGATACAAGTGCCATGATAGCTCCAAAATGATTAAATTTGTCAAATTATATCAAAAAAAAACGTGAAAATCATGGTATTTTGTATCAAATCACGCAGTTATTGTTAATTTTCTGGATACCAAAAACAAATCAAATAAAAATTTATCAATAATCATTATTTTTAAAACAAATTATTTGTAATAAAATGTAATAGACTTCTTTCCAAACCCTGATTTTTATGGATTTTTAAAAACTTCAACCCCAATACTTATAAGGGTTTATTTTTAGTTTGGAAAGAGATTTAATAAAAGTCGCCACAAGGCTATCTTGAAACATGTGAACATGGTATTATCATAAAACCCAATAAATGATTGGATAATTCATTTGTTTAATTATAGGACACCTTGATGAAAAAATTTAGCACCAAGGCAAAGTATGCCATTTTACCATTGATGTTGTCGGCATTAATGGCATGTAGCGATAAAGCCTCCGAAACCGCCAGTGAACCTAAGAGCGAGCCAGCACCTACCGCAACAGCCCCGACCACGGGTGAGCAAGCCAGTGCGAGTGCCACTGCACCCAACGCTCAAAGTTATGTGGTCGGTATCGATGCTAACTATTCTCCTTATGATTTTAAGGATGAAAATGGTAACGCCTAAGGTTTTGACGTGGACATCATCAAAGCCATCGCTGAAAATCAAGGCTTTGGCGTAGATGTCATTCCTCAGGATTGGGAAGTGCTTGTCAAAGGCTTGGATAATGCCCAAAGCCATATTGTCATGTCAGGTTTTTCAAGAAACGATGAGCGAGAAGCAAAATACTTACTTTCTAATACCTACGCATGGGGACGAGATGCACTTGCTGTTTCCGCAGAAAACAACAGTATCAAAAACTTAAAAGATTTAAATGGCAAGAAAGTTGCAACATTGGCTGATAGCCCCTACATTCCGCAATTGGAAGAAGAGATTGGTCAAGGTAATCCTAGTATTATTGGAAAGCCATCCGCATTCTTAGCTTTTAAAGAATTGGCGACAGGCAATGCTGAGGCGGTATTGGCAGATGAAGGTGTGCTACGTTACTATGCCAAGCAGTTCCCTGAGGTTGACTTTAAAATCGTCGGTGAGGGTGAGGCTTTTGAGCATTACGACATGGTTATCATCACACCAAAGTCTGAAAACGAGTTGATGGAAAAAATCAATGCAGGACTTGCCAACATTGTCGCCGATGGCACTTATGCCAAAATTCATGAAAAATGGTTTGATGTGGCACCAGAGCGATTACCTGCCACAAAATAGGTTAAATTGCTTAAAAAGACTTGGTATTTCCAAGTCTTTTTTCATTGATAAGGTTTGTAAAAAAGCAAAAGGATGGGAGTTAATAAAACCACCGCCCAAACCCCAACCCACGCCCCAACACCCACCACCGAGCCAAACACGCCCGATAGGATAACCAACGTCAAAAGCCATTGGAAATTTGTAAAGATGAAAGTTAGGGGTTTGTCTTTAAAATTAGGGGATTGAATCGCCATAAGTTTTCCTTTGTTTTGCAAATTTACACCCACATCAGTTTGGCAACTTTGGGAGCATGAGCAATCAGCTCTTCTTGACCGTTAGTGATTTTGACGATTGATTTGCCGTTGGAGATGACAACATCATCATCTGCAAGACAATACGCCATAACGCCTTTTTTGATGATTTGTATCTCACCTGTGGGCAGGCATTTTATCAGCTCCCAACTTTTGGGAATAAAGCCTGCAAACTTCTCGCCGTCCGCTTGATTTTTTAGCAAATTTTTATCCGCTTTGACAAGATTTCCCTCAATAAACAGCTCTTCTTCGCTCTTGGGTTTGGTGCGAGCGGGGTTAGCACCTGACGTTTTTAAAGATTCGCCTGAATAGCGTTTGGTAAAAAAGTCCAGCCAGCCCACGATGGCTTTTAGGATTTTAAAAGGTGCTGTGAGCAGGTCTTTGGCAGTACCCACAGGGTCGGTGCTATCATGCTCACGGTAGGGTCGTCTGATGGCATAAAGGTTGCCTTGGGTGTCCATAATGGGTGCAAAATAGTCAAATTTATCGTCTGCCAGTACCGTCTCAAGTTCACCCGTGGCGAGGTCTAAGCGATTGACTTGACGGGGACTAAACACAACGTTATCTTGGGTGTACGCAAGTCCACAAGAATCATAATAAATCACAGTGCTGTTATTGGGGTCTACGCTTGGGTTTTTGTCTTGGCATTCGCCTTCGGTAACAAACTGCGTGCGAGCACTGTCAAGCGATAATACGCACAAATGTCGCTCACCATAAGGACTGGCGTAAGAGGTGTCGCTTGCCGAGGCGATAATTCGCTTATTTGTTGAATCATAGCACAAATCAAATACCTGAAAATCGCTCTTGCGTAAAATTAGCCTCTCGCTTGCCGTGTCGCTACCGATTGGTTTGGACTGAATCGCTGTACCTTCTTGCAATCTGGCACTATAGACATAGGTGTTGTCGTCCATAAAAGCAATGGCGGTGGGGTAAATTGCGTCAAAATCATCCTGTTCTGCTTGTGCTGTACCCATAAACATTGCCCCAGCACCTTCGGTTTTCCATGCTCTTCTGTCTTTGATTTGTTTGATATTTTTGGTGTATTGATTGATGGCTTGGCAAGAAATGGTGGACTCTTTGCCGTTGTCAAGTTTGAGTAGATTTTTGGTGCTGATATAATATAAAGTCGCCATAATAATGCCTACTGCATAAAAAGGTTTATTATACCAACTCTTGGATTTTTTGGAAATTTTTTATGATAAATGCGTGATTTTTGGTGGGATTTTTATGATAAATGCGTGATTTTTGGTGGGATATGTCAAAATGATAGATATGGATAAGTAAATTATGTTTGGAATTATACATAAAAGCACATAAAAAAACCGCCTTTATCTGTATAAAAGCGGTTGTTATTTGTAAATTTAATCAATGATGACCTTCTTTGGCGTGGTTTAGCGTGTGTTTGGGGATATAGACAGTTAAGTTTTCGTCAGCAACCACGCATTGGCACGATAGGCGAGAGTTTGGCTCTAAGCCCCACGCACGGTCAAGCAGGTCAGCTTCTATGTCGTCCATTTCTTCTAGGCTGTCAAAACCTTCACGGACAACCACATGGCAAGTGGTACACGCCTTGGAGCAGTCGCAAGCGTGTTCAATGTTAATGCCGTGCTCATGCAAGCCTTCAAGCAGGTTTTCGCCTGAGTTTAGCTCAACAGTCGCCCCGTCTGGGCAGATTTCGTGGTGGGGAAGTACGGTGATTGTTACCATGATACTCACTTTTATTTTTAATGGGTTTTGGACAACTGTCCAACCTACGGATTTTTAAGGGTTAATTTTTTAACAATTAGGGACTGGGTTGAGCAATTGCAATTGCCCCTGCTTGATAGAAATGCAATCATTTCCAATCGCTTGCCTTTGTCCCTGCCAATGCCTGTTTGACATTTTGGTTCATGATGACGGACGCAAAATTATCCGACAAAGGTTTTAATTCGCTCACCGCCTTATCCAGCATTGTCTTATCATCGGCAGTTTGGGCGGTGTCAATGGCGGATTTGACGGCGGTCATTTTTTCGCTTAATTTGGCTTTGTCGTTGTCATCAAGTAAGTCGCCAAATTCTGCCAATGCCGATTGCAATGCCAAAATCTCACGCTCGGCTTCTACTTTGGTCTCGATGAGCATACGCTTTTCTTTGTCAGCTTTGGCGTGGATGAAACCTGCTTTTAAAAGTTCTTCTTGTTGCTCTTCGGTCAGCCCATAGCTTGGCACGACATCAATTTTACTGGCGACTTTGGTGGTCGTCTCCATTGCCGATACGGTCAGCTGTCCGTTAGCGTCAATGGCAAAGGTAACTTCCACACGGGCAAGCCCTGCTTTCATGGGTGGAATGCCTGTTAGCGTAAAATTCGCCAAAGTGCGACAATCCGCCACGGTCTCACGCTCGCCTTGCACCACATGAATTACCATACCCGTCTGAGCGTCCGTGTGCGTGGTAAAGGTCTGTCTGCGTGCCACAGGAATGGGGGTGTTGCGTGGAATGATAACTTCGGTCAGTCCGCCCATGGTTTCAAGCCCAAGCGATAGGGGTGTTACGTCCAGTAGGAGTAGGTTATCGTCTTGTTTGTTGATGAGCTGATGAGCAAGCCGTGTCGCCCCAAGTGCCACGACTTCGTCAGGATTGATAGAGCATAAGGGTTTTTTATCAAAAAACGCCTGTACCGCATTTTGCACAATTGGCATACGAGTAGAGCCGCCGACCAGCACCACTTCATCAATGGCGGTTTTGTCAAGGCGTGCATCAGTTAGCACTTGTTCGCATAGTTGCAAAGTTCTACGAATCACAGGCTCACAGATTTGGGCGAGCGTGTCTCGGTTTAGTAGCGTGCTAAATGGCACACCGTCAATCTCAACGTCTACCGACACCGCTTGACGCTCGGAGAGTTTTTGCTTGTAGCTTTTGGCAAGGTTGGCAAGGGTGCTTTTTTGGGCGTTGTCCACGTTTTTGGGGTCATGTCCTGCCGATTTGATAAAGAAATTGGCAATCAAACGGTCAATGTCATCTCCGCCCAAAGCCGAATTTCCGCCCGTGGCTAAGACTTCAAACACCCCATCTTTTAGGGACAACACCGACACATCAAACGTCCCCCCGCCTAGGTCGTAAATCAGATAAGTGCCTGTCTTGGCGGATTTGTCAAGTCCATAGGCGATGGCGGCGGCGGTCGGCTCATTTAATAGGCGTAATACGTTAAGCCCGATGCTTGCCCCTGCGTCTTTGGTGGCTTGGCGTTGGGCTTCGTCAAAATAGGCAGGCACGGTAATCACCGCCCCTTGTATGCTATCAGGCGGTAGGCTTGCCTTGGCGTGGTTGTAGAGCTTGGCTAGGATATGGGCGGACGTTTCAACGGGCGATTTGTCACCTTGTGCGGTAACGAACGCTGGCATGGCGTTGTCGCCCCCAACCAATTCATAAGGGTGGCTAAATTTAATGTCTGCCAAAGACCGCCCCATAAAGCGTTTGGCGGAGATAATGGTATTTTTGGGGTCGTTGTAAGTCAAGGCGTGCTTGCCGACAATGGGGGTGTCTGCCTTGTCGCCATAATATACCACGCTCGGCAATAGGGGGCTATCGCCAAAGGGCAACACGTCCGCCCGTCCTGAGCGTACCACGCCCACAAGCGAATGAGTCGTCCCCAAGTCTATGCCTAAGGCGTAGCGGTGCTGGTGGGGTTTGGCAGATTGGTTGGGCTCGCTGATTTGAAGTAAAGACATGGTATTTTTATGGTTGATGAGTATGGTTGGTAAGTTGGCTAAAATTTTAACATGATTTTGTCAATTTGGGATAAATGGCTGTTAAAATTTTTGGCATTTTGTGATTTATTTAAATTTTTAAAATGTGCTTTGATGGTAGGGGCGAACACAGCATCCACAGACGGTCGTTATGTCATTGTGGGCAAATTGTATTCATCCTTGTAAACCATATAAATCATATAAATCATAAGGATGAATGATAATTTTTCATAATGGCTCATGGCTGTTCATGATGAGCATGGATAATCACACATACAAATCGTCATCTTGCCCATCATTTGGGCTTGATGATTTGGATAAGGCGGTTGTCATGTCATCATGCAATTTACCCAAAAAGCGTAATTTTTGGGCGATGATTTGGGCGGTTTGCCAGTCTTTTGCTTGATAAACACTATCAAAGTTGTCTGCCGTTTGGTTCATTAAGGTATTGATATTGTTGGCAATTTGACTGATTGTATGTTTGTCATTATCAAAAATGGCATCTTCTAGCTCCATGCGATAGCTCATCATTTGCATTAAAAATGGCTCATCGGCAATGGTTTTGTCCGAATGAAACGCCACGCCTGATAATTCAAGCAGATAAATAGCACGGCTGTCATCACGATTTAGGATGTCAAAAGCGTGGTTAATCAAGGCGGTGTTTTGCTCGGCTTGGGCGATGTTGTCGGCATTGTCGGGGTGGTGCTGTTTTTGTAAACCTAAAAAGGTCGCTTTTAGGGCGGATTTGTCAATACCAAACGCCACAGGTAGCCCAAATAATTCAAAAAAATTATTGGTTAATAAAGCCATACGTTACACCGTAAAGGATTCGCCACAACCGCATTCGCCTGTTTGGTTGGGGTTTGTGAATTTAAAGCCAGAATTTAGCCCTTCGGTAACGTAATCCATTTGTAAGCCGTCCAGATAGACAAGGCTTTTTGGGTCCACGAACACGCTCACGCCGTCATTGTCAAATCGTTCATCGGTGTCGTTTGGCTCGTCTACAAATTCAAGCACATAGGCAAGACCTGAACACCCTGCCGTTCGTACACCCACACGAATGCCAACGCCGCTGCCCCGATTTGCCAAAAAGTCTTTGACATGTGTTACCGCTTTGTTTGTTAGAGTAATCATAAGTCTTTCCTATGTGATAAATTTACTAAAAATTAGGCAATGACTGATTTTGATTGATAATCTTCAATCGCCGCCTTAATGGCATCTTCGGCAAGTACAGAGCAATGCACCTTGACAGGGGGTAAGGCAAGCTCTTGGGCGATGTCTAGGTTTTTAATGGTGCGAGCTTCATCAATGGTTTTGCCTTTTAGCCATTCGGTAACAAGTGAGCTTGACGCAATCGCCGAGCCACAGCCATAGGTTTTGAATTTGGCATCTTCGATAATGCCGTCATCGCCCACTTGGATTTGCAAACGCATGACATCGCCACAGGCGGGAGCTCCGACCATGCCTGTGCCAACATTTTTGGCGTTTTTGTCTAGGTTGCCCACGTTGCGGGGGTTTTCGTAATGGTCAATGACCTTGTCTGAGTATGCCATAATGGTCTCCGAGTTGCTAATATTGCTTGGCAATATTTGGCTGATTTAAATTGGGTTAAAGGTTGGCAATCATTGCTATTTTGTTTGATACCAAGTATCTTTGTCTATATTACCTTGCCAAATAAAATTGGTTGGTGTTAATAACTGTGTATTTTTATCAAAATACATCGGCTGTATCATTTTTTCAAAATATGTGCCATTATCTTTATCATGGTGGTAAATAGGATTTAAACAAGTATGAATAATGTATTCTTTTTCGTTTTTTAATACCGTGATAGAGCCGTCTTTGAGTAACTCATCAGCACTTTTGTTCTTTTCATATAATTCACGCATGGCAAGGCTATATGGGTCTTCATTATCGTGAAAAAGCATTTCATACAAATCTGGATTTTGATGATAATCATCTAACCGCTCAATACTCTTTTTATCAAGCTCCACACCTTTAAAATAATAGCGTGTGTCATTGTCAAATTGGCTTTTATAATATTCTGTTGTATTAAATTTCGTTGTATGGATGATTTTATCATCTTTTAATATTAGCGTATGCGGTGGTGATGTTAATAAAAAATGATGACTTGGGTCTAAACCGACATACAAATCATGCTTGCCTTTTTTAATTTTATCAAGCGAATATCGCACCATGTGATAGTCTTTGTTATATTCTTCTTTTTGCCCAATAAATACATAATTGGCAGAAGTTGGAATATTAAGGCGATATTCTTGGCTCTTTAAGGGTGTGCTGGTATAATCCAATGTTGGATATATCAATTTGGCATGGTTTAAATGCTCATTTTCACTAAAACCCAATACCGCCTGCACGCCTTCAATACCATAATAAGTCATTTTGGTAAAATTAGAAGTATCAATAACAATCTGTGGCGATGTTACTGTCTTTTCTTTATCAAACCAAGCAGGAAATAAGGTATTAAAGAAACTTTTTTGTGTGGTATTTAATACCTTATCATCAGCTTGATTTTGCAGGTGCCAATGACCTGCCCATACTCCTATAAAACCATAAGAACCAAGCTCTTGACAATAATCACCATTCTCAAATAGATAATGTTTGTGGATTACGCCTTCACCATGATGTGAATAAACGCCTGCAATGTCAGTATTTGCCAATGCAATATGGGCAAATGACATGATAATTGCTGTGATCATGATAATTGCTGTGATTAAGTGCTTATGGTTCATGGTTTAATTCTTTTGGTAAAAATCAATGCTCCTGCCATTCAACCTTACTAAAATCAACCCCTTCTTTAAACATATCCCATAGGGGCGACAGCTCACGCAGTTTATTTACCGCATCGGTGATTTGGGCAAGCACACGGTCAATGTCCTCATCGGTGGTATGGCGACCAATACTAAAACGGATGGATGAATGAGCCAGTTCATCGGGACGCCCGATGGCACGCAGAACATAAGATGGCTCTAAGGTTGCCGACGTACACGCTGAACCAGACGACACCGCCAAATCTTTTAGGCTCATCATCAAACTTTCGCCTTCTATGAAGTTAAAGCTGACGTTTAGGATGTTTGGGACGCCTTGTTCAAAACTGCCGTTAAGATAAATCTCTTCAATGCCCTGCAAACCATTCCACAGTTTATCACGTAGGCGAGTGATGTGGGCGTGGTCTTCATCAAAACGTTGAACGGACAAGGCAAACGCTTCGCCCATACCAACAATCTGATGCGTGGCAAGTGTGCCAGAACGCATACCACGTTCATGCCCACCGCCATGCTGTTCGGCTTTGATGCGTACACGAGGCTTACGGCGAACATACAACGCACCAATGCCTTTTGGACCGTAGACTTTGTGTCCTGAAAAGCTCATCAAATCCACTTTTAGCTCTTCTAGGTTGATTTTGATTTTGCCAACGGCTTGGGCAGCGTCTACATGAAATAGCACGCCCTTAGCACGGGTAATCTCACCAATACTGGCAATATCTGTTACCGTGCCCAGTTCATTATTTACCGCCATGAGACTGACTAAAATCGTATCGGGGCGAATGGCTTCTTCTACCTGCTCAGGCGTGATAATGCCTGTGGCTTCTTGGGGGATAAGATAGGTAACTTCAAAACCTTCTTCTTCTAATTGACGGCAGGTGTCTAGGATTGCTTTGTGTTCAATCTTTGATGTGATGATGTGTTTGCCCTTACCATGATAAAAATGAGCCACGCCTTTTAGGGCAAGGTTATCCGACTCAGTTGCCCCACTGGTAAACACAATCTCACGGGGGTCAGCACCGACTGTCTCGGCAATCTGCAAGCGGGCATTTTCTACCGCTTCTTCGGCTTGCCAACCAAAGCCGTGTGAGCGACTGGCAGGATTACCAAAAATCCCGTCAAAAGTCATGTAGTTGACCATTTTGTCGGCGACTTCTTGGGCGACTGGCGTGGTGGCGGCATAATCTAAATAAATAAGTGATGACTGGCTCATGCTGGATTGACCCCTAAGTTAATTGTATTGATTGAGTTGGTTTTGTCGTTTTTCTCGCCAATCATTTTTGTTGTTGGCGGTCAGCGATGTACCCTGTATGCTTAGATTCTAAGAGTTGGGCTAGGGTAACATTGCTCAGATAGGCTTCGATGTGGCTTGATAAGTTGTGCCATAGGTCGTGCGTTAGGCACATCTCACCGTCTCGGCAGTCGCCTTTACCGCCACACTGCATGGCGTTAATGGACTCATCAACGGCGGTGATGATACTCATGATGTCAATCTCGTCTAAGGGTTTGGCAAGATGATAACCGCCAGACGCCCCACGAGTACTGCTGACCAAGCCTTTTTTGCGTAGCTTTGAGAAAAGTTGTTCAAGATAAGAGATAGAGATAGATTGACGCTTTGCAATGTCAGACAAGGACACCGCCCCTTGATGGCGACTTTCTTGTACCGCCAAATCAAGTAGGGCGGTCACCGCATAGCGTCCACGTGTTGTCAATCGCATAATATGGTTTCCAAATTGCCTAGCCTAACGTTGATGGCAACTAAGCTAGGCGTGGGTAAATAATATGTGACTATTATAATAATTCCTAGTAATCCAGTCAAGATTATTTTTTATCAAAGTAATTGATTTTTGCCATTGATAAAATTCATCATAAATTTATCTTTTGAATGAACTGTTAAATATAGTCCAAATCAAGCCAAAAATTGATAGTTGTCATAGCATGGCTATCATAGCATGACAGACGTGGTTTGCAATCCGACTAAGGGGGTAGGAATTGAATGTTTGGCGTTAGGGCAAAAATCAAGCCAATAAAATAAATAACCCATAAAATGAACAAAAAGGCGGGAAAGCTCGCCTTTTTATGGGTAAAAAACAATCAAACAAAGTTCATGATGATGGCAATCAGTGCGATGACCCCCACCACAACAAGAGCGATAAAGGTGCTTTTTTGTTTGCCTTGTAGTTCGATGAGAGCGGTATTTAGCTTGTGGTTATGCACCGTTAACTCATCAATGCGAGCGGACTGCTCGGCGATTTTGGCTTTGTAGTTTTCTTGTTTTTCGGCTTTTTGTTCGGGGGTGGGGGCAGGTTTGCCTTTGACTTTGCCAAGCAGGTTTTGAATGACACCGCCCACGCCCAACTGCACCAAAAACGCCTTAAAGTCATGCACGTCCTCATGGTCACCACGAATTTGTAGTGACTCAACACTACTACTTTTGTGCGTGGTGATGGCATTCATCAGCTGAAAGCTGTATGCATTGACCGTCATGTCAGGCGTGGTCTTGTCATTGGGTAGGCGGTCATCGAGCAGTACACCACGATAGCCAAACGTGGCATAAAACTGCACATGGGGCAGGTAGGTGCGAATGCAGACCACCGTACCACGCTCGGCAAGCGGGTAGGCAAGCTGTCGCAGTGTGGGGTCAAAACGGAGTATCAAAGTGATGGCTGATTCTAAAAACACCAATAGAACATTTAACAGTCCACGAGACACACCACCGTTGTCATCATTGGTGCGATAGGTCGGCTGTGGGTCGTTGGGCTTGGTGCTATGGGTCGGCTGGTCGGTCATACAGATATTATCAATTCACAAAATAATGCTAATGATAAGATGATATCCAAAAAAAGTAAACCACCTTAATGTAACTAATGCGTGATTTTTTGGCAAAAAAGGATAAAAGTAGGCTTTTATCGTAAATATCCCGCCTTTGATGGGGTATTTTTGTAAAAAAGATAAAAATATTTTGCCATACCCCTTGTAAAATGGGCAATACCCTTATACAATGCACTCAAAATAAGCCCAAGCGTGTGTTGTGGGCTTAGAATTTGCTTTTGCCAACTTCATCGGTATTGCGAGACTTGGCAAAATGTAAATTCATTTCACATTCTTATCATCAACACCATGAGGACAAATCATGAATAAATCAGAATTAGTAGATGCTGTTGCCAGCGAAGCAGGTCTTACCAAAGAGCAAGCCACCAAAGCCATTAACGCTTTCACGTCTAGCGTACAAGGTGCCTTAGAGCGTGGCGATGATGTGGTATTGGTCGGTTTTGGTACTTTTAGCGTCAAAGAGCGTGCTGCCCGTACCGGTCGCAACCCTAAGACTGGCGAGTCACTACAAATCGCTGCCAGCAAAGTACCAGGCTTTAAAGCAGGTAAAGGTCTAAAAGATGCGGTAAACCCTGCCGAAAAAACTGCCAAAAAAAGCAAAAAATAATTTTAACAATTTTCACATTGTTTAAATATTTAAAATTAAAAACGCACCCCATGTCGGTGCGTTTTTTGTTGGGCGAGTTTTTTGGAGATATTAAAAATTGGGGCGTGTTAGCGTTTATCAAACTGACTTTGACACAGCTTAATAAACTCACCGCCAAATTTGCGAATGTCGCTGTCATCACGCACCGCAATCCAACTGGTAAACCGCCCAAAATGACTGATAGGAATGGCAACAAGGTCGGGGTAGTTGGCAGGCTCGTACGCCATCTCGGCAATGATGCCCACACCCAGACCTGCCGATACATAGGTGCTAATCACGTCTGAGTCTAGGGCGGCAAGCACGATTTTGGGTTGTAACCCTGCCTGCTCAAACGTCCTATCAATGGCACTTCGCCCTGTAAAACCGCCATGATAAGTAATGATGGGAAAACTTGCCAGCTCAGGCAAATCCACGCCATCCATCACGTCTGCCAGCTCTGCCAGCTCATGGTCTTTGGGGACGATGACCACGTGCGACCAGTCATAATAGCGATGACAGCGTAGCACGGCATTGTTGAGCAGGCTCTCGGTGGCAATGCCAATGTCGGCTTGACCACGAATGACCATTTGGGCGATGGTCTCGGGGTCGGCTTGTTGTAGCACCAGATTGACCTTAGGGAATTTTTGCAAAAACTCCTTGACAATGGTGGGTAAGACATAGCGGGCTTGGGTGTGGGTGGTGGCAACGGTCAGCGTGCCTTCTTGGGCATTATTAAAATCAAGGCTTAGATTTTCGATGGTGCGTATCTCGGCAAAAATCGCTTCGATGTGGGGCAGTAGCGATTTGCCGATGGGGGTAAGCCCTGTTAGGCGTTTGCCTTGACGGGTAAACACGTCCGCTTTGAGCTGATTTTCTAGGGCAGCGATTTGTTTGGATAGGCTGGACTGACTGGTGTGGAGCAGTTCGGCGGCTTGGGATAGGTTATAGCCATTGACGACGGTATGCCAGACGGTTTCTAGCTGTTTGAGCTGAATTTGTAAATGCTTTTGGTTGATGACCACATCTATCGCCATGATACGCCCCTTAATCTGAGTTATAAAGTGCTGTCATTATAAAAGCCACCACCAAAAAAGAAAATACCCAAAAAGAAAAAACAAATGCCGATTAGGAATATCGGCATTTGTGATGCAAAGATGGAGATTATCCGCTAAGCATTGGCAAGTTCATGCTCTATGGCTTTTAAAATAAAGGCTTCAATGTCGTGTTCGTCATAGCCGATTTGTGTTTGGATTTGGGTAAGTAAGGCACGGGGCAAGTGCAGGTTAAAGGATTTTTGCTTGCTGTTAAAGAGCATGGAATTTAAGCTAATCATTGCCCATGTTTGCCCTGCAAATTTGGGGTTGGTTAGATGATTGGTGATGTTCTCAGGTTGGGGCAGATCACTGCCATCATCTGCCAGTTTTTGTAAATGCCCAATCAAGGTAGAACGTACTTTATCAATCGTATCGGCGATGCTGTCGCCAATTACGTGAATTTCTGGTAAATCAGGTACTTGAGCATAAAAAGTATCATCTTCTTGTCTAATGGCAACGCTAAAAAGTTTCATGATGGATTGATGTGCTAAAAGGGATTTTTATTTTGTCATAATTATAATAAAATGGCAATATGTTAAGACTGGCGGTAACTTTAAAAGGTTAAATGGTTGATTTGTTCACCAAACGTATCTTATGTGGATATTGCAATTTAGATGGCATAGTTTCTATCGGTGGGTGTATTTGACTTGATGTGTGGGGTGGACATGTGAGCATGGACATGTCTGATTTTAAAAATATCACAATAACTTTTTGTAAAATAACCAAAAATAGTCTAAAATGGCAAATGATTTTTGCACTCATATAATACAATGATACAACAATTTGATTTTTCGGCATTTAAGACGGCTTATTTTAATCGTCAAGCTTTATCCATGCTATTTTTGGGTTTTGCCGCAGGCGTGCCTATTTTGCTGATTTTTTCTAGTTTGGGCTTGTGGCTAAGAGAGGCAGGCATTGACCGCAGTACGGTGACGATGTTTAGCTGGGCGGCGTTGGGTTATTCGTTTAAGTTTATTTGGTCGCCATTGGTGGATGCTTTGCCCTTGCCTGTGCTTGGTAAAATGCTCGGTCATCGCCGTTCGTGGCTACTACTATGTCAGGTGTTTATCATTACTGCCATTATTATGATGGCGATGACTGACCCCGCTCAGGTTGCCCCGTCCGTGATGGCGGTGGGGGCGGTGTTGCTCAGCTTTTCGGCGGCGACCCAAGACATCGTGATAGATGCCTATCGTATCGAGTCTGCCCCCAGTGAGATGCAAACGGCACTGTCGGCAAGTTATGTGGCAGGCTATCGCATTGGCATGATTATCTCGGGGGCAGGGGCGTTGTATTTGGCGGAGCTGTTTGGCTCCAAAGAAGGTATGTATCAGTATGCGGCATGGCAAAAAACCTATCTTATTATGGCGTGTGTCATGCTCAGTAGTGTGGCGACCACACTACTGATTCGTGAGCCTATTCGTCAGGTCAAACCTGTGGTTACTCAAACCACGGACTACGCAAGACTGTGCGTGGTGTTCGCACTCTCGGTGGTGGCTTTTATCATGATGTATCGGACGATGGGTGGGGTATTGCCAGAGTCAGAGAGTGTGGGTATTGCTTTTTTGTTGGGCTGTGTGCAGTTTATCAGCAGTGCAATCGCCATGGGGGTGGTTGGTTATGGCTTGGTGCAGGCAGGCGTGGTCAAACAAGAAGTGGCACAGGCGACATGGGTTGCCCCTATTACCGATTTTTTTGCCCGTTATGGCAAAAAGGCGATGCTACTGTTGGCACTCATTGGCTTGTATCGTATCTCGGACATCGTGGCAGGGAACATCTCCAACCTATTTTATCAAGATTTGGGCTTTACTAAAATTCAAATCGCCAATGCGGTCAAAGTGGTGGGCGTGATTGCCAGTATTGGCGGTGGCTTTGTTGGGGGCTGGGTGGCTCAGCAGATGGGGGTCATGCGAGCGATGATGGTGGGGGCGATACTGGCGTGTGCCACGAACCTGTTATTTATCATCCTTGCCAATATACCAACCATTCTGGTCATGTATTTTGCGGTGATTACCGATAACCTAGCGGCAGGCTTGGCAAGTGCGGTATTCATCGCCTTTTTGTCGGCACTGACATCCATTCGCTTCACGGCGGTGCAGTATGCCCTGTTTTCATCACTCATGACCCTATCGCCAAAAATCTTGGGCGGTTATTCGGGGGCGATTGTGGATGCGACCGATTATCCCACGTTTTTTGCCATTACATTTGTGATTGGACTGCCGATTTTATATTTGATTCATTTGGTAAATAAACACATCTCGCTGGACGAGTCTGTACTTGACAAAGAATGACATGCACACCATCAATGCCTTAAAAGCCCAATTTCGCAAGCTATCGCACGCACATCTGCCTTATCATTGGTTTGAGTCGTTGCTGTTATTTGTGCTAAACAAAGACAAAGCCTTTTTAATCACCCATGATGATTATCTGCTGACCGCTGATGAATATGATAGGCTTGAAGGTGGCATGGCAAAGCTATGCTCGGGCGTACCGCTTGCGTATGTCATCGGCAGGCAAGGCTTTTTTGGGCATGAGTTTGTGGTTAATGAACACACGCTTATCCCACGCCCCGATACAGAGATGCTGGTGCAGGCGGTGCTTGATGTGGCGACCGATAAGGATTTGGGGCAGGCTCGGATATTGGATTTGGGGACAGGCTCGGGGTGCATTGCTCTGAGCATAGCAAAGGCGTTGCCGTCTAGTGCGGTGCTGGCGGTGGATTATTTCCATCATGCCTTAGACGTTGCTCGGCGAAATGCACAAGATTTGCAAGTGTTAAATTGCCAATTCATCCAATCAAATTGGTATGAAAATATCCCCGCACAGAGCTTTGACGTCATCGTCTCCAATCCGCCCTATATCGCACGCACCGATGAGCATTTGGCACAGTTGGTGGCGGAGCCTATCACGGCATTGGTGGCGGACAATCACGGCTTATCCGATATTGAAAAAATCATTAAGGGTAGTGCGGCGTATCTCATGCCTAGTGGCGTATTAGCCTTAGAACATGGTTACGACCAAGGGGCGAGCGTGCAGGAACTTTTTGCCAAAGCAGGTTTTAAAGACGTTCGCACCGTCAAAGACTATGGTGGCAATGACAGAATCACGATGGGGGTTTGTGATGAGTGATAATGATAAAAAAATAACTGCCAACGAGCTTAGTGACAATGAACTTATGCGGTATGCTCGTCAGATTTTGCTAAATGACTGGGACATGGATGCACAGCTACGCCTAAAAAATAGTCGTGTGCTGATTGTGGGTGTGGGCGGTCTGGGCTGCCCTGTCTCGCAGATTTTGGCACGGGCAGGCGTAGGGAGTATGCATTTGATTGATTTTGATGTGGTGAGCCGTAGTAATTTGCAACGCCAAACGTTGTTTAGAGAGTTGGACATCGGTCAGCTCAAGGTAGCGGTGGCAAGCCGTGCATTGGCGATGCATAATGAGTTTATTAACATTACCCATCAGGACGTGCAGCTAAATGAAGATAACATTACAGCGATAATTGGGGATAGTGGTGCGGATTTGGTGATTGATTGCACGGATAATTTTACCAGTCGTTATTTGATTAACCAAACCTGCCGAACGCTCGGTTTGCCCTTGTTATCCAACTCCGCCATTGGCGAAGTGGGGCAGATTGCGTTGTTTGATAAACAGACGGGCTGTTATGAGTGTTTGTTTGGGCAGGACAAAGACAGTAACAGTAGTATCACCCAAAACTGTGCCACATCAGGGGTCTTGTCTAGTACCGTGAGTATCATCGGCTCGATGTCGGCACAGATTGCTCTAGATTATCTCGGACGGGGGCATAACCCCATCGCTCACGAGCTGTTATTATGGCAGGGCAGAACCATGACTTTACAAAAAATGCGATTTGCCACCAATAAACACTGCCCACTGTGCCACGCCTAGCCGTACCACTCTTAGACGATAAAACCATGAAAACATCACCATTGCAATTTGCCAAAAAATCCCTAAATACAGGGGCGAATGTCCTAGGTCGCCTACATAAAAGTGCCAGCGTGGCAGGGCTATCTGCCTTGCGTGTTGCCAAGGGCGAGCAGATGGACGCTTATCTATTAAAAGATGCCTTTATGCAGATGGGCGTGACTTATATCAAGCTTGGACAGTTCATCGCCAGCACCCCATCACTGTTTCCCCGTGAGTATGTGCTTGCTTTTGCTGACTGTTTGGATGCCACACCGCCTGTGCCATTTGCCAAAATGCAAGCAGTGCTGACCGAGGAGCTGACCGATGATGGGCGTGGGCTTGATGATATTTTTGCGTCCATTGACCCTGTGCCACTGGCGTCAGCGAGTATCGCACAGGTGCATAAGGCAACCCTAAAAGATGGACGGCAGGTCGCCCTAAAAATCCAAAAGCCTGATGTTGGGGCGATTATGCAGACCGACTTAGGGGTGTTACATGGGGCGTTTTGGGCGATGGAGCGGGTCTTGCCAATGATGAAAACTGCCAATCTCGCCCCCATTATCGATGAGATTCGCACTCGCATGACTGCTGAGACTGATTTTTTGGCGGAAGCTTGCCATATTGATAAGTTTCGTGAATTTTTAGATAAAACAGACAGTCAGCACATCACCGCCCCCAAAGTCCATCACAACCTATCAACCAAGCGTGTGTTGGTCATGGATTTACTGGTTGGTAAGTCGCTTGTTGATGAGAGCTTGCTTAGCGACATCGCTCAAAGCAACCGCACCACGCCCCAAAAAGTGATGGCGGACGTGCTAGATACGTGGTTTTTGTCGCTGATGATGACGGGTGAGTTCCATGCCGATTTGCACGCGGGCAATCTCATGTATCTAACCGATGGACGGATTGCCTTTTTGGATTTTGGGCTGATGGGGCAGATTAAACCGAGCAGTTTGCAGGCGTGTTTCTCACTGGTGCAGTCTTTACAGCTTAACGATTATCATGGCATGGCACAGGCGATGGTTGATATTGGCATGACCCACAGCCATGACAAAATCAAAGTAGGGCAATTGGCAGACGACCTAAAAGCGATGATGGACAAGGTGCATGGCTCGCCCCAAGAGACGGATAACCTTAATCTGCTCATGCTAGAACTTGTGGAGATTGGCAAGCGTTATGGCGTGCATTTTCCTAGGGATTTCGCGTTATTAACCAAACAGCTGTTGTATTTTGATAGATTTATGGTGACACTCGCCCCTGAGATGGAGTTATTTGAAGGCGAGCGGTTAAAGGTGGTGACAGAGCAAAGAGTGTTAAATTAAGGCGTACCTGCCTTTGTAGTACAAATTAGACTTCTTGCGAAACCCCGAATTAAAGAAAACCGTTCGTGGTGAGCCTGTCGAACCATAACGGTTTTCGTTACCCTTCGACAGGCTCAGGGTGAACGGAAAGCCTAGTATCGCAAGAAATCTATTGTATTTAATTTTTGTTAAAATAAAAACCACGCCCTAGGACGTGGTTTTTATGTGTTAAATCAAATCTTTATCGCTGTGGAAGTGATTTTTTCTTCTACCACCACCGCATCGGGGTCGCCTGCCACGCTTTCACGTTTGACAAACATAAAGAACGCCCCTGTGGTCAGTGCCGTAAGCCCAATGCCAATCCACACCGACAGCGTATAATCAAGCCCAAAGCCGATTTTGTTGTACGCCAAAAACGTATAACACGTCGCACTCATAAAGATGGCAGGCAATGTGCAAACCCAGTGGAACTTACGATAACGGTACAGATAACCTGCCGCCGTCCACAGCATGACGACCGCCACCGTTTGGTTTGCCCAGCTAAAATACCGCCATAGGATTTGAAAGTCCACTTTTGAGACGATAAAGCCGATGACAAATAGTGGAATGGCAATCCACAAGCGTTTCATTAGCGTGCGTTGTTCCATGGTTAGAAACTCGGCAATGATAAGCCGTGCTGCACGAAACGCTGTATCACCTGATGTGATGGGTAGGATGACCACGCCAAGCACTGCAAAGATGCCGCCGATGGTGCCAAGATAGGCAATGGAGCTGTCATAGACGACCTTGGAAGGCGAACCGTCAGCAATGGCACCTTGTAGGCTTACCAAATCAGGATAGAATGACATACCAACCGCACACCAGATGAGAGCAATAATCCCTTCGGTAATCATTGCTCCATAAAAGATAAAGCGACCTTCGGACTCGTTCTCGGCACAGCGAGCCATGAGCGGGGTCTGGGTGGCGTGAAAGCCTGACAATGCACCACAGGTAATGGTCAAAAATAGCAAGGGCCAAATGGGCAAGTCGCCTTTGGGTTGTAAGTTCATAAAGAAACTCTCAACCGTCAAACCGCCCATGCTATTAAAGAAATAACCGCCACCACTACTAAATTCACTTTTTAGCAAACCATAAGTCATGCCAAGCGACATGAATAGCAATAATCCACCAAAAAATGGATAAACCCGACCGATGATTTTGTCAATGGGTAGTAATGTGGCGATGATATAATAAATAAAAATCAGGGCTGTCCACAACACCACGATGGTGCTTTTTTCCATGCCAAACACGGTATTTTTGACCGTTTCGGTGGCAACAGCAACGCTCTCGGCATTATTGACATTAATCGCCCCTGTGGCAGCGGTGCCAAAAGTATCCATGGTGATGGAGCTAAGAAGTTGGGCAGGACTTGCCACAAAGACCACACCAACAAGCACGAGCAGGACAACGGCAAGTAAGTTAATAAAATGCTTGACAGGTTGCCCCAGATATTTGCCCGTCAGATACGGCATACTTGCCCCGCCATTTCGCACCGAGAGCATACCACACATGTAGTCGTGTACCGCCCCTGCAAAGATACAGCCAAACACAATCCATAGCATTGCCACAGGACCATACAACGCCCCCAAGATTGGACCAAAAATTGGGCCTGTGCCTGCGATGTTAAGCAGTTGGATGAGCCAAATGCGTTTTTTGGACATGGGGATGTAGTCCACGCCGTCTGTCATGGTGTAGGCAGGGGTGTTTTTGTTGGGATTGATGACAAAGATTTTTTCAATCATCTTGCCATATACAAAATAGCCTGCCACCAACACGGCGACACAAAAGAAAAACCACAACATAAACAATCTCCTAGATTGCTTTATCAGAATATTTTATTGCATAACAAATAAAGTTAATAAATGATGGCATTTAAAAAACCAACCAAAATTTACCGTCGCTTACAATACCGCAAACCGATAAAAACGTCAATGCACATTTGTGGGTAGCTGATAACAATTTATGATTAATTTTATAAATAAATGATTTTGGTATTTTAAAGGATAAATTGGTAAAAATTAGGGCGTAACGTTTGTTGATTTTTTGGTATAATAATGTAGGGCGTGTTGAACCTTTAATTTTAGAAATAAAATAATGTTTTTGCATGAAAAATGGCTATCCGACCACTTAATTTAAAAAAATTAAGTGAAAATCTTAAAATTTACCTGATTAAGTGGTCGGATTGTTTTTCATCGTCAAAAGCTCGTTTGATAGAATAACTATCAAACTTCACTTTTTCCTTGAAAAACGGGCGATTTTTCTCATTTTTCATTGCAAATACAAAAGGCAGGCACGCCCTACTTTTACGTGTAAATAGACACGTTTCCTTACTGTTCATTTTGTGTGGTTTGATTTTGTCATGAATTCTTTAAATCGTAAGTCCCGCCAGCAAGGCATTTCTCATCAGCGTGGTTCGGCACAGCAGATTTTGGTGCTGTTTGTCATCGCTTTGGCGTTGGTGGCGATGGTCATGGCAGTTTTTGGCTATAAAATTGGACACAAGCAGGGGCTTAGAAAAGGGGCGACCTTGCAAACTGCCCAAGCCCAAGATGGTGGTGAAGACCCATTACAAGGCATGACGGTCAATGAAGCCAAGCTAAAACAACAGCTTGACTCAGCGGTCAAAGAACGTGATATTAGTTTGTCAAACCTAGAAACGTTGCGTGAACAAAATGAAGAACTGACCACAAAAAACCTGCAACTGGCTCAGGTCAATGAGCTGTTTAAGAAAAAACTTGCCAAAGATGGTGGCATTCCCCTTGAAATATTGGGCAGTGAGATTTTGGCGTTGCCTGATAACACCTATGAGTACCGTTTTGATGTGGCGATGATAGCGTCATCAGGTTCGACCATGAACATGGCACCCAAGATGACCTTGCTAAACGCCACCAGCATGGTGCAAATCCCTTTAAAACCTGCCATCTATGAGATTAAAGATGTGGAGCGGATTCGTGGGCGGTTTGTCATGCCCAAGGATTTTGTGCCTAAGCAAATCAAGCTAGAAATCAATGCAGGTGGCGAACGTGTTGAACAGCTCTACAACTGGCAAGTGGGTGAAGTCGTTGCTCAAAAAGAAGATAATGGCGTGAGTGAGCGTCCTGTCGGCACAGGCGAATAAAAATAAAAGCAAAGGTGTGGTATGAGCCAACATGAATCTGATATTGACAGTCAAAGTGATGTAGTGACCAAGCCAGAACAAGCACCAGAACAAGCAGAAGTGCCGTTGTTCCATGTGGTCATGCATAATGATAACTTCACCACGATGGATTTTGTGGTGTTTGTGCTCGTTGAAGTCTTTGCTCATGGCATGGATAAAGCCGTCTCTTTGATGATGGATATTCATCGGACAGGGCAGGCGATTGTGGCGACCTTACCCAAAGAGATTGGCGAGATGAAAATCGCCATCGTACAGGAGTATGCCGAAGAAGCTGAATTTCCGCTGTTGGTTACTTTAGAAAGAGCATAACAGGATAAAATATATTCTTGTGTAAAATCAATATCTTGTCTTTAAAACAGTATTATATATAAAAACTGTCATTTTCTATCATTTTTTAAATTCATCATTTCTATGCCATCCAATCCGTTATCTCATCATTTCCCCCGAGTGTTTCATTTAGCCAGTTTGCGTCCGCCCAGGGATTTTTACCCCATTGCTGACACACCCATTTGCCTTGAAATCGGAGCAGGCAAAGGCAAACATGCCTTGTTATTTGCCAGTCAAAACCCTGATAAGCACCTGTATGCCATAGAACGCACTGCCATAAAGTTTGGGGCGTTTGATAAGCAAGCAGGCATGGCAAATCCGCCCAATCTCACCGTCATTCACGCTGACGCCATTGCGTGGACAGCCTTTGCGGTGTATCCCAAACAACTCCAAACCTGCTTTATCTTATACCCCAATCCCGAACCCAAAAACAAAAACCAGCGTTTTTTAAACATGCCATTTTTTGAGCTGTTGCTGTCCAAGATGGCAGATGGTGGGCAGATTATTTTGGCAAGTAACATTGGCGACTATATCGATGAAGCTGAGCGACTGCTTACTGATGTGTGGCAACTGCCATATGCCAAAAGGCAGATAGAGCCGACGTCGGCACGCACGCATTTTGAGATTAAATATTTGGCACGGGACGAGCTTTGCCAAGAGCTTATCATTACGAAGCCGAGCGGTTATCACACCCGTTTTGATGAGACATTGCCCCTACATTTATCATGGTCGCCAAGCGATGAAGCCTAAGATTGCCGTCATTGGGGCAGGGGCGAGTGGTCTCATGGTCGCAGAGCATTTGTCCGCTTATGATGTGGACATTTGTGTCTATGAGCAAATGCCAAGTGCAGGTCGCAAAATCCTATGGGCAGGCAAGACAGGGCTAAATATCAGCCATGCCGAGCCGATGACGGCTTTTGTGGGGCGTTACACTCCGCCCGACTGGCTGACACCTTTTTTGCAAGTCTGTGATAATGCGTGGGTGGTGGATTGGCTCGCTGGGCTGGGTATTGACACCTATGTCGGGTCAAGTGGGCGGATTTTTCCTGTGCAAATGAAAGCGTCGGTATTTCTAAGAGCGTGGTTACGTCGCTTGACGGCAAGGGGTGTGCAGATTTTTTATCGCCATGAGTGCTTGGGCGTGGATGGTAATGCCGTGCGATTCGCCCATGATGGGACGGAGTTTGAGCAGACGTTTGATGTCATCGTGCTGGCGTGTGGTGGCGGTTCGTATCGGCGATTGGGAGCGACAGGCACATGGCAGGCGTGGCTGTCTAATGATGAGCTGACCCCACTGTATGCCAGTAATGTTGGGGTGGTGCGGTCGTGGTCGCCTTATATGGATAAATTTTTTGGTAAGCCGTTAAAAAGGGTGGGTCTGTGGACAGATGGCGAGCCTGTCTCCCAAGGCGACATTATCATCACTCATTATGGCATGGAGAGTGGGCTGATTTATAAATACAACAAAGCCATGCGTGCGTGTCATGACGGGATAAGGGTGTATTTGGATTTATTGCCTGACAAATCGCCTGACGACGTCGCCAAGACATTTGCCAAAAATAAAAAGCAATCTTTGAATAACATTTTACGAAAAATTGGCTTGGATAACATTAAAATCGCCCTAATTCGTGAATGCACCCATAAAGCGGACTGGATAAATCACGAACGCATGGCAGGTTTTGTCAAATGCTTGCCGATGGCGTTTGATGGTTTTCGCCCGATGGATGAAGCCATTAGTACAGGTGGCGGTGTCAAACGGTCGGCATTAACTGATGGATTGCAACTTAAATCCAATCCTACTGTCTTTGTCTGTGGTGAGATGTTGGATTTTGACGCCCCAACAGGCGGTTATCTTTTGACGGCATGTTTTGCCACAGGGCAGGCAGTGGGGCGTGGCGTGGCTCAGCTTTTAAAATTGCAACCGACAAAGGTAAATTAAAAAGCCAAAAGCAGGCGTGGCTAGGGCGTGCCTGCCTTTGGTATTTGCAATGAAAAATGAGAAAAATCGCACGTTTTTCAAGGAAAAGTCCGCAGTTGATATTGAAATATCAACAAGGATTTTGACTTCGAGCCACAATCCGACCACTTAACTGGGTAAATTTTAAGATTTTTACTTAACTTTTTAAATTAAGTGGTCGGATAGCCATTTTTTCATGCAAAAATTGATTGAAATTGTCAAATTTTCATCTTATTTTATAAAAA
>ERZ1023248.37-NODE-37-length-38539-cov-31.853679_pt1 | contig 38539 bp, 34 predicted proteins | sample MGYA00380457_ERZ1023248 | MGnify/ENA primary metagenome ERZ1023248 (study PRJEB33173, sample SAMEA4830416) | metagenome | study: EMG produced TPA metagenomics assembly of the PRJEB25223 data set...
GCTGTTCTTTTATTTTATGTGGTTGTGCGGTAGTTTTTAAGTTCGGTTGGTATATGATAACAGAATTGTAATCGTTTGAAAATAGTTTGTTGGTTTTGTTTTTAAAATGAATCGTACCCAACTTACTTGGTAAATCCGTTCTTGGTAAGTCCGTTTGTAACAAAAATACTTACAATAAAGACAGTGGGCTTGACAAAATCTACTTGCTTGATAAGAAGTGATTGGGTAAAATGGGATTTTATTTGTCTAAAATTATCCAAGAAAATTACCTGAGAATGACATGTCCCAAGCCAGTGATACCCCATCTTTGATGACTTTTAAAGAAGCCTACGACATCTTAAAGCACAACGCAGACTCGCTAGAACAAAGTCAGACACTAGACATTGACAACCTAGTGAGCGTGGTAGAGCAGTCCATTGATGCTTATAAAGTCTGCCAAGAACGCATTAACGCCGTAGAGCAGGCATTAAAACATGCCTTTGATGAGACCGCCCTAAAAAACTAACCCATTGATAAGTTTATGACTGATTTTAACCAACACAAAGACAAGGACAACCCGTCCTTAAAAACTTTTTTTGAACCCAAAACCTTGACCGAGCTTGGTGTGTATGGACGGACTTTGACGGTGTCTGTCAATTATGAAGCATGTCAATTTGAAAAAACAGGCGTGCTTGCTTTTGTCAGAAAAATCCCCCTGCTAAAGGGGCTAACCCCGTTTCGCTCGCCAACGCTTGACATGGACATCGATTTGTCCTGCGTGATGCTAGATGGCTCACATCAGGTGTTGGACAAGATTTGGTATGGCAATGTGCGAAGTGCTGATGAGAGCGTGCGTCATGTTGGGTCGCTGGCAGGGGCAGGTCACTTTGAAGAGACGCTCATGCCACAGGAGTTAATAAGTGTTAAGCTAAATGAGTTGCCCAGTGCGGCACAGCGGTTGGTGTTTGTCATGTCAAGCCATCACAAGCATCCGCTTTTCCAAGCCAAAAAAGGCATCACAAAAATCAGTGATGACGACAGCATCATTCACGCCTATGAGCTGGCAACAATCACCGCAGGTGAGCACGGTGTTGTGGCGTGGGTCGTTGAACGTGATGGCGATGATTTTAGAATATCCGCCCCACAAAAAGTTTTGGGCACGTCATTTAATCCTGCCAAACTGGCTGATGAGTTGGATAAACTGGCAAGTGGGTTTTGATGCGTTATGGCATGTAGCATGTAGGGTGTGCCAGATAAGCACGCCTTGATGATGTTATTTGGCGTTGTTTATAAGGTGCTTTTGCAACTGGCCATGCAGTAAACACAACGCCTTGGCATGGAGCAAACTGCAATTTGCCCCATCATGCCGATTATTTTAATACCGTCACAGGGTCAATGTACACGCCATTTTTGGCGATACGAAATTCTAATAAGGTTGCCCCGTTTTGTTGTTGCTTCATTTTGGCGATGAGGTCGCCCACACCGATGTTCTGCCCTTTGCGGACACTCACATCTTTGACATGCAGATAGCTACTGACAAAGCCATCAGAGTGTGAGATGGTGATAATACCCCCTGTGTTAGTGTTGTCAGCATGCACGACTGTGCCTGAGCGAGTGGCACGCACGATGTCGTTATTACTGCCCGTAAACCACATGCCTTCGGCTTTGGTGTTAATGCCGTTAATGTTGCTAATCTCGCCAAAGTGACGAACGATTTTGTTGTTTCTGCCCACAGGATAGTCAAATTTCATGACACCAACATTGCCGACCATGGGATTTTTGACCGTGATGACCCTAGGCGTGGTTGCTGTGGCGGGTGTTTGGGTGATGGTGGTGGTTGTGCCAGCTTGGGCGGGATTTGATGTGTGCCATAGGGTCAGCCACTGCCCCACACGGATGGTGTGATTGCTGTCTAGGCGGTTGATGCGACTGACTTCACGCCAATTAAGACCGTAGCGAGCGGCGATTTTTGAGACGGTGTCGCCACGTTGGACTTGATAGCGTTGGGGTACACCTTGTCTGGCAGGACTGCTGACGGGGGGCGTGATGGTGGTTTGGGCGTTATTTTGTTGGTAGGTGGGTTTGTTGGCACAGGCAGATAGTGCCAGTCCCAGCGTGATGACCACTCCCAATGACATGTTAGAAAATCCACTTTTCCCAGTTAAGGCATGAGATGGGGTGTTGGTACAATAAGATGATTCAATCATGGTTGTTCCCATTATCAAGTATCTGGTAAAATAGTTGTCAAGCATCAAAGCCACTGACGGTAATAATATGCTCATCAGCAAGGCGATAGGCGACAAGTTTACCGCCCCACACACAGCCCCCATCTAAGGCACGGACGTGTTGGGTGGCAATCTTTGCTTGTAATGCTGCCCAATGCCCGAACAAAATCTTGCGTTTGCGTGCCACTTCCCAATCAAACCAAGGACGATAGCCCAAAGGCATGGTGTCGCCAAGACTTTCTTTAAAAGAAAATTCAAGCGTGCCGTGTTTGTCGCACAGTCGCATGCGTGTCAAGTAGTTGGCAATCAGTCGCAGGCGAGTGTGTCCTGTCAGCTCATCCGACCAAGGCTCGGTGGCTTTACTGTATAAATTGGGCAACAGCTTATCAAGCTCATCCAAATCACCAGCAAAGGCTTGTTCTAGTTCTTTGGCATAACCCTTGGCATCTTTGACTTTCCAATGGGGCGGTATGCCCGCATGAGTCAGTACCGTTTTGTCATTGGGGTATACCAAAAACGGCTGATGACGTAGCCAATCCAACAACTCATCACAGTCGGGAGCGACAAATATCAGTGCGGTGTTGTCCTTGGGTTTGATGGGTAAAACGCCACGCCATGTGGCAATCAGCGTAATGTCATGATTGCCAAGCACCGTGGTTAATGCCCCAATGTCGGACAAACGTTTGACTTGTCTTAGGGTGTCTAGTGAGTTCTCCCCACGAGCCACGATGTCGCCACATAGCCAAATCTTGTCTTGGGTTTCATCAAAATCCAAAGCAACAAGCAAACGGTTAAAAGCATTAAAACAGCCCTGCAAGTCGCCAATGACGTACTCATGGCGATAAGTTTTTTGTAAATTTTGGGTCATGGTATTTTATTATATCAATCTTTGTGTGTTTTTTCAAAGGCAACATCAGACAGTCGCACAAAATCTGCCACACTCAGCGTTTCGGGGCGGGCTTGGGGGTTGATACTCGCCTTGGCAAAATCATCATCGTCCAATATCGGCAACATGTTCACACTTTTAAAAATCGCTCGCAAAGTTTTGCGTCTGTGGTTAAAGGTCTCACGCACGACATCGGCAAAGAGTTTCTCATCTTGGGCTTGCAAGGGCTTGACCTCAAAAGGCGTTAGGCGAAACACGGCAGACGTTACCTTTGGCGGGGGGTTAAACGCCCCATTTGGCACGGTCAAAAGATAATCAGTGGTGCAATGATACTGCATGATGACAGACAGTCGCCCGTAGGCTTTGGTATTTGGCTCGGCGGTGATGCGATCCACCACTTCTTTTTGAAGCATAAAGTGCATGTCGGTGATGACATCGCTAAATTCTAACAAGCGAAATAAAATGGGTGTTGAGATGTTATAGGGTAGGTTGCCCACCACACGAAACGCCCCACGCCCCACCTGCTCGGCAAGCGTGCGATAGTCAATGTGCATGGCGTTGTCATTGATGATGGTAAAATCAGGATGGCTGTTCGCCCCGATGTTGATTTTTAGACCATTTGCCAAATCACGGTCAAGCTCGATGACTGTCATGCCATCCACTTCTGCCAATAGTGGTTCGGTCAATGCCCCAAGCCCCGGCCCGATTTCTAGTAAGTTATCGGTGCGAGATAAGCGAACGCTATCAACGATTTGGCGGATGATGTTTGTGTCGTGTAAAAAGTTTTGCCCAAAGCGTTTTCTGGGGGCATGGTTAAATTCTTTTGGCGTGCGAATGGTCATGATGCGTTTGTCTTAAAATTTAGCCAATTATAACACCCTTTGCCAAAAAATAAAAATTGGACGAACTGACCAGTCATTTTTATGACGGTAAGCTCGCCCAAAGATGGGTTGAACTAACTTTTAAAACAAAGTCTTTACAACCAAACAATAATTGGCAAACGCTAATTACTGCGTAGGGTTGATGATTTCAGGGGTAACTGAGACGATGTTGTTTAGTTTCCATACAGGAACAACTTCGCCTGCAGCTTCGTCATTGACTGCCGTTTGGCTGATGTTTAGTACATAACGGTTACCTTCTTCAAAGGTAAATCCTTCGATATTGCCACTTAGTACATTGTAGTTACGCTCGTGGGTGCGACGGTATTGTAGGCATTCGCTGGCAACGGCATTGCCTGCGGTGTCGGTCAGCTGACAAGTGGCTTTGCGTGGGGCGATTTCAATATCAAAACTTGGAATATTAACCACTTTAACGGCTTTGACTTCGCCTTCAACGGTTTTAACACGAGTATTGTCAAGCTGAGTGCCAGCACAACCAGTTAGTGTTAAAGCAATAATAGATGATAGTGCGATGATTTTTTTCATGGGACATCCTTTGGGTGTTTGTGATAAAATGATTTAGCAAGGCAAAGACAAAATGAGTAGATAAGCCATTGCCTGCAAATTTATTGTAGACCTTTTTTATTGCTACATCCTTTTTAAAATGTAATAAAAAGTAATAAAGCGTTGATTTTGCCTTATATTTAGACAGTTTTTTCACAAAAAATGAACATGTAATGAGTTTAATTTGGGATATATTGTATTTTGATTTGTATTTTAAAAAATAAAAGCATGGGATGGCTTTGTCTCAATCTTGATTTGTGCTAAGTTTTAGGCTGTATATTGCTTCTTTGGTTTGCATATCGGTGTTTTTTTACAAAAAATAGCAATCGCTTAACAAGATAAGCCCATAAATTTGTTATAATAGTCAGCCTTTGCTTGCCAAACTATTTTTGTAGACATTGACTTTTGTAGCATTGACAGTTAATAGACTTCTTTCCAAACCCCGATTTTTGTGGATTTTTAAAAACTTCAACCCCAATACTTATAAAGGTTTATTTTTAGTTTGGAAAGAGATTTAATGGATTTGTTTGTTTTGGGGCGTGTCAAATTTTCATCTTATTTTATAAAATGTTATCAATGGTAGGCACGCCCTAATAAAAACATCATCAATGGCAGGCGTGTTTTATTCATTTTATCCATAATACCATCAACCAAGAGAGTAATCATGCGTTTATTTAACATCACTACCTTAACCTTGACCGCTCTAATCGGCATGCAGGCATCTGCCCACTCAACCACGGCGTCTTATTATGCTGATAAATTTAATGGTCGCAAAACTGCCAATGGCGAAGTATTTAGCAATAATGGCATGACCTGTGCATCTAACCGCTACAAACTTGGGACGTATGTGGAAGTTACCAATGCCAAAACGGGCAAATCCATCACTTGTAAAGTCAATGACCGCATTGGTAAAGCAGGGCGTATTGACCTAACCAAAAACGCCTTTAAACAGCTTGCTCCGTTGTCGGTTGGTTTGGTAAAAGTGCAAGTAAAACCTGTGGACAAAGATGCCAAAAACACCAAGCAAGATAAGGCTGGCGATGTGATGCTAGCCAAAGACAGCCTTGCCAAAGATAAATTGGCACAAGATGAGCAAAAGACAAGCGAAAATAATCAAGATGGCACGATTAATTTGGCACTTGAACAAGACAAGTGATTGATAAGACAAGCGATTAAATCATCTTTAAAGACCACAAAAATCCGTCATTGGGCATAATGACGGATTTTTTGTTTTGGTGCTAACTGCCAATATAATTTACTTCATTCTCAACTTAAAATAGTAACTTGTTGATTTTTCAATAATTATTTTTTGGTCGTAGGGGCGAATTGCAATTTGCCCTTAATAAATCAATCACTGATACAAAGTTGAGAATAGGGTATAATTTGGAAAATCAACAGCTTAAATGTTGAATTTCCAGTCAAAGGGCATTTCATGATGCCCACGGAGTGCCATCATCAGAGTCTGTTTCATGTGTTGCAAGACTTCGGGGGTGTAGGCGATGGCAAGGCAACCCCAAACAGGGTTGGGCCAGCGAGCGTCATTTTGATAGCGGACGACATGATGAAAGTGTAGTTGTGGCACTTGATTGCCAAGGGCGGCGACGTTCATTTTGTCCGCCCCAAAGATTTTTGCCATTTGGCTAGATACCCAGCTTGATTCACGCAAAAATTGCACTTGGTCAGCGTCGGATAACTCATAGATTTCTTTGATGTTTGAGACGCGTGGCACCAAAATCAGCCAAGGAAATTGACAGTCATTCATCAAACGCACGGTACATAGGGGTAGGTCGCCAACCAAAAATGTGTCTTTGGCAAGCGTGGGGTGTAACTGAAACATGGATTCGCCTTTTTTTAATTATGAATTTTAACAGGATATTGTAACATGATTTTGGTAAAAATTTTAAGGGCTTTGGCAAAATTTTGCAAGTTTTTATCAATTTAAATTGATTTGATAAATTTTCAAAATTTGTTCAATTTAAGCTAGTTTTCCCCCTTGATTGTGTGTTAAACTAGATAGGAAAAACGCCAAAATTTGGCATTGGTTTAACTTAAATTAAGGTGAAAGACATGGGTAAAAATGTTGTCGTGCTTGGCAGTCAGTGGGGCGATGAAGGCAAAGGTAAAATCGTGGATTTATTGACCGAAAAAGCAACTGCCGTGGCACGCTATCAAGGCGGACACAATGCAGGGCATACGCTTGTTGTTGGTGGCGAAAAGACGGTATTGCACCTTATTCCATCTGGGATTTTGCGTGAAGGCGTAACCTGCTTTATCGGCAATGGCGTGGTACTAGCCCCCGATGCTCTACTAAAAGAGATGAAAGGCTTGACTGACAAAGGCGTGCCTGTGCGTGAAAGACTTCGTATCTCGCCTGCTTGTCCGCTTATCATGCCTTATCACACCGCCCTAGACCAAGCCCGTGAATTAAAGCGTGGCAACAGCAAAATCGGCACAACAGGTCGTGGTATTGGTCCTGCTTATGAAGATAAAGTGGCTCGCCGTGGCTTGCGTGTGGCGGATTTGTTCCGCAGTGATTTGGCGGACAAATTGGCAACGATTTTAGAATACCATAACTTTGCTTTAACCCAGTACTATAAAGTTGAAGCGATTGATTATGATGCTACCCTTGCTCTATGTCAAGAATGGGCAAGCGAGCTAAAAGACTTGGTTGTGGACGTCACAGACGAGCTAGAAACACGCCGTCAGGCAGGCGAGAACTTGATGTTTGAAGGGGCCCAAGGTACCTTGCTTGACATTGACCACGGTACTTATCCGTTTGTAACGAGCTCAAACACCACTGCAGGGGGCGTGGCAATAGGCACAGGGCTTGGGCCTTTGTATTTTGATTATGTGCTTGGCATCACCAAAGCCTATACCACTCGTGTGGGTTCAGGACCTTTCCCAACCGAGCTGTTTGATGATGTGGGTGAGCATTTGGGCAAAGTGGGGCATGAGTTTGGAGCGACCACAGGGCGTGCCAGACGTTGTGGCTGGTTTGATGCAGTGGCACTTAGACGTGCGGTGGTGCTAAACTCCATGAGCGGTATTTGCCTAACCAAACTTGACGTGCTAGACGGTCTTAGTGAGATTAAGATTGCCACTGATTATACCTTGCCAGAAGGCGAGATTCAGGGTGCGTATGATGCTGAGTATTATGCCAAAGTAACGCCTGTGTATGAGACATTGCAAGGCTGGAGTGAGTCTACAATCGGTATTACCAAGTTTGACGATTTGCCAAAGAATGCCAAAGTCTATATCAAGCGTATCGAAGAGCTGGTGGGCTGTCCTGTGGACATCATCTCAACAGGGGCGGACAGAGCCGAGACGATTGTGCTAAGAGACCCGTTTGATGCATGATTTAGCATGATTTAATCTGACACAAAACCATTTATTTTATGATAAGTGGTTTTTTGTTGTCATTATTTTGCCATAATCTTTAAAAAATTCTTGACTTTGGGGGTAAAAAATGATTATATTTAGTTGTCATTTGAATAAGTGGTAATTACGCAAGTTCAAATAACGCAATGCTAACGATACGTTACTGTTTTTCACATAAGGACATACCCATGAATGCAAAATTTGTACCATCAGCACTGCTTGTCTCGCTTAGCCTGGCTTTATTTGGCTGTGGTGGCGATAAAGAGTCAACCCAAACATTAGCAGGTAATACATCTGTTGCTACAGGCGAACTTGCCGATACACAAGAAGTGACCATCAATAACGGTGCAGAGCCTGAGTCGCTAGACCCGCATAAAGTATCAGGCGTGCCAGAATCTAACGTCATTCGTCAGCTATTGGTTAGTTTGACATCAACCGATGCAAATGGTAACACTGTACCTGGCATGGCAGAATCATGGGAGAGTGCTGATAATAAGGTGTGGACATTTAAATTGCGTGATGCCAAGTGGTCAAATGGCGACCCTGTGACGGCTCAGGATTTTGTGTATAGTTTTCAGCGCCTGGTAAATCCTGAGACAGCATCGCCTTATGCCACTTATTTGGTGGCGGTCAAGGTGGTGAATGCCCAGGACATCGTAAACGGTAAGGCAAAACCTGATACACTGGGTGTCAAAGCCATTGATGATAAGACGCTTGAGGTCACCTTATCCGAGCCTGTACCTTATTTGCCTGACACGCTCATTCATACTTCTGTCAAGCCTGTCAACCAAAAAGCAGTAGAGCAACATGGTGACAAATGGACAGCAGTGGGTAACTATGTGGCGAATGGTGCTTACAACCTAAAAGATTGGCAAGTCAATGAACGCATTGTGTTAGAGCGTAATGCCAGTTATTATGATGACGCCAAGACAACCATCAATACAGTGACGCTACTGGCTATCCCATCAGAGGTTACCGACGTGACTCGCTACAAAGCAGGCGAGGTGGATGTCACGGCAGATGCCTTGCCATCAGAGCAGTTTAAACAGCTCCAATCAGAGTTGGGCGAGCAGGTTAAAGTTCAGCCGAAGCTATGTACTTATTACTATGAGTTCAATCACACCAAAGCCCCGTTTGATGATGTGCGTGTGCGTAAAGCGTTGTCGTTGGCACTAGACCGTGACATCATCACTGACAATATCTTGGCACAAGGTCAGACCGTGGCATATCAATTCACGCCAAATTCTATCGCAGGCATGAAGGATTATGAGCCTGAGTGGAAGGCGTGGGATAAAGCCAAGCGTATTGAAGAAGCTAAAAAGCTACTCAATGAAGCAGGTTTTAATGAGTCCAATCCTTTGAAGTTTGAACTGCTGTATAACACATCAGAGGCACACAAAAAACTGGCGGTGGCGGCAGCGTCGTTCTGGAAAGATTCTTTGGGCTTTGTTGAAGTGAGTCTAAATAACCAAGAATGGAAAACCTACCTTGAAACTCGACGCACTCAAAAGCATCAAGTATCTCGTGGCGCGTGGTGTGCTGACTACAATGAAGCATCAACGTTCCTAAATACATTCATCTCAAGCGATTCAAGTAACTATGGTAAATACAACAGCCCAGAGTTTGACCGTTTGATGAGTAGTACATTAGGGGCGGATGTTACCGCAGAACAGCGTGCCGAGCTGTATCGCCAAGCCGAGGCGGTGCTAGATAAAGACAGTGCGACCATCTTTGTGTATCACTATGTATCACCCCGTTTGGTAAAACCATACGTCCTAGGCTATGCAGACAACGACCCGCAAAGCACATGGCAGGTTAAAGATTGGAAAATTGCCAAACACTAACACATAACAACAGCACAAATCGCCCTAGGGTGATTTGTGTTTTGTTTATCATAGGAGAAAGTATGTCCCATTTTATGTCTCAACTGCCACGTTTTCATCCTGCTGTGCTTAGCATGGCAGTCTTATTTGGTTTGACAGCGTGTGGCGGTGATAAGCCAAGCTCAGCTCAAACCGATACTATCCAAACTAACACCAATGCCCAAGCCACTGCTGAGCAAGCCATTACCATCAATAATGCCAGCGAACCTGAGTCGCTTGACCCGCATGTTGCCAAAGGTGTGCAAGAGGCGAACGTGATTCGTCAGTTTTCAGAGGGGCTACTGACAACAGATAATGATGGTAATCTGGTGGCAGGCATGGCACAAAAGTGGGAGAGTGCTGACAATAAAGTATGGACTTTTAGCTTGCGTGATGCCACATGGTCAAATGGCGACCCCGTAACGGCTCATGATTTTGTGTATAGTTTTCAGCGGTTGGTTGACCCAAAAACGGGGTCATCGTACGCCAGTTACCTAGAAGATGCCAAAGTGGTCAATGCCGGTGAGATTATCTTGGGTAATAAACCAACGGATACATTGGGCGTACGAGCCATTGATGATAAGACCTTGGAGATTACCTTATCAGAAGCGGTACCTTATTTGCCTGACATGATGATTCATACATCTGTACAGCCTGTACACAAGGCAACCGTGGAAGCTCATGGCGATAAATGGACAAATCCTAAAAATATCGTGGTCAATGGGGCGTATAAGCCGACTGAATGGATAGTCAATGAAAAAATCGTCTTAGAGAAAAACCCATCCTATCATGACCATGCCAATGTCAAACTAGATAAGCTGACCATGCTACCCATTCCGCAGGCGACTACGGATGTACAGCGTTATCAGGCAGGTGAGATTGACATTACCGCCAGTGAACTGCCATCTGAGCAGTTTGCATCCCTAAAACGAACCCTAGGCGATGAGGTCAAATCCGCCCCAACGCTATGCACCTATTATTATGAACTTAATGTTGATAACGCCCCCTTTGATGACATCAAAGTTCGCCGTGCCTTAAACTTAGCAGCAGACAGAGAATTGATTGCTGAGAAAGTCATGGGACAAGGACAAGTGCCTGCCTATCAATTTACCCCGCCTGCCGTCAAAGGGGGATTAAAATACACCCCAGAATGGCAATCATGGGACAGAGCCAAGCGTTTAGAGGAAGCCAAAAAGCTACTAAATGAAGCAGGTTATAATGAATCCAACCCATTGACCTTTAAGCTGTTGTATGACACCAACGAAAGCCACAAAAAAATCGCCGTGGCAATGGCAAGCCTATGGAAAGAATCCTTGGGTGTGAATGTAGAGCTTGTGAACGAAGAGTGGAAGAGCTACCTAGAAACTCGCCGTCTGGGCAAATACCAAATGGTGCGAGCCAGATGGTGTGGCGATTATAACGAATCATCAACCTTCCTAAACTTGATGAAATCAAACAACACCAACAACTGGTCAGCCTATAAGAGTGCCGAATATGACGCCATCATGGCAAGTTCATTACAAGCGGGGCTAAACGATGAAGAGCGAGTGAAAATCTATCATCAAGCTGAGAGTCTGCTGGATAAAGATGAGGTGCATATTGACATCTTTTATTATACCAATGCTCGCCTAGTCAAGCCTTATGTGAAAGGGTATTCTAACAAAGACCCGCTTGACCAATGGCAAGCCAAATATTGGTCAGTGGCAAAATAAGCCATTAACACCGCTGGGGTGGAATGCCCCAGCTTCATCATCATGGAGAACTAAGATGAAACTATCAACATTAAACCTAGCCATGCTTACCTTATGTGGAGCGGTTACTTTGACAGGGTGTGGGGGTGATTAAGCCGTCCGCCCAAGCAGGTGGTGCCAGTAGTGCCAGTGCATCCAAGGACAGCATTACCATTCCCAATGGTGCAGAGCCTGAATCATTGGATTTGCATAAGGCATCAGATTCAAGTTCATTTGCCATCATTCGCCAAATGTTTGTCGGATTGGTCAGTGCTGATGAAAAAGGAGCGACCATACCAGTATTGGCAAGTGAATGGGACAGTGCCGATGGTAAAGTGTGGACATTTAAAATCCGTGATGCCAAATGGTCAGATGATACACCGATTACCGCTCATGACTTTGTGTATAGTTTTCAACGTCTGACCGATCCAAATACCGCATCACCATATTCTAGCTATTTGGTGGATGCCAAAGTGGTCAATGCAGGTCAAATTGCTGAAGGTAAGGCAGGCGTGGAAACCTTGGGTGTAAAAGCCGTTGATGATAAAACGCTTGAAATTACACTAACTGACCCCGTACCTTATTTGCCCGACTTATTGGTATTGCCTGTGGCATATGCTGTGCCAAAGCAAGCCATCGACGCTCATGGCGACAAATGGCTTGACCCTGCCAACATCGTGGTTAGTGGTGCGTACAAATTGACCGATTGGGTGGTGAATAGTCACATCACCGTAGAGCGAAATCCTGCCTATTTTGGTGAAGTGACGGGTAATATTAATAAAGCCACGTTCCTGCCCATCACATCAGCATCTACAGAAGTCAATCGCTACAAAGCAGGCGAGGTTGAGCTTGCTGCCATTCCATCGGAGCATCTAACCAGCATCAAAAATGAGTTGCCAAATGAGGTGCATTCATCGCCAAAGCTATGCACTTTCTTTTTAGAATATAATCACACCAAAGCACCATTTAACGATGTTAAAATTCGTCAAGCCATCTCTATGGCATTAGACCGTGAGACGATTGCCGAAAAAGTGTTGGGTCGTGGTGAGAGAGCAACTTACCAATTTACCCCACCTGCCATTCACGGCATGGGCGAGGTTAGCCACGAGTGGACAAAACTTGACAAATCAGCACGAGTGGCACAAGCCAAAAAGCTCATTGAAGAGGCGGGTTATTCGGCGAGCAAGCCTTTAAAGTTTGAACTGCTATACAGCACGAGCGAAACAGGTAAGCGTATCGCCACAGCCACATCATCCATGCTTAATGAATCATTTGGTGGTAGTGTCAATGTGTCTATCATCAATCAAGAATGGAAAACCATGTTAGATACTCGCCGTCAAGGTAAGTTTGATACAGCATTTGCAGGATGGTGTGCCGACTATAACGAGCCATCAACTTTCCTAAATATCTTACGCTCGGGTAACAGTAACAACTCAGGTCAATACAAAAATGCAGAATTTGACCGTTTGTTGGATTCAACCCTAAGTGCAGGCATTAGTGATGATGAGCGTATGAAAATCTACCACAATGCCGAGGCGATTTTGGACAGGGACATGGTCATGGTGCCGATTTATACTGCCATTTCGGTTCGCCTCAAAAAGCCCTATCTAGAAGCAGAGTCACTAAATGACCCGAGCAGTAACTGGCAAATCAAAGACTGGACGTTAAAATAATTGGGTACGAGTCACAGCACCTTGCAGTTGTTTGTGAGGTGCTGTTGTTTTTAAAAATCACGCCCTATGATTCATGCGAATTTTTGCAATAAATTATTTTTAATAAAAGTTTTAAATACCGATGTTTTATTAAAAATAATTAATAGGTGTATATAATGGCTTATGTTACAATAAGCCACCGATTTTTAGGTAAAACCCATCAGTAGAGGGAATGTTAGATGATGACAGATGCACAAAAGCAGTGGCAAAAGGCATTGGGATGATGTATGGGTCACCGCTCATTTGTTAAACTGACAGGGTTTCTACGTTGCCATGGACTTGCAACAACAATAAGAGAGTGCTTATGTTTAAACTCATTTTTAAGCGTGTGTTAGAAGCCATTCCAACCATGCTCTTTTTGATTACCATTTCATTTTTTATGATGCGACTTGCTCCCGGCAGTCCTTTTACGGGCGAGCGTAATCTACCCCCTGCGGTACTTGCCAACATCGAGGCGAAATACCATTTAAATGACCCGATATGGCTTCAATTTTTAAATTACCTAAAACAGCTTGCCCAAGGGGATTTTGGTCCATCTTTTAAGTACAAGGATTACACCATCAATGAACTGCTTGCCCAAGCCTTGCCTGTTTCGATAGAGATTGGCTTGTATGCATTCATCATTGCGGTGGTATTGGGGATTGGTCTTGGGGTTATTGCTGCCCTAAAACAAAACAGCTGGCTTGACTATATCCTAATGGCACTTGCCATGACGGGCGTGGTCATGCCAAGCTTTGTCAAAGCACCGCTACTTGTGCTGATTTTTGCGGTTATTTTAAAATGGTTTCCTGCTGGGGGCTGGAATGGTGGGGCATTCATGAATTTGGTGCTACCTGTGGCAGCATTGGCGATAGGTTATGTGGCAAGCATCGCTCGCATCACAAGAGGTTCGATGATTGAGGTGATGAATAGCCCCTATATTCGTACCGCCAAAGCAAAGGGATTACCTTTATCACACATTGTGATTAAACATGCCTTGCGTCCTGCCATGTTGCCCATCATCTCTTATTTGGGGCCTGCATTTGTGGGGATAATCACAGGCTCTATCGTGATTGAGACGATTTTTGGTTTGCCTGGTATTGGTCAGCTTTTTGTCAATGGTGCTTTAAACCGTGATTATAGCCTTGTGCTAAGTTTGACGATTTTGGTGGGGGTATTGACAATCCTATTTAATGCGATTGTTGATATTTTGTATGCGGTGATTGACCCAAAAATTAAATACTAATAATGAAGGAATGTGTATGTCTATGAATGCAAGCAAAACCGTGCAAACCATAGAACCTGTGGTAAAGGGACGAAGTTTGTGGCAAGATGCATGGCGACGTTTTCGCCGTAACAAAGCTGCCATAGCAAGTGGTGTGGTATTACTTCTTATCACGGCATTTGTGATTGTTGCCCCCATGTTGTCATCATTTGGCTATGCTGATACGGATTGGAGTAACATGGGTATTGCCCCATCCATGCAAACCAAGCACTATTTTGGTACAGATACCTTAGGGCGAGACCTGCTCGTACGGACGGCAGTCGGTGGACAAATATCACTGATGGTGGGGATTGCAGGTGCTTTGGTGGCGGTACTGGTAGGTACGGTTTATGGTGCAGTCTCTGGCTTTTTGGGCGGCAAAGTGGATATGGTCATGATGCGGTTTTTAGAGATTTTAAGTGCCTTTCCTTTCATGTTTTTTGTGATTTTGCTTGTTACCTTGTTTGGGCGTAATATCATCTTGATTTTTGTGGCAATCGGTTTGGTCTCATGGCTAGATGTGGCTCGTATCGTGCGTGGTCAGACATTGAGTCTAAAAAACAAGGAATTTATTGAAGCTGCCCGAGTAACGGGGGTTACCAACTGGCAAATTGTCATCCGTCATATCGTGCCAAATGTATTGGGTGTGGTTGTGATTTATGCATCTCTTATTGTGCCTGGGATGATTTTATTTGAATCATTTTTAAGTTTTTTAGGGCTGGGTGTGCAAGAGCCCAGAACCAGTTGGGGGGCACTACTCCAAGAAGGGGCTCAAACCATGCAGGTTGCTCCGTGGCAGCTGCTTGTGCCATCTACCTTTTTGGTGGTTACACTGTTTTGTTTTAACTTTATCGGCGATGGTTTGCGTGATGCCTTAGACCCAAAGGACAGATGATATGACATTATTACAAGTAAAAAATTTGGATGTATTTTTAAAAACCGATGAAGAGCTTGTCCATGCGGTCAAAGATTTATCATTTACCGTAGAAAAAGGGGAGACGCTTGCCATTGTCGGTGAGTCAGGTTCAGGTAAGTCGGTCACGTCAATGGCAATCATGCAGCTTTTGCCAAAAAATATCACCACTTTTGACAAAAAATCATCGGTGCTTTTTAATGGTAAAGAGCTGCTTGACTTATCTGAAAGACAGATGCGTGCTATTCGTGGTGATAAGATTGCCATGATTTTTCAAGAACCCATGACATCACTCAATCCATTTGTCCCCATTGGCAAACAAGTGGCAGAAGCGGTCAGTATTCACAATCCAAGCGTCAGTCGCTCACAGGCGAATAAGCTGGCACTTGACACCTTACAAAAGGTCAAAATCCCCAATGCTGACAAAAAAATGACAGCATATCCACATGAGTTTTCAGGTGGGCAACTTCAACGCATCATGATTGCGATGGCAATCATCAATAAACCCGACCTACTCATCGCCGATGAACCGACTACCGCTCTTGATGTAACCACGCAGGCAGAGATTTTAGATTTAATGCTAGAATTGCAGCGTGATTTGGGCATGGCGATTATTTTAATCTCCCATGATTTGCGACTGGTGAGAAAGTACAGCGATCAAGTGTGTGTCATGCAACATGGTGTGATTATCGAGCGTGGCACGACCCAAGACGTTTTTAATAACCCACAGCACCCTTATACTGTTGAGCTGTTGACCCCCATTCCCAACAATCACAAACCCATCCTTGATGAATCTGCCCCAAAGCTCATCACAGCAGAGGGCATTAAGGTGGATTATGTCATCGCACGCAACTTCTTTGGCAAGCCGACCAAAACCTTTAATGCAGTCAAGGGCATCACACTTGACCTAAAAGTGGGCGAAACGCTCGGCATCGTAGGTGAGTCAGGTTCGGGCAAATCCACGCTGGGGCGTGCCATCATGCAGATTGTGGAATCCACGGGCGACATTCGTTTTAATGGCGAGAAAATCATTGACACCACAGGCGACAAACGCCAAGCTCTACGCCGTGATATGCAAATCGTCTTTCAAGACCCCTTTAACTCATTGTCGCCTCGTCTGACCGTGCGTGAGATTATAGAAGAGGGGCTTACTGTACATTTTCCGCAGATGAGCAAAGAAGAGCGTCGGCAAAAGGTGGTTAAGATCTTAAAAGAAGTTAATCTGTCACCTACCATGATAAATCGCTATCCACATGAGTTCTCAGGGGGTCAGCGTCAGCGTATCGCCATCGCCCGAGCGATTATTTTAGAACCAAAATTTGTTTTGCTTGATGAACCGACATCTGCCCTTGATCGCTCTACCCAAATCATGGTAGTCAATCTTTTAAATGACCTACAAAAAAAATATGGACTAAGCTATATTTTTATCAGCCATGATTTATCGGTGGTCAAAGCACTCTCTGACCGTGTGATTGTCATGAGTGAGGGCATGGTGGTAGAGATGGGTACGGCAAAACAGATTTTTGAAGAGCCACAACATGAGTATACCCAGCTTTTGGTACAAGCCTCTAATTTGTCTTAACTTTAACATTGACCAAACAAAAACCAGTCAGGCGACTGGTTTTTTGATGATTGTCTTAAAAATTAGTTTAAGCATCCTAGCCGATAATTTGAAAAAATTGTAATAAAAACAATACGGTAAACCCTGCCAAAAACACAATGCCACAGATGGCATAAATGTTCATCATAGGTGAGCATTTCTTGCCATGACTTTTGATGAGTGAGTAATTAAGATAGGCAAAAATGGGTGCAGTAACAAAGGCTGAAATCATCGCAAATTTGAGCAAGGTTGCCATCTGCCCCATAAAAAATGTAATGAGCCCAAAACCTGTGATGGCGGTAACCGTCGTCCAAAATGACGTGATTTTGCCTGTTGATTTGTGTCCGCTGATGAGTGTAAAACATTCGGCATTGGCACGCCCATAGCCATCCACACACGTGATTATGGTGCCAAACATACACAAAAAGGCGATGAATGTTACCAAACCTCTTGACCATTCGCCAATGGTGTTGGTGTACATGTTAATCAACTGCCCGATGTAGGCACCGCCTTGCATGGCAATCTCTTGCCCTGTGCCATACTGGACAAACACCCCCAACGCCAAGAAAAATAACGCCAAGATGGTGGAAGTAAGATAGCCGACATTAAAGTCAAGCAAGCCCTGCTCATGCGTGGGGTGGTCGTCACGGATTTTTTTGGCAGTCCACACCGATGAGATGGCGGAGAATTCTAATGGCGTTGGCATCCAGCCCATCAAAGCGATGATAAAGGCAAGCCCTGCCATGTTAAAGGGCGAGACCGCCACAAAATCAGGAGCGGGCGGAGTGGCTTTCGCCCCTGCGACCATCACCGCCAAGACGGTTGTCACGGTCAAAAGAATGATGATCCATTTGGTCACATTATCAAGCATCCGAAAATGCCCAAAGATGAGTAATGCCCAAGATGCCACCACCATCACTGCCGACAGTACAACTGTGGAGAGTTCAAAGGGGAGCATATAACTTAAAATCACCGCTGTCAGCAGTACCACCGCCCCCGTGCTAATCATGCCTGATAGGATGGATAGAATAAAAAACGCCCAAAGATAAAATTTAGACTTTTTGGCGTAGCCTGTGATAAGACTGTCGCCCGTTTCATAAGCGTAGTCGGTGGCAAAGCGAAAAAAAGGGTATTTAAAAAAGTTTGCCAATAAGATGATGATGGCAAGTTGCCAACCATATAACGCCCCCGCCTGTGTTGATGCGATCAAGTGTGAACCACCAATGGCGGCAGATGCAATCAAAATACCTGGCCCAAAGGCTCTCCAGTTAATGCGATTAGCCATAACTGCCCCAATAATAAAAATAAAGTTTTGTGATATTAGCATATTATAGCTTATTGTTTTATAATTTTTTATGATTAATAATTTATATTATGCAGAAATTTTTATATAAAGTAGGGCGTTTTGTAAAAATGTTACCAACGGTCGGCATGCCCTTTATATTTGCGGTTTTGCCCTTATAATATGTCATTATTTTTTAATTTTTTAAGAGAATATCGCAATGACCACTTTTGTCAGTTTTAATATTAACGGACTGCGTGCCAGACCGCACCAACTCGTTGCCGTGCGTGATACGCTTGGGGCGGATGTTATTGGTTTGCAAGAAACCAAAGTCCATGATGATGCCTTTCCCCTAAAAGACGTGGAGAGCCTTGGTTATCATGTGGAATTTTTTGGGCAAAAGTCGCATTATGGTGTGGCGATTTTGTCCAAATTTGAGCCGATTTTTGTGCAAAAGGGCTTTCCCTTTGCTGATGTGGATGCTCAAAGACGGCTCATTCATGCCCGATTTGATGTCAATGGGCGTGAGATTGATGTTATCAACGGCTATTTTCCCCAAGGCGAAAACCGTGAACATGAGACCAAATTCCCCATGAAACGTGCTTTTTATGCCGACCTAAACCGCTACATTGACGAGCTAAAAGGGCAGGGGCGTGAGCTTGTCATCATGGGCGATATGAACATCTCGCCCCATGACAACGATGTGGGCATTGGCGAGCCAAACGCCAAACGCTGGCTAAAAAATGGCACTTGTTCGTTTTTGCCCGAAGAGCGTGAGTGGTATGATGCCTTAATGAGTCGTGATTTGCACGACACTTACCGTAAGTTTAAGCCTGACAGTGCAGACGAGTTTAGTTGGTTTGATTACCGCTCAAAAGGCTTTGATGACACGCCAAAACGGGGTTTGCGGATTGACCATATTCTGTGTACAGACAGACTTATCCAAGACTGCGTGGATGCAGGAATCAGCTATGACATTCGTGGGCTAGAAAAGCCGTCTGACCATGCACCGATTTGGGCAAGGTTTGGGGTGTGATGTGCTTAAATCACTAGCCAACCACCTTAATACCGCCCACACGCTGTATCCTGTGGTCTTAAAATCTTTGCAAGCCTTTGAATGGCAAGTGGATAACCATGTGTCATCAGATGACGAGTTTGACCAAGCCTATCAAAAGCTTGCTGATGATTTGGCGGAGTTAACAGGCAAAGACATGGGCGAATATCTCTTGTGGGAGTGGTGGGAAGTGGACGGCGTAGAAGCCCTTGCGTTCAAGATTGCCCTGCCAAAACCTGTCGCCTGTCATGTCGGGCAAGATGACTTGACAGACATCGTGCGGACATTAAAACACGAGCAAACACGGCAAATAGCACCATTCATCAATGAGCCACACGATAAAACCGATGAGTTTATTGGATGTTGTGAACATTATTTGGATAGCTATTTGCATGAATTATTGGCGGTCAATTTCCCAAAAAGCTATGATTACGATTTATTTTGTTCCCACAAAATAGACGGCAACCACATAGAATTTGGCAGTGATGACATCATTGACGTGATTTTAAGTGGCAAATCTTATCAATCCCAAAAACAAACACTCTTTAAAAGATATAGATAAATCCATGACCAAACTTATCTTAATAGACCAAGACGGCGTATTGGCAGATTTTGAAAAATCAATCAATATCATTTGGCAGAAGCGACACGGCACGCCATTGCCCATTGATAATCGCACCGAATTTTATTTGCACGATGAACTGCCACAGCATAAAGCGGAGCTAAACGACATTTATGCCCAAAAAGGCTTTTTTGAAAATCTGCCCCCAATAGACGGGGCGATAACTGCCTTGCAGACCTTGCTTGATAATGGGCTAGATGTGCGAATTTGTACCGCTCCCATACGAGCGTATCGGCATTGCGTGAGTGAAAAATTTGCGTGGGTGGAGCGATATTTGGGGGCAGAGTGGACAAAACGCATTATCTTGACTAAGGACAAAACGTGGGTGCGTGGCGATGTGCTGATAGATGATAAGCCTGTCATCACAGGGTCTTTGATACCGATGTGGGAGCATTGGCATTACTTGCAGGGATATAACGAGCACCTGCCAGGCAAAAAAGTCGTGTGGACGGATAAGGAGAGCTGGGCGGAGCTTTTGACATTCAAGTCATCATGATTTATAAAAGTTGCTGTCTTGGCATGGAAGACATCATGATGATGTTTTTTTTAAAAATTTATTTAACATAATCTTAATCATTTACGCTCATTTTAAAAATAAAATCCAAAATCTCATCATAAAAACCTACCACAAAACACCTGTATAAGCCTGATTTTATGCTATAATGACCCATTTTTATACTTTTAAAAACATGAAAAACTTAAAACCCACAACCCTAATCCCTGCCCCACATATGGGCGACAGTGCAGTGCTTGAAGTGGACGCACATTGGGCAGGCTCGGACGTGCTTGCTCTTATATTACACCCCAACCCCAAAGCAGGCGGGACAATGAATAATAAGGTCGTTACGACCCTATACCGCTTTTGCAAAGAAGCTAATATGGATACCGTGCGGTTTAATTATCGGGGCGTGGGGCAGTCAAGCGGTGAGATTGAGTATGGCAATGGCGAGTATTTAGACAGCCTATGCGTGCTTGATTGGGCGTTGAAGCAGACATCTGCCAAGACGCTTTGGCTGGCAGGATTTTCTTTTGGTGGATTTATTGCGTGCCGTGTGACGGATAAGGTGTTGGCGGATTATGATGTCAATCTGCAAAAACTCACACTCATCGCCCCGTCCATTGAAAAAAACAACCCAACAGGGCTAACCTTGCCAACCGATACGCTTATGATTTATGGCGACCAAGATGAATTTGTCCGCCCAAGCAGTATGGCGGATTTTGCCGATGAGTTTGGCATACGCCGTAAAGTGATGACAGGGGCGAGCCACTTTTTTCATGGGCGACTTGGCGAGCTAAAAGAATTGATTGAAAAATGATTTGAGAAATTGTACAGATGAATGATATTGTTTTAGATAAAGCATTTTTTGTGTACAACAAGAGAATATTTATAATATGGGTAGTTGTTTTGCTGTTCATTATGCTAATCTCAATGCTTGTATCTATCAGCTATCGCATAAAAGCACAAGAACTTCATGTAGACATTCATGCTAACGGGGTGGTCACAACAGCGTATTTATATAAAACATTATGTTCTAGTGGCAGAAGAGGTGGGAGTGACGATGCTTATTATCGGCGTGTGGTTAATGGTAAAACCTACACACATAATCTGACAGGCGGTTGTAATAATCCATCTAAGACCATTAATATTTATTATTTGCCCGATAAGCCTTATAAATATTTAACCGAATATGAATATGCTCGTGGCGTACGTAGTTTAAAAAGCTATTTATGGGGTTCGGCACTTGTAAGCGCGTTGTTTTTTGTGCTATTTCTAGGACATATTATGATGATGACGTTCAATTATACACGTGACGATGTTTGTGGTGAAAATCGCAAAATCAACAAGACAAATATAGAGCCAAAGGAAAAATAATGACCAATTTATCCCCCCAAAAACGCTATGATGAAGCCCTAGCCACAGGCAATTTTAGCCACGATGATGTACAAGCTAAGGCGGTTGCCTACCTTGACAAATTACACCATGAAATCATGGCAAGCCAAAACACCAATCAAGGCTTTTTTGCCAGTTTGTTCAAAGCCAAACCCACGCCCCCCAAAGGCTTGTATATGTGGGGCGGTGTCGGACGTGGCAAGACGTGGCTTATGGATATGTTTTATGACAGCTTGCCGATAGAGCGAAAAATGCGACTGCATTTTCATCATTTTATGAAGCGAGTACAGTCCGAGCTTGTCAAATTGCAAGGTCAAGTCAATCCCTTACAAAAAGTGGCGGACATTATCCATAGCGAGGCGGTTGTCATTTGTTTTGATGAGTTTTTTGTCTCCAATGTGTCGGACGCCATGATTTTGGGCGATTTGTTTAGTATGCTCTTTGAGCGTGGCATTACGCTTGTGGCAACGTCCAACATTGAGCCGTCTGGACTTTATAAAAATGGCATTCACAGAGACCGCTTTTTGCCCGCCATTGAGCAGGTTGAAAAGCACACGACCGTGATGAATATTGACTCTGGGACGGATTATCGGCTAAGACTGTTAAAACAAGCCAAACTCTACTCATCGCCCCTAACGGACGACACCAAAGACTGGCTGTCCGAGCGGTTTGATACGTTGGCGGGCGGTCAAAAGGTAGTAACCGACCCCATTGTCATCGGTGGGCGTGAGATTGCTATCATTAAGCGTACCGAGACCATGCTTTTGGCAAGTTTTAGGGATTTGTGTATGCAACCACGCTCAGCATCTGATTTTATCGAGATTGCCAGTGATTTTGATACGGTCATGGTGGATAATGTCCCTGCCTTGACGGATACGTTTATGGACCCAACGAGACGGTTTATTTATTTGGTGGATGAGTTTTATGACCGCCGTGTCAAGTTGCTCGTGCGTGCCGAGCAGTCTATTTTGGAGTTGTATCAGGGCGAAAAACTCGCCTTTGAGATTGAGCGGACACGTTCACGCCTCTTAGAAATGCAGTCTGAGGAATATTTGTCAGAAGAACATAGGGTAGAATAGGGGGTGGTTTATTGGATTTCCTGCACTAGGTTTTCCGTTCGCCCTGAGCCTGCCTGTGGGTGCGGAAAACCGTCATGGGTAGGCATAGCTCACCACAAACGGTTTTCTTTTGCCCTGTAAACGCCTTAATTTTGGGCGAATGTAATTCGCCCCTATTCGTAATATTGTAAACTAATTAAAAGCAAAAAATCAAACGAGAAAAACCATGAACGACCTAATCTCCCTTATCCATGCTCGCCGTAGCATTGGCAAACTCTCCCTACCCATGCCAAGCCATGATGAGCTAAACACCGCCTTTTTGTGTGCGATGACTGCCCCCGACCATAAGGTGTTACGCCCTTATCGGTTTGGCGTTATGGTGGGTAAGGCTCTTGACGAGTTTGGACAAGTACTGCTCCAAGCAGGGCTTACCAAAGCCGAGACGGACGGCGAGAGCCTAGATGACACCGCACGCACCAAGCTCATTAATATGCCAAAACGGGCTCCGATGATTATCACGGTGGCAACGGATTATAAATCGCACCCAAAAGTACCAGAGTTTGAGCAACTTCTGTGCGTGGGGGCGGTGGTGCAAAACCTGCTGTTGGCACTGCAAAGCATGGGCTATCGCACGGTGTGGCGTACAGGCGATTTGTGCAACGAGCCTGCCATCAAAGCCCATTTTGGGGTTAGCGATGATAACACCGTGTGCGGATTTATTTATGTTGGGTCAAGTGATATTGTCATGCCTGAGCGTGAAGAAGCGGATTTGGCAGAATTTGTTTATTTTTATCAATAAATTGCTCAATCTCAACTTAAAATGGTAACTTATTGATTATCTGATAATTATTTTTCGGGTTGTGGGGGCGAATCATATTCGCCCTTGATAAAACAATTATTTGATATAAAGTTGAGAGTAGCCTAATAACTGATCAATAAAAGTTTGAAAAAGGACAAGTCCATGAAATTGCCAAAAGATAACCCCAAAGTTAAAAAAATTGTCGATGTGGCAAGTCAAAGTATCAATCAAGGCTTAGAAGAAGCCCGTCATCTGCTCGAAAAATCCGAAGCCGAAGGCGGAATCTTGGCAAACCTTGCTCATCTTGCCAAAAAACGCAAAAAAGAGCCAGACCCAGACACATTTGGCATTCATGTGGATAAGCAAATGGATACGCCCCTGCGTATCGTGGTACTCGGTGGAGGCAGTTTTGGGACGGCAATGGCAAATCTATCCGCCAAAAACGGCTGTGAGACGACCTTGTGGGTGCGTGATAAAAAGACGGTCAAAGCCTTACAAAAAACCCGCATTAACAAAAAATACCTACCCAATCATGTGCTAGATAGCCGTCTGGCATTTAGTCATGATTTGGCAGAATCAGTCAAAAACAAAGACATCATCTTTGTGGCGGTGCCAAGCTCGGCGGTGCGTGAGACCTTGCAAAATATCCGTCCACACATCACACATCAAGCGGTGGTGTCTTTGACCAAGGGCATAGAAAAAGGCACGTTTGCCCTGATGAGCGACATCATCAAGGACGAATTGCCACAGGTGAATTTTGGCGTGATGAGCGGGCCCAACCTTGCCCTTGAAATCATGAATAATATGCCGTCCGCCAGCGTGATTGCCAGTCCGTCCGAGCCACTTAGAGTGGCGGTGCAGACAGCACTGCACAGTGCGTTTTTTCGGGTGTTTGCCTCCGATGATGTCAAGGGTGTGGAGTTAGGCGGAGCCTTAAAAAACATCTATGCCGTGGCAATGGGTATGGCAAATGCCTATGGCGTGGGCGAGAACACCAAAGCCATGCTACTGACTCGGGCGTTGGCGGAGATGAGCCGATTTGGCGTAGCGGTGGGGGCAAACCCCTTGACGTTCTTAGGCTTATCAGGTGTGGGCGATTTGTACGCCACTTGTAATTCTACCCTAAGTCGCAATTATCAAATCGGCAATATGCTTGGTAAGGGCATTACGCTGGATAACGCCATTAAAAAGCTCGGACAAACCGCCGAAGGGGTAAATACCATTGCTCAGGTAGAAGAACAAGCCAAAAAACTGGGCATTTATATGCCAATCACTCACGCCCTATATGCGGTGTTATACGAAAATAAATCAGCTCTGAGTGTGGCGGTAAACCTGATGGAAACAGGGTTTCGAAGTGATGTGGAATTTGTCATGCCCCACGATGAGAGCAATGAAAAGCTGTCAAAAGAGTTTGATAAGGTCTTAAAAGCAAGTAAAGAGAATAAACCCAAAGATGATGAAGCTATTGATGATAATGATGATAAATAGGTCGTGATTGTTAAATTGGATTGTATTCTTATCATAATGCTTTTGAAAAATTTTAACTAAATGTGTAGGGGTAAATTGCAATTTACCCTATATTAAAAGAAGAATTTACCATGAAACTTATCTTTATCCGACATGGTCAAGCAACCGCCTATTGTGCTGATGATGCTGGGCGTGATTTGACCGAATTTGGACAAGCTCAGGCGAACCAGACTGCCATGCATCTCACCGAGCGATACAGTCTTGACATGATTATCGCTAGCCCCTTTAACCGTGCCGACCAAACCGCCAAAATCTTGCAAAATACCGCAATTGCCAACGGACAAAATCCCACATTCATCACACTAGACAGCATTACCCCCGATGATGACCCTGTGGCAGGCGTGGCGGACATTGAGCAGATTATCACATCGCACTATGGACATGAGCATGATAAGACGATAGCGGTAGTGTGTCATATGCCGATAGTTGCTCGTATGGTGGCATATCTAGACGCAGACGGTTTGCCCCCGCCGATGTTTGATTTGGCGGAGTACAGAGTCATGACAGCCGATGTCATCGCCCAAGGTCTGGCACGTCAAAGTGAGAGATTCTCGCCCGTGCAACCTTGATGGATTGATAAACATAACCGCTTTGTAGGTTAATTTAATAAACCGCTACCTATTTACCTTTAATAAAAATAAGTTACCTTTTATCTATAAATACAACAAATTATTAATAAGAATAACAAACTTTAAAAATTGTCTCATAAAGCATTGACTTTTGGCAATGGGTGGGCGTACAATGCCATTTTAAAGATATATTTAAAATATATTTTTAAAACAGTCATTAAGATAATGCGATTATCTTATCAATCACAATTCCCAATCAAGCCACGAGATAAGGAGCAAGAGATGGGTGAGTATAAAAAGCACTGGTGGGTGCTGTTTGGGGTGCTACTTTGCACCTTTACATTGCTTGGATGGGGTGGGGCGGAAGTTTATCGCTCTGCACCGCCCATTCCACAGCAGTTTGTGGACAGTCAAGGTCAGGTCATCATGACAGATGATGACATCCTGCAAGGTCAGTCAGCATGGCAGACGACAGGTGGCATGCAGTTGGGTTCGGTATTGGGGCATGGGGCGTATCAAGCTCCCGACTGGACGGCTGATTGGCTGCATCGTGAGTTGGTTGCATGGCTTGACATTCGTGCCAATGAAACCTACGGCAAGGGATATGACACCCTAACACCATCTGAGCAAGCAGGGCTACGTCAAGCCCTAAAAGAAGAATATCGCACGAGTGCAGATAATGGCGTACAAACCGTAGTACTCTCTGACACACGCATCAAGGCAATCAATGAAGTTGCCCCTTATTATATCGAGCTGTATGGCGATAATCCTGAATACGTCAAGACTCGGGAAAATTTTGCCATGAAAAATAACACTTTGCCTGATTTGACCGCACGGCAACATTTGGCGAATTTTTATTTTTGGACGGCGTGGATTTCATCGGCAAATCGTCCTGGTACAGATGCCACATTTACCAATAACTGGCCACATGAGCCACTGATTGATAATGTACCAACCGCCGAAAACATCATTTGGTCAGTGGCTAGCGTGGTGTTTTTGATTGCGGGCGTGGGATTTTTGATTTGGGCGTGGGCATTTTCCAAAAAAGAAGAAGATGTCAAATTGGCGGTGCCAGAGTCTGACCCTTTGACCAAGATAAGTCTAACACCATCGCAAAAAGCGTTGGGCAAATACGGACTGCTTGTGGTGGCGTTATTTGTACTACAAGTATTTTTGGGTGGTTTTGTTGCTCATTATACGGTAGAAGGACATTCGTTCTATGGCATTCCTGTGGCGGACTGGTTGCCTTACTCACTGGTGCGGACATGGCACATTCAGTCGGCACTGTTTTGGATTGCCACGGCATTTTTGGCGGCAGGCTTATTTTTGACCCCCATCATCAATGGTGGCAAAGACCCTAAATTCCAAAAACTGGGCGTGGATATCTTGTGGGTGGCACTCATCATCGTGTGTGTGGGTTCGTTCATCGCCCAGTTCTTTGCCCTAAAACACATCATGCCTGCCCATCTTAATTTTTGGTTTGGACATCAAGGCTATGAGTTTATTGATTTGGGGCGTTTTTGGCAGATTTTAAAATTTGTTGGTATTTTGCTGTGGCTTGTACTGATGGCACGTGGCTGGGCTTATGGGTTTAAACAAAAAGGCGATAAAAACCTATTGTTTATCTTTGTGGCGTCTGTGGCGTGTGTCGGTCTGTTCTACGGCTCGGGTCTGTTCTATGGTGAACGCACCAACATTGCCATCATGGAATACTGGCGTTGGTGGGTGGTACATCTGTGGGTTGAAGGATTTTTTGAAGTATTTGCAACCGCAGCATTTGCCTTTATCTTTTATAACCTTGGGCTGGTGCGTTATAAAACCGCCACAGGGGCGACCATCATCTCAGCGGCATTGTTCTTATTGGGCGGTGTGCCAGGGACGTTCCATCATCTGTATTTTACAGGAACGACTACGCCAATCATGGCAATCGGTGCGTCATTTTCGGCATTGGAAGTTGTGCCACTCGTGGTGCTTGGCTATGAAGCCTATGAACACTGGGAAAAACAACATCAAGCCCCGTGGATGGACAAGTTAAAATGGCCCATCTTGTATTTTGTGGCAGTCTCGTTTTGGAACATGGTCGGAGCAGGCGTGTTTGGATTTATGTTAAATCCGCCATTGGCACTGTTTTATATCCAAGGGCTAAACACGACTGCCGTCCATGCTCATGCGGCGTTATTTGGTGTGTATGGCTTTTTGGCTCTCGGCTTTGTGCTGTTGATTGTGCGTTATATTCGCCCTAATCATGTCTTTGATGACAGTCTGATGAAGATGAGTTTTTGGGCTCTGAATGCAGGTCTTGTGCTGATGATAATGACAAGTTTGTTGCCTATCGGGGTGTATCAAGCCCATGCATCCATTACCGAAGGCTTGTGGTATGCACGCAGTGAAGGCTTTTTGCAACAGGACTTTTTGGTCATGCTAAGATGGATTCGCACCATTGGTGATGTGGTCTTTATTATCGGGGCGATAGCAGTAGCATGGCAAGTAGTAAAATTGGTCTTTGCCAAAGCAGGTGATGATAATCATCAGCCTAATGCCCTGTAAATCGTTAAATCTTTGTCAGTATTATAACCGCTACTTAATCTGGGTGGCGGTTTTTAATAGACTTCTTTCCAAACCCCGATTTTTGTGGATTTTTAAAAATCTCAACCCCAATACTTATAAGGGTTTATTTTTAGTTTGGAAAGAGATTTAATGGTAAAAAGGCGATCAAAAGTCAATCACAGGGCAATCGCACTATATTTAATTTCTAGCAAATAAAATTATGTTTTTGAAGAAATTGGCAATTTTTAGACACAAATTATTTAAAAACTCACCAAACCAATTATATTTTGAATAATTTATTAAAAATATATTTAGATAAAATTAACTATAAATACTAAATTTGCTTGATTTTTAATCAATTTCATGTAAAATTTTGTAGTGCGATTGCCCTGAAGTCAATCATGAGTGATATTTAATCTTTTGATAGAATGTGTTATAATGTCAAAAGATGTATTTATCCATTTTGAGAGACCCATGTCATATAGTTTGCTTCGCCCTTATCTATTTTCCATGCAACCTGAAAAAGCCCATGAATGGACGCTTGAAAATTTAGAGCGATTGCACAAAGCACGCCTGCTTGGGTTTGCTTATCCACGCCAGTCAATGCCGACCAACTGCATGGGCATTAGCCTGATGAACCCTGTGGGACTGGCGGCAGGGCTTGATAAAAATGGCGAGTATATTGACGCTTTGGCTGAGCTTGGCTTTGGTTTTTTGGAGATTGGTACAGTCACGCCACAACCACAGGCGGGCAATCCACGCCCGAGAATGTTCCGTTTGGCGGACAGTGGGGCGATTATCAACCGTATGGGCTTTAATAACGATGGCGTGGATAAGATGATTGCCAACATTGAGCGTGCCAAATACAAAGACGTGCTTGGTATTAACATCGGCAAAAATGCGACCACGCCTGTTGAGAATGCTTTGGATGACTATGTGTACTGCTTGGAGCGGGTTTATCCGTACGCCAGTTATATCACGATTAACATTTCTAGCCCCAACACCGCCAATTTACGAACCCTGCAAGGGGCATCTGAGCTAGCCCATCTGTTAGATGGTATCAAGACTTGCCACACAAAACTGGCAAACGAGCATGGCTACTATGTGCCACTTGCCCTAAAAATCGCCCCTGATTTGGACGAGAGCCAAATAGATGACATCGCCAAAAATCTCACCAACTTTGACATTGATGGGCTGATAGCCACAAATACCACGTTATCACGGGTGGGTGTCGAAGACCAAGAGCATGCTCATGAAGATGGTGGTTTGTCAGGCAGACCGCTTAGTCATCAAAGCACGTTGGTACTGACGGCATTTGCCGAGCGACTGTCGGGCAAGGTGGATTTGATTGGGGTGGGCGGTATTGATACGGGCGATTTGGCGGTGCGTAAGCTGACCGCGGGAGCGACTGCTGTACAGCTGTACTCAGGACTGGTTTATAAAGGTCCTTCGCTCGTGCAGGACTGTGTACAAAGCATTGCCAACTACAAAGAGCGTGCCTTGGTCGTGGCGGATAAATCTGATAGCTTGGATAAAAACGTGGACGATAATGATCCAGACAAAAATGCTTCGGGCGAGCCAAACAAAGCATGAGCATTCTTGATATTGGTATCGCCTTTATGGTGCTTGTTGGGTTGTGGCGTGGTTTTCAAGCAGGGGCGATTAAGACAGCGATGTCACTGGTGGCATGGTTTGTCGCACTCATTGTGGCATCAGCTCTTGCCAAAGAGTTCTCGCCTTTGTTCGTGGGTGTGGTGGATAACGAAGTCTTACAGATTTCGCTGGCGTTTTTGGTGATTGTGCTGATTATTGTGAGTATCACGCACGTTATTTCGTGGCTGGCATTAAAAACCTTAAAATTTTTAAAATTGGGCTTTTTGGATAACATTTTGGGTGGTATCTTGGGGGCAAGTAAGGGCGTATTAAAAGTGCTGATTATCCTAAGTATCGCATCCCCCTTGCTCGTTAAATTACCCCAATGGCAAGAGTCCATTCTCGCCCAAAACCTACTGCCCCTTGCCCCTGTGGCACAGGCGTTATTGACCGAAGTGCTTGGCGAAGCATGGAACCAAGTGGAAAATCCGTATCAATAGGACGGATTTTTTAATGCAAAAAATTTGTTAAAACTAACTTTGTATTAGTGGTAAATCTCTTTAACCTAATTGGCGTGTTGCCAAACTTTTGGAGTGAGTGACTATGTGTGGTGTGATTGGTGTGTGTGCCCATGAGCCTGTGGGTCAGATGTTATATGATGGCTTGACCATGTTACAACATCGGGGGCAGGACGCGGCAGGGATTGTGACCCTAAAAGATGACCGCCTGTATCTGCGTAAAGACAACGGCATGGTGCGAGATGTGTTTTTAAATAAGCACATGGTGCGTCTGGTGGGGAATTTTGGCATCGGGCATGTTCGCTATCCGACCGCAGGCACGTCAAGCACGGCAGAAGCTCAGCCTTTGTACGTCAATTCGCCCTATGGCATTGCCTTGGCACACAACGGTAACCTAACCAATGCCGAAACCCTTGCCAAAGAAGTCTATGAGCATGACCGTCGTCATTTGAACACCGACTCGGATTCGGAAGTGTTACTCAACATCTTTGCTCATGAATTACAAAAATTCACCAAAACCAAACTTGCTCCCGATGATATTTTTACCGCCTTACAAGCTGTCTATGACCGCTGTCAAGGGGCGTATGGCGTGGTAGCGATGATAGCAGGGCATGGCATGCTCGCATTTAGAGACCCGAACGGCATTCGCCCACTGGTCTATGGTCGCCGTCTGACTCCTGCTGGCGTGGAGTACATGGTGGCGTCGGAGTCAGTGGCACTGACTGCGTTGGGCTTTGAAGTGGTGCGAGACATCAACCCCGGCGAAGCAATTTTTATTGATTTAAATTATAACTTGCACACCAAACAATGCACCGACAAAATCAAGCACACACCTTGTATTTTTGAATATGTCTATTTTGCCCGTCCTGACAGTATCATTGATAACATCTCGGTGCATAAGGCTCGCATGCGGATGGGGGAGAAGCTCGCTCAGCGAATCATCTCTGAGTGGGGCGAGAATCACGAGATTGACGTGGTTATTCCTATTCCTGATACATCTCGCAACTCGGCATTAGAATGTGCTACTTATCTGGGTGTGAAATACCGTGAAGGCTTTAACAAAAACCGCTATATCGGGCGTACCTTTATCATGCCTGGTCAGTCCATGCGTAAAAAGAGCGTCCGCCAAAAGCTAAACGCCATTCCTTTGGAGTTTAAAAATAAAAACGTCCTACTGGTGGATGATTCTATCGTGCGTGGGACGACCTGCCATGAGATTATTCAAATGGCACGAGACGCAGGGGCGAAAAACGTCTTTTTTGCGTCTGTTGCCCCACCAGTGATTTTCCCGAATGTCTATGGCATTGACATGCCAGTGCGTAGTGAGCTGATTTCATCGGGGCGTACGGTTGATGAAGTGCGTGAGATTATCGGGGCTGACCGCTTGATTTTCCAAGATTTGGATGATTTGGTGGAAGCGGTAAACAACACCAAATACAGCCGTGTTGATGGCTTTGACTGCTCGGTGTTTGACGGCTGTTATGTGGCAGGGCAGATTACCGAAGAGTATCTACAAGAGCTGCAAGCCAAACGCAATGACGGTGCCAAAAAACAGCAAGTGGCAAATAACCCTGTGGACATTACAGGGATTATGGAATAAATCCATGCTTTATTTTGTGAAAATAGGTCTTGTCTGTCAAGACCTATTTTTATATACATCCAAGAAACTTTAAAATTACTGCAAACACAATGATGTTTGGATGTAGGGGCGTGCTGTGCACGCCTTGTGTAGTAATGCCATCAAAAGGTGTGCTCAGCACACCCCTACAAACCCGTGGCAAATATCAAGTTGGCTGGGTGTATAAAAGCCAAAAATCAAGCCTACCAATCGATAGGCTTGATTTTAAAATCACAACTTACACGCTCCGCCTGCACAGCCGTCATCTAACTCGCCTTGGCTGTCGTCTGCTCCGTCTCGGGTATTATGATAATACAGGGTTTTTACGCCCAGTTTATAAGCGGTGAGCAGGTCTTGAATCATGATTTTCATGGGGACTTTTCCGCCTTCAAACTTACTAGGGTCATAATTGGTGTTGGCAGAGATGGACTGGTCGATGAATTTTTGCATGATGCCAACGAGTTTTAGGTAACCGTTATTGTCAGGCATTTGCCATAATAGCTCGTATTTATTTGCTAGGTTTTCGATATCAGGCACGACTTGTTTTAAAATGCCGTCCTTTGACTGCTTGACCGACACCAAGCCCCGTGGTGGTTCGATACCGTTGGTGGCGTTGGCGATTTGGCTGGATGTCTCAGATGGCATGAGAGCTGACAGGGTGGAGTTACGCAGACCGTGCTGTTTGATGTTGGCACGCAGGGCTTCCCAGTCTAGGTGTAGTGGCTCATTGCAGATGTTGTCCAAATCCGCCTTATAGGTATCAATCGGCAAAATGCCTTGGCTGTATGTCGTCTCGCCAAAGGCAGGGCAAGCCCCTTTTTCTTGGGCAAGTTTATTAGATGCTTGTAGCAGATAATACTGGAACGCTTCAAAAGTACGGTGAGTCAGTCCAATCGCCCCCATGTCCGAGTAGCGTGTGCCGTTTTTGGCAAGATAGTAGGCGTAGTTAATCACACCCACACCGAGTGTACGACGGTTCATGCTACCATTTTTGGCGGCGATGACAGGATAGTCTTGATAGTCAAGCAAAGCGTCCAACGCACGCACGATAAGCTCGGCAGGCTCTTTCATCTCTTCTAGCTTATCAATCTTGCCTAGGTTGATGGCGGACAGCGTACATAGGGCAATCTCGCCATGCTCGTCATTGATGTTATCAAGCGGTTTGGTGGGTAGGGCGATTTCCATGCATAGGTTGGACTGGCGAACAGGGGCAACAGACGGGTCAAAGGGGCTGTGCGTGTTGCAGTGGTCAACGTTTTGGACATAGATACGCCCTGTGCTGGCACGCTCTTGGAGCATGAGACTAAACAGTTCACGAGCAGGGATTTTGCGTTTGCGAATGCTCTCGTCATTTTCATATAAGGTGTAGAGACGTTCAAACTCGGCTTGGTCAGCAAAAAATGCGTCATAAAGCCCTGCCACATCAGACGGGGAGAATAGGGTGATGTCTTCGTTTTTGATGAGTCTGGTGTAGAGTGTTTTGTTAATCTGTACGCCATAATCCATGTGGCGGACACGGTTGTCTTCGACACCACGGTTGTTTTTTAGGACAAGTAAGCTCTCCACTTCTAAATGCCACAGCGGATAAAATAAGGTCGCTGCCCCGCCACGCACACCGCCTTGCGAGCAGGATTTGACCGCTGCTTGAAACATTTTGAAAAAGGGAATACAGCCCGTGTGCTGAGCTTCACCGCCACGAATGGGCGAGCCTAACGCACGAATCGCCCCTGCGTTCACGCCAATACCCGCACGCTGTGAGACGTAGCGGACGATGGCAGATGTGGTGGCGTTAATGCTGTCTAGGTTGTCGCCACATTCGATGAGTACGCATGAGCTAAACTGACGGGTGGGGGTACGCACGCCTGACATGATGGGGGTAGGCAGTGAGATGTAGAAGTTGGATGTGGCGTCATAAAAACGTTTGACATAGTCCAGTCGCACCGCTTTATCATAGTTGGCAAATAGGCACATGCCGACCAAAATATACAAAAATTGGGGGCTTTCATAGACTTTTTTGGTGACACGGTCTTGGACGAGATATTTGCCCATCATCTGCTCAACCGCTGCATAGGCAAGGTTCATGTCACGTTCGTGGTCAATGTAGGCGTTTAGCTCATCAAATTCGGCACGGTCATAATCTGCCAAAATATGTTTGTCGTATTTGCCCATTTCGGTCAAGCGGGCGACATGGTCATACAGATGTGGCGGTTCATAGTCGCCATAGGCAATCTTGCGTAGATGAAAAATGGCAAGACGAGCCGCCAAATATTGATAATCAGGCGTTTCGGCTGAAATCAAGTCTGCTGCTGCCTTGATGATGGTCTCATGAATGTCACGGGTAGCAATGCCGTCATAAAACTGAATGTGTGATTTTAGTTCTACTTGCGACACGGAGACATTGTCTAGCCCTTTGGCTGCCCATGTGATGACCTTGTGAATCTTGTCAAGGTTGATGGGTTCAAAGGTGCCGTCTCTTTTTTTGACTTTGATTTGGTCGATGTGTGTCATAAAATCACCCGTTTGTTGTAAATTGTAAAAAATTACCAAATCTCAATGACTTAGCGATTTTTCTATTTAAAAATTAACCACTAGATGTAGTAATGCATTTCTAAGGTAGCACAATATAGCCTAAAAATTTTTAAAATACTAGCTTGTATTTTGTGCCAATCTGTGATTTTATCATTTTAGCCAAACTTGAAAAACGTACAGAAAAGACAGGGTAAGGCTTTGGGGCTTGTCAAGAGATGGATAAAATTTTTTAAGAAAATTTTGTAAAGAAATTGGGTAAAATTTAATCAATTTGTTAGACAGGCGATTATCATATTTTTGATAAATTTTATAAAAATTATAAAAAACCAACCAGTCGGATTTTTAAAATTTATTTAACATAATCCATTTTTTAAATTCTTATTTTGAAAAGAAAAATGCACGTCAAATCAATCATTATATTTTTAACCATAGAGAATTGTTTTTTGCTTAATTTCAAAATCATCTCCTTGGCGTATGTAGTTTATAGCCAACAAAAAAGCCGTCCAAAGACAGCTTTTTTAAAATACTTTTAAAATACCTAAATCATTTTTCAACCCATTGGCGGATTTTTTCACGCTCTTCGGGGGTGGCGTTGAGCCACAGTTGCATAAAGCCGTCTAGGTTGTCTTTGGGGGCAACCATGGTTGGGGCGGTAGACTGCGTGGGGGCTTGGTTAAGGGCGGCGATGGCTTTTTGGTTGGCTCGGGTGGCGTCATCACGACCGAATAGCCCGCCAATGCTGTCGCCTAGTGTTGATAAAATGCCCGTGCGACTCTCTACGGTCTGCTCAGAAGCCAACACTTTGCCATTTTGGCTGATGGCAAGAGTAGGGGCTTTGGCGTATTCTTTGGCATCTCTATAATTGTTTGGCTGATTTGGCATGACCAGCTGATAAGCTTGGTTGTCCGCTAGGTCAGCGGTGATGGTAACGTTACCTGATTTTAGGTAGTCATGCTCGCCACGGGGCAAGTCAAATAAGCGGTCATAGCGAGCGGTGATGACATGGCGACCAGCGTCAAGGGTGAACTCACGTCTAAGTGGTTGCAAAGCCCCGTGTTTAATCTCTTGCCCGTTGATGGCGGTTACTTTGATATGCTCATCCACATTCAGACGTACCTCGGCAAAAGCAGGGGTGGCAAGTGCGATGGCAAGCAGTAGGCTTAATTTTTTCATGGTATTTCCTGTTGGGTGGGTGGAAGTTGGAAAAAGCGGGGAAACGCTAATTATTTAAAATTAGTAAAGCAAAATCAGTCGCTCATGTCATCGATGTAGTCACCGAGCTCCAAAAGTAAGGTTTCTTTATCGATGATTTTTTTGGTGTCTTCTAAGGTTTTTTTGCTTACGGGCGTGCGTGCCAATCGTGTGAGCAGGGGCGAGATACTGTCTAGCACGCTCATCATGTCCGTGGCATTATAAGGACCATCACTGACCAGATATTCAAAAATAACAGGGGGCAGTCGCCAGTTTTTACGTCTTAGAATGGACTTTAACATTGCCTCACGGTCGGTAGGGTTGTCGCCATCGGGCAGTTTAAAGGCAGGGGCGAGCGACAGCCGTGTGAGTAGGTCAAGCAAGTTGATGTCTAACTCACGAGCAGGGTCGTTGGCTAGGAACACGAGCTGTTTTTGTTCACGTCTGACCTCATTTATCAGATGAAACAGCCCCTCTTGCCATTCATGACTGCGTGCTACTGCCTCGACATCGTCTAATATCACAAGGTCAAACAGCTGTAAGCCTTGTAGGGCGGACGCATCATCGCCCTCGCTTTCTATCATCTTGTCAAGCGATAGACTGATGGCGGTTTTGCCTGTTTTGGTGTATTCGTTGTAGATGGCGAGAGCGAGATGGGATTTGCCAGAGCCTTTTTTACCATAGATAAAGATTTCAGGTAACTCGCCTTGGCAGAGCTTTTGGGTAGCGATGATGACCGCTTGGTAGCCCACGGACGTAAAATCCGAAAGCCGAGATTCCTCTTGTACGTCAAGGTCTAGGGCGGACTGAAAAAGGTCGGTCATGTAAGCTTGGTATCCAAAAGTCTGCTAGAACCGCTCAGCGGTTTTCAACTGATTTAAAAATGTGCTATATATACCAAATTTTTGGCGGTTTTGCAAGTCATATCGTCCTAATGCTCAAAAATAATATCCTTGCCATCATGTTTGTCATGCACGCCAAATTTATCCACCAAGGTTTTGCTTGCTTCATTTAGCCCAAAGACTTCCACCGATACGCCTTTTTTGCGGTATTTCATGACGATTTTGTCAAGGGCAGATACGGCTGTTACGTCCCAAAAATGAGCATAAGTCAAATCAATGCTCACCGCCTTAACAGGTTTATCAAAATCAAACTGAGCCACAAATCTATCAGCACTGGCAAAAAATACCTGCCCTACCACGCCATAGGCGAGCGTGGTGGTCTCATCTGGCGTGGGCAAGGATTGCACCGACATAAAGCGACCGATTTTATTGGCAAAAAACAAAGACGCAAGTAGCACGCCTGCCCCTACGCCAAGGGCTAGATTGTGCGTGTATAGCACGATGGCGACCGTGGCAATCATGACGACATTAAAGCCCAAGGGGTGTGTTTTTAGCTCTTTGACCGACTGCCAATTAAATGTACCGATGGACACCATAATCATCACCGCCACGAGTGCTGGCATGGAATGACGCTTAACACATCGCTCAAAAATACCACCATAATCAGCAAAATCACACCTGCCAAAAACGTGGATAGACGTGTGCGACCGCCTGATTTGACGTTGATGACCGACTGCCCAATCATCGCACAGCCTGCCATCCCACCAAAAAATCCTGCCACAATGTTGGCGACCCCTTGCCCTTTGCATTCTTGGTTTTTGTCGCTCGTGGTGTCGGTCGTCTCGTCCACGATGGTTGCCGTCATCAAGGATTCAAGCAGACCCACCGCCGATAGGCTAAGTGCATAAGGCAAAATAATCCACAGCGTGTCCAAATTCAAAGGAATATCAGGCAGCAAAAACACAGGCAACGTATCAGGCAATTCGCCCATATCGCCCACCGTCCGCACATCAAGCCCCATCATTACGCTGATGACGGTCAAGACGACAATGGTAACAAGGGGTGATGGCAGGATTTTGCCAAGTTTGGGGATATAAGGAAAGGCATAAATAATCCCAAGCCCAAGTGCAATCAAGGCATAAGTTGCCATACCACGCCCCAAAATCTCAGGCAGTTGTGCCATAAAAATCAGTATCGCCAACGCATTGACAAAGCCCACGACCACCGCACGGGCGACAAATTTCATGAGATATCCGACTTTTAAAAAGCCAAAAATGATTTGAATCACGCCTGTCAGTAGCGTGGCAGCGAGCATATATTCTAGCCCGTGATTTTTGACAAGGCTTGCCAAGACAAGTGCCATCGCCCCTGTCGCTGCCGAAATCATGGCAGGGCGACCACCAAAAAAGCTAATCACCACCGCAATGCAAAAGGACGCATACAGCCCCACTTTGGGGTCAACCCCTGCAATGATAGAAAAGGCAATCGCTTCTGGAATGAGTGCAAGGGCGACCACAATCCCTGACAGCACATCGCCACGGACATTTGAGAACCATTGGTCTTTGGTAAAGTGGTTAAAAATATTCATCGGTCAAATCAGTACAGTATCAAAAACCGCCCATTATAACGTATCTGCCACCCAAACCCAAATAATCGCTCAAACAATTATCCAAATAATCGCCAAAAAACAGTAAAAGCAGTAAAAAATAATGGCAAAGACGAACCCTGCCATGATTTATTTGGTATTGTTAATTTAACTTATGTCTTTGGATAAATTTGTAGGGGCAAATTGCAATTTTCCCTATGATAAAGCATTGATTTTGGGCTAATAAATTGCCCCTACACGTTCAAATTTTAAAATTGTATCTTTGTTGGGTAGTAGTCCAAAAAGTATGCTGTAACAAAAACTAAAAAGACAACTTGCACAAA
>ERZ1023248.41-NODE-41-length-36576-cov-46.813231_pt1 | contig 36576 bp, 36 predicted proteins | sample MGYA00380457_ERZ1023248 | MGnify/ENA primary metagenome ERZ1023248 (study PRJEB33173, sample SAMEA4830416) | metagenome | study: EMG produced TPA metagenomics assembly of the PRJEB25223 data set...
AGAGTTACATCGTTGAGATGGATTGGGGGTTGTGGTTTATGGTATCTACACGCCCATATTTTAAAAAGCTTAATTGAACAATGCCAAAATTTCATGCTCCATTCTTGATTACCAAGCACAAATTGCAATCCACCCCATTCATCTAATGACTTCACAACGCATTTATCATCATCTGCACGCCCAAAATATGCTTACACAACCCACGCTTGATCTGATGTTTGGCATACCATTGGCAGGTGCATTTGGCATGGGTGTCTGTGATGACCACCGTATAGGTATGCTCACCACTTTTGACATGAGCAAGGGTATCATTAGGACGATGATGAACGAGCGTGATATTATCGTCTTTGATGAGTTTTTTGGCGTTATTTAGGCGGGGGTTTAGCGATAATAATTTATTCATGTTAAAAGGCAGTCGGCGATAATAATAACTGTCGCTATACAAATCAAATCCCAACAGCCCAATCATAGATAAATGCGTGGTCAAACTTTTAACATCGTCAATATACAAATCATTGTCTATGGCTAATGTGGTTGGGTCAAAATTCTCATTACTTTTTAATACATGATTAAAGGCATAAATATATTCTGTTGGCAATTCATGTGTTATCTGTTGCAATATATTCCCTTCCCCCGAAAACCCCCGATGATTGTGCGGTGAGATTGCCAATGTCAGTCGCATGTGTTTCATATAAATCTGTATTGCCATACTCTGGCTGTCTTTATCATCATTGATATTTTGAAAAAACACCATGCTATCAATATACGGCACCAGATTTTCTAATAACCGAAGTCGCTCCAAACCACCCACTTTTATGCTCCCTTTGGCATAAATGGGACTTATCACGACTTTATTTAATTTATAAGTCAAATACAGCGTGGCGTTATTTTTGGATTTGGGTATGGCATTAAAAAACTGCATACTTTGCATTTTATTTAATCTAAATATCTCCACCATATCCGCCATATAGACCTGCACACTGGTTAGCCCTTTTATCCAGCGGTCGGGCAATTTCACTTTTTTCTCTTTGATGTTACCCACATCGGTGCTGATATTAACTTCTTTATCGCCCACGCTCATCATCATAAGTTCATTCTTTTTGACGGCATTTAGGGCATTTATCATCGGTTCATTAAAATCCACATTGGTCGTGCCATGTGCGATAAATTCGCCGTCCATGCCGTCCGATAACAAATCCAAACGGGCATACACCCCATTACACGATGAAAAGCCTTCAAAGCGTAATTCGTCTCGCCCTGCACTGTTAATCGGGTCTCTTAATGATACAGGTATGGGGGCAAAACTTGACCGCACCACACGGCTTAGGCACATCAAGGCTTTGGCGGTCGGCAGTGGCTCGGTGATTTCGCCCCAAAAAAAGCACGGAATGTCGGCTAGCTCTTCGATGTCGGTATGATGAGATAATACCAATTCATCAAAGGTTGGTTTTTTATCAATCGGCTGGGGGATTGATAACTGATATCAATGTCGGCAAGGCTCATGTTTTTATCCTTTTAACTAACAGACTTCCTGCAAAACTCCAATTGAAGAAAACCGTTCGTGGTGAGCTATGCCTGCCCATAACGGTTTTCCGCTACCCTTCGACAAGCTCAGGGCGAACGGAAAACCTAGTTTTGCAGGAAGTTTAATTATAATTTACCAATTTTATTTACGATTGCCTTGACGCTCCCTGATATTGCCACAAATTCATGTAGCTTTATCATCATATCATCATCGGCTTTGGTATTGGATTGGGACAATAATAAATAATACAGCTCCAAATACTTTTTAAAATTGGTCGGTAATTTATCATCAAAACAAAGTTTTAATAACGTCTTTTCAATAATCTCTTTGACAATGACCGCATAATCACCACCATATTCAGACAGGCTTTAGATACATTCTACATAACGATTAAATGGGGCGGAGCTATGATTGATCCATTCGCTACTATGACGGGCAAAGGTATCAATATCCAATCTGTGATGACCAATGGCAAAACTCATCAAATCCACCACCGCCAATCTTATGGCTTTGTCTTTGGCAAAACAGCACACCGTCATGATAAACTGGGTATAAGGATTATAAGGATAATCATCGCTCATCATAAGTTGTAAAACAGGAATAGAAGTTTTACCAAAAATTTCTGTATCACAATATTCAGTCGCTGATAAAAATTTGTCGCTTTCAGTTTGATTGACGATAGTTAGATATTTTGGCAACAATATCATTGCATTGTCATCAAATATCGAATATGGCGGTCTGCCAATGTCTGAAAAACAATAACGATATATATCACTTGAATAAGGTCTATTGAATTGAGATAATTCAAAACTCACCAAACGGCTTTTATCTTTAATATTATTTTTTAATAATCGACGTTGAAATTATCCATAGCTCATATAGTCTATTGCGGTATAACGATAAGGGGCTATTTCAATATCATCATTAACCACCACCTTATCAAATATTTTGGCATATTCATGAGAATAATCCAGCTCTATATTGGGATAATGCGTTTTGGCTACGGTTGCAAATATGCCCCGCCATGCTTGATAATGCTCGCCTTTTTCATAACCAAACTTTTCGCTGATTGCTTGGGGCGGAATGGTCTTGGGTAATTCAGTTTGTCCAAAGGCAAATGCCAAGCTCTCACGGATAAGCTCATCTGTGATTTGGGGTAATAAATCAAGGGCAGGCTCTATACTCGCTCGTGGCGTGCGAGCCAATGCTATGGCATAATCGGTCAAATCAATCTCTACCCCCGCCTTCTGATAGGCGATGAGTCGCTCTACCAATATCGCAGGCTCTATATAAGCAGGTGCATGGGTTGGCGTGGATAATAGCGATAAGGGATTATCACTTTTGCCGTCATTTATCTTATCAAGTGCAATAAACTGCTTCACTATGGCATGATAAGAGTTTAAAAATTTATATTGATGAGTGCCGATTTTTTCATCTTTATTTTGATAAATGTGATTTAAAAATTCTGTTTCAAAAATTGTAAAGACATCATTGTCTGACCACTGATGACGGTATTTATCCAATACTGATTTTAATTGGGTGTTATCATCGCTTGGGAATTTGCCTTGTTGTTTTAAGGCTAAATAACTTGCCATATAAATCTCAATCTCTATGGGGTTATCGCCATGTTCTAATTGCCCAAAATTAAATAACAACTCATTAAAATCATCATAAAGCGTGATTTTTCGCTCATCGGCAAAATAATCAATATTGACGCTGTTATCATAATAATAATCTGTGCCTGTGTCATTCATCGGTTCATCAGAGACATTATTTGATAAATCATGCTCGCCATTATCTAGCATGGGCGTATAAATTGGGGCTAATCCTGATTTGATGTCATTTGGCAAAGTATCATAAATGGCGTGCAGGGTATTTTGTAGATTGTCGTATTCATCATCTAAGGCTTTTTTATTGGCGTATTTGGCAAGTATTTTTACCGCTCGCTCTTGTAGGGCTAATTCATTGACAAATAACACCGAGCTGATGATAGGATACAAATCTTTAATCAAATGTGGCTTGGTTTTTAATAATTTATCAAAGGACACAAGTAGCGATTTGATACCGCCTTTAAAATCGGCATTCATCATCACAGGACTAACGAATTCTATAAATTCATCTAATAAAAACCGCTCATCAAGAATGATTTGTTTGATAAGTTCAATGGCAAAATTAACCGCAGGTTTATAATCACTGTGCAATAAAACAAAAATCTGCTCTTGGTGTGTGATAAGCTCATCTATGGTTGGGGAGAGTGCTTTAAATAGCTCTTTAAAAAAACTTTTGCTGGTTGTTTTCCAAAGTCCTGTTTGGATTTCTAGGCATTTTTGTAGGACAAATTGACGGTCTAATTTGCCCTGTTTGATAAATTCAGGAATAAAATAAAGCCAAAATTCACCGTTTTTATATTCTTTAAATGTCTGCCTGTCTAAATAGTCAAATGATACCCAACTCACATCAGTTTCATATTCAAATAATAACTTGACATCACGAACCAAAATGTCTGATGACAAGATAAACTCTCGGTATTCATCAATGCTTAATTTCTTTTTAGGCATAGCATTTGGCATTGTAAATCTAGCGATTGTCATGGCAAATAGTTGGGGGTGATGGTCTATCAGCTTGTCATTTTCTAATCGTCTTAATAATGGATAATCTAATCCCCACATTATCTCTCTTTTAACACATTCTGCCGTAAAAGCATTAAACAGCTCTTTAAAATCAAAATGCTTGATGATGTCAAAAACCATGGGCGTGGTATTGTTTTTGTTATCCAAACTTTTATAATAATCAGGGTTGGACATATACCGTAACACCTGTGCAAAACAATCAAACCAACGCCCATTAAAATCACTGGGCGATAATAACGCCAATGCCAAACAAAACAGCATTCGCTCGTGATTGGGCGTGCCACGCACACCTGTGCCAACCGTTCTGCCGTTTTCTTTGACTTCATGCCGGTCCAGATAATATCGGCGGGCTTTGTTGAGCTGTTTTTTAAGCTCGCTTACGTTGCCTTGTTTGTGAGCGTCCAAAAAGGGAATGATTTGGCTAAGCTCGCCTGTGGCGATGATGTGGTCAAATTCGGCTAAGATGTCTTTTTTGGTTTTGGGGGCGGGTTGGGTCATGGGCGTTCCTTGTTTGGTAGATTTTGGGTGGATTGGGGTGTTTGGTTATGATAAACGTTATCATGGTTAAAAACAAGGGCAACCGCTTGGGTATAAATACTTAAAAAGTCAAAAAGTAGTCGTAAATTTTTGCAAAAAGTTTTAAAATAAAGATTTTATTCAACAAAAAAGGCTAACCCATGTCCGTCTATACCCACCTATCTGATGATGAATTTTTTGCGTTTTGTGGTTTGTTTGGCGTAAAATTTAAAAAAGCCATTCCAATTACCCAAGGCATCAAAAATTCCAACTGGTTTATCCAAACCGACAGCGACGTGGGCGATGAGTTTAGCTATGTGTTTACGCTATTTGAAGAGCGTGTACCTGCCGACATCATCAAAATGGCAACCGTCATGCACGCCCTACAAGACAAATTACCAATCGCCCCACCACTTGTCAAACTCACCGCCAAAGGCGATGACATCGGCTCCGACTGCGTCATGCGATACGAAAACAAAGCAATCCTAGTCGTGCCAAAGCTCTCAGGCTCACACCCCACCGCCACCGACACCGCCATGTGTCGTACTATGGGGCAAGCGTTGGCAACTCTGCATGAGACCTTACAAACCCTGCAACCTGCCGAAAACTATGGCGTGCCACTGTACGACTGGGCAAGGGTCAAAGAGCGTGAAACCGCCTATATGCCCACCGATGAAGCCCGTCTCATAAGCGACATCTGGACAGCCTACGCCAATCTGCCCGATGATTTGCCAAAGGGGCTTTGTCATTTGGATATGTTTACTGATAATACCTTATGGGATTTTTCAGGCGATACGGCTCGCCTGACAGGGCTTTTGGACTTTACCGAAGTGTCGGTTGAGCATTATCTGATGGACATTGCCATTACCATTAACGATTTTTGTACGACTTGGGGCAATGCCACAGACGGCGAGAGCGTGAATTTTAACACCGACAAAATGACTGCTTTTATAGACGGCTACGAGCGTGTCCGCCCCTTAACCGACAACGAAAAAACCGCCCTGCCTGTCATGCTTGCCTACTCTGCCACGATTTTTTGGCTACTGCGTCTAAACGTCATCTACTATAACCGTGAGCAAGGGCGGACGGGCGATGATATTATGGTAAAAAATCCTGATTTGATGAAACGGCTGGCGAGTTTTCATTGGGGGCGTGCTGTCCGCTCATGAATTTAGCCCAAAGCACTTTTATTGACTTGTTTGCAGGTATTGGCGGTTTTCATCAAGCCCTAAGCCATTTTGGGGCGACTTGCGTGTTTGCCAGCGAGATAGATCGCCACGCCTGCCACACTTACCACGCCAATTATGGCATCATGCCACATGGCGACATTACCCAGATTGCCGAACACGACATTCCTGCCCACGATATTTTGTGTGCAGGATTTCCCTGTCAAGCGTTTTCTATCTCTGGCAAACAAAAAGGCTTTGATGACGTGCGTGGGACGTTGTTTTTTGATATTGTGCGCATCATAAAACACCACACCCCCAAAATCGTCTTATTAGAAAATGTCAAAAACCTTGCCAAGCATGATAATGGCAACACCCTAAACGTGATATTGGCTCATTTAAATGACTTGGGCTATCGTGTGCATTATCAAGTATTAAACGCATCGCATTTTGGCGTACCCCAAAACCGAGAGCGAATTTATATTATCGGATTTCATGATAGCCTAAACCAAAATGACTTTACTTTTCCTGTTGGCGACAATTCTCCTATTTGTGTTTTGGATATTCTACAAAATAATCCCAACATTGTCCCAATACAGCGCGATGATATTATTTTTAAAAATAATTATCAAGCCAGTTTTGATAAACATGGTAATAAAATATTGCCAAACAAACCCATTCAAATTGGCATTGTCGGTAAAGGTGGACAAGGCGAGCGCATTTATCACACGGACGGTCATGCCATTACGTTATCGGCACATGGCGGGGGCATTGGGGCAAAAACGGGACTATATCACATAGACGGACACATTCGCAAACTTACCCCCCGAGAATGTGCCAGATTGCAAGGCTTTGGCGATGATTTTATCATCAATCCAAAAGATGCCCAAGCCTATAAGCAATTTGGTAATAGCGTGGCAATTCCTGTTTTAAAAGCCATTTTAAAAAACATCAAATAATATTAGGGTAACTACAATGTTTAATGACAAACAACAATTGGGTTCGGTCACTGCAAAAGGCGGATTTGATAATGAAAAAACCATTGTCGCCAAATTCAATGATTATAAAAATGACACTCACGTCCAAGCATGGCTTACCATAATGGGCTATAACACCGATAATATTCAAACGCTTAACGCCATGCACATTCCTACACGCCTAAATAAAAACAAAGCCACACAATTTGGCATTAGTGCCGAGCAATTTGACTTGACCCAAAAATATAAAAAAGCCGACTTACAAATTCAATTAACCATTAAGATTGATGATATTATTTATCGTGAAAACATTTCTTTAAAAAAAGCAGATTTGTCCGCCAATTTTAATCAAATAGACAAACGAGCGGTAAGCACCTATCAGCAAATGTGGGGATTTGATGATGACATCGCCAAAACACTCAAGCAATTTACAGGCGAGATTACCCCCACCGAAGAAGAGCAAACCCTATTAAAAGACAAAAGACGGTGGTATTTAACCGAATTGCCCAGTAGCGACACCCAAAAACTGCTAGAATTTTTGAGTGCCAACAAATATCTCATCATCAGCGATATCATCAAAGGGCGTGGTATGCTGTGTGCCGAGTGGTTTTTGGTGAGTCGTTTTTGTGGGGACGGCACGATTGATTATTGCCTAAAAAACATCAATGAAGTCATCAACCACTACGCCCAAGGCGATGTATAGATTAGCCCAAAAGGAAGTCTCATCATCGGCAGGCTTACCGCCTAGCGTAAAGGCGGTACGCCCGACCCCACGTCTTTGCAATTTAAAATCAAACCTTTGGATATTTTTAATTCATAAAAACTAGGTAAAACCATGTGCCAACTACTTGGAATGAACTGCAACACCCCCACCGACATCGGATTTAGTTTTACAGGCTTTCGCCAGCGGGGCGGGGGGACTGACCATCACGAAGATGGGTTTGGTATCGCCTTTTTTGAGCGTGGCGAGACGGGCAAGATAGGCTTACGCCAGTTCCATGACAATCAGCCGTCGCACCTATCGCCTGTGGCGGATTTAATTAATCAGTATCCCATCAAGGCGATGAATGTCATCGCTCATATCAGACGGGCGACCATTGGCGAGAAAAATAACCTGTCTAATATTCACCCCTTTGTGCGTGAAGTGTGGGGCGAGCAGTGGGCGTTTGCTCATAATGGACAGATGACTGACAGCTTTATCCGTCGCACCGAACGCTTGCATGACAACGGTAATGCCGAGCATTATTCGCCCGTAGGTACAACCGACAGCGAGCTTGCGTTTTGTTATCTCTTAAACCGCTTAAAAGCCACTTTTAAATCCCGTCCGTCCGATGAAGCCTTATTTGCTTTTTTGACCGCACAATGCCGTTATCTATCCGCCAATGGGCTATTTAACTGCTTGATTTCTAACGGCAACTGGCAACTGGCGTACGCAGGCAGTCTGCTCTTTTATCTCACTCGTAAAGCCCCCTTTGGCGAAGCTCATCTGTCGGATGGCGAGATGAGTGTCAACTTTGGCGATGTCACCACCAGTAAGGATAAAGTGACGATACTGGTTACCATACCGCTGACCACCAATGAAAAATGGCAACAGATTGCCGTGGACGAATGCGTGGTGTTCCAAGACGGCGACGTGGTCTTTAAAGATACGCCCAGTAAAAAAACCTACCTATCTATTGAGGACGGTATCGCCTTGGCAAGAAGTGTGGGGGCGAGTGTTTAGCTTTGATTTTGAACAATTTGTGAGCAATCATGAAAAAATACATTATAATGCTGATGATGGCATGGGGTTTGCTTGGTATCATGCCAACCGCCCACGCATGGCAACCTGCCACCATTTTAAACAGTCATGAAAAAGTGGTGCATTCTAGCTACACCGATAAAAACTACCTGATACAAGTCGCCACCATCGGCGACAAACCTGCCAACGGCTATCCTGTCATCTATGTGCTAGACGGCAATGCGTTTTTTGGGATGGCAAGTTCTATCGCCCAAATGAATCACGACAAACCGAGCGAAAAAAATCCCAAATCGCTCATGGTTGTGGGCATTGGCTACACCACAGGGCGAGCCTTTGACATACCAAGCCGCACGCATGACTATACGCCACCGTCCGAGAGCTACCCTGCTCCAACAGGCGAGCAGACGGCATTTGGTGGGGCGGATTATTTTCATGCTTTTATCGCTGATGAACTTGCCTCCATGCTAGATAAAGAATTTGGCATTAACCCCAATCATCGCACACTTATCGGGCATTCGTATGGTGGATTGTTTGGGCTGTATTTGCTCATGGCTCGTAGCGAGAGTTTTGATAATTATGTCATCGCCAGTCCGTCTATTTGGTGGAATGACAAGAGTGTTTTGGCTCATCAAAATGGAATTATCGCCACACCCAACATCAAAAACATCCTTATCACACTCGGCGAACACGAACTAAACGCCCGCCACCGTAGCCCCAAAGCCTCCACCACCATGCTAGAAAATAGCGACGCCTATATGATGAGCCAACTTTTAAAAAACAAACTGCCCTACGCTAATGTAACTTTCCACTTCAACCCCAACCACTCCCACGGCGAAAATGCCTATCCGTCCATCATACAAGGCGTGAACATGGCGTATCAGGCGTGCAAGGCGGACTCAAACTGTTAAATCTTGTCAAGCCAAAAAGCATACGATAATCATTCGCTTTACAGTTTTATAAAACAGGTTTATAATAACCCACCAAACATAACAAGCTGATTTATCGCAATGTTACGAGTGGTTTTTGTGGTGTTGGCTGTCATGTTTAGCACCTGTCAGGCAGTAGCTCACACATCATCAGGCGAATGCGACATACAATGTTTACGCCTTGCTTATGCCAAACCTACCGACCAATGGTTGGCACCAACCATTGATGACGGCGTGGCATGGGCAGAGCTTGCCCCCATTGGCACGCCACCCATGCCCACACCCCTAAGCGAGCTTGGCAAACGGTTATTTTTTGAAACCGCCTTGTCATCAGACGGACAAATCGCCTGTATCACTTGCCATGACCCGCACCACGCCTTTGCCGACCCACGTCCCGTATCGCTTGGCGTATATGACCGACAAGGCACCCGCAACAGCCAATCCTTGACACATCTGGGATTAGATAGCCCACAACACGCCTTTTTTTGGGACGGACGAGCCAAGACCTTGCATGAGCAAGTACTTATGCCCCTAACCGACCCCAACGAGATGGATATCACGCTAGACAGCGTGCCAAACCGCTTGGCAAATGCAGGATACCTGCCACACTTTCGGACGGTGTTTGGGAGGCAGATGACCGCCATTGACATCAATCAAGTCGCCCACGCTCTGACTGCCTATCTACACACGCTGACCCCCACGCCCACCCGTTTTGATGAGTTTTTAAAGGGCGACATCACGGCTTTGAGTGATGCCGAACTGTTGGGCTTACACCTATTTCGCACCAAGGGGCGGTGCATGAATTGTCATTTTGGGCAAGCGATGAGCGATGGCGATTTTCACAATCTCAATCAAACCTTAGCGGGACGCACCCGCCAAGATTTTGGCAAATATGAAATCACAGGCGACCCTGCCGATTTTGGTAAATTTAAAACCCCGTCTTTGCGAAACCTTAGCACATCAAAACCGTGGTTTCATCATGGACTGTTTACCAATTTGCGTGGCGTGGTGGCGATTTATAACACAGGCATGGACATACCACCCACCAGCACCGCCCCACCCATTGCCCACGCTGACCACTTAGACCCACTCATCAAACCGCTAGGGCTGACCGCTGACGAGATGGACGCATTGACGGCGTTTTTGCTGACGTTGTAGCAAGATTAAAAAAACCAATCCCAAAAATCAGGCATTTTGTCCACAAATCCTCAATTGATGGATGAAATTTTATCAAAAGTGTGTTAAAGTACACTTATCTTGTAACTGATTATCAAATGATAATCAAAAGAGCTGTGATGATTTATAAAATCAATAATCAGCGACTAAGTCCACGATTTAAAAGGTGATGAACATGGCATTTACTAACAAAGATTTACGCAAGGCAGGTCTGAAAGTAACCTTGCCCCGCATGAAGATTTTAGAGCTATTAGAGAACGCAGAACACCACCACATGAGTGCCGAAGACGTGTACAAGGCACTTGCCGAGCAGGGCGAAGATGTCGGCTTGGCGACGGTGTACCGTGTGCTGACCCAGTTTGAACAGGCAGGTATTGTTGAGCGTCATAACTTTGAAAATAACCTATCGGTGTTTGAGATTGCCCAAGAAGAGCATCATGACCATTTGGTGTGTGATGTCTGTGGTAAGATTGAAGAGTTTCATAATGCCATCATCGAAGATGAGCAAGAGAAAATCGCTGAAAAGTATAACTTCAAGCTGTCAGGGCACTCACTGGTCTTGCATGGCGTGTGCGATAACGAAGAGTGTCAAAAAACTCTTGACCCTGCCAATAAAAGCTAGGCTAAGAGTTATAAAAAAAGACTGGTCATGCCAGTCTTTTTGTTTGCCTATCGCCAGGTTATGAGTAGTCGCCCATATCAATAGAGAGTTTGGCAGACTCTTCTTCGACCGCGGCAGCATTTTTGCTTTCCAGTTTGATTTGTAAGCGTAGGTCGTTCGGACTGTCAGCGTGTTTGAGTGCATCTTGATAGGTGATTTGCCCTGATTCATACAAGTCAAACAACGCTTGGTCAAAGGTCTGCATGCCGATGTCACGAGAGCGTTTCATCACAGGCTTAATCTCATGAATCTCGCCCTTACGGATGTAGTCAGCGATGAGCTGTGTGCCTAGTAGAATCTCGATGGCGGCACGACGACCTTTGCCATCAGGGGTTGGGATAAGCTGTTGGGCGATGATGGCACGCAAGTTGAGTGACAAGTCCATGAATAACTGTCCGTGTCTGTCCGCTTCAAAAAAGTGAATGATACGGTCGATGGCTTGGTTGGCGTTGTTGGCGTGGAGTGTGGCAAATACCAAGTGACCCGTCTCAGCGTATTGGATGGCATAGCTCATGACTTCACGGTTACGAATCTCGCCGATAAGGATAACATCAGGGGCTTGACGTAGGGTGTTTTTTAGCCCTTCTTCAAACGAGAGTGTGTCAATACCCACTTCACGCTGAGTGACGATACAGCCTTTGTGCTGATGGACGTATTCAATCGGGTCTTCGATGGTGATGATGTGACCACGAGAGTTCTCGTTACGATGTCCAATCATGGCAGCCAGCGTGGTGGATTTACCTGTACCTGTCGCACCGACAAGTAGGATAATGCCACGCTTTTTCATGGCAAGCTCTTTTAGAATCGGCGGTAGTTTTAGATCTTCGGTCGTGGGAATTTGCGTCTCAATCTTACGCAACACCATCGCCGCCTTGTTACGTTGAATCATTGCTGACACACGAAAACGAGCGGTTTCGGCTTTATCAGAGATGGCAAATTGGCACTCGTTGGTCTCATGGAACTCTTTTTTCTGAGCTTCGGTCATGATACTGGTCACCAGTGCCATGGTTTGCTCAGCAGTCAGTGGCGTTTTGGTCATGGGCAAAATGGTACCATTGACTTTGAGTGACGGGGGAACGCCTTCGGTGATAAAAAGGTCAGAGCCGTTTTTGGCAATCATCACTTGTAGTAGTTTATCAAAATCCATGTAAGCTCCTTATAAGAATGCTTCTGGCTGTTTGGCATAGACACGTGCCGTCTCTTTGGTGATGGTGCGAGACGCGACCAAGTTCTTTAACGTCTGGTCAAGGGTAATCATGCCTTCGCCTGCCCCTGTTTGGATGGCAGAGTACATTTGGGCGATTTTGTTTTCACGGATAAGGTTACGAATGGCAGGTGTGCCAAGCATAATCTCATGAGCCGCCACACGACCGCCCCCGACTTTTTTGAGTAGGGCTTGCGAGATAACTGCTTGCAAGGACTCGGATAACATCGCACGAATCATGTCTTTTTCGGCGGCAGGGAATACGTCAATCACACGGTCAATGGTCTTGGCGGCAGAGTTAGTGTGGAGTGTGCCAAACACCAAGTGTCCTGTTTCGGCAGCGGTCAAGGCAAGACGGATGGTCTCCAAGTCACGCATCTCACCGACCAGAATGATGTCAGGGTCTTCACGCAGTGCTGAACGCAAGGCGGCATCAAAGCCTAGGGTGTCACGGTGTACTTCACGTTGGTTCACGAGTGATTTTTTGGACTCGTGGACAAACTCGATGGGGTCTTCAATGGTTAGGATATGCTCTTTACGGCTTTCGTTGATGTAGTTAATCATCGCCGCCAGTGTGGTTGATTTGCCCGAACCTGTCGGGCCTGTGACCAGCACCACGCCACGCTTAAAGTCAGAGACCTTTTTAAAGACAGGACCCATGCCCAAATCTTCCATGGTTAGAACCTTGGATGGAATGGTACGAAATACCGCACCAGCACCACGGTTTTGGTTAAAGGCGTTCACACGAAAACGAGCCAAACCAGGGATTTCAAACGAGAAGTCCGTTTCTAAAAACTCTTCGTAGTCGGCACGCTGTTTGTCATTCATGATGTCATAAATGAGCTTATGCACGGTAGAGTGGTCCATCTCGGGGGTGTTGATACGCACCACTTCACCATCCACACGAATCATGGGCGGTAGTCCTGCCGATAAGTGCAAGTCGGACGCTTTATTTTTTACCACAAAACGCAGTAGGTCTTCAATACTAGGAGCTGACATGGGATTGCCTTAAAAATGAATAAACTAGATAAATTATGGGCTTATTATACAATATTTTGCTTTGCCATTAAACCACGTCCCGTCAGATATTACAATCCATTTTATGCCAAAGTTTATGCCATTTGTGAGGATTTTCTGCTAAAATACAAAGATTTAAGGAAAAACCATGACACAAGCTCCCCATCATTCATCATCCAACGCACTTATCAAACGGCATACGGCAGTCAAAGAACGTCTAAACGCCATTAATGACACATGCCAAGCCAACCCCAAAGCGGTGCTACTTGCCGTCTCAAAAACCAAGCCATCATCGGACATTGCCACGCTGTATCAGGCAGGGCAGGGTGATTTTGGTGAAAATTACTTACAAGAAGCCTTGATAAAAATCAACGAACTGGCACATCTGTCGATAACATGGCACTACATCGGACACATTCAGCGGAACAAAACCAAAGACATCGCCACGCATTTTGACTGGGTGCAAACGGTGGAGCGAGACATCATCGCCCAAAGGCTAAGCGACCAACGCCCAGATGACCGCCCACCCCTAAACGTGCTTATCCAAATTAACATCGACGATGAAGCGAGCAAATCAGGCTGTCATATTGATGAATTAGATGAGCTTGTACAGACCGTGATGGGCTTGCCAAAACTTCGTTTGCGTGGACTGATGATTATCCCAAGCAAAGACGGCACGGACGCATTTGTCCGTACCAAAGCGATATTTGATGACATTAAAGGGCGTTTTGACTTGCCCGACTTTGACACATTGTCTATGGGCATGAGTGGCGACATGGAGCAGGCAGTTGCCCACGGCTCAACGATGGTGCGAGTGGGAACGGCGATATTTGGCGAGCGGGATTATGGTTGATTTAAAAGGTTTTTTAAAAAATCTTTAAAAGATGTTTAATTTATAAAAAATAAAATGGCGTTTTAACACGCCATTTTTTAATATCACTTTATAAGCATTTTACAACACCGAACGGGCGTCTTTGGTGATTTTTTCAATCAGGGCTTTGGCACGTTCGTTGTCTAGCAGTTGATTTTTGCGGTCGTTTTTTAGGCTTTGACATTGGTCGTACAGCTCCAAGCAAGTCAGTACCAACAGCTCTTCGTTACTGGGATTTTTGCCTTTGACGGCACGGCGAAGCTCACGGATTTTGTCATTGATGTATGCCCCTGCTTGCTCTAACTGTGCCACTTCATCGACAGGACAGGTAATGCGGTGTGATGACCCTGCAATGCTCAAATCAACCGCCTTAAAGCTCGGCTTGTCCGCTTTGTCAGCAGGTTTGGTCGGGGCTTTGGATGTTGTGGGTGTGGCGTGGGACGTGGCAGGGGTATTGCCAATATTGCCAAGCGTGCTGTCGCTTGCTTTTGGGGCAGGCGTGGGCGTGGCAGGTTTGGCAGGGGCTGAATTTTCTGTATTTTGATTATTTTGGTTTTGGCTTAGATTTTGGCTTAGATTTTGGTTTGAGCTTAAACTTGGGTTTGAACTTTGGCTTGGGTTTGGGTTTTGTTGTGTTTTTTGCTCGGCGGTCTTGCTCGGCTCGCTTGGGGTAGATGTCTCATGCGATGGGCTGACTTTGATGTTGTTTTTGGCACCGAATTTGATGGCAGAATGAATGTTCATGAGTGTGTCCTTGTTGATTTTTATTGGTGATTTTGGTTGTCAATTTTGCTAAGCCATGTTTGGATGACTTCGGCACGGCTGATGGCAAGGGCGTTTTTCTCGGCAAGATCCTTGTTTTGTTTGGCTAGGCGTTCGTTGTCTTGGCTAAGCTCATCTAGGCGTTTGTCCAGCTCATCTTGGGCGGACAGTAGCTCTTTGATACGGGCGTGCAAGGCGTTGTTTTCGTCTTTGCTTTGGCTGATTTCAAGCTGTAACTGGCTGATTTGACGGGGGCTGTCATCATGTGCCAATTTGTGTTTGAGATTGGCAAGTTCGGTGGCGGTGATGTTGTAGCGTGCTTTTAGCTCGGTGATGGTCTGCTCTAAGAGTTGTAATTGGGTTAGCATGGGTGTTCCTAGGATAATGGGCGATAAGCGATTGTTCAGCGATGATTGGTGTGTTATTGTAGCATGAGATTTTAAAAACACAAAACACCCTTGACTTTTGCCAAAATGACGGCATTTATAGGGCAGTTTAACCAACAGTAACCAACAGCGAGAGCCTTATGAGTGATGATTTATCAGGATTTAATGACTGGACAGAAGCGTTTAGCACATGGACAGATGTCTCTATCAGTGAACTACATGGTCTCATGAGTGCCTTGATGACCGCCTGTCATCCCACGGACGTGGCAGGATGGTCGGCGATATTGACTGAGCTTAGCTTTGCCCTGCCTGATGAGCGGGCGTTGGAGTTGTTGGCGGAGTATGGTGAAGACGTAAGTTTTGCCTTAAAAGACAAAGATGACGCCTATGGCTATGAGCCACTGGTGCCTGATGATGAGCATGAGTTGTCCGAGCGGTTTTTGGCATTAAAAGACTGGGCAGGGGGCTTTATCACGGGGCTTGGCGTGGCAGAAGTCGCTTTGACGGCAGATGAACGTGAGCAGGTGGCTGACCTTGCCAAAATCGCCAGTATCCGCCCTGACGAAGAAGATGAGTTTGATGGCGACGAAGAAGAGTATCTGTACTTATTTGAATTTGCCCGCATGGTGCCAGTGAGCCTATCTAATCGCAAACGCAAAAACGTGGCGGATTTGTCCATCATCAAAGGCTTATCCCCCGACCGTCTCACCGCCAGCGAAATCCAAAAAGAACACGAAGCCCAAAAGGAGCTACCGCCTGTGTTTAATGCGATGGATAAAAAGCAGTAGGTGGGGCTATCCAAAATCGGTTTTTGTGGATTTGACAAATTTGACAATTTTAAAAAGGACGTGGCGAACATGTCCTTTTTAAAATTGTCATTTTCATAAATTTTATAAAGTTTTGAATGGGCTTGCAGGATAAATTGCAATTTGCCCTTGATAAATGAATTGCTTATATATGCCTAGCCAACTTAATATTTACCACGGGTTTGTAGGGGTGTGCTGAGCACACCCTTTGATGACGTTACTACACAAGGCATGCACAGCACGCCCCTACACCTAAACATCATTATGTTTGTAGTAATTTTAAAGTTTCTTAGGTTTAAATGATAAAAAATGATTTTAAGGGGAATTTTGTTTTTTTAAAATTGTCATTTTTATAAAAAATTATCCCAATTTAAAATAAATTTTCATATTTTTAAAAACACCCTTTATCATTCATTTTTTAAAATAAAATAATATAACATAACAAAAAATACAAATACGATGGCATAAAAAATTACCCAAATGATTTATTAGGAAAATCTTTAAATTGTCATAAAAATTTCATTGGAAATTCCCCAAAAATTTTGCTACATTAGAGTTAGGGCATGTTAAACATTGATAACATTTTATTGGAATTGATAAAGTTTGATGATTTAATCAATTTTTGCATGAAAAATGGCTAAATCTTGTTTTTCATCGTCAAAATCCTTGTTGATATTTCAATATCAACTGCGGACTTTTCCTTGAAAAACGTGCGATTTCTCTCATTTTTCATGGCAAATATCAACATTTAACATGCCCTAAGGAATTTATCAGACAAATAAATTTCTAGGTTTGCCAATGATTATTTTGTCAAATGAAAATGATGATTGGTAAGAATATTTTCTTTATCAATGATGACTGATGATTTTTATTGGTTATTTTGATAAATATCAGTAAATGGAGACAATCATGACCAAGCCTGCCACGATGAAAGCGATGACCTATTATGGAGCCGATGACATTCGTTTTGAAGAGCGACCCACGCCAGCAATTATTGACCCCACCGATGCGGTGATTCGCATGACCAAGACCACGATTTGTGGGACGGATTTGGGGATTTGGAAAGGCAAAAACCCTGAGATTGAAGCGACTGCTCGTGCCAAGACTGGCGAGTGGACAGGGCGCATCCTAGGACATGAAGGCGTGGGTGTTGTGGAAGAAGTTGGTTCAGCCGTCAAAAACTTCAAAAAAGGCGATAAAGTCATCATCTCGTGCGTGTCTCGCTGTGGTTCGTGCGAAAACTGCCAAAAACAGCTCTATGCCCATTGCCGTGCTGACGGTGGTTGGATTATGGGATATATGATTGACGGTACGCAAGCAGAGTATGTGCGTACGCCATTTGCCGACAACTCCTTGTATCATCTGCCCGACAACCTAAACACAGACGTGGCGGTGTTCTTGTCAGACGCTCTGCCGACAGGGCATGAGATTGGCGTGCAGTATGGCGATGTCAAACCAGGGGATTCTATCGTCATCGTGGGGGCAGGGCCTGTGGGCATGGGCGTGCTACTAACAGCACAACTGTACTCGCCTGCGACCATCATCATGGTGGACATGGACGATAACCGTCTGGCGATGGCAAAAGAGATGGGAGCGACCCACACGGTCAATTCATCATCGGGCGTGGCGGATGCCGTAGAAGCCATTCGTGCCATCACGGACGGACGTGGCGTGGACTGTGCCATCGAAGCGGTGGGCATTCCTGATACATGGGACATTTGCCAAAAGACTGTCAAAGAAGGCGGTAATATCGCCAACGTGGGCGTACATGGCACGTCGGTGAACTTTGAGCTTGAAAAACTGTGGATTAAAAACCTAAAAATCACCACAGGGCTTGTCAATGCTAACACCACAGGCATGTTGTTAAAGACCTGTGAATGCAGTAAATTGCCGATGGACAAACTTGCCACGCACCATTTTAAATTTGATGAGATGGAAAAAGCCTATGACGTGTTCAAACATGCGTCAGAAAATAAGGCGATGAAAGTGATTATTGAATATTGATATCGTATTTTTAGTCAAAATACCAAGCACAAAACCCAAAGCATGACTTTGGGTTTTTTGTTGGATGTCGTCATGACAATGAGTGTTTGATGTATCACGCTTTGAAAAACATTTAACCATCAAAACGGCATGTCATCATACAGGTCAAATGGTGATGGCTTGGGCGGTGGTGGGGCAACGGTCACTTCTAGCTCTACCTTGGGGTGGTCGGTGCGGTCAAAGCCTGTGGGCGTGATGTGATAATGCGAGTGGGGATGGTCAGGTGCTTCGTGTAGGATGTCGCTGATTTGGGGCAGGCGGTAAAAGGCTTGATAGAGTCCACGCACGCCAAACTTCTCAATGGCATCATGGTGCTTGTCTGCCATGTCGGACAGTACGGCATCACTGATACTGGCGGTACAGCTTATCATGGCAAGTTTGTTTTTAAAGGCGACAAAGGGCGATGTTGGGCTGTTTTTTAGGATGTCAATCATCTGCTCTTGGCTGATGTCATCTAGGGTGATGATGGTGCCGATACGCCCTGCCAGCTCATCAGGCAAGCCAAAGTTGGTGAGCCTAAGCTGGTGGTCGGGCGTGCCTTGTTGGGTTTTGGCATTCATAAAGCCGATGGGGGCTCTCTCATTACGCTGATGGATGTTAAAACTACCGCCTAGGACAAAGAGCATGCGACTGCTGTCAATACCGCCATTGTCGCTGTCTTTGACGGGAAAGGGGGTCGTGCCTTCGATGATGGTCAAAATCTCAGTCACCAAAGACAGATGATACGCCCCTAACATCAGACCATCATTGATGAATAATTTATCAAACTCATCAAAAAAGATGACCGAATGCTCTGCTTTGGCGATGTTCTTGTTGCTCGCTTGTAGTAGGCTTGCCCCGATGTCTGCCAACGTCATGCCTTTGTAGCCTGCGTTGCTGATACTTGGGGCATTGACCGCCAAAAAATTGACATCAAACATTTTGCACAGCTGTTTGATGATGTGGGTTTTGCCACTGCCTGTCTTGCCCGTCAAAAAGATGGGGGCGGTGCTGGTGTGGCTGTCGGGGCTGTTGAGACTGTGTTTGGTTTTATCCTTGCTGTCTGTGGTTTTGTCTGTACTTTGGCTCTCTGTTTTATTGTCTGTTTTGCCGTCGGTGGTTTTGTTGTCCGTATTTTTATTTTCTATGTCATCTAGCGTTTTAAAAAAGTCATCATCAAGACCAAGGGCTTTACCAAATTCATCAAGGAATTTTTGTCGGTCGCTTTGAGGTTGATAGGTTTTTTGTGTTTGTCTGTCTTTTTGACTGGTTAGGTGGTAGAAAAAGACGGTGGATAGCTCACGCAGGGCATTCGGCTGATGTAGGACGTAGCGACTTGCCTGTTTAAAGATTTGTTTGGGCGTGGGAATGGTGCCATGCTCGCCGTGACCGTCGTCCTGCGTGATGGGCAGAACGTCATCACGCAAGTTTTTGCTGAGCATGGCAAGGTCTAGGTATGCAGGTTTGCCCTGCTCGTCTGTCTGCACGGGCAGATGTAGCACCTTGATGGAGACGGTCGGACTATTGTTTGACAAAATAACTCCTTAATCAGCCAAAACAAACCAAGATGAACCAAGCCAAGAGACTTAGCCTAACACTTCAACCAGCTCACCTTCAACCAAATGCATGCTAATCGCCTTATCAATGCGGACATTGACAAATTTGCCGAGCAGTTCATCACCGCCACGAAAAATCACCGAACGGGTGTTGTCGGCTGTGCCATGCAAATAGCCGTCTCGGCGGTTGGCACGTTCTTCGACCAGTACTCGCACGGTCTGACCGACCATCGCTCGGGTCTTGGCAAAGGTAGAATCCTTGATGACTTCCTGAAAAGTCGCCAATCGCTCTTTTTTGGTCTCAAAACTGACATTATCGGGCAAATCGGATGCAGGCGTGCCAGGGCGTTTTGAGTAGATAAAGCTGTATGAATGGTCAAAATCTAGCTCTTTGGCGAGATTTAGCGTGTCGGCAAAGTTTTCATCGGTCTCATTAGGAAAGCCGATGATAAAGTCGCTGGATAAATGCAAATCAGGGCGAATGGCTTTTAACTTATTGATTTGATTGATATAAATATCAATGGTGTGATTGCGTTTCATCGCTTGCAAAATGGCGTTAGAACCAGATTGGACAGGCAGGTGCAAATGCGAGACGAGTTTGGGGATGTGCCGATAAGCGTCAATGATGTCATCGGTGAACTCTAAGGGGTGGCTTGTGGTGTAGCGAATGCGTTCAATGCCGTCAATGTGGGCGACATAGTGCAACAGCTCGCTAAATCGGCAAATCGTGCCGTCATCTTTCTCGCCCCGATAGCCATTGACGTTTTGCCCCAAAAGGTTAATCTCACGCACGCCTTGTTCGGCTAAGCTATCAATCTCGGCAAGCACGTCATCGAGCGGACGAGACAACTCTTCGCCACGAGTATAAGGCACGACACAAAACGAGCAGTATTTTGAACAGCCTTCCATGATAGAGACGAATGCCTTATAGCCTTCGACCTTTGGCTCGGGCAAAAAGTCAAATTTCTCAATGCTAGGAAATGACACATCAACCACGCCAATGCGAGTTTTGCCGTTTTTGCCAGTGTTGGTATGCTCCACGTTCAATGCCTTGGCACGGGCGGTCTTGGCGGTCAGCTCATCATACATCTGGGGCAGGCGGTGCAAGGTCTGGGGGCCAAAAACCATGTCCACATAGGGGGCACGTTTTTGGATATTATCGCCTTCTTGGGACGCCACACAGCCCCCCACGCCGATGACCAAATGGGGGTTTTTGTCTTTGAGTTTACGCCAACGCCCCAGCTCGGAGAATACTTTTTCTTGGGCTTTTTCACGGATAGAGCAGGTATTCATAATCAGCACGTCAGCTTCATTAATGTCGTCGGTAACGATCATGCCATGACTGTCGCCTAACACATCGCCCATTTTTTGGCTGTCGTATTCGTTCATCTGACAGCCTTGGGTGGCGATAAAGACTTTTTTGGGGGCGGTTGGGTCTTTGGGTAGTTGTTCTAAGTGAGACAAATCCAACTGCGATAACGTGGGGGTGTGGGGTTTGGTGTTGGTTTTGGGATTAAAAGTAGCAACGGTCATGGTTTTCTCCAAGGGTTTGCCAAATGGGGGATAAAGGGACTATTATAGCATATGGCAGTGGTATTTTGGAAAAATATGGCTCGCTCATTTGGTGGTTTGTTCTTTTTTAAATTGTCAAATTATTAAATTGCCCAAATTACCAAAATGTCAAATTGCTAACTTTGTCCATCCCGCATCCACACCTATTTTACCCTGTCATAAAACTGTCATCAAACATTCACTAAGCTGTCATACAAACACGGCAAAATACGCACAGCGATTGTAATTGCCGTCGGCAAGCAGTCGCACCAATTTTTCCATTACATCGGAGTTTGTATGTCAGTTCAGTTATCTTTTACTCATAAACTGCTTGTCCTAAGCGTGGCAGGCGTATTTGCCCTAACAGGGTGCAATAAAAACACCCCAAAAGAAGGCACGCCCATCGGTGCCGATGGCAAACCTGTCGAAACCGCCACCGCTCCTGCTGATGAACAGACGACTACCCCAAGCACAGGCGAATTTGCTAGCCTAAAAATCACAGGGGCGGGGGCATCGTTCCCACAACCCATCTATGCCAAGTGGTCGGCTGATTTTAACTCTGCCACAGGCGGACAAGTCAATTACCAATCCATCGGCTCATCAGGCGGCATCAAGCAAATCAAAGAAAAAACCGTGGACTTTGGGGCATCAGATGCACCGCTTGCCGTGGACGAGCTAAACGCTGATGGGCTGATTCAGTTCCCCACCGTGATTGGCGGTGTCGTGCCTGTCATCAATGTCGATGGCGTGGCAGCAGGGCAATTAAAGCTAGATGGCGACACGCTTGCCAAGATTTATCTGGGTAAAATTACCAAATGGAACGACCCTGCCATCACTGCCCTAAACGAAGGCGTAACCTTGCCTGACGCCAACATCACCACTGTGTTCCGCTCAGACGGCTCAGGCACGACCTTTAACTTCACCGACTATCTCGCCAAAGTATCGCCCGACTGGGCAAGTGCAGTTGGCGTGGACAAAGCGGTTAAGTGGCCAACGTCCGCCACAGGCATGGGCGGTAAGGGCAATGACGGCGTGGCAAGCTATGTGGGGCGTGTCAAAAACTCCATCGGCTATGTGGAATACGCCTTTGCCAAACAAAACAACATGGCTCACGTCTCCCTAAAAAATGCCAAAGGCGAATTTGTTCAGCCATCGGCAGACAGCTTTGCGGCGGCAGGGGACATTGACTGGTCGGCAGAAGCAGGCTTTAACAAAGTGCTGACCAATTCAGACACCCAAGGGGCATGGCCGATTGCGGCGGCGACCTTTATCATCGTCCACAAAAATCCCCAAAACTCCGAACAAGTCAAAGGCGTGCTTGAATTCTTTAACTGGGCGTATGCCAATGGCGATGACTCTGCCAAAGCTTTGGATTATGTGCCATTTAGCGATACGGCAGTCGGTCTGTTTAAGGCAAGTTGGGCGGAAATCAAAGGGGCGGACGGTCAGCCGTTGTTTAATAAATAATGTGAATAAAAAATAAGGGCGGATATTTTCGCCCTTATTCCAAATTAAATTGGGTTCATTAAAAATACATAAATCGCAATTTAAAATAATTTGGGATTAAAAATATTTGAATTTTTATTTATGATTTTAAATCAATTATCTAAATGACAAATAGGTTAAATCATTTCCCAAATTATTTTGCATTTTAAATAAAAGCTTAATCTAAAAATCAAAAGGTCAATCATGACAACACACACCGCCCATGCCGATAGCCTAAAAGGGCAATTAAATAAACAAAAAAAGCTAGACGCCATCTTTGTGTTGGTCACCAAATTTTTTGCCCTGCTTGTATTGTTGTCGTTGGGCGGGATTTTGGCATCGCTCGTCATCGGGGCAATCCCAAGTATGCAAGCCTTTGGCTTGGGCTTTTATACCAGTAGCGAATGGAATCCTGTGTCGGGCGAGTATGGGGCATTGGCTCCGATTTATGGCACGCTCGTTACGTCATTTATCGCCATTTTGATTGCCGTGCCAGTAAGCTTTGGCATTGCGGTGTTTTTGACCGAGCTATGCCCAAAAATGCTCAAAAAACCCCTAGGCATCGCCATCGAACTTTTGGCAGGCGTACCGTCTATCATTTATGGTATGTGGGGCTTGTTTGTGTTTGCTCCGTGGTTTGGCGATAAGGTTCAGCCGTGGCTCATTCATCATTTGGGTGGATTGCCTGTGGTTGGTACGCTGTTTAATGGGGCTCCCATGGGCATTGGGCTATTTACCGCAAGCCTTGTCCTTGCCATCATGATTATCCCCTTTATCGCTGCTACCATGCGAGATGTGTTCGCTGTCGTGCCTGACCTGCTAAAAGAATCCGCCTATGGCGTGGGGGCGACTACGTGGGAAGTCATGACCAAAATCGTCCTGCCCTACACCAAAGCAGGCGTGGTTGGCGGTGTGATTTTAGGGCTTGGGCGTGCGTTGGGCGAGACGATGGCGGTAACGTTTCTTATCGGAAACACCTTTAACATCACGCCCAGTATGTTCGCATCGGGGGTGTCCATCACGTCCGCCCTTGCCAACGAATTTGCCGAAGCGTCCAGCGAATTGCATTTATCATCGCTACTGCATTTAGGCTTAATCTTATTTGTCATTACCTTTATTGTGTTGTCAATTTCTAAAATTATGCTCATGAAAATTGATAAAAAGGCAGGGAAATAAGGCGATAAGATTAAAGGTAAGTTTTGAATTTTAAATAAAGTTGTAGGGGCGTGTTGCACACGCCCGTTGGTAAGACTAATATGGTTGGGCGTGCAGAGCACGCCCCTACGGTGGTATATTTTGAGGTTAAACAAGTATACACCAACCCCAAAGGTTAAAAGAAGGTTATCATGACCACACTTACGCACGAAAAGCCAACCACCCCAACGCCCAAATTCCATGAGCGTATGAATGGCACGTTGTACCAAAAACGCAAATTCAAAAACGCCCTTGGCATTGGCTTTACCATGTCAGCGATGGTGTTTGGGCTGTTTTGGCTTGTTTGGATTTTGATTACGCTGTTTTCTCGTGGAGCGACAGGCTTTATGGAATTGCCCATTTTTACCGCCAACACCCCACCCCCTGCTACCGTGGGCGGTCTCAAAAATGCCATTGTTGGTTCGGCAATGCTTGCTTTCTCGGGACTGTTTATCGGCACGCCCGTGGGACTCATGGCAGGGATTTATTTGGCAGAATTTGCCGATAATGATGGCAAATTTGGGCGGACGCTTGGCGGTATCACTCGTTTTTTAAATGACATTTTGCTGTCGGCTCCGAGTATCGTCATCGGTCTGTTTGTCTATGCTCTCATGGTGTCGGGCGGTCGGGGGTTTTCGGGCTGGGCAGGGGCGGTCGCTTTGGCTCTTATCGTCATTCCTGTGGTCGTGCGTACCACCGAGAATATGCTCGCCCTTGTGCCAAACGCCCTTAGAGAATCCGCCTACGCCCTAGGCACGCCTAAGTACAAGCTCGTTGGACACGTTACCCTAAAATCCGCCAAAGCAGGCGTGATTACAGGTGTACTCCTTGCCTTTGCCCGTATTACAGGCGAGACCGCTCCGCTACTGTTCACCGCTTTAAATAACTTGTATTTTAGCATGGACATGAGTCAGACGATTGCCAATTTGCCAAATACAATTTATCAATTCTCCATGAATCCTGATATTACTTGGAATAAATTGGCGTGGTCGGCGGCACTCTTGATTACCCTTGCTGTCTTGTCATTAAATATCTTGGCAAGATTTATTGGCGGTAAGGAATATAAATAAGCGGTTTAAATAAAAATTGCAAAACTAAATGTATTTGTAATTAAAAAAGTAGGGGCGAATTGTAATTTGCTCTTATAAAAGATACTTAGCAAAATTGATATTTGCCACAAGTATGTAGGGGCGTGTTGCACACGCCCTTGATGATACGGCTTTTATCGGACGTGCTCAGCACGTCCCTACATATCCATGTATTATAAAGTTGTGGTAATTTTAGAGTTTTATAACTATATGTCAAATGCTAGGTTTTTTATTTATATTTCAAAATTTTTTTAATTATCCATTAGGAAAAATCCCATGTCAGCGTTATTAGAAAAACCCACCCAAACCCACACTTCATTTACCAATCATCAGGCAGATTTTATGACCCTAAACGCCCCCATTGTGGATAACCATACTCGCCAAACTGATAAAGTCATCGTGCCAAAAATGTCGGTGCGTGAATTGGACTTTTATTATGGCGATTTTAAAGCCCTAAAAGGCATAAATTTGGACATTGCCGACAAAAAAGTAACCGCCTTTATCGGGCCATCAGGCTGTGGCAAATCTACCTTACTTCGCACGTTTAATAGAATGTATGATTTGTATCAAGGCATGAGAGCAGACGGGCAGATTATTCTAGATGGCGAGAATATTTTGGACAAATCGGTGGACGTGAACTTACTCCGTGCCAGAGTGGGTATGGTGTTCCAAAAGCCTACGCCTTTTCCGATGTCCATTTATGACAATGTCGCCTTTGGGGTAAAACTCTACGAGAAACTCTCAAAATCCGAGATGGACGACAGGGTGGAGTGGGCACTAAAAAAGTCCGCCCTATGGAATGAAGTCAAAGACAAGCTAAAAGCGTCAGGGCTGTCCTTATCAGGCGGACAACAGCAACGCCTATGTATCGCCCGTGCCGTGGCAACTCGCCCCGAAGTCTTACTGCTTGATGAGCCAACGTCTGCCCTTGACCCGATTAGCACAGGGGCGATTGAAGATTTGATTGATGATTTAAAAGAAGATTATACCATTGCCATTGTTACGCATAATATGCAACAAGCGGCACGGTGTTCTGATTATACTGTTTATATGTATCTAGGTGATATGATTGAAATGGGTGAGACCAAAGAGATATTTACCAACCCCAAACAAAAAGCGACCGAAGATTATATTACAGGGCGGTATGGTTGATTTGTTTTTATTTAAATGTTAATTATAAAAAATTTAACTTTAAAAATGATTTTTTGAAAAATATAATTAACAATGCTGATAATTTTTAATTAAAATTTGGAAAAAATAATGGAAAAACACACTTCAAAATCCTACGACCACGAATTAACCGTTGCCAAAGAATTGCTCCTAACCATGGGCAATTTGGCAATCAGTAATGTCGGTAAAGCCATCAAAGCCCTATCCGATGGCGACAAGGAGCTGGCACGGGCGGTCATTGAGTCGGACAAGACAATCAATGACTATGAAAGACAGCTTGATGATAAGGTGGTAAAACTTGTTGCCATGCGTCAGCCCACGGCGGTGGATTTGCGGTATATCATGAGCATGAGTAAGGCGGTGATTGACCTTGAACGGATTGGCGATGAAGCGGTAAAAATCGCTCGCATTGCCCTATATGACACGCCCATTCATGCCAATGTCCACACCCTTGCTGATAATGTACGTATGATGACGTTAGACGCTCTGGAAGCTTTTAATAACCACGACAGCCGTTTTGCTTTTGATGTCATGCAGATGGACGAGCTTGTAGATAGCGAGTATGGCGAGCTTTTGGTGGCATTACAGGACAAAGATGAGATAAAATCGTCCGAGATTATGCACACGCTGTGGGTATTGCGAGCGTTGGAGCGGGTGGGCGACCATGCCCGTAACGTGGCGGAGCTTGTCATCTATACCAGTAGCGGTACGGACATTCGCCATAGCGAGATGAGTGTGGTGCGTGATGTTGTGGGGGAGTAGGTTGCAAATAGTTACCCACTTTTGTGATGTTTTGTGTTATTGTTATAGCATTGTTATTTTTTGGCAATGCCCTATATGGGCTGTTGTATGAATTAAGGATAACCCATGCCTACCATTTTAATCGTTGAAGACGAACCTGCCATTAACGAGCTGATTGCCACGACGTTACAGATGGCGGATTTTGAGACGGTGTCGGCGTATGATGTCAAGACGGCTCATCGTCAGATTGTGGACGCTCGCCCTGATTTGATGATATTGGATTGGATGTTGCCCCAAGGCACATCGGGGGTGGATTTTTGTCGCTTGCTCAAAAAGGACAGCAGTACCGATGACATTCCCATCATCATGCTGACCGCCAAAGGCGAAGAAGATAATAAAGTACTGGGGCTAGACGCTGGGGCGGATGATTACATGACCAAGCCATTTAGCACCAAAGAGCTGGTGAGCCGTGTCAAGGCGGTGTTACGCCGTAGCATGCCAACCGATAAAGTGCTGAGCGTGGGCGAGCTGTGCCTTGATGACAAAAGTCAGCGAGTGTCGGTCGCTAAGTCGCCTGTGGCGGTCAGTAGCACCGAGTATAAGCTGTTAAAATTTTTCATGACCCATCCTGAGCGAGTGTACAGTCGCAGTCAGATATTAGACCATGTGTGGGGTGGTAATGTGTATATTGATGAGCGTACCATTGACGTGCATATCCGCCGTTTGCGTAAGGTGCTTGCCCCGCATGGCGTGGACGGGCTGATTCAGACGGTGCGTGGGACGGGTTATCGGTTTTCTAGTCAATGATTAATAAAAATATTTTAAAAATCAAAATGATATAACAAAAGCAAGGCAAGTTTCATGTTGGACGATAAAGGGCTTGATAAGAAAGGGCTTGATAAGACAGATACGACGGCAGATGTTGTCGGTCGGTCATCGGCTGTCAATGCAAAGGCTGTCAATGCAAAGTTAGACGCAGCTCCTGATTTATCCGATGATTTTTATCAGATATTAGAATCATCCGATGACATGCTGATGATATTAGATGAACACGAACGCATAGTGTGGTATAACTCATCGGCACTGTTTATCTTAACTGCTTATGTGGATAAGCCGATTATCGGTGCTAAGGTGTCATCGCTGATTTTAAATCATGAATTTTTGGAAAAATTCCCTGACATTTTTCACGCCATTTATCAATCTGCCAAATCGGCTAATCCAACCAACCAACCCAACCTAACCAACACCACCAAACCTGCCGAACTTACTGCCAAACCTGCCAAACAAGCCTTTGAATTTTTTGGGCAGATTTACCGTGGCGAGATTTATAAGGTTACACTCGCTAGGATTAATAACGCCCATAACCACGTGCTTTTGACCGTCGCCAATCACACCTACATTCATCATCTAGAACAAATGCGAACCGACTTCGTGGGCAACGTGTCGCACGAAATGCGAACGCCTTTGACGGTGCTGATGGGCTATATTGAGACATTCTCAAACGCTCCAAGTCTAGAACCCAAATGGCAACGGGGCTTTGCCTTGATGAGCGAGCAAGCACGGCGGATGAATAACTTAGTCAATGACCTGCTCATGCTGTCACGACTAGAACATGATGACAGCGAGCAACAAGTGGCGGTGGACATGCCCCGATTGCTCATGCAGGTCTTTGATGACGCCCGTGCGACCAACAAAGAGTTTGGGCATTTGCTAGACGTACATCTAGACACCGAACGTCATGTGCTGGGCATTGAGAAGTATTTGTACAGTGCCATTTTAAATCTTGTCATCAACGCCATGAAATACACGCCCACAGACAGCACCGAGACAGGCAGGCAGGGCGAGATTAGCATTTTGTGGGAAGAGACATCAGATGGCGGACTGCTAAGCATTGCTGATAATGGCATTGGTATTGAAGAGACGCATTTGGTACGCCTGACCGAGCGGTTTTATCGGGTTGATAGCGGGCGTTCTCGTGCCACAGGTGGGACAGGACTTGGGCTTGCCATTGTCAAACATGTCCTGCACAAACATGGGGCGAGCTTGCACATCGATTCGGTGTTGGGTCAAGGTTCTACCTTTAAAATCCTATTTCCCAAAGAGCGATTGGTTTGATGATTTTAAAATTGGGCGTGACCATGATTTAGAGTTTTTTAAAAATATGTTAAAAGTATATTAAAAATGGGTGTGCAGATATTGGCAATGCCAAATTTTAAAAGCCTTTTAAATCTTTTAAAATAAATCTGACAAATTTATCACTTTTATCCACTTAGCCATACAGCCAAAGGACAGTTATGTCAAGTATCATCGATGATGAACTCTTATGTGCCATTGATTTGGGGTCAAACAGCTTTCACATGGCAATCGCCTATGTCAAAGATGGCGAGCTAAAAAAAATTGCGTCCATGTCCGAAAAAGTCCAACTGGGGGCAGGACTGGATGAGCAAGGTCATTTAAGTGCCGACGCCCAAGAGCGTGGGCTGGCTTGCTTGTCTCGCTTTATGGGTCGCTTGGATAATGTGGCAGGCGAGCGTTTGCGTGTGGTTGCGACCAACACCCTAAGGCAGGCGACCAACAGCGATGAGTTTATTGCCAAGGCAAATCAGATTTTGCCTTGCCCCATTGAAGTCATCTCAGGGCGTGAAGAAGCTCGCCTTATTTATCTGGGCGTGGCGAACACAAACCCCAGTGATGAACTTCGGTTTGTCATTGACATCGGTGGTGGTTCAACTGAGCTTATCATCGGGCAGGGTGGTCAGTCGCTCCTGACCGAGTCGGCACAGATGGGGGCGGTGAGCTTTACGCAGAAGTTTTTTAAAGATGGCGTGATAAATGATGAGGCCTTTGGGCATGCCATGCGTTCTGCCAAAAAAGAGATGGCTCAGCACATCAAGCGTTATCAGAAAATGGGCTTTGAGCGAGTGATTGGCTCATCAGGGACGATTAAGGCGGTGCTTGGGGCATTAACAGGACTTGGGCTTATCAAACATGGACTGATTACCAAAGGGGCGGTATTGGCTCTAAAACAGCATTTGATGGATGCTGGGCATATTGAACATATTGACTTACAAGGAGTTAAGGCTCATCGTAAGGCGATTTTCCCTGCTGGCGTGGCGATACTGTTGGCGGTGATGGAAGCCTTTGGGGTCAAGGCGATGAACTACTCTGATGGGGCTCTTCGTGAAGGGGTCATGTATGACATGCTCTCACGCTTTGATAGCAATGACGCCCGTGATGGTGGGGTGATGAAGCTCATTGATAAGTTTAATGTAGACAAAAAACAAGCCAAACGGGTCGCTAAGACTGCTCGTCTGCTTTTTGATGTCGCCCAAGAGCCACTGGGGTTAAACCAAAACGACCACGACCTGCTCAGACGCTCGGCACTCCTACATGAGATTGGCATGAGTATCGGACATAGTAGCTATCATCGCCATAGTGCGTATATCTTGGAGTTTGGCGAGATAGCAGGGTTTTCGCAGATGGAGCAGACCAGATTGGCGGGCATGGTGCGTTATCATCGCCGAAAAATCACCGCAAACGACCATAAGGCGTTGATAAGTATCAGTACTGACAGAATGACCAAGCTGGCACTGCTACTGCGTTTGGCGGTGGCGATTCACCACACTCGCACCGACATCCAAAAATCCAACATCAAATTCACCCTGCACAGTCCGACGCACTGGGTGCTGGACATGCAAAAAGAGAAGCTGTTCACAGGGCTTGTTGATGAGATTGATAACTTTCTGTCGTGGGGCGTGACTTTGGATGTGCTAAGTCGTTGATTTATTTTTAAAAATTTATAACGGCTAAATTTTTTTTGAATTTTTTTAAAAATTTTTAAAAAAGTGCTTGACGTCTGCCAAAAATGCTATATAATACGCACCCATACAGCAAACGCTGACATGCGGGAATAGCTCAGTTGGTAGAGCACAACCTTGCCAAGGTTGGGGTCGCGAGTTCGAATCTCGTTTCCCGCTCCAAATTTTAAAAAGTTCAAATCGAAAGGTTTGGGCTTTTTTGTTGTTTGAGACTTAAGGAATATAGGGGAGTGAATTTTGATTGAAGATGGTTATTACAGAGTTGCTCAGTTTGTCTATATGAGCTATGACTGTTTTGTATTAGAGTTCTTGCGAAATTCAAAAATTTTGGCTTGCAAACCTTGATTTTATTTGATTTAGAATTTTGACAAGCTCAATAAAATCGTAATTTCGCAAGAGGTCTATTATACTAAATATCACACCTAAATATCATAAAGATTAAAATTCTCATAGTTATACATCGGCTTTTTGCAAAACCGCTTATAGGTTAGTGTTACCACAGTTTTATCAGGATAAACTTCTATTTTAAAAGAGCAGGAAGGTTTTTGATGATTTTCTATTGGTTTTGTAGAAAAATTTACATGAAAACGTTCATAAATATTATTGTTAGTTAAATCTTTTCCGCCATATCTTGTTTCAATAGAAACGTAAACCTGATTTTGTTCATGGTGATACTTTGGATTTAAGAAAGATTTGATTTTCCATTCCTTTTTATGTCATAATAATATTTAAAACTTTTATACTCATCCTCATCTTCAAAATCAAAACTATCTTCATTTTTATGTTTGTATTGAAAATTTGAGAAAGAAATTTGTTTGCCTGTTTTATTGTGTATTTCAAATACTGTATCGTAAAAAAATATAGATAATTGTACGTATAAATACATTGTTATGATGCAAAAAATAAAAAAAGAAGTTTTTTTATATTTCTTTATCAATTTGACTAAATTTAATTTTTTCATTTTTTAATCCTATTTGGATTGCTTGGATTGTTGCACTAATGGATTTGTTTTGAGTTTGGTAGTTGGTTTTGTGGTGTGTTATCTACAATGCCTAACAGACTGTTATGGGGTTAATAAGATTGTGATTGGTGTTTTGGATTGTAAGGATTAAAATTCTCATAGTTATACATCGGTTTTTTACAAAATCGCTTATAGGTTGGTGTTACCACAGTTTTATCAGGATAAACTTCTATTTTAAAAGAGCAAGAAGGTTTTTGGTTGGGGTATGTGGGTTCATCTATAAAGCTAGCGTGATTCATCTCTATGAAATCCGTAGTGTAGAAATTAAGAGTCAAACGTCTTTTTTCTTTTCTCCAATATTTGCTATTAGATACTAGTGTTATTGATTTCTGTTTTGTTAAATCATAGTAAGATTTCAAGGTTGATAATTCTTCGCCACTAAACATAGGGTCTATAACATTAGGAATCTCCGCTTTTGTATATTTAATTAGATGATTGCTTTTATTATATATCTTGAAAGTTGTATCGTAATAAAATAAAGAAAACTCATTGTATATTGAAAATAAAAATATTAAAAATATAAAAAAAGAAGTTTTTTTATATTTCTGTATTAATTTTACTAAATTTAATTTTTTCATTTTTTAATCCTATTTGGGTTGCTTGGATTGTTGCACCAATGGATTTGTTTTGATTCTGGCATTTTACTGATATCTGTGTCATGCAAAATCTTCAATATATCTTCAGGGGTTAATTTGTCAGCAAATTTACCACGTTTTTTATAAAGCTCAAAGCCAATTTTCATTGCAGTATTGTCATCTAGAGTATCTGCTCTTGGCAATCTTCTTTCTTTGAATGCAGATATAATATCACTCCCAGCTTGTTGCACCCAAGATCCTGACAGTAAGGCCTGCTCGGAAAACCCAACACTAAGCCCAACATAGCCATAATGGATATTTGACCATACGTCATAGAAATAATCGTAATTCTTATATTTATGGTAATGACTTTCAGAGGGTGTACCTTTTTGAGTTGGTCTATGTACAGTAATTTTGCTATTTTTGTTAAACCTATTATCTCACACAAGTTGCCACTTATGATCCCAAGGTTTTTTAGTGTTAACCATTTCCGTCCATAATGACACAGCAGTGCCACCTCTGCGACTATTGACGGGATAGCGAATTGCACCTCATCCATGTTGTTGGGTGATTTTAATTTTGAGTAGCATAAAGATTAAAATTCTCATGATAATACATCGGTTTGATGCAAAATTTCTTATTGGTTGGCGTCACAATGGTTTTGCGATTTGGGTAGACATCTATTTTGTAACCGCAGTGAGGTTTCTGATGTCTAGTGACAGGAAGTTGATTAAAACTAACACCAATCAAATCATTAATGTTCTCATTGGTTATGTATTGGCTATGATATCGTAGATTCAAGCTTACAACTAATGGAGATTGACTAAACCAATATTTTCTATATAATTTAACAGTAGCTGAGTCATTGCGTTCAATGGCGTAATAAGTCTTGTAGCTTTTATATTCAAATTCTGTAAAGTCATGGTCATAATTACGGTGTATTATCTCGTAATTATTGTAAGCAATGGGATATGGTGTATGATTAATAATCTTGAATTCTGTATCAAAAAAATTTATTAATATTTTCATGGATATCAAAGCCAGTATCAAAATCAAAAATCTATACTTCTTGTATTTCTTAATATTATGATTCGCAATTTTCATTTTTTACATCTCTGAGCAGTCTTGTCATGACAAATATGAGTTTTTTTAGATGTTGGAAACTTAGATTGGGGTGTTTTATCTAATATATCTAATACATCTTGTGGTTTTAATTTCTCAGCATATTTTCCAAATTTTTTATGCAATTCAAAGCCAATTTTCATTGTAGTAATATCATCTGGCGTATCTGTCTTCAGAAATGATTGAAAAAATTGTTGAGTATTTGAACCTAAAAGTAGAGTGTTTTCATCAAACCCTACACTAAGACCGACATAGCCATAATGAATGTTTGACCATACGTCATAAAAATAGTCAAAATCTCTATACTTATGGTAGTGACTTGTTAAGCACCTGCCAGTTAAATCACTTACACGATGAACAGCGACAGCTTTCAATTCTGATTTGTTGCTGATTTTAGGTTTGTGATCCCAGTCTTTTTTATCCCCAACTTTTTCTGTCCACAATGTTAAGGCATTTATATAATTCATTTCATTAACATCTACTTGACCCACATATAAAGGTTCACTCTCTATTAAATAACGAATTTTTTGAGCAACCAAGGATTTTACGTTTCTCTTAATCTCACCGACAATGTATTTCGCTACTTCTATCGCTCCATCTTGATTGTGAGGACAGATTGCTGTTTGTTTATTGTGATTGGGGTTTTGTGCATTGGGGGCGGTGGTGGTTTTGTATTTGCGTTCATAAATACGGTTTTTTATTCATGGTGTCAAAAGTTTAACATCACTTGTATGTTAAATAAATTTAGGTATTAATCAGGAACATCACAACCGCCAGATTGTAAATAGTTATCGGAGTAAAAAGCAAAATACTCACAATAGACAGTTTCATTAGGATGGGTATTGAATGGATAAAGTCTAGTATCAAACAGCAAAAAATCAAAAGTATTTAAAAAGACCAAAAACAAAGATATAAAAAATATGATTTTAAATCTTTTTAATAACAATAACTTTACTTTTTTATTTAAAATCAATAGTAAATAAATAAAAGGAGTTAAAACCATAAGGTTTAATAAAAATCCAAGATAATAAAATTCAAAAAAATTCACTATGGACTTGGAGCACCAACTCCAAATAAAAGTATAAATAGACGAACCATCAAGTACACTAACCCAATAAAAATTGGTAATAATCCAAGCAGCTATAAGAATGGCGTGTAATAAAATTTTAATATTAATCATCAATTCTAAATCCTTGTATTTCTAATTGGGAACATCACAACCCCCAGATTGTAAATAGTTATCAGAAAAATAATTAAAATACTCACAATAGACAGTTTCATTAATATGGGGGTTAAATGGATAAAATCTAACATCAAAAATAATAAAGTCTCCATTGTATAAAACCACAAGAAAACAAAGAGAAAAAAGTATTATTTTAAATCTTTTTAATAAAAATAATTTTACTTTTTTATTTAAAATCAACAATAAATAAACAACAGGAGTTAAGACCATCAGGTTTAACAAAAATCCAAGATAATAAAAATCAAAAAAATTAGATATTGATTTAGAGCACCAAACCCAAATAAATTCATATACAGAACGAGTATGAAGTACACTAACCCAATAAAAACTGGTAATAATCCAAATGGATATAAGAATGGCGTGTGATAAAATTTTAATATTAATCATCAATTCTAAATCCTATACCAGAAGTTTGGGTATTGTCTTTATGAAGAGCCGCTCTAACTTTCCATTTTTTATTTAAATATAAAAACACAGAATCACTGCCATCACAAGCAAAGGCGTTAATACAGCCCTCACCTTCAAATAAGTTTCTAAATTTATAATAGCTCATTTTTGCGGTTTTATCTTCTTCCAAAAATATAACCACATGACCGTTGGACTTAATGCCAAAACCAGCTTTTCCCGATCTTGAAGCTAGATTTAAATCGTGAAACTTCTTAGAGCTTCTTTGCAACAGATATTTTTTATGCTCTGGTTTAGGCTCTCCATATAATACAACATCTTTTAAATCACTTTTGGTATACACATTTTTTTCTCCATAAAGTAGCTTATTGATAATCAAGGGACATAATCCCCCTATCCCTGTATGATGCTGTGTTGTTGGGTCTCCTTCTTTTACTATCCATTGATAATCAAGGGTTTGAGAGACACTCCAAAGACCAGATGAAGGCATACCATAAACCTCATCATTGGCAAGAATAGACAGCCCTTGATTGGCATTTGTACCAATGTTATAGCCATACCATTGCCCATTAATGCACGCATCAAAATCCCCCATTTTTTCTGAAGATGCTCGGTGAACCGTGCTACTAAAAGGGTCGGGTAAATATATGCCATATTGCACAATGGGTGTCATTCTAACCTTTTTTCCTTTTAAAATCACTTTATGTACGCCCGTCTCTTTAAAAAATACATAGTAAATCTCTTTCCAAACTAAAAATAAACCCTTATAAGTATTGGGGTTGAAGTTTTTAAAAATCCATAAAAATCAGGGTTTGGAAAGAAGTCTAGTCAATTTTGCTCATCAGACAGAATCCTTAAAATTTAATTGAGACTCAGAAATTTTTTGATAAAACTCTGCAAGTTCTGCCTGCTCCCAATTTAAGGTATGAATATGCTCCAAAACAATCAAATATCTATTTAACCCATTCATAAGTATCACATTGGCATTATCCTGACCAAATCTTGCAATATAGTCTTTCTTTAATTGATTTAGATTCTCAAATTGCTGGGATAACGAATCCAAGGTATCAGCCATGCTTCCAACAATCGTTAACTCATTTTCAATCTGATAATCAATACCATCTATAGTTATTGTCTTTGAGTTTGCAATATTCTTTGGTGGTATGTAATAGACCCCTTTCCAAACCAACAACACATCATGTTATAATACCCATTTAACCT